>Ga0315289_10005791_pt1 | contig 18200 bp, 21 predicted proteins | sample YL17G11_40_MG_FD_203452 | JGI IMG/M metagenome (GOLD analysis project Ga0315289, IMG submission 203452) | Sediment microbial communities from Yellowstone Lake, YNP, Wyoming, USA - YL17G11_40 | ecosystem: Environmental > Aquatic > Freshwater > Lake > Sediment | place: USA: Wyoming | collected... | reverse complement strand
GCTAATAGCCCAAGCTAAACAAGGACTTAGCTACAGAAAACGCCTGGGACTGGTCGGGGCGGCTGTTTCCGACCATCCCCAGATAGAGGAGCTATTAATTAAGCTACATCAAATGGGTGCTGAGCTTTCTATCAGCTCGCTACGAATGAGGCCTCTTTCCCGCATTGTGTTGAGAGAGATGGCTAAAGGTGGGGCAAAAACCATTACCCTTGCCCCTGAGGCTGGCTCCGAACGCCTGCGCCAGGTTATAAAAAAAGACGTCTCCGAGGATGATATTCTGGAAGCAATAGGCAAGGTTGCTGAGCAGAAGATAAGGCAGCTTAAGCTTTATTTCATGATTGGCTTGCCTACAGAGACTGACGATAATATAGAGGAAATCGTAAACCTGACCCTCAGGTGCAAGAATATACTTGACCAGCAGCAGACTGGTTGCCGCATCACTCTTAACATTGCCCCCTTTGTGCCCAAGGCAAGCACACCCTTCCAATGGCTGCCCATGGCCGACCTCCCAACTCTAAATCGTCGGCTTTCTTTACTCAAAAATAGCCTGCAACCAAAGGGAGTTAAACTTAAATTTGAAAGCCCAGCCTGGAGCGAGGTTCAAGCGGTCTTAGCCCGGGGAGATACCAGACTGGCTGAGGTGCTGGCTAATGTAGAAGAAATGTCACTGGCTGAGTGGCGCAAAGCCGCAAAAAAATGCCATCTGGATATTGATTTCTACGCTCATCAGAGGTGGGATATTAATCAAAAATTACCCTGGGCAATTATAGATTCGGGCACTAAGCTGGAGAAGCTTGAACGGGAGTTAGATAGAGCCTTGGCCCAAAGGTAGAGCAGCTAGCCGTAAAGAAGGTTACGAATGGCGTATTGACAACTGCGCAAATAAGGTCTAAATTCAAATCAAGACGCCTTAAGTGACTCCCAGGGGAAAATAGCTGGGAGAGACTAAGAAACTGAGAGGAGGTACCGCGATGGAAAAGTTGATGGAGTGGATGACACGGCCAGCACGTATTTGGTGCTTTGGTGGTCTTGGAAAGGCTTTACTCATCGTTGGCATTGTTACCGCAGTGATGGGAAAGAGCTTTGGCGGCTTCGTACCGGCGTACTGGTTTGTGTTAGCTTTTGTCTTTTACTTGGCTATGGTCTGGGTGGTGCTAATGCGGATACTGGCCGCGCTCGAGAAGAAAGGGCAGGGTTAGTTCGACCGAAGTCTCTAACGTCTATCAAGTTGTGAGAGTTACGAAACAACGGCGCTTACAACCCCTGCGCCCACTTAACAGCGTTTTGAAAAATCTGAAAGCCGTCTCCATACTTTTTGGCACCGTGTCTCGTCCATTGTGGGTTCTGGGTGCCCCGGATGTGACGCTCAGGGTGGGGCATGAGGGCAAAAATACGCCCTGAGCTGTCACAAATACCAGCAATATTACTTACTGAGCCATTAGGGTTGTATGGGTAGCCAGCTTTATTGTTCCCATGCTCATCAGCGTAATACAGGACTATATTTAACTGAGGCAAAACCTCTGGTTTAGCTACAACCTTTCCTTCAGCATGGGCAACAGGCAGGTACATGCTGTCTATTCCTTTAGTAAATATACACGGACTTTCCTTATTTACTGACAGATGAACCCAGCGGCACTCAAATTTACCCGAGTCATTAGTCGCCAGCGTTAACCGTGGTGGGCTGCCATTTGCCGGCTCAGGTAAAATGCCCGCTTTTACCAGTACCTGGAAGCCGTTGCAAATTCCCAGGATTAGCTTCCCATTCTCAATAAACCTGAGTATATCTTTGCCAAGCTTCAATCTTAGCTCATTGGCCAGCACCTTGCCGGCAGCAATATCATCCCCATAGGTAAAACCACCGGGGACTACCATTATCTGGTAGTCGGAGAGCTTGGTATCGCCACCAATCAACTGGTTAATATGAACCAAGGAAACTACCGCCCCAGCCTGCTGGAAGGCGAATGCAGTCTCGACATCACAGTTTGTTCCCGGTGCCCGTATTATTAGCGTTCTCACCATACCCATTGTTTTTACCACTTAAGAGGTCTTTGCCACGCCTCTTTTAATTCACCAATAGAGGCGACAACAACCTTTCTATCATTCACTCCATATATCTCAAGCAGTTTAGAATTGGTAATCTGACCGATGCTAGCGAAGCTGGTGCTACCCATTATCCCTTCAAATTTTGCCTTGTCCTCGGATGCCACCTCAACCAGAAAACGGCTGTTTGATTCGGAGAAGAGTATGAAGTCGTCCCTGCCCATCGGCTCATCCAAGGGGACGGACTCAAGTTGAATGTTGGCTCCAAGTCCGCCAGCAAAAGCCATCTCGGCAAGAGCAACACCGATGCCACCCTCACTACAGTCATGACACGCCCTGACTAAACCCTTCTCGGTAGCGGTACTCAATCTATCCATCAATTCCTTTGCACGCTGCGGATTGACTTTGGGCACACTGTTTCCGATAAACCCGTAAGCCCGGAAATATTCAGAGCCACCCAGCTCGTTACAGGTTATGCCAACGATGTAAACCAAGTCGCCAGCTTTCTTAAAATCCATTGATACCGCCCGGTTCACATCTTCCATAACGCCGATGGCGGAGATGAGCAGCGTATGGGGGATAGAGATGGTCTTCCCATCATATTCAAACTCGTTATTGAGGCTATCCTTACCGGAAATAAACGGCGTCCCGTAAGCAACCGCCATATCGTAGCAGGCCTGAGCCGCCCGCACCAGAGCTCCCAGCATATCTGGTCGGCCAGTATCGCCCCAGCAAAAATTGTCGAGTAACGCTACTTTATGTAAACTACTCCCAACCGCTATAATCTGTCTTAAGGCTTCATCAATAGCGGAGGCCGCCATCCAGTAAGGGTCTATCTCCCCATACTTGGGATTTATGCCGTTAGAGACAATGACGCCCATTTCAGAATCCAAGACTGGTCGGATAATAGCTGCGTCACCTGGACCGTCGTTATACTTTCCCACCAGAGGCTTAAGCACACTGCCCCCCTGCACCTCATGGTCATACTGGCGTATCACCCATTCCTTGCTACATACATTCCATGAACCAAGAATTTGTACTAGAGCTTCGCCTAAATCCGGGGGACAGGCAAAGTCAGGCTCAGCGTGCCGGGGATGCGCCCATATTGCTTCCCTCTTCACCTGCGGCCGACCCTTGTGTAAAAATTCCATACCAAGGTCACACACCAGGTTACCGTTATAAAAAAGCTTGAGCCGACGGTCATTGGTAAACTCACCAATGACTGCTGCCTCTACATCTTCGCTGGTGAAGAGCTCAAGCAGTTCTTTGACATGCCCCGGCGGGGCAGCCAGCACCATTCGTTCTTGGGATTCAGACACCCATATCTCGGTATAGGAGAGCCCGGCATATTTTAGCGGAACCTTATCCAGATAAACACGGGCTCCAGTTTCGGCAGCCATCTCGCCCACGGCTGAGGAAAGCCCCCCTCCCCCGCAATCGGTTATCCGGCGGTAAAGTCCACGGTCTCTTGCCTGAAGAAGGACATCAATAAGTTTCTTTTCCACAATGGGATTGCCGATTTGAACTGAGCTATAAGAAACTGTACTTGAATCTTTGGTAAGCTGCTCTGAGGCGAAGGTCACACCATGTATCCCATCGCGTCCGGTCCTTCCTCCAACCACTACAATCAAATCACCTGCCTGCTGCTGACCTCTACGCGCCAAGCTCTTCGGGAGCAAGCCGACTGTTCCGCAGAAGACCAGCGGGTTAGCCACATATCTTTCATCAAAGAGTATGGCACCGTTAAGAGTGGCGATGCCAAGGCGATTGGCATAGTCGGCCACTCCCGCCCGAACCCCCTTAAAAATACGGCGGGGGTGTAGAACTCCGGATGGCAGCTTTTTATAGGGGAAATCAGGAGGAGCAAAACAGAATACATCCGTGTTCAGTATCGGCTTGGCGCCCAGCCCGGTGCCAAGCGGGTCGCGAACCACCCCCCCTATCCCCGTTGCGGCCCCACCATAGGGTTCAACGGCGGAGGGATGATTATGAGTCTCAACCTTAAAACACAGGGCGTAACGACCATCAAAATCAATCACCCCGGCATTATCCTCAAAGACAGAGAGACACCAGGGCCTTCCCAGTTCCTCGGTTGCCCTCATGATAGTGCTCTTAAGCAAATTATCTATAATTTTGTTGCCAAGCTTAATCCTGCCCTTGAATGTTTTGTGGACGCAGTGCTCAGACCAGGTTTGTGCCAATGTCTCCAGCTCAGCATCAGTAGGGGTTCGCCCTTGCTTCTGGAAGTAGCCGGTGATAGCTTGAAGTTCATCGGCAGTAAAGCCAAATTTTTGCCTGGTTTCCAGAAGCCCTGCCTCGCCAACCCCCAGAATATCTACATGATTGAGCACAAATTTATACTGCGGGTTTTCCAGAAAGCCAAATTGCTCACGTTCGACTACATGCTGGATAATGGGGTTTACTAGAAGTCTACTGGATATGGTTTGTAACTGCTGCTCATCCAGTTGTCCATTAATGAGGTAGCGTTTTCCTGTTTTAACCGCCCTAACCCCGCTCACCCCCAAATCACGAAGAGCTTTTAAGACAGTATCTTCAACCGGGTCAGTGACCCCGGCATTATAAGCGACCTCAATAGTATTAACCCCAACCTCTTTAGCCCTGATACCAGTGGGAGGGGTAAAATAGCGATAGTCCTGGATCACCGGGTCAGCGAGAAGGCTTCGGCAAACTAGGTCCAACCTGTCAGGGGATAAGTCAGCATCCAGCCAGTATATATCTACCACACGAACACTGGAGACCGTTGTTATTCCGAGGTCACGGATATCCCTAGTCAGACCAAGCCCTCTGGTATCCGGAAGATGAGACTTGAGGAAAACCTCCACTCTATGCATCTGGGTCACACCTGTATCTACTTAAAAGACTTTTAGAGGGGCTGAGCCCCTCTAAAGAAGCTAATCTTTTCCTGCTTGATAGGGTTAGAGCAATTTATGAAGCGAGTAGCTCAGTTACAACAGCATTTATCTCCCGCCCATCCGCCCTCCCCTTAAGCTGGGCGATAAGCCTTGGCATAACCTTCCCTTTGTCCCCGGGCCCTTGCGCCCCGACCTCATTAATAATCCGGCGAGCTTCGGCAATAATCTCCTCGCGGGTCATCTGCGGGGGTAAATACTCCTGAAGGACAGCCAGTTCAGCTTTCTCCTGAGCGACCAGGTCATCGCGTTTGCCCTGCTTAAAGGCTTCGATACTCTCGTTACGCTGCCTAATCTCCTTGGCGATAATACCTAAAATGTCAGCATCGCCTAAATCAGCCTGACGGGCAATCTCGGCATTCTTAATATTCGCCCTCAGCAAGCGGATAGTAGAGCACTTGACCTTATCTCCACCTCTAAGTGCCTGCTTAAGGTCATCCATTAACTTTTGTTTTAAGCTTGCTTCCACTTTACCCCAGTCGGGTTTTAATTTGATCCCTTCTTGGTGCTCTAGCACTCTTGCGTCTCTTGGCTGCTTCCTTCCGCTTACGCTTAATGCTAGGCTTTTCATAGTGTTCACGACGGCGTATCTCGGATAGAATACCACTCTGCTGCACACTTCTATTAAACCGCTTGAGCAAACTCTCAAAGCTTTCGTTGTCTTTGGCTAAGGTATCAGCCACATAACATCAGCCTCCTTCTTATAACCCGGACTTTAATACCTCTCCTAATCAACACATTTTAGTCGCCTCAAGCCGCCCTGTCAAGAAACGGCACACAGATTGCGCCTTCTTCAGGATCACCGTATAGCTCCGCTTTACTCTGAGAATATAAAAAGGCGGTATAAGCGGCTATAGCCGCATCACATAAATCGTGGTTAAATCTATCTACATAAGGAGCGATGGAGGGTAACAGGCGACTAATATGCTGCTTCAGAAATGCTAGCCCTGCCGGCGTTGCCTTTTTAGGAATATTCCTCCCAAATAGGCAACCCTTACTGGCATAAGGGTAGACTTCAATAACCTTGTAACCCTTAGACTCAAGCTCAGCCTTGAGTCTTACACCGCGGTAGACCATAGACTTGATAATAGATTTTGGGGTGGTGAAGTAACAAGAGATGCCAAATTTAGCCAGCTCCCACTCACAGCTCCTGCCCTTAATCTCATTTATTGGCTGGCAAGAACAGCTTTCCTCAAGGCAGCACAACCCTCCAGGAAGGCTGAGCGGAGCATCAATAGCTATTAACTCGAACTCATGCTGAGCTGCAAGCTTCAAGATGTCTGAATCATGATAAAGAAAACCAAAATATGTGAGGCGAAGCTCTTTATCCAGCCCCACACATGCGCTAGGTTTAGTCTCAGCTGAGGTGAGGTCGACACCCAAGAAACCAGCCCTAATGTTCGCCTCTCCTTAATATCTCACGAGCTGCCACTACACCAGAGGCTGATGCCTGAATTAGCCCCCGACTAATACCAGCCCCATCACCAGCAGCGAACATATTACCAATCTCGGTCTCCAGGCTGTTGCTAAGTTGAAGTCGGCAGGAATAGAACTTGACCTCAGCCCCATAAAGCAGGGTATGAGGCGAGGCAATACCTGGCATTAGCTTATCCATTGTCTGAAGCATCTCCACTATCCCGGTAAGGTGACGGTAGGGAAGGGCAAAGCTAAGGTCGCCAGGGGTAGCGCTTTTCAAGGTGGGCTGAACCAAGCCACGCTTAATGCGAGCCGGGGTAGAACGCTGACCTCTCATCAGGTCACCAAAGCGCTGTACCAGCACCCCCCCGCTAAGAATATTAGCCAGTCTAGCCAGATACTTACCATAAGCAATAGGCTCCCGGAATGGCTGGGTAAAGGTAGTGCTCACCAATACGGCAAAGTTAGTGTTGCCACTCTTGCAGTCAGCATAGCTATGCCCATTGACTGTAATTACCGGGTCACAGCCCCCGGTAGACTCCATAATGACCTCACCACCAGGACACATACAGAATGTTCTAATCCGGTCATCAAAGCTCTTTGACAGGAACTCCAGCTTTGATTCATACAACACATTAGCCAACTCCTCCATTACTGCTACTGGCACTTCTACCCTAACCCCAACATCAATAGGATTACTATGCATTGTTAGATTAAGCCGATTAGCTTCTTTGGATAGCCAATCCGCCCCCTCTCTACCCGGAGCCAGAATCAAATAACGGCAACCAAGCCTTTCCCCGGTATCGGTTTCAATACCTTTAACTTCACCCTCATCAACAAGGATAGTAGAAGCTGTTACCTCAAACTCAAATTCCAGCCGTGAACTAAGGTAATCTCTCATAGCCTTGAGCACCGAACGGCAGTGCTCAGTACCTAAATGCCGAATCGGCACCGGTATCAGACGCAACCCTGCCAGAGAAGCCCTGTCCCGCAACTCATTAACCGCATCCCCAATCCCATACAGCTTATCCGAGCCACCAAACCTGATATATATATCATCAACATGCTTAATAAGGGCTTCAGTATCACTCTCTCCAAGATAATCCCGGAGCTGACCTCCCACCTGTGATGAAAGTGTCAATTTGCCATCGCTAAAAGCACCAGCCCCACCCAAACCACTGACCACATGACAGGGCGAGCACAGAACACAAGGGCTACCTGTGTCGCGAGCCGGGCATACTCGGCCATCAATATCCCTGCCCTTCTCCATAAGCAGAATACTTAGCTTAGCCACTTTCGACAGCTCTAGAGCAGCAAAGATACCCGCCGGACCACCACCCACAATGATGACATCGTAGCTCTTTCCCATCTTGTTTCAGCCTCACCATTGTATAACCCGTAGCCATAGCCGTCAAGGAATATGTCAAGATTTCTTATTGTCACCAAAATTTTAATGAAATCTAAACGCCACTTTTATGAGCAATTAATGCTACCAGCCTAAAATGAAAGTAGGACAAAAGGACTACTAAATAAGGACTAAAGTAGACGAGTTTAATGAACAATCCCCTTGTTGACATTTGCCATTTGGCAAATTATAATTTACTCATGCTTGACGATAACAGTAACAATTTAGGCACAATACTAAGGCAGCGAAGGGTAACAGTTCCACTGACACTACAGGAACTCGGTAACATGTCAGGCGTATCATCGTCACACCTGGGTCGCATAGAGAAGGGGAAGCGTTTCCCTTCAGCCCGTATTCTGCGAAGAATTGCCAAGCCTCTAGGCTTTAACGAGGATAAGTTCTTTGCTTTAGTCGGCTACCTTTCTCCCAACCCCTCTAGCGTAGCCGAGGCTCACCAAGAGTATAGTGGTGGACAGTTGGACCCTTATGTAGCCAGGGGGCTAGCCCAGGAGCCGGTTGAGGTGCAGCGTGCCGTCATCGGAATCCTTACCATCTTGAAGAGCATTGCCAGAATTATGGCTAAAGAGGAAAAGGCGGGTTCCTGACTCCAGTATGTAAGAAAGACCAGCTAAAGTGTTACTACATTCTGTCTTGAAATATTTGATAAATAGATTTGTAATTAGTAGTGGTTACTACTAATTACCTTTCTGTAGACTATTGAGGATTTGTGGCAAATGAAGATACAAAGTGAAAATTTAAGAATCGGGGTTGGGAGAAATTTTGCCATTCGTTCCTTGAATTTTGAATTGAGGGGCAGACTGGCGCTGTGGTTCTCCATTTCCCTAGTACTCTCGCTTATTTTCTTTCGGGATTTCTGGGCAAGTCTGGGTGTGATGCTTACTCCTGCCCGGGTCTTCGGGCAGCATCACGCCGCCCCGTGGGCTGTTCTAGCCCTGTGTTTTATTTGGCTCTGGCTTAAGAGAGAAAGGGTATGGCAAGAGATGAACCGCAGGGTGAACCCTGCCTTTATTATACCGGGGCTGGCTTTGGTGGTGAGCGCTATCCTCATGCCCTCTTCTCAGGACTTCCTTGTTTTTCAGGTTTTACTGGCATCACTTGGAATTTTTGTCATCTTCTTTGGCTGGGGAGCGCGGATTCCTTCTATTGTGGTTAGTATTTATGGCTTTGCCATCTCTTTCCCCATGCTAATCCAGAGGTTTGCTGAGCTTCCTTATTCAATGAGCACTATAAAACCTTTGGTATGGGTGCTGACCAGGCTTGGGTATATACTCGAAAACCAGGGACACTGGCTATACTTTACAAGCTCCTCTGGAGAACCAATTTCAGTGACTGTAACTACAGCCTGCGCCGGTCCTGCTACCATGGGAGTTTTTTTAGCCATCTTCGCCTTGATGATGCTGGATATTCCGCTTCAGCCAAGGAAAGCAGGATACGTATTTCTATTCGGCGTCGTAGGCACCTGGTTCCAAAGCACTATCAGGCTAATAATCCTTATGTTGGTTGGCTACTACTTAGGAAAGCAGGCTCTGTGGGCAGTCCACTCCTGGTCAATATATATCCTGTTCCCATTGTGGTATCTCTTTTTTGCCTATGTCTACTTTCGGCAGGCGGGTTTAGAACATCGAGTAAGGTACAGGACGTAGTTTAAAGTGGATAGTCAAAAAAGCTTCAAACTTAAGATTATCATTATCTGGATGGCTATACTCCTGATGGGTAGCTTTTGGCTCACAATGAGAACAAGCTCAGAACCAGTAAGCCTAGCAGTGGTCCCTGAAGTTCCCAGAGAAGGGGAACCAATACTAGCTATCTTCAAGCTGAACAACCCCACATCTCAGTTAATGAGCACCAAGTACCAATTCTATGCCAACGGAGAGCTTATGAAAGAAGGAACTGCCACCATACCCGCTGGCTCCAGCAAACTATACAAATATGCCTACAAAAACCCACTTGAGCTTGGAGAGCAGGTCAAGTTCGTAGTGAAGACTCAGTCAGAGCGGGGGAACTATGAAAGAGCCGTCTCCTCACCACCTTATCCTCCCCAGGTATGGTCGAGCTTCGTCAGCTTCGCTTCTTTCTCTACCTCAGTGATGAGCTCTATGAGTACCATGACCTACTATCAGAGCACCTTCGGTAATAATCTGGGGCTTAACATCGGGATTGTTGCCGCCACTGTCCTCATTGGTTTTCTTATCTTCCTTGAGCTTACCAAGCCCTCACTTCAGCAAAAGACTGTGGCTACCTTGGGCAGACTGAGGTTAAGATTTAACACCGTTACCTGGATACTGTTTATCATCTTTATGGGCATGGTCTATACCAAGGTGGTAATGACACTTGCCACCTGAGGCTTAGGTATAAACTGCTGCCACCACCGCCTCTTTAGTGTTATGCTCATCAAAGAAAATGACCGCTACCTTCCTGCCAGCAGCCATTTCCACTGCTGGTATGTTCCTGGCTACAGTAACGCCTTCCAGATAAGCCTTATAGCTGCCACTAACCTGAATGGTAGCCGTATAATCACCAGGGTTAAAACTCTTTAATACTGCTTTCCTCAAGCTCATTCCCGTTAGCCCTCCTTCAAATATTCTTATACTGCCCCTAGTGATAACCGCATCTCATATTCTCCACGCCGAGGATTATAAACAAGGGTTAGCTCCAGCACCCTCTTTTTCTCACCACTTAACCCAGCCCGACTATCAGTTATATCAGTAACATCATATAATTGTTGACCGCAATTAACCGGGATACCAATCGCGCCACTAGCTGATTCTATTTCCATCTCTCTTAAATAGGCTTCACCCCGAGCCTGAGCCTTCTCAACCGTATCTATGTTGCTATCCTCAAGTTGCTGTAGCTGGTCATAGAGCTTAGTTATTGCATTCCAGGAAAAGCTATCAACGACTACCGGCTTACTATTTACCGGGTCGTAACCTTCCACCTGCACTCGATTAGGCTCGCCTGTCTTCTTTTGGTACTTACCCTCCGTGATTGAGTGTGACGCACCGTAGCTATAGACAGAGCTGTCTGTGGCTAATGGATTTACTATATAAGCTTTATTACCCTCGATAAATAGCACATCGGGAACGAATGAGAGCAGCCTGGTGATAACTGTATTGCCTCTATTATTGGGGTGGATGGTGAAGTCAGGATAAAAACTGGTAATGACTAACGATTGGGATTTTACTTCAAGCTTTAGTCCACATCTCCCAACCACAAAAGCGAGAATATCCTTAACACACATCTCACTGGTTTGCTTATTCCAGCGGAACTGGTGTCTTGCCTGCCAACTTTCAATCAAGCTCCATGCATCTGAGGCATAGAGAATCAGACTAGCTTTGCCGCCGGAGCTAGTATGCTCATAGGCATTAAGTATAAAAGCTTGTCCTGAGCTTACTTCATTGCCGGCAGTGGTACGATAGCCGGGGCTAAGCTCCAGCTGACATCCTATATCAAGTACTGACAAATCACCTTGCCCTGGTGAAGCATACTGCCCATCATCATTCCTGAGTTCAACTATCAACCTGCCCGATGTCTTAGTGAGCTCCTCTCTTACTGATAAGACATCGGCGGTTAAATCCAGGTTCTCCTCGGTCAGTTTAGCTCGCCACAACCCGTAGGGGGCAGATAGCCAGCAATAATCGCCATAGTGGGCTATGGCTAACCCATACTCACTTGCTAGGTTAAATGGCACCGGTTCACGCCAGCAATTACCAAGGTAGCTAGTATCAGGGACAGAATGCGACCAGAAGGGACGATTGTATGCCTGGGTGCCGGTAAACTTCTCAACAAATAAACACCGATAAACATCTGGCTTATCCATAAATACCCGGTGGTACTCAAAGCTACCATCTGACGGAGCTGAGACGATTTCCTTTAGCCCTGACCAGGTGCCGGCAGTTATTTCACCGCCATCACCGTAAACCAGCGACCACAGCTTAAAATTACCCCCGCTATCCTTACCAGTAACAAGGAGCTTCCAGTCACCAGCATAGTGGGTGGCTATGCCCGATAGATCGCCAGTTGTCTTATCCCAAGCTACCTTATCACCCCAGCTACCATTTACACGCTTCATTACATAGAGGGTAGCCTGGTCGGCAAAGAAAAGAGCAATATCACCGTTAGCCTTGTAATCGGCGGCTATGCCATTTATAGCTGTGGTTGGGGAATAGCCCAGCAGCTCGGAACTCCCCCAAGTGACGCCATAGTCAGTACTCTTTAGTTGATAAATCTTCTTATCTGATTTTATCCAGAATATACTGACCTCAGCTCCCAGAGAAGCAGCCGCTACCACAACAACATTATACTGATTAGTATAAACCCACTGGCTAAAATCAGAGCCCTGGCCAGGGTTAGCCACCCTCTGGCGATATAGCTTTCTGGAATCAGCCGGGGGTGTTACCCTGACCCTGATTAATGAACCATCCCCAGGGATGGTCACAGCATGAAAGTAATCGTCCTCCGACCCGGTATATAGCCTTGACCAGTCAAGCCTGACTACACCGGTAATCTTGTTACAGGCTTTAATTTCAACATAGGGGGTGCGCGAAGCCTGCTTCTGGGCGGCAAGCAATGTTGAGCTAAGTTGTCTCATTAACCCTCCTACCAGAATAGGTGTCCAAGCAGAATACCGATAGCCCCAAACAGCAGTAGCCACAACAGGGGGTGTTTCCTCTGGTTATCCCGGATAATATAAGTCCAGGGTCTGCCCCCAATTCTCGACCATAAGGCACAGTATAAGCATGATATTAAATCTTCACTCTTCAACGCCGTTCTCCTTTTTAGGCTAGGGCAGCCAGAGTATCGGGTAATGGTTTACCAGCTTTTCGGTAGTGGGTAGCCAGATGCTTGGCTACCAGCAATATCTCCTCTAGGCTGGCATCAACCCTCTGCCCGCGGTAACCTCTTGGGGAGAGAGCCGCCACGGCTGCTGGCATCCGCTCCCAGTCAACCGTCTTTTCCAGGTCCAGCTTTCCCTTTAAGGCTCGGAAGATAGTCTTCTTATGATGGGGTAGCTTCCAGGTCTCAGGGTCATCAGGATTACCAATAATGGCAAACGCTTCTTTAGGTAAGCCCTCTCTGGTCTTGGATACCCCTTCTTTTATCATTTAACCTCACCCCCTTTATCCCCCTCTCCTTAGAAAAAGGGAAAAGGAGAGGGGGAAGTATTTTATTAGAAGAGGGGCGAAGCCCCTCTCCAACACCCCTTATTTTAGTTATGGTCCATAATCAGTAGATTTAGATACCGGCTGGTAGTACGGCTTATAGAGCTGCCTTATCCTGACCCGATTCCTTCTCCCTAGCCTCTTGAGCTCCTGTCGGAAAAAATTGAGCTTCTCATTGCCCCAGGCAAGGAGCTCGCCGGGGGTCATAGCTCCGCCGACATTAACCCGATTCATGGCATAGACTGCCCACTCTACAGCCGCATAGCCCTCGGCTCCGGTAGCAACCAAGTCCTCAAGGTTGTCTGGAATGGTAGAGGTAGAGGCATCAAGGGTATGAAGCTTGCCATAGTAGAAATAAGCATTGGAGCCATCAGGGACTTCATCACCAAGCAGAGTTATAGTATTCCCCCACAGGGTAAAGCGCTGGTATAGTTTAGGGAATTTATCCACCGGGTATTCCACAGCTTGAACCATAATGCTGCCAGTTAAGCTCGATATATCAATCTCCCTGGAGCCTGAGGTAGTAGCCTTGATTGCTTTCTGCTCGTGCGGAATAGCTTCAGAAAACTCCTTAACAGCGTGGGCGATGTGTCTATCAAGCTCATCATTGCTCCAACGGTAATTGGTGGCATCCTCGTCATGTAAGTCACGCCGGACTATTGCTCTCATATCGGTTAGGTTCATCGGTTATCTCCTTAGCCTTGCTAACGCTTTCAAGAATTTACCAATCTTGGGTACAGTAACCTGATCATCAACAAGGGATAAAAGCTCAGCAAGGTCTTTTTCAGCCTGCTCCCTCTTAAGTTCCTCATCGGAGACTTCGTAGGGTATTTTATTTATCACCCTGCCGTCTTTATACTCCTCTACGTATCTCGTCTCTGGCATATTATCCTCCTTAGTCTAAGGATGCTAAACGCAGCGCTATACAGAATTTAAGGCTATCGGTTACAAGGCTGCCACCGGCGGTAAATGGGTCTGGTAAAGCGGCATAGTTATGGGCTACACTCCAACCCGTTTGGGTATTGGCGTGCGTAGCATTCATCCCCAGTATGGTTGAGGCATTTGTTGCCGCCCTTACCGTTGGAGTGCCATCACTAACTATTGCCAGCCAGTAAAGCCCTCTGGTTAAAGACCGGTTAATAGTTATGGCTTTCACGCCACCGCTACCGACATCAACCTCGCCAGCATCCAGCAGCAAGCTACCTGGGTAGAGGTTAACCCCATCTTTGTAGATACCCATTCTAGCTTTCTTACCAGCATCTGGAGTGATTATATTGACTGCAATCCTATCTACGGTCATATTCCTGGCTGCCAGGAAAGGCACCGCATAAAGAGTATTTGCTGTCATAGTCACCTGGGAAAGGCTGTAAAAGCCTATCATGGAAGGCAGCATATATTCCCCTGTCCTGAATATTTGGTAAGCATATCTGGTATGGGCATCAAGACGAGCAATGTGGTCAGCCAGTTGTCCTTCTAGTAACTCTCCAGCCAATTTAAGCATGTTTCACCTCCTAGCTTAGGGTATAATCCACAGAAAGTAAGAATGATGTCCCTGAGAAAACGGTTACTTTAAGAAATACAAAAGCCCCTCTACAATCAGCTACCAGAGTATGTCGCCCGATAGAGGTAAAGGTCCTCGTGCCACCGCCAAACCAGAGTTCCTGCCTCGGATTCCAGAACAGAACCTGAACCTCAAGGCTTTGAAACCCAGTGCCCGAGATATTAATATCAAATCGGCACTCCCTGTATCCCTTGGTATTTATGGCTCCGCTGGTGCCTGAGGGGTCTGCTGAATCAACAGCGGTAATATTGCTTCTATGCACCTTAGGTTGTGTTGAGTAAATTTCTCCCATCATAAACCTCCTTGCTGGGGGAGTCCTATAATAGGACTCCCCCGTCTAACGATTAATCTTGAACCCCAATTAAAGCGGCAGATTTAATAGAACTGAATAGAGCCAAGGATACATACCATTTAATCCTGATGCGGGTGGCATCCTTGGTCTCCAGCGAGCCGATGGGCTCCGCCTGAAGTTGACCAGGGCTGGTTAAGCCACATAACGCTCCCTCCCCCACCTGGAAGACATATATAGTGGAGCAAGTGCCACCGGTGGTTGCCGTCTCAACACCACCGCTGACAACGTGGGTATCAAGTATCCAGTCACTGACGCCAATTGGGATACCATCCCAAAACTGGATGAAGTTACCCCACTTATCTCGGTCAGTCTCCATCATTCCTCCAGCCGCCCTGACCAGAGCGTTAATCTTCCTCCGTGAGCGGCGACTCATAAGTAATAGGTCGGGCTTGCCGCCCTTTATTGCATCAATGAGCTCATCCAGCTTAGCAAGGGTCAAGGTAGCTCCGGTATCCCCCATAGCTATTACCTGGCTACTGGCAGTGGTAGTATCTATGAGCTTCCTAATGCCATCAAACTGCTTGGCATTCGTGGTGGCATTGCCATAGATAAAGGTCTCCTCAAACTTATCCCTGACCGCCTTAGCCTTAAGCTCAACTATGGCTGCCTCTAAATCCTGGATATTACTTCGTGTCGCCTTGAGAAAATTATCAACATCAGCATCACCACCCACAATCTTCAGGTTTGCTGTTTTCTGCTCGAAGGTTGGTGTTGACTCAGCCCAGGTATCACCAACATCATAGAAATCGACGCTGGGCAAGGTCTTCTCCTGGTTATAGGTTAAGCCATTACCCACAATCTCAATGAACGGGAGCTGCTGGAGGATGGGCGACTCTTTAACAATTGTCTCCACCACTCCTTGAAGCAGCATATCATTTGAAAGCTTAGATGCCTCAGCTAATGTTAAAGCCATCTACTTTTTACCTCCTATTGCATATTGAATTTTCTCCCGCGGGGATAGAGCCGAAAGGTCAAGTGGTGTCCTCTGTGGAGCCCCTGCCGGGAATTTAGCAGCGGAAATTTCAGCCTCCAGCCCTTGCCTCACCCTATCAATAAGGGTTTTGGCATTGGCTAGGGACTTATCAATCTCCTCAAGAGTATCACCGGCTATCAGCTCCTCGGGCACCTCCGGATTTAATTTGACTACCAGAGCCTTATAGCTTGCTACTACCTGGGTCAGGGTATTATTGAGATTAGCCACCTTCTGCTCTAGCTCAGCCACAGATTGCTTCAGGGTAGCCGTTTGGTTATCATTATCAATAACAAGCTGCTCTAGTTCAGAGATATGGCTATCCCTCAAGGCAAGTTCCTTATCTCTCCGAGCTAACAAGCCCTCAAGCTCACTAATCCTAGCTCTGGCTTGCTCTAGCTCTTCCCCCGGGACAGTCTCTACCGAGTTTTGCTCTTTATCTAGCAACTTTCGTCCTCCTTATGGTAAAGATTCCTCAACGCCTTCAGTCTCTGCGGCTAAAGCTCTCACTCTCTCTCCGCCTCTCGTTGACCTGGCGTTAAGCTCCTTATTCATCCTGAGGATTATCTCCCTCTCCTCAAGCCACTGCTTAAACTCATACTCTGGGTCTTTAACCCCAACCTCATCCATAGCCCTGCGCCTTGAGTGAATACCAGTCTGAACTAATGTTTGTTCTTTAGAAACAAGCCTCGCCCAATCCTGTGGTAATACCGGTCCCCACACCACCCTTAGGCGGTTATTACCAAAGCTTTCACCGCGGTACTTCTCCAGTAGCTTGAGAACCATCTCATTTCTTCGATTATAGACAGCAGTTCGGATAATCCTCTTTCGCCTCACCTTCTGTAGTAGCGGTTGAAGCTCTATCTCCATCGCCACCCCGGATAAATCTCTCTCCGTCCCACCAAAGGCAGAACGGGGTGATTCTGACACATCATGCAGGATTCTATACAGCAAATTGATGTAATCTACGTGTAGCCCGACCCCGCCACCCTGTAGTAAATCAAGAAGATAAGCCTTCGCATCCTCGGGTATATTCCACACTGCACCCGGCCTGACAGCAATATCCTCGGACTCCTCCACATTCTCCAGGACAGCAATAGGATTGCCTGATAGCTCCAATATCCTGGATAGCTGTGACATTGCCCGATTAAGCTCTCGCTGCGCCTCCATAATCTGGGTCAGGTCAGATATACCCCAGAACTTCTTTGGCTCCCTCAGGTTGGGATATATGATAAATGGGATAAAGCCATAAGGATTAGGCTTCTTCTCAACCGGTGCTTTATCAAGATAAAGTTCAAATTCCCTATCTGTCCAAACCTCAACAATAGTTACTGTCTTACTATTAGGCTTCACTTGATATAGAAACTCGGCTTCCTCAGCTGATAGGCTGTATTTAGAGGCTACTCTCCACACCTTAGAGGTATCATCCCCTAACCACCAGGCATGTATTCCCTGAATATCGGGAGCAGTAATCCTGACCCTTTTTGTTTCCTGGTCCCATATGACTTTATAGCAGGCATCGCCAAGAATGGCACAATCAATTTCAGTCTCAAAGTCAAGCTGCTCCAGGTTGTTATCCTGATACACCTGGTAGAGGGCGGCCTCTGTTTTCTGAGCTTTAGCCCTGGCCTCATCTGAGTCTTCTACAGCGTCAACGGCAAAATTAATACCGGACATTAGATACGAAGTAACTTTATCTATGAAGACCTTGGCATAGTTAAAGGTCAGGCGTTTCTCCCCCCGCCTTTCCCTCCCTTCCCAGTGCCAACCATGGTAGAAATCAAGGAGTTCTTTATAACCCTTGAGTCTATCCATATCACGGTGAGCTAATTGCATAGAAACAGGAATTTCATTCATGTTTCATCCCCCTTAATGCTCTTTGTACTGTGCGCTGGCTAACCCCAAACATCAATGCTAGTTCCTTTACCCCCTTACCCTCGCAAGCAAACAGATTTATCATCTCTCTGTCTCGTGACCTCTTTAGCCATTGCTGCCTCCCCCTAGGCTCGTCATAAATACATCTTGGAAATGAGCAATCAAGGCAGGAGCCTGCAAACTCACAGCCCTCATCTCGATAATGGCAATACTCCGGCGGTAAATCATACTCAATTCCTTCCATAGTTTGCCCTCAAACCATAATTACACGATGCCAGAATAGCACGTATGTTCTAATACCGTCAACAGGATTTTGTCGCTTTTCAACCTTGGTACGAAATAAGCCCCTGATGCTGACCGGACATTATTTTGTTATCAAAAGGGGCTGCAAAAGTTCAGAAACATATTGGACTCCAAGGGGGGTGATGAAGAGGAGTCCGGGTGAAGCAGATCTATGTGGAGAGTTACTTT
>Ga0315289_10005789_pt1 | contig 18203 bp, 15 predicted proteins | sample YL17G11_40_MG_FD_203452 | JGI IMG/M metagenome (GOLD analysis project Ga0315289, IMG submission 203452) | Sediment microbial communities from Yellowstone Lake, YNP, Wyoming, USA - YL17G11_40 | ecosystem: Environmental > Aquatic > Freshwater > Lake > Sediment | place: USA: Wyoming | collected... | reverse complement strand
ACGCGGGGTATTCTCTTGTGCACACGGCGATGACGTGGTCCTCACACCACGCCCGTCGCTGCGCTCCGGGACGTGCCACCCGGTCAGCGAATGTGGCAGCCTTCAGCCGCGAGGCGGCGGCAGAGGAAGAAAAGGTGACAGTCACCAAATATGGGTAACGTGGACACAATAGACACATGCTACAGCTCACTGTATATGCCCCAGATTTGGTGACCGTCACCTTTTCTGTCAGGGCGCCAGCCAGTCCTCGACGACCAGATGGGGCACGTTCTGGAAATGCCGTGTGTTATGGGTCACCAGCGTGAGGCCGTGAATTTGGGCGGTGCGGCGATCAGCAAATCGGTGGTGGCCATCGGCAAACCACGGTCGAGCAACACCGCCCGCAGTTCACCGGATCGCTGGGCAATCTCGTAGTCTACGGGATGAAACGAAATGGCCACGAGCATGTCCTGAATCGCAGCGAGTCGCGCAGGCGGAGCTCCTGCTCGTGTGGCCCACGTAAACAGTTCGCTCACCGTCACGGCGGAAATGTGCAGTCGACCAGTGTATTGCAGGAAGCGAGTATTCGCCCGCCGTTCGCCTTTGAGGTGCGCCGAACAAACGTCGGAATCGACGAGGAAACTCATTGCTCGGGCTCCGGACGCTCCAAGTCCCGTAGACGGCGCATCTCCACCAGGAACGCGTCTACTCCTGCAGGATCGTCCGACCACCCGCCTGCTGACCGCCGAATCGCCTCCTCGGGTGAAAGCACCGGTTGCACGATCACCGTGACTTGTTGACCTTCGGGCAGGTTCAAGTCGCCTTCCACTTCGATCATCTTCCCGTGGACAACGCCTCGCATCATGTTCGGGCTATTGGTCATCAAATCCTCCTTTCGCACCTACGTCACCTTTTCCCGCCTTGTGTCACGCGAAGGTCGGGTATTTCCACGGCGCGCGGTATTCGCGCTGCAAAAGCTTGTTGGCCTCGGGGTCGCCGACGATGAGTTGCTTTTCGCCATCCCATTGTACACTGCGGCCGAGCTTTAGCGAGAGCATGCCCAGCAGGCTCATGCTGGTTGAGCGGTGGCCGAGTTCGATGTCGCACATCGGCCGACGGTTGGTCTTGATGGCTTCGAGGAAGTCGGCCCATAGTTCGGGGATGTTCTGGTTATCGGGCGTGTGCAGCTTGGGTTCCTCGTGGACGGGCGGCTTGTTCTTATTGACCGAGTAGAACGTCCAGCCGTCGAGCCAGCCGAGGTGCAGCGTCCCTTCGGTGCCGTAGAAATAACAGCCGATGTTGTGCTTCTCGGCGTTGTTGGCCGCGTACTGGCGATGCTCCCAGGCAACGGTGAACGAATCGAACTGGTAGCTGACGACCTGCGTGTCGGGGGCGTCGGTGTTGTCCTGCTTGATGTGCCGGCCGCCGGTGGAGAAAACCCGCTTGGGATACTTCTCCTCCATGCACCAGAGGATCTGGTCCAGCCAGTGGATGCCCCAGTCGCCCAGCGTGCCGTTGGCATAGTCGAGGAACCCGCGGAAGCCCTTGGGGTGGATCTTCTTGTTGAACGGCCGCAGCGGCGCCGGGCCGCACCAGAAATCCCAGTCGAGCCCTTCCGGCGGATCGCTATCGGGCGTGCGCTCGCCGGCGCCGCCGCCGGAGTGAACGAACGCCCGGACCATGCCGATCTTGCCGAGCTTTCCGTCGCGGATAAACTTCATGGCCGAGATGTTGTGCGGCGAAGCGCGGCGATGCGTGCCGACCTGGACCACGCGATCGGCGTCGCGGGCCGCCTGGACCATCGCCTTGCCTTCATTGACGGTGTGGCAGATGGGCTTCTCGACGTACACGTGTGCGCCGGCCTGCACGGCGGCGATCATCACCAGCGGATGCCAGTGATCGGGCGTGCCCACGATGACGATCTCGGGCTTTTCCTTATCCAGCAGCTCGCGGAAGTCCTTGTATTTCTTGGGCACGGCCCCGGTGCGCTTTTCCACGTCCTCGGCGGCGGCGTCCAACACCTGCCGATCGACGTCGCACAGGGCGACGACTTGCGACTGGCCCGCCTCGATGGCTGCGTGGAGGATGTTCTTGCCCCACCAACCGCTGCCGATCAGGGCAATCCGATATTTCTTGTTCTTCTCGGCACCGTGCACGGCGGGTGCGGCCAGCGCCATGCCGGCCGATGCCGCCGAAGCCAGAAAATCACGCCGGGTAACGCTCATCACGGTTCTCCCATAAGGCGGCGTCGGCCGCAATCAGAGGGTTCAGGGTTCAGGGTTCAGGGTTCGGGGGTCAGGGTTCAGCATCGCAGGCAAAAGCCGGTCTGATTATAACCGCGAGGGGGGCCGCAGAACAAGCAGTCTGGATCGCCATCAACCCAAATAGCCTTCGTGATTGCGGAAGATATTGAGAACGTGTGCCACTGCTTGCAGAGACTCCGAGAACGATTCCACGCCAAGCGACGCTCTGCTTGCCGGCAACCCCGCTCTGCGGCCGAACGGTTTCTGGGCCCGGCGGCAATTGACCCCTGGATGCCCGTATGCCATACTGTCGCACGAGTTTCCGCCCGTGAACATCGGTTAATGATTCCCCGCCAAACTGGAGAGAACGTCCATGAAACCTGAGCTTAGCCGTCGTAAATTCTTGGCGGCGTCGGCCGCGTTGTCAACGGCAGCCCTGGCCGCCGGCCGGCTTGAAGCCGCCCCTTGGAAAACCACCCTGCACAAGGCCCTGATCGGCACGCCGGACGAAGCTCGGCTGAAGCGGATGAAGGCGGCGGGCTTTGAGGGCATCGAGTCGAACGATCGCGATGCGATACCGGAGAGTGCCGCCGCCGCCCGCAAATTGGCCGAAGGCCTGGGCATGCGGATCCACTCGGTGTTGTACGGCTGGGCCAACTTCAACAAGGAAGATTCCGTGGCGAAGGATCTTGCCAGTGTCGAAAACGCCCTGCGTGCCTGCCAGGCCTACGGAGCCGACGCCTTGCTGCTGGTGCCGTGCCGCATCGACGCCCGAACGGCCAGCGCACCCGCCAACCAGAAAAAAAAGAGAGCGGTCAACCCCAATGCGCCGTTGATGCCGGAGGCTTGGGAGTTCGACATCGAGTTCGACGAGAGGAGCGGCCATGTGAAGCGCGTGGTCGCCGGCGACAACACGCCGTACCAGGAGTACATCAAGGCACATAATCACGCCGTCGACACCTCGCGTGAGGCCGTCAAGAAGTTGATTCCGGTGGCCGAAAAGACGGGCGTGGTGATTGCGCTGGAGAACGTCTGGAACAACCTTTGGGTGAAGCCGGTGCTGGCCAAGAACTTCGTGGCCTCGTTCGACCACCCCATGGTGAGGTTCTACTTCGATATCGGCAATCACGTGAAGTTTGCCCCGCCGCAAGAGTGGATTCGCACACTGGGCAAGTTGATCGTCAAATGCCACGTGAAGGACTTTCAGCTCGAGCCGGACGGGCACGGCGGCAAGTTCGTCGATCCGCGCGACGGCAGCATCGACTGGCCGGCCGTGCGGCAGCAGCTCGATGCAGTCGGCTACAACGGCTGGCTCACGATCGAGGGCAGCCAGCAAATGCCGCTGGATGAGCAAAACAGACGGCTTGATCTGATCATCGCCGGCAAGTAGTCGCCTCAAGCGGGTGCCAGGTGATGTCGTCATAGCTTGCCGGGCTCATTGCCGTCGGCTTGCGGCAGGAGAAGTTCTCCTTCGGCGGTCACGCAGCGGAAGGAGAAATTCCATGCGCCCCGCGTCAGGCCGACGGTGTTGCCCAACCGCAGGGCCACGACATTCCTGCCTTGGATCAGCGGCACCTCGATGGTTTTGGCCCGCAGATACGGCTGCGTGCCGAGGTCGAGCGGCGCGCCGTCGTTGACTTGCAGCACGAGTTGGTCGTCCCAAGCCAACGTCAGCGTGGCTTTGGTATTGCGCGGAGCATCGAGCGTGCAGCGGGCCACAGCCACACCGTCGAGCGTCGGGGAGTTTGCATTGCTGGGAGCCGGCCGGAAAACGTGGTTGAATTCGACGAACCCGTGTAGCGCTGAATACTTCTTCCATGGGCGCTGGTGAAACGGCTGGACGGGGTCGAAGTGGGCTGCCATGGGCAAGGCCTCGGCAAAAGCAACGGGAAATGGACCGGCAATCCACCACTGCCCACTGTCGGGCAATGGCAGGTCGAATTCACCGCGGCAGACCTCCGAGCCGGGCAGCCGTTTCTCCACTGGCGGGATGGTGAAGAACGGCCGGACCGGCTTGACCGAATACCAGTATACGGTTGCGGCCACGTCATGCGCCCGGGCAGCAAACCGCATGTGGATGGAGCGGCGGAAATAGATGGCGTCGTGCAGGTAGAAGCGATAGGCTGCCAGCTTCTGCATGTCGCCGGCCTCGTCTTTCTGGACATAGTACGGCATATCGGCCCACAGCGCCGATTGCGGCTTGTAGTCGCCGCCGCCGAAGGAAGTGCCAAAGGTGTCTTCACCGCCGATGCCTCGCAGATAGGCGGGCTGGTCGCCGTCGCCATCCAGATAGATGCTATCCGCCCCGGCATGGCTCCAGCGCATCTGCTGGCGGCTTTGCAGCATATCCACGCCGTAGGTGAACCCAACAAGCCGACCCGGCCCGTCCGCATCGAGCATCATGAAATCGTCCTGGTAATCGCGCACCGGGGCCTCGCGCCGCCAGCGCGCACAGAATCGCAACGGCTCCTTCAACTCCTGGCCCGGATATTCATGCCAGTCAATCATGTAGTACAAGCCGGTGCCCTTGCCGCTGGGCACGACCTCGATCCGCGCCGACCGGGCGAAGGGCATGGGAAAATTGGCGGTGAAACCGTTTTTCGGTTTCACGTCGAGGAACGGCGTGTTGATGACATAAGGCTCGCCGGGCTTGCCCAGGTTGTGCATCACGCCGAAGAAATCCGAGAGCGGCGCCTCGACGTAAGGCGCAGGCCGGCCGTCGAAGTAGATGCGCAGAATGATTCCCCGCCCGACATCACTGCCGGTGACCCACAATCGCCGGATACAGCCCGGACCTTGAAGCTCGCCGAGCACCACCGGCTCGGTTCCGCTCAAGCGACAATTCCGGCTCAGCCGGCGCGACACGGGATTGCCCGGCAGATTCAAGCCCCACTGGAAGTCGGCGGAGCGGCTGGGCGCCGAAGCCTCGTCGCCCCGGGTAGCCGTCGCACCGGTGAAGCTAAGGCCACCGAGCAACAGCGCCAGCATGAGTAGTCGCGTGATTCGTTCAGTCGGCAGGAAGTTTTCTCCTATCATCGCAGCCGCCTGCTTTCTTGCCGGTTCATGGGACGGGCCTCCAACCTGGACGGCAACTCCAATTCAACCAGGGAGATTGCGTCTGAGCATTGCCGTCGTCTCACGCTGGCGACGGTGTATTCGAGGCAGAAGAGAAAATGCACCACGCGGTTGCGGTCGGCTATCGCGATGGGGTTGTTGTAGGTGATGTCTGCCGGGTTCGCATAGCTCTTTCCAGCGACAACGGGGACTGCTGAAGTATATTGAAAAAACTTTTCGATTGTCAATAGTTTATTTCAAGGTAGTCGTCACGCTCCGCTCGGCTGACTTCGGCGAGCTCAGTCGAGTCGGGCTCGCCGCAAGCCGCGTGACGAACTTTCCTCTCGCGGAGCGAGAGGAGTACTGTTTTCTGCCGGTCACCTTAGTCCATAGCGACCGCGCCCGCTTGGCAGCCGATGTTGCTCTACTTGGCGGAGCTTCAGAGTTTATAATCAGGCATGTGAAGGGGAGGCCACTGCCATTCAGGAGGCGCCGCATGCAACGCCCAAGCCTTGACTGTTACCTTCGTGGCACACGTCGCACGTTTCTCAAGAGGTTGGGCCTTGCCACGGGTGCCGTGACCCTGGCATCGGCCGGATCGGCGATCTGGCCCGCGCTGGCCGTCGCTGCTTCCCGAACCAGGCCCAAGCCACGGCCTGACCTGTTGGATAAGGACTCGCCGCCAGGCATCGAAGTCATCCAGCTCACCTCGGAGCCGGACGTCCCCAGTTCGCAGCTTTACATGGAGGCCCAGGTCTTCACCCTGGACTGCAAACGGTTCGTGCTCCACTGTTCGGCTACCGCGCACGGTGGCAGTCAGCACGATCCCCAGCACCAGTATTTGCTGTGCGATCTGGACAGTGGCTGTGAGCTGTCGCCTTTGACCCACGAAGTCGGCGTTACGGGCGCCTCCGTCTCACCCGATGGCAACTACGTCTTTTACTTCGTCAACGAAACCAATCTCGGCGGCGGCCGGCTCACGCTCAAGCGAGTCAAGCTGGACGGCAGCGATCGCGAGACGATCGTGGTGGTCGACAGGCCGCTCGCCGGCACGAGATTCCGGCCGAGTCGCATCTATCCCCTCTCGACCATCTCCTCGGACGGCCGGCGGATCGCCACCTCGGGCTTCTTGGGCGACGGCAAGAGCGAAGCAGCACCCTTCGGACTGATGGTCTTCGACATCGAGAAGGCAACCGTCGAGCTGGCGCTTTACGGCCCAACCTGGTGCAACATGCACCCCCAATACTGCCGCAGCAAAGATCCCGAAGCCAGCCACGACCTGCTCGTCCAGGAGAACCACGATAACGTGACCGATGCCAGCGGAAACGTCACGAGGCTCGCCGGCGGCGTGGGAGCCGACATCCATGTGATCCGCGACGACGGCACCAACTTCCGCAATCTGCCCTGGGGTCGCGACGGCAACGAGGCCTGCCAGGGGCATCAATGCTGGCGCGGCCGCACGACCTGGGGCATCACCAGCACCGGGACCAAGAAGCCGCCCGAGGCCCAACTCATCGAAGGCCGGCCGGTTGCCCACGCCGGCCACATCGGCCTTAGCACCGCCGGTGGCCTGCGCAACGACCTGACACGCGACTTCCCCAAGCCCCATTTCTACCACTTCGCCACGGACATCACCGGCCGCTGGTTGATCTCCGATGCGCGGATGCGGCCGGAGGGCATGCAAATCTTTCTGATGGAGCTAGGTGCGCCTGGAAAGCAAGCGGCCCAGAAGCTTCGCTATCTGCTCAATCCCAAGTCCTCGGGCACGAAGCAGGCGCATATCCACCCCTTCCTTTCGCCCGATGGCAACCTGGGCTTCTTCAACTCCGACGAATCGGGCATGCTTCAGGCATACATGATTCGAGGATTGGGAATCAACCTGCGATGAAGCAAGCGACCGAGCGGCTTGCCGGCGACATCAGCCCCGTTAATCGTGACCCCTGGCCGCTGGATTGGTGACGTAGTTGGAGCTGTCGCCTGCGTCGGCTGGTAATCCTGCGTACTGCGCGACAAGGCGTGCGAGCTGGTCCCGAACCGCGGCGCGCAGCCAGGGAATTTCGGCACCGCCAACGCGTCGAAGAACGAATCCTGGGTCGTCACCTCAGAGCACGTGCAAGGCGAGACGGGTCCCAAGTCGCCACGCTCAGGTGGTAACGATCGTGGTCCGCGATGGCCCGGGCGTAGTAGGCGGTCAGCACTTGCCCGTCCGGCAGTTGCACGCTGCTGGGGTAGCCGCCGTCGGTCGTGGCCCAGCAGTCGACATCGCCGGCCATGGAGCCGTGGCTCGGCTGGTTGAAGATCGTGGCGATGATCGAACCGTCGTTCAATCGCGTGAGATTCGGCCACGCGCAAACGTTGTCCACGGCGATAACGGGTTTGGCGGTCTCACCGCTCTTCGTTCTCACGCGCGGCTGGGCTGCCTGAGCGGGCGAGAACAGCGCCGCAAAACCTACCGACAGTAAGAGAAGGACACCAAGACAGCGGCACCACCTCCGCGTCGGCTCGTTCATGGAATCGCTCCTTTCCCCACCAAAGTTTCTCGGCATGCTTCGGATCGGGACAGTCGCTGCTCAGCACAACCCGTATCTTCGCCAGCAGCCACATGAGTGTCAACCGTCTCCATTGGTTTCCCCAGCCTGATTGTCAGCGGAGTTTGTCGAAGGCCCGAGCGAGCCGGCCGAAGTACTCGGTCAGGGCCAGCACGTCGGCGCCCAGATTGAGGAACTGATAGCCATCGGCGATCAGCTCGTTTCCATCCGCGCCGCGTGCCGGAAGAACTTGCCGCACACACAGTTCATAGCCGAGCTTCATAGCCGGGCACTTGATCCAGCATGTTGTCTCTGCCAAAATGGCCGGGAGGTGCACTGATGCTCGGTTGTCAGGATTTTTGCGGGCATTCTGAATGGACGTTGCACTACGTCCGCCGCCGTTGGGGGCAAGAGGCCAGGCGGGCCTTATCCCAACACCGTCGAGTTCCTCATTCTTCTCGGCTCGGTGCTGGGCAAACCGACGGATATACTGAAGAGGAGTGAGTGAAAATGCAGAAACGCTTGGACGGACTTGTCGCCGCCGTTTTCACGCCGATGCAGGCGGACGGCTCACTGAATCTGGCCCAGGTCGGTCCCATGGTGGACTACCTCATCTCCCACGGTGTAAACGCGATTTTCGCCTGCGGGAGCACCGGCGAGGGGCCCCTGCTGACCGTCGCAGAACGGCGCGATACGGCGGCGGCTTATGTTGAGGCGGCGGCCCGGCGGTTACCGGTGATTGTACACGTTGGGCACAGCAGTCCCGCCGAGGCCCGCGGCCTGGCCGCCCATGCCCAGCAGATCGGCGCCGACGCCGTTTCCGCCGTGGCGCCCTGGTACTTCAAGCCCGCCTCGGTAGAGGCGCTGATTGCCTGCCTGGCAGAAATCACCGCCGGCGCGCCGGAACTACCATTCTACTATTACCATATCCCCAGTCTCACCGGCGTCGGCCTGGACGTAGTAGAGTTGCTGCGCTGCGGCGGCGACCGCCTGCCGACCATGGTGGGTGTGAAGTACACGGCACCGACAGTCGACGAATTGCAGGCGCTGCTGGAGTTCGACGGCGGACGGTACGACGTCCTTTTCGGCCGCGATGAGATGTTGTTGTCGGCTCTGAGTGTCGGCGTCCGCGGAGCCATCGGCAGCACGTACAACTTCGCTGCGCTGCTGTACCGGCGGCTGATCGACGCATTTGATCGTGAGGACCTGAGGGAAGCTCGCGCCTGCCAGTCCCGTGCCGTGGCCATGATCCGGCTTTTGCTGCGCCACGGGGGGCTTCCCGCTTTCAAGGCAATCATGAAATGGCTGGGACTCGATTGCGGACCGGTACGACCACCGCTGCTGCCCCCTGATGTCGAAGATCTGGCGCAGATCAAACGCGGATTGGACGCGCTGGGATGCTTCGAATAACTGTCCCTTTCCTGGTGCACGCCAAGGGGCTACTTTGACGCCTTGTGCCGCAAGCCTGCAACGGTCCTTGCATACTCGGTCTCCATCGCCCGTCGGATAAGACGTGCCAGGCATCGAGCCCGCGGGAAAAGTCGTCCGTCTGCCGGATTTCGGTTAACCACTCGGGGTCGAAGCGGATGAAGTTCCGTCGCCCTCCGCCTGGGCCGGCTACCACGACGATCTTTCCTTGTCGGTCATAAGCTCCCAATGGATAGGCCGTACCTCGGAGACCATACGCTTGCGGCCTGCTCACTTCTCAAGCGTCACGGCGGCAAGCACGGGCGCAGCGGCCGTGCCCAAATCACGGAACACGATCTTCTCAATCGTCACCGGCCGCAACTGGGATCGGCGGCGGCAGCAGCGGCGGCGCCTGTTGCTGGTAGAGCTTGAGGATCGTGGGGAAGTCCCACCGCTTTTTCTGGTCGGATCGCACGGCGACCTCCACGCCCGGAAGCGATCCCACCAGCGGCCGCGACTTGGGCAGGTGCAGCAGCGTCCGCTTGGGCGGTCGGCGCCACGGCGGTTCCCATCGCACCTCAACGCCCTGGGCCGTGCCGCGAACCGTGAGACTCAGCGGACCAAAATGCGTGGGGGCACGCTCCACGCGGATCTGCTTTCCATCTTCCAGCCACCAGTCGGGCACGGCCGCCAGCAGGTGCAACTCGTCGCCCGCCTCGTGTACCAACATGTGGCGGAGCATCAGCGCGTAGTTCGACGCCCCGGTGACGTGCGGGATCGTATCGCTCCAGGCAAAGCGGCGCTTGTAGAAAATGCCTTCGGGAAAGGCCTGCGTGGCGGCCGAGTGCAGCAGATACCAATAAAAATCCTCGACCACCTGCTCGTGTTCGCCGCGCACCAACGAGGCCATGGTCGTGTAGGCCGACAGGTAGGGATGGATCGCGTCCTTCTTGCCCAACCATTGGATCGTCCCCTCCACGAATCCGCCACCGTGCTGGTGGCGAGCGTGCTCGATCAGGGCGGTTACGCGGGGGTCATCGCGGGCGAAGAGTTCCGTCGGCCAGAGGGTTTCGGTGTTGCCCCAATGCGTGCCGTCCTTTTCCCAACTGGGCGGGAAATGAGCCAGGCCGGTCCGCGTCCAGGCGGCGTCGATCGCAGAGCGATATGCTTCGGCCTCGCGGAGCAGTTCTTCCGCTTCGGCCGTCTTGCCCAAGCTGCGGGCGGTCTCGGCCGTGCACAGCAGGCCGCGCAAATTCCACACGTCGTAGCCCACGATATGGTGCTTCCCGTCCCACAGGTATTCGCCGTCGGCCGGCGCCGCAGGCAACACGCCAGCGAAGGGCGAATCGGCGGGGGCCTCGTGCCGGGCCTTCATCGCCCAGTCTACCGCCCGCCGCATCTGGGGATAGGCCTTCTCCAGCCACAGACGGTCGCCCGTGATCTTGAAGTACTGCCACAGAACCCAGAGGGCCTGACCGTTGGCGTCGAACTGATTCTTCTGCGTTTCAAATCGCCCGTCGGGCCGCTGGCGGTGAAGATAGAACTCGATGGCCTTCGACGCGGCGTCGGCCAGTCCCGCCTCTTCAAGTTCCATGATTTGGTAACCGCCGTCCCGAATGTAAAACTGGTCATAAAACCTTTCGCCGCCGTGCAACTCGCCGTGGTCGCTGGCGATCAATTGACAGACGTGCGCGGCCGGCAGGGCCTCGGTCGCCTTACGGCACGGGACTTCAATCCGGGTCGCCTTGTCCATGACCCCGCGCCAATACTGGGCGGTGCGCTCCAGCCACAACTTGGGATCTTCCTTGGCAAATGCCGAAGCGTCCGCCACCGGCGAGAAGGGAATACGCACCACGCCTTCCGCGCCCTTGCCGGGCGCGAGCGTCCAGGCCAGTGCCTCGGTCTCGGCGCTTGTCTTTCCCCGCTGCTCGACCTCAACCCGCGCCTCGGCTGGCGTGGCGCCCGTGTTCGCGGCCTTGACCGTGATCCAATTCAAAAAGTTCTCGCCTTCGGTTGGCCAATCGAAGGCCTTTTGCCAGTTCTTCACGGTGGGCAAGGGGGTAGCCCAAAGCGTAAAGTCGTAGCGCACCGGGCCATCGTCGGCGCTGAGCAAAATGATCGGCAGCCAACCATCCATGAGTGTCTTGGTCTGCCGGCGGCTGAGCGGCGTCGACTGCGGGCCGTATCGCAAGGTGACCTTGGCGCCATCATCCAGCAGAAGCTCATTGGCGGGTGTGACGCGAGTCCCGCGATGGTAGTCCTTCAGCCCCAGGACGTTCCAAGAATTGCGAAAGTAATCGAACGGCTCTTCGGCTGATGACGGCTGCAATGGGGCGAGGTCGAGAAATCCCAGCGAAGCCAGAAACTGCCCGCTTTTCCCCAAGGCCTCGTCATACAACGCGCGGTCCGACATGAGATAGCCGTGTTTGCCGCCTTCGTGAACGACAAGCTCGCAACGATTACCCGCCTTAAGCATTGCCTCGTGAAACAGCTTTGCCCCGCGGAAGGGCGTCGTCGTGTCGGCGGTGCCGTGGAACACGATGGTGGGCGGCAAGCCGGCCTTCACGCGGTGCAGCGGCGAGATCTCCCGCCAGCGCGGGCCGCATCTGGCGTTGCCGTAACCCTCCAGCGACGTGTCGATCACAGGGAAATAGAGCACCAGCGCATTAGGGATGCTGGAGACCGAGACATCCTCCGCGGCCTCGTCGATGCCGTCGAACAGGGCCGTGCCCGCCGCAACGTGACCGCCTGCCGAGCCGCCGCTGGCGACGATCTTCTGCGGGTCGATGCCCCACTGCGGCGCGTGGGTCCGCACGTAGCGTACCGCCGAGCGGCCGTCTTTGACGCACTCGAAGGGCGTGACGCCCGAACCGGCCTTCACCAGCCGGTATTGCACGCTGATGCCGACCATTCCCAGCTTGGCAAAATGGGCGGCAAAGGGATAGAACCGTCGCGGTTCTCCGCCGACCCAGCCACCACCATGAATGGCAATAAAGCAAGACCGTTTGTCGGTCGGTTTGTGGCCCAAGGGCTCGAAGATGTGCAGCGAAAGCTCGCGGTCGCCGACCCTCTTGTAGACCACTGTGCGCGTAGGTTCGAGATCCTTGGCCAGGGCGCTAACGGGATCCAGGGGCTTCTTCGGCTCGCGGTCGGCAGCAGACGCCAGACCGGCCGAGGCCATCAGCAGGAGGGTGGAAAAGGGCGATAGTCGCGTTGTCATGCGTGCGTTCCTGGTCGTGAGAATGGGTCGTTGAAGTTCGCATAGTTCTTCGCTAACATAATGGACAATTGCCGCGGACTCAACAGGGGGAATAAGCGGGAATAAGCGGGACAGGTTCGCTTATTGGCCCCAACAAAAGCGAACCTGTCCCGCTTTCGCTTTCTACAAGATCATCCAATCCGGCTTCTGCTCGCGGTGCGGCTTGGGGTGCCGTTATCAGGTCCAGTACCCAGTGCGGGGCAATCGCCGGCAGAGTGTCGAAGGGCGAGACTTCCCAACGGTAACTGTTGCCCGATGCGTGCCCGCTTGGCGGTGCGATAACGTAGCCGCCATCTCCCCTCACGTCGATTGGCTGCCCGCCAATCTTCGTCCTGTTCTTGATAACTTTACCATCGGGATGGGTGAGGAAGAGGTGTCGTCCGCCCCCACCAGTCCATGCCGTCGGTGTACTGGGCACTGGGCCATTCTCCGCTTGCAGCTTTGCGAAAGCGGCAATGCCTTGCTGCCCATCCAGATCGACAACAAAGACGCCGCTTTCCCTACCTGTCGCAATCCCTATGCTGGCTTTCGGGCACTTCTCCCACCATTCCCGCACGATGTTCGTATCCTTCGATGCGTCTTTGACACCGTTTCGGGTCATCGGATGTTTGCCGGGCGATTTGCAATCCGGCCTATGGCAACTGCAAACCCCATAGTCGATGAAGTGGCAAGGGAATACGGACCAGCCGAGGTCAACGTACTTGAGTGCGTATTCTAGCGGCGTCATCGGCGGGCCTCCCACGTTCGGCGGTCGGGGCAGCCGGCCAAAATCCAGGATGCTATCTCATCACGCGACCACCTCGCAGACGCTCCAATCCGAACCTTGCGTGGCAGTCTCCCCGCTGCATCGAGTCGCCAGACGGTTCGCGTTGAAATGGAAAGCTCACGGGCAAGGTCGGCGGCGGACATGAGTGTTGAAACCCGCCCGACTTGAAGGGGTTGACAGACGGAAGTGCGAGGATTCGCGTTTAGGCTTTCTGCTTGCACGGCTATTCTCCTATGCTTGTGTTGGCTTGTCTGTTCTTGGCATCGCAAAACGTGCCAAGCGGTCGCGTGACCACAAGCGGAGAATACGGGAAGGGCTACAGGCGATGTTGTGAACGGACGCCTGCCGGACGCCCACTGTCACGGATTGCAACCGTGCGGAAGGAAGGTTACGTCGAAAAGATTTTTTTCGACGGACGTTCGGTGGACGATTCGTCCGGCACCAATTGGCGGAATAGATGCCGCACAGCAGATAACTTGTACCGATAGTGCGGCTCGCGTGGTCTTGGGTCTTTCACCTCCGCCCACCCGTCGAGGTTTTCCTGACGAAATCGCTCCAGCCGCTTTCTGACGGGTTCGCGTGGCACGTGAAATCGTGTAGCGATTTCGCGGGCCGAAAGCCAACCATCGTGTTCTGTTTGCCCATCGTCCAAGTTGCTCATGCGGAGCAAATCAACTGCCGGTCGCAGCCGACGGCCCCAGTGTTGAACGGGTAGCTTTTCGGCAAGTATCCCGCCGATTTGTTCCCGCAATGCCTTTAGCCCGGACAAGGTGAGCTTGTCCAAGTTCCGGGACTCTGCTTCCACCCCGTCCACTTGCTCTTGGATTTGCCGGGCAAGATCACGAAGGCCGAGCACGTACTCCCACAGTGCTGTTTGAGACCAATGGGCTTGGATAAGCGTTTCGTACTTCTCGGCTCCGTCAAGCAGCCGAACGGCGAGCGAAAATAGGCAATCTACCATGACGACACCCTCCCCAAAAAACGTGACACGTCATGCCCCAGTGAGCGATGACGATAGACTACGGTAACGGACGTGTCGAAATACGGGAAAGGTGGGTATAGCCGACAGAAATCGTTGATAAATCGGCGAATCTTGATAGTCAGACCTGCCCGTCCGCCAAGCAGGCTGGTTTTGATATTGCCCTCATTGTCGCAACCGGACGCCGCCCGTCAAGGGGCGTTCCAAGCCAGTGCCCAGTGCCCAGTATCGACTTCCCCTTTCTGTGCCGTAGGCCGTGCGGGAGTCGTAGATTACTGGGCACTGGGCTAATTGCCTCGACGGAGTTGAGGACGCTTGGCAGTGTTGACAAGCTGACAAGTGGAGCGGACTCCCGCACGTCAACGCCGTGCTTGACCGGATCAAGCCAAGAAACTGAAAAGCCCCCACCCGCAAACGTCTCCGGTGGGGCAGAGACCGGAGACAAGTATTTGCACGGGGCAGGGGCTAACGGAATACTCTACCACCCTGCCCGATGCTGTCAAGCGGCCCCGTTGGCGACGGGGCAGAATTGTGGTAGAGTTATGGTGACAATCTAACGCGAGCGTACTGCTTCCAGCTAAACAACCACCCTGGGCCGTTCACGGCTCTTGAACAGTAGAAGCAGCACTGGCCCGCCCCGTAAGGGGCGTGGGCCGTGCTGTTCTACTGTGCCCCGTGGTTGGGGCTGCTGGAGCGGTCGGTTCCACGCCCTCTTTCTTTGACGGGGCATGAATGACTACCGAAATACAACGGCTGGAGCTACTCGGCTGGAAAACCCTTGATGAGGGCCGGCAGGAAGACAGCCGCTATTGTGTGCTTGCCGAGAGTTGCGGCCACTTCATTATCGGGTTTGGCGGCAGCCGTAGCGAAACTTACTCGGCTGTTTGCAGCATGGCGTTAGAGCTAACACGCGGAGGATTACGCTTGCCCCGGCTGTAGCTGCGGTTTCTGCCCCACCGCACTACGCCGGTGGCAAGTGCGTTACGTCATAAGAAGTCGGGAATACACAGGGAGCCTGTCATGCCTCAACTTGGTACAAACGATGCACTGTCAAGGTCCGATTCTTTGCCTTCCAAAGAAGGGTTTTTTGACAAGAAGATACCCGCATCGCTTCTCCTGTCCGTGTCTGCGATTTGCGTTTCTCTAATGGCCCTTGGGTGGTCGGTGTTTCACGACCCATTAGGCTCGGGTATCAAGCAATACGACTTCACAACTCCGAAAGCAGCCCTTACGTCATACTTGACGATTGGGCAGGGACGAGACCTACGTGCTGCTTATGAACTCGCAATGATCGGAACCTGTCGCCAGATTCAAGAGAAATTGAAGACTCTTACGGTATCGCACGAAGCCGAGTGGAGGGGAAAGAAAATCCTCTTCGTCAAGTATCAAGAAGGCGGTGTTCCGAAGTATGATACTGAGGCATTTGAGAAGGATGTGGAAACGGGCATGTGGTTCCCGTCACGCACTTACGAACTGGAGCGAGTTATACGACACCTCGGTTCGGCAACCGATCCCGTCGATCCCGAAGAGGCGGCACTAGGAAAAATGATTGAGAAGTGGAAGAAGGGAGTAGCAGACTGGTAATTGGCTCTCTCTGTTTTTGGGAAGCCAGTCGTTCGTTTGTGACGCGAAAAGAAAAGGAGACCGGCCTATGGGTTTCGGTGTTTTCTTGCTGCTTCTCCTGTTCGTTGCCCCGATCATCTGGGGCACTGCGACCGTCATCCGTGCCGCCACCGAGAATCCTGTAGATGACGGTGCCCGAGAGGTCGCACGGTTTCACGGATCGAAGCTTTTGGGAGCCAGCACAATCGACGAACTCATCTTTACCGATCAGTACGTTATGAGCCGACGATGGGAAGGGTCGGGCTACATCAAGAGAAAAATCTACTACTCCGATATTGCCCAAATCAACGTCAAGAAGGGCTTGATCGCATGTGAGGTCGAGATAGTGAATCGAGGCGAGGGACCTAATGCGAGGATCACAGGGTTGCCCTACGACGAGGCCGTTCGGGTGCAACAAATGCTTGACGCCCATAAGGCCGATAAAATGGACGCACGGAATACAACGATAGTATCCGGGTCCCACATAGACGACCTCGAACGACTTGCAACGCTCATGGAGAAGGGCATCCTCTCACGGGAAGAGTTTGAGAGGGAGAAATCCCGTATCCTTGCCCCGTAATGTGGTCATCGGGCAGCAGGTTCTTCACGACCCATTAGGTCCGGCAGCCCACTGGTAACTTATCGCCTCACTTTTTTCGGCGTATTTCCGCGAGTCGATAGGGGGTGGGGTGCTTCTCTGGCGAAACGTCACTTTGACAACGAGATTTGACCCCCCCACCGCTGTTGGGCGAGCGGCTTAGGTCAGGGTTGCCGTGCCAGTGCCCAGTATCCGAACGTCAGGCATCCTAAGCGTAGGCGGTCCCCGGCCACTGGCCCGTAGATCGGTCTTGGAGGCGGGTCAGGCTGGCTTGGCAGTGCGTACCAGTGCGGAGATTGCCAGCCGGATATGATCGGGCAGAGTGGCCCATGCTCGGACGACATCGACTAATACCGGATCGGAATACTGGGCACTGGTACATGCCTGAGTACATGCCGCCGGATCGGCTGGCAAAGTGTCATCGGCCACTTGTCGCAAGTTGCTTTCCAGCAAGGAGTTATAAGTAGCGGCGGTAGGAGTCGAACCTACGACACGCGGATTATGATTCCGCTGCTCTAACCAACTGAGCTACGCCGCCAAAGTTGTAAGTGCTTGATTTATCGTGTCTTGCGAACTGTTCTTCGTATAGGTAACAAGTATGGTGTCGTTGCTTGACGCCCGCTCTTCGCCCACAGCAACGGCCAATGGGCAAAGAAAATCAAAGGCCGGCTTGACTACTTTGGCCCTTGAACCGATCCCCAAGGGGCCTTGGCGCGCTACCTTGAACACGACACTCGGGCGTCAAACCGAGGTGTCGTATCCAGAAAGCGTATCGGATTCCCCCCGGCTGGTCAAGAACCGCCGGGAAAAGCCGCGCAAGCCCCGTCGCGACTTCCCGCTTTATGCCCATAGCGCAGGGAGGTGGGCTAAGAAAATCCGCGGCCGAGTTTATTATTTCGGCCCGTGGGGTGATCCCGACGGTGCCTTGACACTCTATTTGGACCAGAAAGATGACTTGCTGGCTGGACGGGAACCGCAGAGGAAGCGGGAGGGCTTGACCATTCGGGAACTGTTCAACCGGTTCCTCTCCCTCCGCGTGCTCATGCGGCGGGCCGTACTTGGCGACGTGATCCAGGAGGTCCAACGCCTCCTTCAGTCACCGGCGGAAATCGTGGATTGTTTCGCAGTCGTGCTTCATGGTCTGGTCTGGGATAGCGGATGCGCCGCAAGGTGGCAGGCCGGCGGGTCCTGGCGGCCCGCTCCCCGCTGGGCTGCGATGTAGGCGTCCAAGTCTTCGGCGGCGATGCGAATGCAGCGGCCGACCTTGAAGCACCGACCGAGCCGTTGTATCATCGCGAGGATTGCCGTGCCAGCCAATGGGGCCGCCGAGGCGCTGCGCCCGAGGCCCGAAACAGCACGCGCGGCAAACCGGGCGAAGGTTTAATCGAAGAGTGGGCCGGGTCGTGTAGGCGTCTTGGCCGAGAGCGATATCGCGCCGGAAGCGGCCAGAGCAAAGGACAGCAAACCCCAAGGATATTATCACCAGCCCGGGAGAATCTCCAGATGACCCGACCGCGTGCTTTGATTTGTGGGTTGATCTTCGTCGTGTTGCTCGTCGAAGTGACTGGGCCTTTGCGAGGCGCGGAGCAGTACGAGATCGGCGGTCCGCTGGCCGGAGTGAAACTGCCGTTGTTTCCCACCCAGCACGGCGAGAGACCGGGTCATCCGGGTTCCATTCCGGATACCGAGTTCCACGGCGCGCGCACCGGGCCGGAGTGGGACCTCTATCCAGGCTCGGTCGAGCACTGGAGCGAATACTGGATGAAGTACGTGCCCAGCCGCAGCCTC
>Ga0315289_10005788_pt1 | contig 18203 bp, 14 predicted proteins | sample YL17G11_40_MG_FD_203452 | JGI IMG/M metagenome (GOLD analysis project Ga0315289, IMG submission 203452) | Sediment microbial communities from Yellowstone Lake, YNP, Wyoming, USA - YL17G11_40 | ecosystem: Environmental > Aquatic > Freshwater > Lake > Sediment | place: USA: Wyoming | collected... | reverse complement strand
CAGCGAGTTCAAGAGCATCGTCCTGCACGGCGAGCACCACCTGGTGTTCATCCGCCGGGAGGAGCAACGGTCGATGCTTATTAGGTCGCGTCACGCCATCCATGCGTTCAAACCGGACTGGATCGTCTTGGACTTCCACGACAACGGTAAGGGCGTGGATATCTCCTCCAGAAGCGCGAGTGTCCCCCTGAAGATCGCCAACCAGCTGGCGACAGCCTATTTCGGCAGCAAACAGGAGTACGACAACGAAGTCCAGGTGACCTATGAGCAGCAGATCGTGAAGTTCCTCGACAGGCTGCGCAGGGACCAATGCATCGACGACGGGTTTACGTTGGTGGAGGTCAGCGTTCGCAACTCGCCCCTGGATGGCGCGCCCGGCCTGCGCATCTCCAGTGACGACTGCGACTCCATCGCCGAGTCCATCCGGCACTTTGAGAAGGCCGTGGCGAAGATCATGGACAAGATCGCGGTGGTCAAGTCGATCAAGGTCCTGTTCGCCGACAAACGCGTCATGATGAAGTTCGAGCCGGTCGAGGGTGTGGAACAGGGTTTTGTTGTCCGATACCAGGACGCGGTACTGAACGCAAAGGAGCGTGACGCGTTCCTGCTGAAACTCAGGGAGGAGCCCTATGGTCTCCGCGTCCTCTCGACGGAAAAACAGCACAAGCGGCAGCGCCGCCGCGGTTGATATAGCCCGGCTGCTACAAGGCAACGCCGGCCTGGAGCCCGTCACGCCCGACCTGGTGGTGGCGGCCGAGTGTCTGCGCGGCCTGGGGCTGATCACCTATCGCCAAGGTGAGTATGTCTGTTGCGCCTTCACGGAGGACGAGGATTCTCCGTACTCGGATCGGGCGTGTACCGGCAGACTGCCCATCAAGGCCACCTTGGATGAGAACGCCAAGGACTATCGGTGCCCCGAGTGTAGACGCATCGTCTATCCCGACCGCCACAACAAACGCAGGTTCCGGGAAGTCCGCGTTAGAGTCCTTGAAGACGGGGTCCGGGCATACGTCGAACGATCACTCGCGGGATTCGGGGACGGTGTCCACGCCGTCGATGGGATTCCGCACGTCTGGCGCGTCGAAGGCGGTCTGGCTGGCGTCTACGTTTGCCTGGCGGACTTCTGCGACGACCAACGAGTCTTGTCTGTCCAGTGGGCACAGCAGAATCCGACCTGCTACGTGGCCGTGAACCCCAGGGCCGTTGAGCGGTTCATCCAGGTTGACTGGGTGCCAAGGATCATGCTGGCTGGCCTCGTAGCTGGGACAGTTAACCTCGCGGACAAGGTGCAGGAGATCGGTGCCGACGGTACTCACCGCGATCTGCCGCCTTTGGCTACCCCGGCCTACTCAAAGGGTGCACATCGCCCGGAAGTCGTCACACCGGAGGAACACATTCCCTTGGGGCTCTTCGTGATAGAACTGGGGGAGAAGACAGCCCGGATCAACGGCATGGACATGTTGGACACGCGTGCCAAGACCAGCCATGCGATCCTGCATGAACTTGCCAGGGCATTCCTCCAAGACCTGCTGGCCAACAAGGTCCCGCGAGACTTCCTCTGCCAGACACCGTCTGAATTGGCCGACGCCCTCCAAAAGGCGCCGGGCAAGAAGGATGCAATGGACGCGGATCAGGTTCGCAGGACGATCAATCGGCTTCAGGACGCGTGTGAACAACGTCTCTGTAAAGCCGGCCTTGTCGCCGAACACGACAGCATCATCCAGGCCTCCCCGGACACGGCGAAGGAAGGGTATCGCCTGAACCCGTTCAAGGTGGCCATCCGGCCGCCACTCCCGCCGAAAACATCGAAGTGACCGCAGATTTCCTGAACTGACCTGCCCCTCCTCATTCCCCGCCGGTCTGTCACCTGTTTGGACGCCCAACTGACCTGTGCTGCTATTCGCCTGTCCTGCAAGGATTCGGCCGATTCCTATCCAATTGCTCCTGTGAAAACGCGGTCGCCGACGCGGCCGCAAGGCAACTTTCATAGGAGCAGAACATGACGAAGCAAATGCTGTCGGAGCCGTGGAAACGGCTGGTCGGGACGATGCAGGCCCTCAACTTCGGCCGCACCGTCTTCCTTGTCCGGGCAGGCGAACCGGACTTCACCCAGAAGGTCCGCACCGTGCGGACCCGCAAGCCCTCCGCCGGGGAGAACGGCCCCCGGCCGGAGGCAACCAGCAGCGATTTTGAGCTTCGAAAGGAGGTGATGTTCCTGCGGGACCAGGTGGCAACGGCCACTGACGGTGCCTGCGTGACGATCGAGGTCAAGTATGGCCTGCCGTTCCTGATCGAGATCGAAGAGGAGCACCAGGCGTAGGGCAACAAGGTATCTTTCTGACACAGCGCAACTAACCAGCGGCTGAGCCGAGGCGTTGCGGGTGTCGCGGATATCCGCGGCCTCGCAGCGCCTCCTTGTTTGCCCTACGCACGCCCGGACTCCGTCGACACCCGCGCGACCTCCTCGGCCACGAGGAGCACGCGATGATTCACGACGGGATTCTGCAGTACACGATCAAGAGGATTCGTTACCGGGCCAGCCAGATGGTGGGCAAGCACGGGTTCATCGAGGACGACTTCAACGACCTGCGTCAGAGGCTGATGGCGGACGTGCTGGAGCGTCTGCCCAAGTTCAGCAGCGGCCGTGGCCCCATCAAGATCTTCGTCGCCATGCTGATCGACAACCGCCTGGCCAGCCTGATCAAGCACCAGGAGGCCCAGTGCCGCGACCACCGGCGCGTCGAACGCTCACTGGATGACCAGGTTCCCGGTGAGGACGACGACTGGACCATGCTGGGCGAGGCCATCAGCGAGCAGGACGCAAAGGCCCACCTGGGCGTTGCAGGCCGCAGTGACCACGAGCGGGTCGATCTGGCCCTGGACATGGCGCTGGTGCTGAGCCAGCTCGACGAAGGGGATCGCCAGCTTTGTCTCGAACTCCAGGTGAAGACCGCCTTGGAGATCTCCAGAGAGACGGGCGTCCGCCGCTCCGGCATCTACGAGCGGATCGCCGAGATTCGCAAGAAGTTCATCCAGGCCGGATTGCATCGCTACCTGTGATGCCTTCCCGGACAGGTGAGCAGGCCCAGCGGTAGCTAGGGAGTAGAGGGATCAACAGCCCTCCGGAAAGGACTGCGATGAACCCGGTGATCTACCGCTACCGCTTCAAGCCTTGCGTGGCGCTGCAGGACGTCGAGGAGACCCTTCTCCTCGGCGTCCTTGCAGCCGAGGGCCTCTACGGCGCTGCCCGGATCGAGATGGATGTGTGCTACCGCTTCGACCGGGATCGCCATGCGTGCGCCGTCGACGCCCACAGCGACGCCGGTCGGGATGTGGCGCGAATCTTCACCAACCTTCTGCGCCATGAGTTCGGCGCGGATGCCTTCGAGGTGACGGCCGTCGATGTCGCCGTCGGCGGCAAACCCGCAGAGGGCCGCGCATGAACCTCTCCTCCCTTTGGAAACGCCTCAGAAAGGGGCCCAAGAGCATGAGCATCATCGACGACCTCAGCTTCCTGATCCGCGAGTCGCAGGAGCAGTACCGGGCCCAGGCCATGAGGCATTCATGGGCGGGCATAGCTATAGCGACAGGCCGGTGCGTACGTACTGGTACTGGCCCCACCGGACGCGCAGGGAAGCGACCATCTCGTTCCTGAAGGACTTCCTCGGTGGGGGGATCAGTGCCTTTACGGAGGCGCTTGCTCCCTATGCCTGGACTGGCCTTGGTCCGGGAGGCATGGACAGCGTCGCTCGTACGTTGGGTGTAAGCAGTGAGCGGGCGGCGGACTTCTGGCAGGGCCTGGCCCGGCTCCACGCAGTGGAGATCAGTGAAGGCACAGCCCGAGTCGTTGTGCCGCACCTGCCCCGTGGACCATGGGATGAGTACCTGGGGCGACTGGACCAGATCGGGACCGAGCTGGAGGAGCGGATGGCCGATGCGGCCGACGACCTGCGGAAGCGCGCGGCCCACTGCAGCTTCGCTGACTGCAACTTCGAGGACGCCGTGCTGGCCTTCTGGACTGTTCTGGATGGTCTGGTGAAGGAGGAGATTGCCCGCAGGAGCTGGGTCACGCTGCCCGCCGAAGCGGACCTCGCCTGGGGCACGATGATTGTCACCTGACACCCTTGGCCTCTAGCGAGGCGGTAAGCTCGGTCGGGCTGGCCCGTCCTGGCCCAACCGCTGAGTGGCCTGGCCAACTCCAGTCCGGGCCAGGTCACACTCTGCGGCGAAGGCTCGTTGGCCGCGGCGTTTCCGCTTCGCCTGAGCCACAATCCGCAGAACCTGATGCGACGGTCCCCAGGAGTGGGACCACGGCTGTGCACTACGTCGGCCGATGCGACGATTTCCAAAAAAGAGCGCAATCCGGACGTTGCCATAACATTTCCGTAACAGACTCACCCTATACTCCGCACGGGTGCGTCGTCAAGAAGTGGGCAATGAGACGCGATACCAACAGGCTGCGGTACCGGCCGGGGCAGCCGCGCGGCGTTGACCGACGCGCCGGCACACCTCGTGTCGGGCCGGATGTCCCCGGTCTGCGCCGTCCGTGCCGCGGCCGAGGCGCCGCTGCCTATTGAAGGAGACATGCGTGAGAACGGTTCAGACGTACGCAGCACTGGTGGCGCTGGTGGTCCTGATGGTGCTCTGCATCCCCAGAGCCGGCCAACCGGACTACCGCCAGTTGCGGTCGGGCCTTGATCTCGCAACGCCGGAGGCCGCGGCGATCGAATACGTTTCAGCATGCCTGTGCGGCGACCGGCAGACCGCCCTGGCCTGTAGCACGAGCCAGCGGGTCAGTCGACTTACCCAGCCGCTGTCACAGCCGGAGGACGATCTGCCCTGGCCTGGACCTGACCGCCCGGTCGATCGCCAGCAGATGCGAGGGATACTCCGCCGCGACGGCCGATTCGACTGCCAGCCTCTCAACGCCGCGGAAGTTCGGTGCTGCTGCCGGGTGCTGGTGGATGGCCAGTGGATCGATCTGGTGAGCCTGACGCTGGTGGACCAGCAGGGGCAATGGCTAGTGAAGTGATGCGAGGGAGTGCCGCCGAAGCCGCGCCGGCTGGACCTGACGGCAGCCATGGCGGTCTGAGTCCTATCAGGGACGAAGGGAGTCGTAATGAGGCTGGTCTGGAACAAGAGTGTTGGAATCGGGCGTGCGGATCGTCATGATCTGGTGCCGCCCGGCGGGGTTGGCGGTGATCGCCTGCGCATAGGCGACGGCCGCCGGGCCGGCCAAGCGGCTACCGAATGTAGGTGAGTTTACTAAACGCGGCGAGGCCGAGCTGACGCCCGACGTGGCCGCAACAGGCTCCTTCAAGGAAAGAGGCGTTCCATGAAACTTCGTTCTGAACTATCCGCGATTGTATGCTGTTTGACTTGCCTGGTCGTCGTCTGGACGGCCTGGGGCCAGGAGACCGGACCGGCCGCCAGTTTGCCGGCGCCGGTGACGCTGGATGGGCGGCAGGTGGCCGACGCGCCGCCTCATCTGCTGGCGGGCGGAATTCCGCCCGTGCACGCGCTGCGGACCGTGGCCACGCCGCCGGTGGTGGACGGCAAGATGGATGACGCCGCCTGGGCCGAAGCGACCGAGCTGGCGCCGCTGGCCCCGATTGAGGGCCCCTGGGCCCCCGGGCGGACGACCGTCGCCAAGCTGATCCGCCACGGGGACGACCTCTACTTGGGCATGTGGTGCGACTTCGCCAATCCCACCACGTCCACCTGGTACATAAAAGCCTTCCCCCCCGGGCCGCGCGACTCGGTTCCAAACGCCAACGAGGTCGTGGTGCTGGACCTGGGCCTGGACCCGGCCCAGCCGGGTGCGGTTCAGATCGTCGCAAACCCCAGCGGGGCGTTCAGCGACACCTTCCGCGGCGACAGGACCTGGGACGGTGACATCCAGATCGCCACGAGCCTGGACCACGCCGGCTGGTACCTCGAAGCCAGGCTGGCCCTGCCCAGCGTGCCGGAGTACCGCCGGGGCGCGCGGCTTGACCTGATGCGGGCGAACGTGTCGCGCCGCACCAAGAGCCGCACCGGCGGCTGGGCGCAGACCCGTCGTGTCGAGCTGGGGTGGCTCACATCAGCCCGCGACGGCCTGGCGGTGGAGGACCTGTCCGCCGGGCTGTTTGGCCCCTTGCAGGAGCGCGGCGGCCAAGTGCCGCTGCAAGTGCGGGTCCGCAACAACACCGATCGGCCGCGCGACGCCAAGGTGTCGGTCGAGCTGCTCGCCGCGGCGGGCCAAGTGCTGCGCCAGGAAACGATCCCGCTGGCGTTGCCAGCCGGCCAGTCCGTCGCCGCGATGCGGAGGGTTGACAGCACGGGTGTGACGGCGGCGCGTGTCCGCATCGAGGCGGGCGGGGATGAGCCGGCGTTTGAGGCGAGGCTGCCGCTCCCGAACGTGCTCGATCGCACCGACTGCACGGATTCCCCGGGCCTGTCGGCCGCGGTCCGCCCGACATGGCCCATATGGATGAGCGACGATGCCCCGTCTGCGTACGTGATGGCCGTGGCGACGGGCGACAAGCCGGTCCGCCGGCAGGGACTGCTGACGCTCCGCGACGTGACGGGCAAGCAGGTCTGGCAGTGCCAGGCGGACGTGGACCTCCCCGCCGGGGGGCGCGACGCCCGGCTGATCGCGATGGATCGGCCCGCACCAGGGCGATACCGCCTCCAGTGGCAGCTGCGCAAGGGTCGCCGCATCGATCAGGCCCCGGTCGTGAGCATCGACTACGCGCCCATGAGTTACCTCACCGAGCTGGTCGGCCTGAGTCCCGAGCAGTTGCTCCAGCGGCTCGGGTGCGCGCCCAGCAACCAGCCCGAGGACTTGGCGCTACTGATGATCAAGATGGTCCGTCTGGGCGAGTTCCTGGCCGCGCAACGCAGCGACGCCAAGACCGACCGCACCGTAGAGATCCAGAGGCTCTACTGGCAGGCGCTGGACCTGGTCGAGGCGATGCGGACCGGCCGGCCTTTCGTCACCACGCAGCGGGGCTGGTTTGAGTCGGTCTTCCGTTCGCCGGTGGACGGCTCGTATCAGCCGGTGGCGATCTTCGTGCCGTACGACTATGACAAACATCCCGACCGCCAGTATCCGCTGGAGGTCTGGCTGCACGGCTACAGCCTCCTGCACCTGAATCGCATGCCCGTCAGCGACCTGGAGGTTCTGCGCAGCGAACGTGGTCGGGTCGTCCCTGATCGGATCGTCATGTACCCCTTGGGCCGCGGAGGAGGCTGCGGGTACGGCGGCGTGTCGGGCAACGACGTGCGGCAGGCGATCACGATCATGAAGGCCCGCTACCGCGTCGATCCCGACCGCGTGCACCTGGGCGGGGAGAGCATGGGCGGGTTCGGGACGTTTGAGATCGGTTCCCAGAGCCCGGACCTGTTCGCCTCGTGCACGCCCGCCGAGGGCGGCGGTTACTGGTGCGACCTGGAGCAGATGCGGAACCTGCCCACGTTCATCCACCACGGCATGGCCGACGCCATGGTGCCCCCGCTCAGCTCGATCGGGACGGCCGCGAAGCTGGAGGCCCTGGGTTGCCCCGTGCAGCTGTACCTCTATCCCAAGATGATCCACGAGCCGCTGCCGATGGAGACGACCACGCCGATCCGCAACCTGCTGATGATCACCCGCGATTCTCAGCCGGCGACGGTCGCCCTCAAGGGTCGAATGCTGTGCTTCACGCACGCGTACTGGGCAGCCATCGAGCGGTTCGCCGACCCGCAGCAGCCCGGCCAGGTCGAGGCCAAGTTCGTGAGCCCCAACCAGCTCAGCATCGCCAGCCGCAACGTCAAGTGGCTGAGCATCGCCCTGCCGTGCAAGTGGGTCGATCCGGGCCAGCCGGTGCGTATCAGCAGCCACGACGGGTTCAAGAGGGCCCAGGTCACCGCCGGGCCGGCCAAGGCGATCTACCTGCGGCTGGATGGCGAGCAGATCGAGGCGACGACCCAGCGTCCGGCCGAGCTGGACGACCAGACAGCCTACACCGGCGGCGGGGCCCAGCGGATGCTCTGCGAGGGCCGGCCCGTACGGCTGGTGTACGGCAGCGGCGGCAGTGCGGAGTCCGCCGCCAAGGCCAAGGCACTGGCCCTGAGCCTGGCCCGCGTGACCTTTAACGGCAGGGAAGAGTTCGAGGTGGGTGGATACCCCGTGCTGGCCGATACGGAGGTCACCGACGAGATCCTGGCCACCTGCGACCTGATCCTGCTGGGCAGCCCCGCCGACAATGCGATCCTGGCCCGCATGGCCGACCAGTTGCCGGTGAAGATCGCCGACGGCCAAGTCACCGTGCAGGCCAACGTGCCGATGCGGTACCGCCAGGACGAGGTTGGGTTCACACTGGCGTGGCGCAACCCGCTGGCGAAGGACCGGCTGATCTGGTGGCTGGGCGGGTTCGACTCCAAGGAGGCGGTCGCGCATGTCGCTGAGGCCGGCGAGGCGGACCTCGTGGTGACAGAGCGCAAGGGCCGCTTCGTCCTGGCCAGGGCCAAGGTCGTGGGCGATTGGCAGTTGGAGCAACCAATGCCACTCACGCCGGCCGGCACGGTCTGGCCGACGTATGCAGCCTACTCGCAGGCCTTGGCCGCGTCGCTGCGGACCATCCTAGACGCTGACGCGGCGATCTGGCCCAACTGGGATCCACCAGATGACTTCGGCGACCAGACGCTGGGTTATCTCCGCACCGCCAGCCCGGAGATGCACCTGGTGTATCTGAGCGGTAAGGATCTGCGGCAGATGCACCTGGACCGGCTCAAGCGACTGACGCCGGCGACGGCACCTGCCACGGCTGCCTCGTCACCCGCCAGCGCAACCTCAGCGCCCTCCTCGTCACCTGCCAGCGCTGCATCGGCAACTGCCTCCGCACCAAGCTCGCAGCCGAGCCCGCAGGAACTGGCCGACAGCCAGGGCGGCTGGGCGGGCGTCCCCGGCGAGCAGATCCGCGACGAGCGCACCTACCGCGTGCTGCTGATCAACGGGGTGTTCTGGGCCCTGCCCAGCGGCGGGATTCGCGCCCGCGCGGTGCGGTACATCAGCGACGAGGAACGCGACGCCGCCCTTGAGCGGTTCTGGGGCGGGGTCATCCGGCCCGAGGAGCAGGCATCGGTGCGCCAATGACACCAACACCGGGATTCCCGGCGCATCGTATGGCGCACACGCGGTGGTCGCCTCGGGACGTTCTATGTCATCATCTGGCGTTCTGTGACGCACATGGCGCGGGAGGGCAGCCGAGCCCGCACTGGTCCCTGCCGCTGAAGGTGATGTTCCTGGCCCGTTCACTCCGCGTCGCGAATCGCCAACGGCAGAGGCGGCGTGCCCACCTGGCAGACGCGTGCGCACACTTCGCACTCCAGGCGGAATCCACCGCGGATTGCGGCCTCCTGGTGCAGGCGCTGCATGTGTCGGCCGCACGCCTCCTTGTCGTGCCGACCGATGCTCAGCGCGTGGCCTGGGCAGGATGCGGACAGAGCTGAGTATGCGGTCCTCGGTCAGGGCCACCGTGGGCAGAGCTGGCAACCACTACAGGACGTGCTACCACTCGGTGTACACTACGCTCGGACATGAGGAGTACCCGCTCTCACGGGGAGCAGGTTCTTGGCAAAGGAGCCATGTGAGATGTGCCAAACGAACAGGCCATACGTGGTGATGCAGATGTGGGCGTCGGTCGATGGGCGGATCGCCCTCGCGCCGGGCCTGACGATGTTCGTCAAGCATCCCGCAGAAAAGTGCATACCTGACGGGGGCGAGCTGGCGGCGAAGGTGGAATCGGCAATCAGGGACACCTGGCACCCGCGGGGCCGCATCATGGTGGGAAGCGGAACGGCCAACGCACCGTTACGCGAACTGCCCGCCTACTGCGGTGACGAGCGGGTGCTCCACGAGGATTACCTGCCTCCGGAGGTAGTAGATGTCACCAGCACGTGGGCGATCTTGGTTGATGGTCAGGGCCGGTGCCGCGGCGGTTACAAGGGGACGGAGATCCCGGACTCCCATATGGTGCATCTGGTGTCGCATCGGGCTCCAGCCGATTACCTGGCCTTCCTGCGCGAACGGCGGATTCCGTACCTGATTTCCGGCGACCAACATGTGGATCTGCCGGAGGCGATGCGAGGGTTGCGTGAGAAGCTCGGCATCGAGTGCGTGAGGCTCATGGGCGGGGGGACACTTAATGGTGCGATGCTGCAGGCAGGTCTGGTGGACGAGATCCATCTGATCGTCTGGCCGCTGCTGATAGGCGGGGACCGAACGCCGACGCTGGTGGATTGTACCGGTATGGTCGGCGGGCAGGCACCAGTAACGCTGCGCCTCATCCACCTGGAGGCGCAGGCTGACGGGCAGATCTGGATGCACTACAAGGTTGCTCGCTAGTACAAGAGGCCGTTTTGGCGCATCGTATGGCGCACACGCGGTAGTCGCGTCGGGACGTTCTGTGTCGTCCTCTGGCGTTCTGTGACGCGCGAAGCGCGGGAGGGTAGCAGTGCATCCACGAGCAGCTCTTGTGGGTTGGCACATGACTCTCTAGCCAGGCCGAGCATCCCCATGTGCCTGCCGCATCACTCTCTGGATGAAGTCGCCTTTTGCCTCAGCGTAGGCAACACGGTTGGCATTGTGCTCATCGGCCAGGCGTAGCTTCAGCTCCGCGTACGCGGCCGCGACGCTGGGCTGCGTGCGCAGAATCTCGCGGAATCGCAACTCGTCGTTCTTGAACCCGACCTCGCCGAAATGGAGATGATGCGTGCGATGCCCGGCGGTGTCTCGCTTGATGCACCAGGTGTACCACGGTGGCGTGTCGTCGCCCAAGGTCGGCCGCCAGAAGCAGTCGTACCCCTGCGGTTCCAGTATCTGTGGCACGATCGTCTTGGCCAAGGCGACTTCGTTGACCTCGATGACCATGTCCACGAAGGGCTTGGCGGCCAGGCCGACCACGGCCGTGCTGCCGAAATGCTCGATGCGAATGATCATGCCCTGGGGCATGCAGTCCAGCAGATGATCCCGCTCCTGCTCAAAAAGCATCGCCCAGGCGGGATCATACGCTACGACCTGAACCTGCTCAGCTGTGACTCGCCGTATCTTGTCTTGCAGCGTTTCCATCGTCGATCCCCGGGCCGAATCCGAACGACCGCAGCCGTGCGGCTGATGGCCGCATCACGCAAACAGGCACCAACTCACGCCAAATCTGTCAATGAACGCGACCATGCACGAACTGAAGGAACAGGGTCCCAGAGGAGACACGATATGGGCACCCTCTTCCATGGCCCTGAACGCTCTGCCGACAAGCTCCTTGTCAGCCTCGCCAAAATGCAGGCCGAACTGCATGGTGTTTCCAGTGGCGGTATTGCCTTCGCTCAACTCTGATACCGCCAGGACCTGTCCATAGACATCCAGTTCGGCATGCATGTAACTCCCGTCGTCATGCCTGTACTCGCATAGCAGCCTTGCATCAAATGCCTTTTGATAGAGCTGAACAGCCTCGACGCTGCCTTTGACGAACACCTGCATCATGGATCGTAACATTCGTCACACTCCTTAGGCTTCGCAGAACCCCAGCCGCATGCCGTCAGGGTCCAGGATGACGAACTTCCGTGTGCCCCAAGGCATGACCTGCGGAGGCGACTCCACCTGCACATGCCCCTCGATCCTCGCCCACAGGCTGTCGATATCAGACAGCGCGAAGTTGACGATGTCCAGGCACTGAACGCGGTGGGTGCGGGAGTCCTCGATGATGCCGAACCCCCCATTCCCATCGATCTTGTAGGGCTGCCATCGTTCGTAGGGTGTCTCAGGCACAAAACCAAGAGTGTTCTCGTAGAATCGTCTGGATCTGTCCAGATCAGACACCGCGATGGTGACGAACTGCATTTCCATGGATATCCTCGTTTCCCATAGTAGTTGCTTCCGCCCGTGAAGGGGTCGGCTGCTGCTTACTGTGCCGCCGCTGCCTTGCGTAGCGCGTCGATCACATCCTTGATGTGGGGCACGGCCTCGATGAACTTGGCCATGTCGCCGCAAGGGTAGTCGCCGCAGTCGGCGCAGGTGGAGTACCCTTTGGAGATGACGCACTTACGGGTACTACAGGCGCCCGCATTGCCACATTTCGGACCGCCAGCGCTCATACAACCGGTGCACCAGACGTCGCTGGCCGTGATGCTGGGCGAGTGGATCTTGCGCCATTGCTCCGCGACTGCCTCTATCGCCTTACGATCACCGGCCAGCGTCGCCGCCCTCGCACTGCACTTGCTGCAGACCAAGCCGCATGCCCCGATAGTAGTTTCCATTGGTCATTCCTTTCCTGTCCATGCGCCGGCAGCACGCGCCGCCGGCCACCGCAGGTCACAGTAAGGCACCCGCTAGGTATCTGTCAAGGGGGCATATCGCGATCTGGAGCATATGTTAAGCTGCCTTGAAGTGGCAGATAGGGTCTGGCATGGGCTTTGTGCGTGTGGACCGGCCGGGGCCTTTGTCCTGACCGGCTCGCGGCGCCAAAAGGCCGTTTTGGCGCATCGTATGGCGCACACGCGGTAGTCGCTTCGGGACGTTCTATGTCGTCATCTGGCGTTCTGTGACGCACATGGCGCAAGAGGGTAGGCGGGACTCGGCTTGGTCGGAGACCGGCCAACGTGAGTCCCATTCCCGGCCCACCCCCCCGGCCGCTGCCCCCTCGGGCCTCCAAAAAGAAACCATATCCGGAAACGCCTGTAACACGGTCGTAACACGGCCAGGCGATACTTGGGGCAGACATTTGGGATCAGATGCGCAGGTCTCGGCGTGAGGTGCTGTGCTCGCCGGGCGCTGGCGTTCGTCTGCGGACGCGTCGGGTGTGCCACTGGAAGGACGGGGCGATGGTGCTGCTGTGGGCGGCCAGCGCGTACCTGGCCACGGAGAAGAGCTTCCGCCGCATCATGGGCCATGAGCAACTGTGGATGCTCAAGTCGTACCTGGATGGGAAGGAACCGTCGGCAACGGTTGCCGACAAGAGGAAGGCCGGGTAACGTGTTGATCCAGAGCCCTCACCCACCTTCAACTACGGCCGGGACATCCTCGAAACAGGCGTGTTGCATGTGGACGGCCCGGCGGGTGCGGGCCCAGAACCTAGCCAGGCTGATCCGACGGAGATATGTGGTGCCAGTGTCAAACCCAGTGAAGCACACAAGAAAATCAGCTCTTTATCGGCGGTGCACCGGTCAGAGTGAGCAGGTAGGGCGGAGAGTGCCGGGGGCGAGCTTGCAGAGCGCCTTAAGGTGCCTGCTTGTCATCGCCGTGGCGACGCTCCCGGCCTGCACCCGTCAGCAGTACGCTGACCAGGCCGACAGGACTGCCTACAAGACGCTCGCCAACGGCCGGCGGATCGCGACGGGCGAGTCCAACGGCTTCGACATCACGTATCGGCCGCTTGTCTGCGAGCAGGGATCCCCAACAACCGCACCGGCGGACGGATCGCCGGGCGCCGCTGCGAGTACACGGCCCCATGCCACCACCGATCCGGCTGCGTCCACCGGTCCGGCCGCGTCCACTCGTCCGGCTGCGTCCACCGGTCCGGCTGCGTCCACCGGTCCGGCCGGCCAAACCAGTCTTCCGGGGTTCCGCGTTGGATCCAAGACCATCCGCCTTGGCGCCGCCCAGCCGGAGGCGTTGGCGCTGAACGAGTGCCTGGAGATCGCCTTCCGCAACAGCCGGGCGCTTCAGACCCGCAAGGAGCAGCTCTACAGCCAGGCCCTGGCGCTGGCCAATGCCTCCCGCGGGTGGGATACCCCGCTACTGGGCGGGCCCGGCAAGGGCTCGGCCCTGTGGACGCGGACCAGCAAAGGCGGGCCCGATGCGGAGGGGGGCGTCTTCGCCCAGGGCTTCACGCTGTCCCAGAAACTGCGTAATGGCGGGGCGCTGGGCCTGGGGCTGGCGCTGGACGTCCTCAATAACCTGACGAGCCTGGGCAGCACGTCGGCGTCGTCGCTGGTGTCGGCGAACTTCACCCAGCCGCTACTGCGCGGCGCCTGGGGCGGCATCGCCCATGAGGGCCAATACCGCCTGGCGCGCGATTTCCTGATCTCGCTGTACGAGTATGAACGATACCGCCAGGAGCTGGCTTCGCAGATCGCCATCGCCTACTACGGCCTGCTGCGGCGGCGGGACCAGTTGGCCAACGACCAGGCCAACATCGCCCGCCTGGAGTACACGCTGGAACTGACGCGGGAGCGGGTGCGCGGCGGGGACGTGTCGGCCATCCAGCAGGACCAGGCCCAGCAGGATCTGCTGGACGCCCGCAGCCGGCAGACAGGCAACCAGAACGAATACGCCAACCAGCTCGACGAGTTCAAGATCCGCCTGGGCCTGCCGGTGCTGGTGAGCGTGGAGGTGGACTACCCCGGCGAACTGGCCCGCCTGCGGGAGGGGGGGCTGCACCCGCCGGCGGTTACGGCCGAGCAGGCGATGGCGGCGGCGTTGCACTCGCGGCCTGACGTGCTGAGCCGCCGGGCGGCGGTGCGGGACGCGGCCCGGGACGTGGACCTGGCGGCCAATGATTTCCTGCCGGCGTTGGGCCTGGAGCTGGGCGTGAACGCCCCGGGCACGCCCAAGCGGGACGTCTGGGCGATCCGCACCGACCGCACGACGCGGTCGGCCGGCGTGAGCTTCGACTACGACCTGGACCAGACCGACCATCGCGACGCCTACCGCAACGCGATGCTGGCGCACGAGCAGGCCCTGCGGGACTACGAGGAGTTCGCCGATTCAGTTCGCCTCGACGTTCTGAAGGATCTCCGCGAGTTGGACCGGGCGCAGGCGGTTCACCAGATCCAGGAGCAGAGCCTGGCGGTGGCCAGGCGCCGCCAGACGCTGGCCCAGCTCGAGCAGAGCAAGGGGCAGGCGTCGGCGCGGGACGTGCTGGAGGCTGAATCGGCCCTGGTGGCGGCTCAGAATGCCACTACCGACGCCCTCGTGAGCTACCTCAGCACCCGTCTGTCGTTCCTGAGCTCGCTGGGGCTGCTGGAAGCCGGGCCGGGCGGCCTGATCGGGGAACGGACAGAGGCTGTGACCTTCGAGCGGATCGTGGAGCGTTATGACTATCTTCAGCCGTAAGCGCACGTGGGTTAAGGCGGGTATGCTGGCGATCCTCTTGGCCGGGGCGGCGACGGCCTGCGCGCTGTGGTGGGGCGGCGATGAGGCCCCGGCGACCGCGACCGTCCAACGGGGCGTGCTGGTGATCACCATCGACGAACCGGGCGAGCTGTGGGCGCCCGGCCGCACGGGCATCGGTAACCCGGTCGATCAGCAGGTGCTGATCAAGAGCATCGTGCCCGACGGCAAGAGCGTTGATCCCGGGGAGGTGATCCTGGAGATGGAGGCCGCCGGGCTTGCGGACACGCTAAACCAGCAGAAGCTGGCGGTCGAGGATGCCCGCGGCAAGTTCCTCAAGGAAAAGGACCGCGCGGCCGTGGAGGCCAGCGAGGACGCCCGCGTGCTCCAGACGACCCGGTCAGCGGTGCAGCGGGCGGCCGCCGAGCTGGAGCGTTACGAGCAACTGGATTGCCGGACGAGGCAGTTGGAGCTGCAAGACAAGCTGGAGCTGGCCCGTCACGAGGCGATACTCAAGCAGAATGAGCTGGAGTTCAAGCAGCAGGCCAACGTCAACCCCGCACTGCGCGACAGTCCGCCCTACAGCCGCAAGGAGCTGTCGCGCCTGGGGGTGGAGGCGCAGAGGGCCCAGTTGTCTGTGGACGAGGCCGCCAGCGCGCTGGATCTGTTCAACACGTTCGAGCAGGCCAAGCAGCAGCGCGGGTTGGCTGACAAGCTGGAGAAGGCGCGCAGCGAACTGGCGCTGCGGCAGGTGGAGTCCACCGAGCACCAGACACTCGCGGCGGCACGCCTGGCGCACCTGGAATTGGCGCTTGAGACTCCCCAGACGTGGCAGACCCAGATCGAAGAGGCGCTGGCCAAGCTGACGGTCGTGGCCGACCACCGCGTCATTGTGACCCATACCTACCCCACACGTGTCGGCGATCAGATCAGGGTCGGCCGCGGCATCCTGACGCTCAACCAGATCGGTTCAGAGCTGGTCCGCATGCAGGTTTATGAGGCGAAAGCGGCGACCATCCGCCCGGGTCAGCCGGTGCGCGTGACGCTTGAAAGCATGCCCGCCGCCCCCTTGTCGGGCCGTGTGCTGCGGGTAGACCGGGTGGCTTCGGACTACGGCGATGAAAGCCAGCAGCCCATAGGGGCCCGCAGCCAGTATGTGTACGTCAAGCTTGATCAGCCGGGCGAGTCGCTCAAGCCCGGGATGAAGGCCCAGGTACGGGTCGAGGTCCAGCGGTGTGAGAACGCGCTGTTGGCGCCGGTGCTGGCGGTGCACCACGACGACCAGGGCTATTGGGCCTGGTGCTGGCGGCGAGGCAAGCCCCAGCGCCAGCCGGTGCGGCTGGGACTGGTGGGGGCCGAGCGGGCGGAGATCCTGGAGGGGCTCAGCGAAGGTGATCGGGTGCTGTTGGAGGGACGGCAAGGCGGTCTGGGGCTCGCTGCCTTGGGCGCTGCGCCGGCCGACGCCCAACAGGCCGCGGTGCAGGTGACGCGCGGCTCGTTCGTGCAGCAGGTGCGGGTGGCGGGGTTGCTGTCTGCCCAGAGGGGAGCGGTCATCCGCAACCCCCTGGATCGTACGGTGATCCTCAAAACCGTGGTGTTGGCCGGGGAGCAGGTGGCGAAGGGGCAGGTTGTCGCGGAGTTTACCGAACCGGGCCTGGACCTGCGGGTCGCACAGCGCCGGCTGGAGTTGGCCCAGGCGCAAGCGTCGCTTCAGGAGGTCCGCTGCAAGCGGGCGATCGAGCCGCCCAAACTCACCGAGGGGCTTCGCCAGGCGCGGTTCGACCACCAGGCGGCCCAGGAGGCGCAGAAGCAGTATGTTCAGTTTGAATCGGCTGCTAAGCGGACCAACCTGGCCGGCAAGGTCGCGTTGTCGCAATCGGATCTGCTGTTGGCTGAGGACAGCCTGGAGTTCATGGTCGAGGCCAATCGCAACCCCGCCCTGAGCGAGCGTCCCCCATACGCCCAGCGGCAGATTCAGGCCGGCGAGTTGGACGTGCAGCGCAATCGGCTGGCGCTGGAGGGGGCGCAGGCCGAGCTGGAGATGTTCGATCGCTACGACGACGTGTTTGGGCGGCGTCGGCTCCAGGCCAAGCTCCAGCAGGCGGCGCTGGAGGTGGACCGGAAGGAACTGGAGCTGCGGCGGACGGAGGTGATGGCCATCAGCGAGGTCGAGGCATGTGAGGCCGCCATGAAGGCCCGTCAAAAGCTGCTGGACAAGCTGCTGGAGGCCCAGGGCAAGATGACGGCCACCGCTCCGGCCGACGGCCTGTGTCTGCTAGGCGGGCCTTGGTACTCGGATATCTGGGGACGCGAGGTCGAGCCCGGACTCGTGATTAACCCCTATTCCCGGCTGCTGACGATGCCCGACTTGGCGTCGCTGGTGGTGAAGGTCCGCGTTTACGAAGGGGACTACCACCTTATCCAGCCGGGGCAGACGGCGGTGGTGGAACTGGCCGGCCTGCCCGGCCGCCAACTGGCGGGCAGCGTCAAGCGGATCGAACCACTGGCGCAGTTCAAGGAGGCGTGGCTGAACGAGGGGGTGAGATGCCACGATACGGTCATTGAGTGCCCGGCGTTGCGCGAGGGCGGCTTCATCGATGGCATGAGGGCACAGGTCTGCATCGAGGTCGCCCGTGGCGAACAGGTGCTCCTGGTGCCGGCCCAGGCGGTGCGTCAGGGCGAGCAGGGCGCGCAGGTCTGGATGCAACGCAATGGCGAGTGGGCGGCGCGGGATATCCGGGTCGGGCGGGTAAATGGTCAGGCCGTCGAGGTCCTGGAGGGCCTGGAGGAGGGCCAGTGGGTGCTGGCCCAGCCGCCGGCTCCGCCTTGCCCGTCGCGCTCCCCGGGGCGGGGGCCGTTGACGGCGCTGGCGACGCGCGGGCGCCTGAGCGTGCGGATCGACCGGCCCGGGACGGTCGCCTGCGACACGGAGAATACCGTCAACAATCCCCTGGAGCGAGAGGTCGTGGTGACGGAGATCCTGCCCGACGCGGCCTTGGCGCAGAAGGATCAGGTGATCGTGAGCTTCAGTTGCCAGGAGCTGTCGGAGATGATCGAACAGCAGGAGTTGACGGTGGCGCACAGCCAGACCTTGGCCTCGGCGGCCGTCGAGAGCCTGGAACTCAAGAGGCGC
>Ga0315289_10005785_pt1 | contig 18221 bp, 19 predicted proteins | sample YL17G11_40_MG_FD_203452 | JGI IMG/M metagenome (GOLD analysis project Ga0315289, IMG submission 203452) | Sediment microbial communities from Yellowstone Lake, YNP, Wyoming, USA - YL17G11_40 | ecosystem: Environmental > Aquatic > Freshwater > Lake > Sediment | place: USA: Wyoming | collected... | reverse complement strand
TTCCCCAGCGAATCGAGCTTCTCCTTAGCCTCGACCTTGGCCCCGCCGGTTGTTATGACATCATCCATTATCAGGACCCTGTCTCCCTGCTTTATCTTCCCTACGATCATCTTCTCCTTCTTCCCTCCAGCAGTAGCATCGCCGTGCGTCTTTTCCTCCTTCCTGTCATAGGCCGCCCTCATGTTTATCTTGTATTTCAGCCACAGCAGGGTTGCGACATATGCCGCGATTGATATTCCCTTGTATGCCGGACCGAACAGCAGATCGTACTGCTCATTCAGCTTATTTTCGTAAATGAGGTCAGCATACGCCTCTGCGGCAGCCGACATTGATTTTCCGTCGCATATGTCGCCTGCGTTAAAGAAGTATGCGCTCGGCCTTCCCGATTTCAGCTTGAAGTCGCCGAACTTTAGGACCTCATTCTCTGCGAGAGCCGCGAACAAATCATCATATCTTGCCAGACCTGTATTATCGCTCTCGGCGGTTTTCTTCCTGTCGATTGCGCTATTCATTACTGTTTTTATCTCAGCAGCTATTTTCTCTGGATCCTCTGCCCCCAGGATCTGCCTGCCTACGATTGCGAAATCAGTCCCTGCGATGAATGCCTTCTCCGCATCCCCTCCCTGAACTCCTATCCCTGGAGAGAGTATGAGCATGTCGGGGCCGATTATCCTTCTGACCTTTTTCAGGATGCTGTACTGGTTGCCTGGGGCTATCACTCCAGCCACATCCAATTCCTTTGCCATCCTAGCCAGCCTCTCTATCGTCCATGAGTCAAAAAGGTGGCCTGGGCTTGTCATTGCAATGAGGAGAAAAACTCCTTTTCCTTGTTCATTTGCCACTTTGATTGCTGCCTCGACAGCTTTCTGCCCGGGAAATCCATGGCATATGATCGCATCGAATTCATGGCCGAAATGATGCTTGGTTTTCATTGCATTGCTGGTGTCTATATCGGCCAGCTTCGCATCCACAATCATGGGCATTTCCTCTTGTGCAAAATCAGTTATCACCGTACGGATATCTCCGGGCTGGACTCCCCATGACTCAGGATATTCTGCATGAATCTTGACCGCGGCAAGATGCTTTGTCGCTGCGGACATCACTCTTTTTATATTTTCGACATTAGAATCGTCCAATGCGAGAATGAGCCTTGAATTCCTCTTTTCAGCATTCTCTTTGAACTTGTCCCTGAATTCTTTCTGCGTAGAAACCATGAAATCACCATAAGTAGAATCCTGTTATTGTTTATAACACTTGCCCAGCGATAAAGAAAATTTAAATAATCTTAGATGCATTTTATTGTTGAGGGCCAGTGGCTCAACGGTAGAGCGCTACGTTCGCAAGAAACTTCTTGGAAAGAAGTTTCATCAAGAAGTTCCGAGAAACGTAGAGGTTCCGAGTTCAAATCTCGGCTGGTCCACTCGATAGTCTGCCGACGAGGCAGAACGGAACATTTAAATACTACTTTTACGCTATATTATAGCATGGGAGACGAACAGAAATTCAGGCCAGTCGAAGGCATAAAGCCTAAGAGCTCCAATGATATAGTCATAGAAAGGTTCGATTCCTCTTCGAAGAAATCTCCTGCTGTTGAGAGCATACAGGCTGCTGAGACTGTCAAGGAGATGCGTGATGCGCTTCTTGAGAATATACGCAAGGTCAGGGAGAAGCATGCCCTCGGTGAGGGCGATACCATCGGCGAAATTAGAAAAGTGCAGAACGACGAGCTGAAGAAAGAGCTCGCGGCCGAGGTCAATAAGCTCTCAAAATTGCTCGGCACTGTGCTAGATGAATCGAAACAGGGCCTGGCAGAGAATATGGAGGCCAATTCAGCAGGCATCAAAGAGGCCTGCGACGGGATAATATCTTATACTACACGAATCAGCGAGGTCGATCTCAAAGAATCGCTGCGCACTAAGCTCGATAAGGAAGAGAAAGAGATCGACATCTGCGCAAAGAAATATTATGAGCTTGAGGAGAAAGAGAACTCCAGAGCCGTATCCGGACCCGGGATACAGGAAAACAGGAGTGAGATGTTCAGGTTCAAGAATTCATTGAGGATGACCATAGCGAATATGAATAAGATGGAGAAGGAATTCGAGATGGCGTTCGAGATATTAGAGGAGAGGAAGGATTCTCCTGAGCACCCAGAACTAGAATCACAGGCATTCAGTAACTGGGTGAAGGAGAAAAAGATCGCCCTACCGGATTTCGGGGCTTACGTGCTGAGCTTGAACAAGAATGATAGCATACTGTCGCATTTCAAGGATAGGATGCCAGTATACATTGATATGGCTTATACTGAGGTGGGCGCAAGGGAGGTCCTGCACATCTGCAACAAGATCTGTGGCGAAATAGCTGATAGGAAGGCCAAAGAAGAGAGGGAGAAGAAAGCGCAGGAAGAGAAGGAGGCTGCGCTCAAGGCCAACATGGCGCAGCAGGAGACAAGGATAGCCGCTATGAGAGCGGGCCAGCTTTCAAGGAATGGCGCGATGCCGCAGATAGGCAAGGATGGAAAGATGATAAAAAGAAGGAAGCCTGTGGCTGAGAGCATAACCCTGCTAGGGGCAGGGGTGGCGTTCTACGGGATGGTCTCCAGCATGCCATACGTGGCATTGAGTGGATTGGCTGGCTCATTAATAGGGTTCGACGCTTACAAATCAAGGCATTCATGGCGCCAGACAGGCAATTTCTGCGCCAAGGCCATAGGAATCGTAGGCACAACCGCAGGACTGGCATCTGTAGTATCGGGAGGATTGGCTTACCTGATACAGGAGGCAGGTGCCATTGAGCTGCTGTTTACTGCTAAATTCAACGGTCTTTACGTCATCGCAAGCCACCTAGTGGATTATGTGGGTGTAGTTGGTGAGCCGTTGAAGCTGCTTATAGGGGGGGCGATATGCACAGTTGCATCGCTGACAGCCAGCTGGATTATAGGGAGAGTCACGGATAACATAGATGAATAAGGACTAATCGTAGCTAATAGAATCTAATCTGATTGTATCAATAAAAAGAAATCAAAAAGAGCAATAGAACTAATTGTATTCTCAGCTCAGGCTTTTGTGCAGACTCTTACCCACTCGTTGTCTCTCCATGCAGGTATGCCCGTGCATCCTTCGGCACGTACCATATTACCTGGGTCGCTCAGGGTGCCTTTCGGCAGCCATACTGCACCCATCGACACTGGCCATTCGCCCCCGCAGTTGGACTGGCAGAATACAACATCGTTGCTCTTAGAGCACAGCGCTATCCTGCTGTCATCCTTCCATGTGAGGTCTCCTGTGCAGCCCTGGGCGTAGACTGAGTTCTTGGGACCGTTCTGGTCTCCCTTGTCTATGATTATGCTTCCGCCATTGTATGGGTACTCTCCGCCGCAGCTCACTGAGCACAATCTGTACTGGTCCGGCTTGTTTGCGCAGAACACAGTCCAGTATGTCCAGTACTGGTCATTGTGCTTGAGGTTGGTGTTGCCCTCCGCGAATATGCCGTTGTGCCAAAGTCCCTGGGACGTCGCAGCGCAGCCATCACCGAGGCTGAGCCTCTTTGGCCATCCGTCCTGTGAGACCGGCTCGCTCCATATGTGACCGACATTGTAAGGATAATCCCCTCCGCATCCATCGACACACAGCGGTGCCTTCAAAGTATCAGGGTTCGCCGGAGGAGGTGGAGGTGTGTTCACGACCTCGGTTCCATTCCCTACCGAGCATAAGAGCACCCACCAATCGGATCTCCACTCTGGAACAGTGCCTGTGCATCCCTCGCCATATATGCTGTTCTTGGGAGCTGCCCTGTTGCCTTGCGGCAGCCATACCCTACCGAGCAGGACAGAATATTTGCCTCCACATGCGTGCGTGCAGAGCCTAAGATCATCCTCCTTCGAGCATACAGATATCCAGTCATTGTCCTTCCATGACATATCTCCTGTGCATCCTTGCGCGTACACGCTGTTCTTTGGCGCGTTCGCTACTCCTTTCTCCACCCAGATGCTGCCTGCATTGTGGTCATAACCATTGCCGCATCCACCAGAGCACAGCCTGTATGAATCAGGCTTATTCGAGCAGAATGCAGTCCAGTATGTCCAGTATGGATCGCCATTCCTGACATCCTGGGTGTTTGTGTCTCCGAATATTCCATAATGGGTCCATCCCTGGGACTCATCGCAGCCAGCGCCGTATCCTGTCCTCTTCGGCTGGCCAGAGCTCGTTATGGGCTCTGTCCATATGTAGCCCGCGTAATTAGGATAATTGCCGCCGCATCCCCCACCGCAAACTGTGGCCTTCATTCCGCAGCTCTCGGTCACTGGATCCGGTGCTGTGCCCTCATTGCAATTGTTAGAATCATAGTAATTCTTCTGCCTCGTGTTGTTCACGCAAGTCGACCATGTGTCGTTCAGCACCCAATTCAGTGTGCAGTAATCGCACGCCTCAGACTCTGTCTCATTCGCATATGGGTTGGCCTGGCCGCATGAGTTTGCATCATAATAGTACTTTATCCTCTCCCTTGTGTCGTTGGACTGGCATGCTCCCCAGTTAGTGTATGATATCGTCCAATTCGGGGCGCATATCGCTGTGACTGTGATATTGAAGTTCTGCGTTGCATTGAGTGTGCTGTCGTTCACGATGACTTGCACAGGGTGCACTCCCACCTGGCTGTGGTCAGGTACCCAGGTTATGTTCTGCCCATTAATTGACATTCCAGTTGGGTAGACTACTATACTGTAGCTCAACGGGTCCGAATCAGGATCATTAGCCTGCACAGTGTAAGTGTAGGTCTGGTTCTCCTCAACTGTTGTGACTGGTGAAGAGGTTATCGAAGGAGCCCTGTTCACATTGCTGACATTTACGTTCCATGACTGGGAATCTGTCAGCTGGCCGTCTGATACTGTTATATTGACTGTATGGTTGCCTGCTGAGCTGTAATTGGTGCTGTATGTCCAGTTCTGCGAGGTTGAGACCTCCTGACTGTCCAGCTTCCACGAGTATGTGAGTGTGTCGTTGTCAGCATCCTCAGCTATTATCATGAAGTCAACTGCAGAGTTCTCCTCCATCTCTACATCGCCTACAGGCGCGTAATTTGTTATCACTGGGGCGTTGTTAAAATCATTGACAGTCACTGCCCATGAATTGTTATCGCTTAGTACTCCCTTATCCAGCACCACGCTCACATTGTAGTAGCCTACTGATGTGAATGTGTGTGTGAATGTAGTCTGATTCATGTCTCCAGTCTGCTCTGTGCCGTTTATGTACCACCTGATTGTAGAATTGTCAGAATCATTGACCCTTGACAATGAGAAAGTGGCATTGTCGTTCTCGAAGATGTTTGTGTTTGTGGAATTGTAATCGTATCCGAGCGTCATCCATCTCTTGAACACAGTCCTTAGCTGTATGGCTGAGACATTGTTGAAGTATCCGATCGAGAATGAAAGAGTCCTCATGATTGACTGGTATGTCGGCCTGTAAAGCGCGTATCCTGAGCAGCTCGCGTAGCATCCCGAACCAGGCACATTCTGCCACTTCGTGCATGGTGTAGTATCATTGACATAATTGGCCTCCGAGGACAGGGCGCAGTTCGCGCCTGACCAATACAGGCTGCCTGGATAAGATGCATTGTACTCATCCATGAGCTCTCCGAATGCATGGCCGTACTCATGTGCCACACATGTAGTCTTGTATGTCCCAGTGTAGCACTCAGCATGATAGAGGTTTGAAGACCCGCCGTATGTGGCGTTGTTTATGAGCGTGATTGACTTGCCCCCATCTCTTGGGCACTGCGATGCGATAGAATCCACGACTGAGTCGCTGCATGCCCACATGCTGGAGCTATAGTAGCAGCTGAGATCTGCTGACTGGTTTACATACCAGACATTGAACATTGTTGTGTACTCCTTGTAAGGAGTCATATTAAGCATGAAATCTATCGATTGCTTGACATCTGTGTAATACTTGCCATTGAGCTCTGCTTCAGTATAGCCGGACCCCACGAACACTATGTCGTGCCTGAATTCTGAAGGCCCGCTGTAGTAAAGTGATGTGCAGTTGTTGTCGGCGAAGGATACTGTTGCAAGGCTGAGCACTGCTGCGAGAACGAGCATCGCATGCTTCCAAACCTTCATTCCTTCTTTAGCATTCATTTTATTCACCAAGGCTTACTTCTTCCCTGTCTGCTTGAATATCGCATCTATGAGATTCACGATCTGGGACATCAGCGATTCCATTTTCTTGTCCTTCTGCACGCTGCCTCCTTTGTAGTACTTGGGGATGACAACCTCGCTGTCCATGTTGAACTTGCCCCCCTTGAGATCTGATCCCACGACTGCCACAGTGCCGTACTTGGAGGATATCTCGATCCTGTTCATGCTCTTCGAATAAGGTATAGTGACTACGAAATCGACATCATTCAGCTCAATCGTGCCTCCCCCGAGCTCGCCTGTCTCCTCGTCGAGGATGTCCACCATTTTCTTGTTGGATATATAGAATGAGGTATTATAGATGAGGTCGCCCGTAGTTGAATATACCTTCATATCAGCCTTATCGAGATTCACTCTCTCAGACCCTATGTAAGGCGTAGAGATATATCCTGTGGTCGTCTTCAAATCAGTCACAGAGAGCGCATTATCCTTGTAAGTGACTGTCACTAACAATATCTTCTCAGGCTGCGCGATCCCTGCCTTTGTGGCATAGACTGAAGTAACTGATATAAGTAGTATAATTGAGATGATGCAAAGCAAATGCCTTACAATATCGGTGTTGTGCATGCCGACCATAACCCCCATTTCTCCACGGTTCATCATGCTAGAATCCCTCTTATTAAATGTTTGTTTTTGGCAGAGAATAATCTTGCACCGGGGCGCGGCAAACATATGCGGCCGCGCCAGATCCGGTGCCCTTCTGCCTAACTATATATGATTTAACTAGTATTTAAATGTTCTGTTTTAGCCATGTGCAGAAAGGTTGGAGAAAAATAGGAAAAATGAGGACGGTCAGAACCTGAAGCGTACTTTCTGACCGTCGACACACACATATCTGGCATTCCCTTCTCTCGGATTCGCTCCGTTCATCATCGGCGGTTCGGGTTTTGGGGAGCTGAATTCTCCCTTTGGCCCGAAGCCGCTGCCCTTGCGGGCTATCTCAGTCCCGAGAATCCCTTCTTTGCCACTTTAGTTTTCATATTCACACCTCTTTATTGTACAGCAACAGCCTTGGCCGCTGCGACTACATCATTGATTGTTACTCTCTTCTTCTGCTCGTCCATCTCCTTCACCGCGCCGACTATCTTGTCCAATTGCTCTGAAGAGACATTGAATCCCTGTCCCTTGACTATCTCATTCACGGCGTGCTTGCCCGAGTGTTTTCCGAGCACGAATTCTGTCTCCCTGCCGACTTCCTTGGGGTCTATTATCTCGTATGTGTCTGCGCAGCTTATCATGCCGTTCTGGTGGATGCCCGCCTTGTGCGAGAACGCATTCTCCCCGACAATAGCCTTGTTCCTCTGCACCTGGATGCCTGTGGCTGCTGAGACCATCCTGCTCGTCTTGTAGATCTCCTCTGTGACCACCCCTGTGGCGAAGCCCATGCCTTTCTTCGTCCTGAACGCGACTACTACCTCCTCCAGCGCTGCGTTGCCTGCCCTCTCTCCTATGCCATTGATGGAGCACTCTATCTGCCTCGCCCCATTGGCTGCGCCAGAGATGGAATTTGCCACCGCCATCCCTAAGTCATTGTGACAATGAGTGCTGATGGTGATATGGGGAGGGACTATTGACTTGATCGCACTTATCACTCTCCCATATTCATTGGGTGCGCAGTACCCCACCGTATCTGGGATGTTCACTGTAGTCGCTCCCGCTGCGACGACTTCTCTCACCACCTTGGAAAGGAACTCTATATCGCTCCGTGTGGCGTCCTCGGCGCTGAATTCCACGTCTTGCACGAACTGGCGGGCGTATTCGACTCCCCACCTTGCCATCCTGATCACTTCCTCAGGAGTCTTCTTCACTTGGTACTTCATGTGGATTGGGGAAGTCGCCACGAACAAATGTATCCTTGGCTTCTGCGAATGCTTGGTTGATTCAGCCGCGGCGTCTATGTCTCCTTTGACACACCTAGCCAAAGCCGCGATTGTCGGTCCCTTGACTTCTCCAGCAATCCTGCTGACAGCCTCGAAATCGTGCCTTGAGGATATCGGGAATCCGGACTCTATCACGTCGACATTCATCCTGGCGAGCTGATGCGCTATCGCTACCTTCTCGTTGATATTCATCGTCGCCCCGGGGCTCTGCTCGCCGTCCCTCAGCGTTGTATCAAAAATAGATATTCTCTCTATGCCTTCTGTCTTGACTTCTGTCTCCTTGCTCTGCATCCGGAACACATTCACGGTAAAAGCAGATTTGTCGCTGCCTTTACCTATCGAAGTTCCGAGAATCCCTTCACTGCCTCTTTAACTCCCATCTCACATTTCTTCATCAAATCACCTCACAATTAAACTTTGCTAGCATTATCCTTGGCCACCTGCTTGGCCACTTCCGCGGCCCTGGCCCTTATGTAATCCTTCTCTGAATCCGTGAACCTTATGTCACCCGTGCTCCAGTGCCTCTCCCTCCACCTGTCCAGCATCTCCCATCCTACACCCATCGTGCAGCAAATCAGCGTCAGGGCCTTTCCGTTCTTGCCGTAATCCCCACTAGTGGAGTATATGTGAGCAAGGGCGTTCACCACCTGGACTTGCCTCCTGCCCGGCATGTTGGCGATGATCCACTTAGCATCGCCATTATCTGACTCCATCAGCCTGTCCACATCTTCAAGCACCTTTTCGCTGTGCATGATGGCCGCTTCGGCCACAGGCACGGCTGCCTTAATCGCATTCGGCGCGCCTACCTTGCTTTCATGCAGGGCTTGCGCTTCTTTAGACTCGAACGCACGGCCTTTTCCTTTCTTTCCAGGCCTTCCGGCACTTTTTTCCTTCGATATGGTTTCCACTCTAACACCCAAGAAAATCAACGACAACCGAATCAACAGGATTCGATTCAATTCAAAGAATTCGGTGGTCGTCTTATACCAAGACAAGCAGCACTGCCACTAACAAAAGCACTAGCACATTCTCCATTACTTTGCTTTTGCTGTGTCTTGACATCATGACCACTGTAATTTATACTACATCCAAGTTTATAAATTTAACTTCAGAGCGCCTAATCCACAAGCTTCTCCCTGTTCTTGATAAACAACATCCTGCACTTAGATATCCTGTCGTATCTTGGATTCCACCTTTGATCTGCGGCGAATGGATCAAGCTTCTCGTGTCTCATCTGAATCAGAGTCTTAACGGCCGCTCTCTCAGAGTTTGTCAGATCGTCAGTTTCCCTTTCCCTTATTTTCTCCTTGGCCGACCTAACATTGTTTAGCACTTCAGGATATCTGACATGATAATTGCATTCATCCATCAGCTTAAGTAGAAATTCCGGTTCTGGCTTTGGCTTCAGCTGCACCAGCTTGTGTTTCAGATTCAGATTAAGCTGCATCCCGGGACTTGCCATGTATATATCTCGTTTTAACTAATATATAAATATTACTGTATATGGCGGAATTCGGACAAAGCTTATATTCCGCAGAGCCATATTGGATTATGGTAATAACAAAGATAATGGTGAAAGAAGGCAGGCTGATGATAGACTTCACCCCATCGGACAAGGAGAAGACATCTGTGGAATTCGATTCAAATACAAACAAGCTCATAGTAGAGACATCACCCTGCGCCATAGACATAAGCCACAAAGATGGCAAGTTTACCATAAGATCCAGGGGAGCTGCTGAAGAAAAACCAGAAGCAAAGAGTAGATAGTAAGACTTTAAATTGCTGCTTATAATTCTATTTTTATGGCAATGCAGACTGTGGATTATATCTGGATGAATGGGAAGACTGTGAGATGGAAGGATGCCAAGGTGCATATCCTCACCCATGCCCTGCATTACGGGACTGGGGTCTTTGAGGGGATAAGATGCTACGCCACAGACAAAGGGCCGGCTGTGTTTCGCTTAAAGGACCACATGGACAGGCTCGCGGGAAGCGCAAAGGCGATAGGCATGCAGATGCCTTATTCCGCAGGGGATTTGTGCAAGGCCACCAGGGCGCTAATAAGGAAGAATAGGTTCAAGGAAGGGTATGTGAGGCCCATTGTCTACTATGGATACGGGAAGATGGGCTTGGACCCAAGGGGTGCGCCAGTGGATGTTGCTATAGCCATATGGCCGTGGGGCAAGTACCTTGGCGAGGATAGCGTGGCAAGGGGAGTCAAGTGCAAGATCTCATCATTCAGGAGGATCGATTCAAGGACAGTGCCCACATCTGCCAAGGTCTGTGGCTATTACATCAATTCGATGATATCGCACAATGAAGCTGCGAATGCCGGGTGCGATGAGGCCATATTGCTGAATACTACAGGCAATGTGGCAGAGGGTCCTGGAGAGAATATATTCGTGGTGAAGAAAGGGGTGCTGATAACTCCACCCTTGACAGCAGGCATATTGCCAGGCATCACGCGCAGGTCTATAATCCAGATAGCCAAGGACAACGGGATAAAGGTAATGGAGAAGAACATGAAACCAGCCGACTTATACAAAGCTGACGAGACATTCTTCACAGGAACTGCTGCCGAAGTCACACCTATCAGCATGATAGACGGCAAGAGGATAGGTATCGGCAGGAGAGGCCCTATCACAGAGAAACTGCAGGGCATCTTTTACAGGGTAGTGAAAGGAAAGGAAAAGAAGTATGCTAAGTGGCTTGACTTCGCATGATTGCAGTTACATAATCAAGATAATTGGTTGTGGGAGGAGAATATGGGTTTTTGGAAAGATATACAGAAATTTGCGGTGTTGTTCCTTGCCTTGGGCATATTTTGTGTAATTATCGGTGTAATAATAACTATACTGTTTGTCGCAATCAAGATTGCTGTTGCGATAGTCATAGCCGCAATAATTATTGCAATCTTGTTGATCCTGATGAATTTTATAAGGAACGTGGGCAAGAAAGGCAAAAAGTCTAAACGCAAGAGATAGGCTTTGTCATATGGGGGGAGAATATGAAAATCGAGAAGAAAATATGGCCTGAGTTCTTCAGGCTCGTGCGCAGCGGCAAGAAGACATGTGAGCTCAGACTAGCTGATTTCAAGTGCAAGCCTGGCGACACCATGGTCTTGAGGGAATGGAACCCGAAGACTGGAGAATATACAGGCAAAGTAATAAAGAAGAAGGTCACTAGCGTGACAAAGACTAAGGATATAAAATTCTGGCCCAAGAAAGTGATAGAGAAATATGGGCTTCAGATAATCTGCATCAAGTGATGATTAAGTAATTCGAAGTTTAAGGATCCCGCTCTGGGATCCCTATTTTTATTTTCTGTTTTACTTCACCAGCTCTTGATCGGGGCATCTCGCAGCCGGATAGGCCTGCGTGCTCCCTTTCTCCCAGACGAATTTCCCGCACTCTATGTAATGATTCTGGATCAGCGGGCTGAGAGCATAATGCTGGACTATTGTGTTTCCCTTTTTGTCAGTGTAGCTCAGGCAGATGTCTCCATCGCTCTCTGTAGATGCGAACATAGGCCTGTTCACGTCCGCATCTGCCGGGATTTTTCCCATGCTATAGGAGGAATTCTTCCCTAGAAGTATGGAGCTGTAATAGCTCTTTGATTTGGGGGACATGCAACCCTTCATTACTACAGTGGCCAATATACCCAGTATCACCACAGTAATCATGCCCTCGATTAGTGTGAACCCTCTCTGGCCCTTGCGATCCTTCAGTATGTCCTCTGTCTGGACTGTATTTTTACTTGAATCGAAGACCGTTTTCCTGAAGCAGTGCTCCGGATTCTTCCTCTCGACTCTAGCCCCATTAGCGAATTTCATGTTTTGCCTCAATTTATTCTACCAGCAGCACGCCTGTCGCCTCAACAGTCCTTCCGGCGCTCCATGTCATGGCATGGATGTTGTACGGCCCTGCGGATGTCGGAGTGACTGTTATCGATATAGGCTTGCCTGGCTCGACATGCTCCTTGACATCGAAACCATCAATGCTAATGTCGAACTGCATCTCACTGGATGTGAGCTGTATAGTCACTGCTTCTCCCACCTTGGCGTTTACAACACTCGGCTCCATTTTCCAGTTCGAGATCACTATAGAGATCTTGACCTCTTCTGTTGGTGCTACTGATGGTTGAACATCGATGGTTATATTTGCCACTGTAGTATTATTGACTGCGGGCGGCTGCGGTATCACTACCGGATTCACCAGCTTTGCCGTAGCATTGGGATTTAGTGTGGATCCAAGCAAGGTCAATGGAGAATAAGGTCCTCCGAAGATTGATAGCAGGATCACGAATCCCGCCAGAACTCCTATGAATATGAATATCCTTAGCCCATCCTCGTCTGTGTGCTTCTCTTCCACAGGCATAACTGGCTTCTGTATTATTATGCTTGAGCTTTCAGGGAAAAGACGTATGTACTTGGCCTCGGTTGCTGCAGCTGCGGCCTTGTATTTGTCCTTGTTGGGGTCGTTCTCCTTTGCCTTCTCGATTATGTCTTTGAGCTTGACATCATCAATGCCGGCTCCGGGTTTAGACAGCTTAGGGGCCACAGGGGCGCTTATCCTAGCTGCGCTCGGCTCGTCATCGTCATCTACGTAAATCCTGCTGAATTTCTCATCTTTCTTAGTATCTTTCTTATCGACCTTTGTCATTTTCTCCCCCACTTGAATCATGAACACAACTGTTTGTCCTCGTAGATATTAGGGTCTTAACCCATATTTAAACATATCTTTTTTGTCTGGTGCATCACCGCTGCATTTATATTCCAGGAATTGTAAATGGATTAATGAATCTCACGGGCGGCAAGAAAATCAGGGATGAGGATAAGAAAATTATAAAGAGAGCCACTGTAGTGGCCTTCGACCTGCTCAACACACTCGTGGAGATAGCCAGGCCGAACCCATTATTCGAGATAAAGAAAGAGTTCAAGATACAGAGAAATGATGCGGATTTCGTGTTTCAGTTCGAGAACGCAATGATGAAGAGGGAGTTCGAGAACCTTGAATCTCTCTTCACTGAATTCTGCAAACCGTTCGGAATAGACCCCACTGAGGCGAACATTAGTAGGATGATAGAGATATGGAAAATGGGGCTTGAGGGGATGAGATTCTTCCCGGAGGTGCCGGGCGTGCTGTCAAAGCTGAAGGGAATGGACTTGAAGATGGCGCTGCTGTCGAACATCGATTCCTCATCATACAATTATGTCCTTGAGAAATTCAGGCTCCAAGAGTATTTTGATCTCATGCTTCCCTCGTATGAGACCCATTGTCTTAAGCCGCGCCCAATGGCGTTCAGCAACATAATGCTGAGGATGCAGACTCCACCCGGACAAGTAGTCATGGTTGGAGATACATTAGAATCCGATATAAAGATGGCCAAGACATTGGAGATGAATGCCGTGCTCGTGGACAGGAACTTGAGCAACAAGGATGAGGATATTATTTCAATACAGAATCTCGAAGAACTGATAGAACTGCTGGCAAAGGAATAGCCCTGAATCCTAGATCCTGGCCCTTTCGTATATCTTCTCGCATCCTGCAGGATCCACACCCATGCCAGCATAGAAAGCTGGAGTGATGAAGAGCTTGAAATACCCAAGGAAGGGGATCCTTACAACGACCTTGCCCTTGACATCCTGCTCAGGTATTATGCTGAACCAATATGAATCAAATACTGGGTTGTTGTCCCCTTTCGTCATGAAATAGTACTTGTCGCCCACCTTTATCTTGGCGAAAACCCTGTGGATTATGTCCATCCCCTGGAGGGGGCTGTTGTATCCATACGGCTTCGGGGTGTACACTATGACATCATTCGAATAATTCTCATGGATTTCCTGGCCCTTGTAGCCCAATCCTACAGCACAGAGCGTTTCCGTTCCTAATGGGGATCCATCCCTCTTCAGCCTTTGGCAATTCTGTGAGCACAAGTATTCGAGCGGTCCCATCTGCCCGCATGCCACGTTCTCCCTGCCGTATATGCCTGCAAACTCGTCCTCTGTCATTTCTATCACTGGGGCGTTTATCTCGCTGAAATTCCTGATGCCGTGCAGCAGTATCATGTCTCCCCTGTCATACCTTGGCAGCATGCTGCATGTGACGATCCCGCTTATAGGGGTGGAGCTGTCCATCAGCACTATTATGAGGATCCAGAACACGATGGCAACCCCTGCTGCCTTTGCTATGCCTATCAATTCCTCCTTCCACCCATGCTCCTCTGCCCCGGACATTATATCCACAATGAAGATCGATATGAATGTGAGCCCCGCGAGAATCCCTACTATAGGATTCTTGGTGAGTATGAAAAGCACGAACAATATTACCATCAGATAGAGCAACGCATTTGTCCTCTGCAGCTCTAGCACGAGATTTGACTTTGCCTTTCCCTTGCTTTCCTTAGATTCTGCCACTCGATTCACCTTTTACTATTCCGGATCCGATTATGTGCGCGAGCCTCAATGCCACGACGCCGAACCTGTTGAGCAATTCTTCAGCCTTTTTTGCATCAATGCCTGCGGGCTGGATGAAATATGTCTCGCCTTTGATTCTTGCCTTGCTGAATCCCGCTGCCTTTTCAGCCTTCTCGATTATACTTCTCTTAGCATTGAAGGCCTTGATGCCTGTCTTCATGCTTGATTTCCTCAATGCATTATAAACCCTTTCCATGTCAGGCCTTCTCTTTGTGACCGCAATGACGGGCACCCCTAGTTTCTGTGAAAGACTGTGAATATCAACCACATTCAGCCCTGCCATCATTGTCCCGTGGATGATTATCAGCCTTATCTGTTGGAGGAACCTTGATTTCGAGACCATTCTCGACAGCTTCGATGTGGAGTCTGTCCCATCTTTTGTGATGAATGTGCTAAGGACGCCTTCCACGATCCCGTTCCTGTAAACTGCACCTACAATTAGAACTCTCTTTTTCCTGCCACTCTTATTGAATGGGGAATCATCAATCCCGAGAACTCTTATTCCCTCTTTCATAGGCCCACCCTGCTCGTGCGCTCTCGCGCATGTAAAATGAGAATGAGAGAAGATATTACTTCATCTTCTTCTTGAGATCGGCTGCGACCTTTGCGACCTTGCCTGCTGCCTTGGCGATCATGGAGACTGGGTCCCCTTTCTTGACCTTCAGCACAAGCTTCGGATGAGCTACTTCAGGATGCTCCTTCACCACTCCAGCGAATTCCACATCATCGTCATTGATGAGGAGTTCCCTTATGGCGTGCACCATCGCGATGTCCTCTCCGACGAATGTCACTTCAACAAGATGCTTGTCCTTCTTCTCGATTTTCACTTCTACCATAGATACCACCAGCAGTATTACACACTATATTATACCATACAATTAATTACAATTTAGTCGATTCAAACAGTGCCATAAGGGAAACCTAATGTCCTGTTTTCCTTGTTCCCGCAGTTGCCGCATTCCAGTATGTTCCCTTTCAGGCTCAATTCTTGCCTGCATTTGGAGCAGAACGCCTTGATCACACCTAAGCCCCTGTTCTTGAAGCTTATTATCACATTGAAAGGAGTGACGTCTATCACTTTCCCCTTGATTATGTCCCCCACTTTCAGCTCGTCCCTGAGGACCCTCACGTACTCATTTTTTATCTCTGACACTTGGATTATGCCTTGCATCTTTATGGTCTTCTTCTTCCTGCTTATCTCAGAGAATTCCAGTGTGACGAATGCCTTTGACTCGAATACCTCATCCACCTTCCCGTAGACTGTGGCTCCTACTCTCATGTCAGGTATCTTGTCCTTCGCTATTATAGTGGCTCGGTGCTTCGAATCCACATGCAAATCCCCAGCCACTGAAGCATAGAGCTTTCCGTCCTCGAGATAGGTACCATTCCCTTCCAAGTACTCTTCCTCTGTGCCTATAAATTCTCCAGGTAACATAAAAACCACTTCAACATTTGCTTATTTGCTCAATCGCAGAATAATACGAACGATACAAAGCTCTCGGATATAATTAGATTTCTGTATCGGACATATATTTAATTATATCAGCTGTCCAGCCAACAAACGTGCCGAACGTGTCAAATATACTAGATAGTATAAATATTAAAATATAGGTTTAAATACCTTTTTTGAGTCATATGGTCTGAAATGGGCTAATTCATCAGACCAAGCCCAAATCAAGTCATAGAAGGTAAATGTATGGTAAAGGAAAGAATCCTAGTCCTGTGCGTCGACAGGGACAACGACCTCGGCTCCAAGACCAAGAGGACGGGCCCCATAATAGGTCGCGAAGCCAATGTGGCAGCAGCCACTGCTCTCCTCATGAAGGACCCAGAAGACACTGACGGCAATGCGATGTTCATGGCAGTGAATATCTTTGATGATATGCAGAAGAAAAAGGTAGAAGTGCAGGTGGTCACACTCACAGGAGATGTCAGGCTGGGCTATGATGCCGACAAGAAAGTGACCCAGCAAATGGAAAAGGTACTCGCTGAGTTTCCTGCTGAATCATGCATATTCATATCAGACGGGGCGGATGACGAAGAAGTTTTGCCGTTGATTTCATCGAGAGTCAAGATAAATTCTAAGAAGAATGTGGTTATGAGACAGGCGAAGGAGCTTGAGAAAACTTATCTAGTGATCCTAAACAAGCTCAAGGAACCGTACTACGCTAGATTGTTCTTTGGCGTGCCTGCCCTCATCATACTGGCTTTCTTCGCCAGCGAGGCAATGGGATTCGGGTGGAAACCGATAATAGTGGTGCTTGGATTATACCTGCTGATAAAAGGATTCGGAGTCGAAGACAGCATGATCACCGCATTGAAGGGGCTTTTCATCCCAATAGGAAAAGCCAGTACTGTGATATATCTCCCAGTCCTGGCATTGACAGTGATAGCGCTGTCTGTGGCGTTCACGCAATTCAACAGCCATGCTGCCGAAGGCGTCCTTGGCGCATCAGCCTATGCAGCCAAATCGTTGTTCTTCTTCATACCCTTCATACTCACCCTTCTTTTCGTTGGCAAGGCAGTGTCCTTGATGTCTGAGAAAAAGAAATTCGACATTGTGGACAACGCCCTTTACGCCACCAATGGAATACTTCTTTCATACGTATGCTACACCGCATCTGCATGGATAATAGGGGATGCCGCGTTCGTTGACTTCATCGTATCGACATTCATAGCCCTGATTGTCGGCCTGATAGCCATGGAAGTGGGCCACAGGCTGAAGATAAGCATAGCTGGCAAGATGAGATTGGAGAACAAGGAAGTCCTTACTGCAGCTGGAGCCTATCTGGGCAAGGTGGTGGGAGTGGACAAGAAGAACAATGTCATGTTCCTCCAGACCCCGCTCGGGCACAGGATCTCTGTCAAGCTGGACGAGATCGTCGAAGCTGAGGAAAAGATTACGGTAAAGAGATAATACAGGAAATAATCTATTTTTGAGTTGCCAGGGAACAATCAGAAACCAATATATACAGGGTTTTCCTAAGTATTATTGCGATACTATGAATATTAACAAGGAAAAGATGAAGAAGACGGCGGTCATCACTGTTGCTGCTGCAACGATTATGCTTGGAGCGGGCTGGATGAATAAAATCTATGCAGAGCCCAAGGCGAGCGCACCGATAATAGCCAATAAGGCATGTATTATCAAAGGCACCGAGCTATTATCAAGGGATTCTGTAATGAAGTGCGTATCTACATTCAAGAACCCCGATGCAGCAAAAATACTTGTAGGATTCGCCAATATGGCGAATTATACCGGAAGCGCCGATGTGATGGATGCTGCCGCGAACTGCATCTCAAAATTCAAGCACAAGCCGTCAAGAGCGGGCAGGATCGCACATGATATGGGTGAGATCGCCTTCTATACAAGGAGCGAATATGTTGTCCGCAGGCTCGCAATAATACTCTCATATTATGGGAACACCACTGCACTGGGCGAGAGCATCGCGCACCATATCAGAGGGCTCGCGGCTGAGAAGAGAGGGGATGACAACAAGCTGATTAAGAATGTGCTGAAATTGACAGCCATGAAGACCCCGGGCATGTCCCGAGATGAATGGGAATAACAAGAACTTGTATGAGTAATGATTTGAAGGTGATGTTGATGCAAAAACAAAAGAGTATACTCAAAAACAAAGCAATGGCAAAGAAAGTTGAACATCTAAAAAAAGAGTTG
>Ga0315289_10005784_pt1 | contig 18223 bp, 11 predicted proteins | sample YL17G11_40_MG_FD_203452 | JGI IMG/M metagenome (GOLD analysis project Ga0315289, IMG submission 203452) | Sediment microbial communities from Yellowstone Lake, YNP, Wyoming, USA - YL17G11_40 | ecosystem: Environmental > Aquatic > Freshwater > Lake > Sediment | place: USA: Wyoming | collected... | reverse complement strand
ACGCCGTCTGCGGCCGGCAACTGCGGCGGCACCGGCAGCAGCCGGGAGGGCTCGCCCGCGCCCGGCGGCCCGCCTGCTGGATCATCAAACACCGTGTTTGCGCCTATCAGCATGGGTGGCGGCCCACTCAAGGTGGACGGCCTGAAAAACGTGGTCTGGCGCGCCCGGGGCACCCTCCCAAGCGCCAGCGGCGGCCACGGCCGCCGGGTGGAGGCGTCCATCCCGATGGGCCCCAACACGCCCGCCGCCTCGGTCGCGGCGGCCCTGGCCCGCCTGGACGAGCGCGGCGCGGTGAGCCTGAAGGCCCGGTTCGTGCCGCTGGGGCCCGGTGACGCCGCGGGCGTCGGCCTGGCGGTCGAGGTGGCGCTCACCGCGCGCGCGTTTACCGACCCGGCCGCCGTGGCGGCCCGCCTCGGCGAGGCCGCCGCGAAGGAAATCGCGAAAAGAGCCGCCGCCGCTGCGAAATACGCGGCCGTGGCCGTGCCAGGGCGGGTCAGTGCCAGTTCGTCCCGCCCACCCTCCGCCGGCCGGGCCTCAAAGGGCCCCGACGCGGAGGCCCTGGCCGCGGAGACGGCGGGCGCGCTCGGCCACGACAGCCCGGACCTCGCCCTGCCGACCTTCCCCCCGAAACCCGCCTCCCGCCTCGACGCCAAGGCGCTGGCCTGCGTGCTCCACGCCCTGGCCACCCTGGGCGACGGCCTCCGCGTCGGCGCGGATTGCAATGGGGCCCTCAACCTCTTCGACCCGACCGCCTCGCCGCCACTCGCGGGGGACCTGTCTGGCGCTGCGCGCGACGTGCCGGCCCTCCTCGCCCGGTGCGGCCTGCCCCCCGGCGCGCCCCTGGCGCCCGCCCCCGCCGGCCTGGCGACCGCGCCCCTGCCTCACCAGCTATCCGGCCTGCGCTGGATGCTGGACCGGGAGGGGCGCGGGGACGCGCGCGGCCACGGCGGGGCCGCCCTGCACCCGCTGTGGGTGCAGCTGGTGGGCGCGGACGGCCAAGTCTTTCACGCCTTTCGAGGGGGCAGCGACGGCGCCCGCCTGTCCGCCCGCCTACACACCGCGCCATTCTTGCGGGCGGGCCACACGGCGGGCGGCATCCTGTGCGACGCGATGGGCGTGGGCAAGACGCTCGAGGTCTTGGCGCTCACGCTGGCCCGCCCAGCGCCGCCCGGGTGGGCGGTGCAGCCGGCGACAGCGGGGGAGGGGGGCGAGGCCTGGGCGGCCCGGTCTGCCCCCGTGTGCGCGGCCTTGGCGGCCGCGGCGGCCGCTCTGACCCCCGACGCGGGGCGGGACGCGCTGCCCGAGCCGGTGCCGGTCAAGACCACGCTCGTCGTCGCGCCCGCCAACCTGGTGGGCCAGTGGGCGGATCAGGCGGCCTCACACGTCCGCGGTGGAGCCCTGACGGTCGGCATCTATGCGGGGGCGGCCGTCTCGGCCCGCCTGGGCGCGGCCGCGCGTGGGCGGGGCGAGGACGTGGAGGCGGCTGAGGAGGGCGGTGGCCGTGGCGCCGATCCGCCCTCTGCCACCACCGCCGCCGCCGCCCGCCCGCCCGCCCGGGCGGCGGCAAAGCGCGCGCGCGCGGGCGCCGCGGGCGCCAATGCCTCCTCCTCCGTCCTGGCCGCCGCCGCGGCAGCTGAGGGAGCAGGGAAAGCACCCGAGCAGGCGGCCGACACGGGCGAGGACGCGCTCGCCTGGTGCACGCCCGCGGGCGGTGGCAGCGGCGCCGCGGCCGGCAGCCAGGGAGCCCGTCGCCGCCCCATCCCGCTCGCCGCGTGCGACCTCGTCCTCATCTCCTACGAGGACCTGCGGGCGGAGCTGGGGTGGCGGGGCAAGTCACCCCTCGCCCGGGTGGGGCTGTGGCGCCTGGTCCTGGACGAGGCCCAGCTCGTGGCCAACTCGTCCTCCGTCGCGGCGGCCATGGCGTCCGCGCTCTGGCGCCGGCACGCGTGGGTGGTGACGGGCACGCCCGTCTCCTATGACGTGGGCGAGCTACGCGGCCTGCTGGAATTCCTGGGCGTCGACCCCTTCCAAAATGACAAGGCCTGGCGTACCCTGGCCCTGACGGCGGTGGGTCACCCGGCCGCGCCGCTGGCCGCCCTGCTGCGCGTCGTCGCCCTGCGCCGCACCCAGGCGGACGCGCACATCGAGCTCCCGCCCTGCACCCGGCGGGACGTGCGGGTCGCCCTGTCGACCGTGGAACGGGCCGCCTACGAGGCCGCCCGGGCCCGCCTGGCGGCCACCGCCGCCGCCTTCCGGGCGGGGCGGCGGGGCCCGTCCGCCGTGCACCGGCTGCGCGCGCTGTACGTCGCCCTACGCCAGACGGCCTGCCACCCGCAGGCGGGCGCGCGCGCGGCGGCCCTGCTGGGCGTGGGCGAGGGCACGCGCGGGCCCCGCCTGGACCCGGCCGCCGCCATCCGGGCCTCCGAGCGCCTGCCCATGGCCGTCATCATGGACCGCTTGGTTCGCCGGGCGGGGGCGGCCGCGGACACCGCCCTGCGCGCCCTGACCGCGGCGCGCTTCGTCGAGGCGGGGGCTGCCAGGAGTGGGGGGTGTGGCCAGGGAGGAGGGGGAGGCGCTGGGCACCTGCTGGGCGACGCGGCTGCCCTGCGCGCCCTGTTGCAGAGCGTGGGCGCGGAAGCGGAGGCCCTGGTCGGTGCCGTCGCGGGGGGGGAAGCCGACGCCGCGCTCCTGGAGCGGGCCGTCGTGGGGCGCCGGGCCGGGGGCGGGGAACTGGCGCCTGGGGGCGGTGCCTGGGGCGGTGCGGGCCCCGGCCCCGCCGGCGGGGCCCGCCGCCTGGCGGCCGCCCTGCAGGCGTTGGACCCGCCGTCCTCTCACATCCCAGGCGCCCAGGCCACGCCCGCCCCGCGCCAACCAAAGGGGCGTGACCGCAAGCGCGGCCGCGGCGGCGGTGGCGGCAGGTCCCGCCAGGCCACGCCCGTGCCTGGAGGAGAGGGCGGTGCAGGCGGCGACGGCCCGCCCGCTCCACCGGCCGCCGCTTCCCCTCTAGCCGAACGCGCCTTTGCCTGGGCCGGCCTGTTCCTCGACGGCTTGGACCTGCTCACCGAGGTGGAGCGGGAGGCCGGCGCCGCCGCGGCCGCGGAAGGCCTCGAAGCCGCGGCCGCCCTGCTGCGCGCGGTCCTGGGTGGGGACGGCGGGGGTGGCGGGGGTGGCCTGCCCGTGGAGGTCGCCGCTGACGCCGCCGCCACCGTCGCGGTCGCCGACGCGGTCGACGCCGCCCAAATGCGGTTCTCCCGTCGGGCGCGCGGCATGGACGTGGATGAGGAGCTGGGCGCGGCGGCCGCCCGCTCGCTGGAGGCCGACCGCGCGGCCGCTCGCGCCGCAGCCAACGTTTTCCTCCGCACAGCCAGGGCCGCGCGCGCCCGGGCGGCCGCCCGAAGTGGAGCTGGGGTGGGGTACGAGGTCGAAGCCGTCGGCGCGGGTGGGGGTCGCCTGGCCGCCTCCCGCACCGCCTGGGCGGCCCTGGCGCACACCCTGCGCACTGCGGACGAGGCCGCGGACGAGGTCGCCGCGCGCGGTGGGGGGGGTGGGGGTAGTGATGACGACGGCTCGGCCGCGGCCGCAGGCGCCGACCCTGCCGACCACCCGCCCGCCTCCGCCCAGGCCTGCCCCATCTGCTTCGATGGCATGGAGCCCGGCTTCACAGCCGTCGCGCCGTGCGCGCACGTCTTTTGCACAGGGTGCCTGGGCGAGGCGCTCGCGTCCCGCCGGGCCTGCCCGCTCTGCAGGGCGCCCCTGGACCCGGCGGACGTCGCAGTCGCGGCCGCCCCGCCCACGGCCGCCGAGGTGGAAGCCGCCGCCGCCCGGGCGACTGCTGCCGCGGCTGGCGCCGCGGAAGCCGGCGCCTTCCTCTCCGACGAGGCCCTGCGGTCAGAGTGGGGCGCCAAGCTCGCGGCGGCGGTTGCGGCGGCGCACGAGGCCCGGGCGGGTGGGGGCAAGGCCGTCATCTTTTCTGCCTGGGCCCGCCTGCTGGCCCTGACCGGGTCGGCCCTGGAGGCGGCCGGTCTGAAGTCGGTCTCCCTGGCGGGCGCGGCCCCGGCCGCCCGGGCGGCGGCGCTGGAAGCGTTCCGGGCGGACGACAGTGTCAGCGCGCTCCTCATCGTCCTGTCGACGGGGGGCGGTGCTGCCGGCCTGTCCCTGCCCGTCGCCTCGCACTGCGTCCTGCTGGAACCGCAGCTCAACTCGGGCCTGGAGGCGCAGGCGGCCTCCCGCATTCACCGCCTGGGCCAGACCCGGCCGACGTTCGTGTACCGCGTGGTCGCGTCCCGCACGATCGACGAGCCCATCGTCGAGGAAGCGGCCGCCCGGGCTGCCGAGGCGGGCGGGGACGATGTGGAGCATGAGGAGGAGGACGGCGCCCCGATGGTCGTGGGCGTGGGCCTGGGCGAGGATGAGAACATGGTGCTGCGCCTGCTGGAGCGGCACCCCTGAGAGAGGAGGGAGAGACGGAGCCTGCGTGTGTGTGTGTCTGTTTTTTTTGTGTGCCTGCTTTTTCATAAATGTTTCAACCATCCATCATCAGCCCCACCAACCCGTCCAACGCCAAAATGCGTGCCCACATCAGGCGCCGGTGCGCCGAGTACGCGCGCAAGCGGGCGGCCCGCTCCTCGGACAGCGGTGGAGGGGCCACCCGGGAGGGCGGCAACGTGGCGGGCGCGCCACCACCAGCCGCCACACCAGGCGACAGCGCGAGTGCGGCCGCGGCTTCGCCGACCCGCGCTGCATCGGCCTCGTGGACCAGGCGCGCCAGCGCGTTGCCCGCCGCGGCCAGCGCCTCCGCCGCCACCCTGGCCGCTGCCCCGCGCTCATCCACACGCCACGTGTAAAAAGAGCGGGAGGGCGCCCGGTCCGCCGCGCGCGGGATGTCCTGGAGGCACACCGCCCCACCCTTCAACAGCCTGTAGAGCAGCGTGCGGGCGTGCTTGGCGGGCAGCATGGCCGCCTCGCCCACGGCCTTCTGCTCCAGCTGCTGGGCCGACCGGAGCAGGCGGACGATGCGGACGCCTTCGGGGCCAAACCGGGTGCGGACGACGGCTTCCACCTCCCTGGCCCGGGCGGCCGCCAGGAGCGTCCCCGCCTGGAGGTGGAGGGTGAGGGCGGGCCGCCCCGTGCTCGCCCCGTCGTCGTCGCTGGCCACCCGCACCGCGCCCTCCTCTGCCAGGGCGATGAGGCATGCGCCCACGTCGATTGCGTCGTTCGCAGGCGGGACCAGGTCCTCGGCATCGTCGGGGGTGAGGAGGCCGGTCGCCACGGCCGCGTCCAGGGCCGCCCGGTGAGGCACGAGCGCCGCCTCCAGGGCCGCCTGGCAGAGGGGCGGGTAGGGCGGGCCGGGCGGGGCCGCCCCCGGCCGGGCCACCCCGCCGTCGTCGCCCTCCGCGACGGCGCCGGCGGGGTCGGCCCGGGACATGGCGACCTCGAAGAGACCACCCAGCACAGCCGCCGTCGCCGGCCCGCGCCGGTCGGCAATGGCGGCCACCATCCCCTCTGCCCGCAGGCGCCGGTTGAGGGTGGAACGGGCGGGGCGCCACAGGGCCGGGGTGCCGCCCCATAGGAGGAGCTCATCGTCCTCGCCCGCGAGGGGGGGCAGGGCGGTGGTCGCGGTGGGTGGAGCAGCCTGTCCAGGCACCGCGTCCGCTCCACCCCGCCCGCGCTTGCGGCCGGCCGAGGGCGGGGACTTGGACACGGGCGGAGAGGCCTGGCCGGCCGGGCTGGTGTCGTCGCCCGCAGAGAGCGCAAATCGGGCCCGCCCGTACGCGCACACCGCCGCGTCCACGGCCGGGTCAGCCCCGGACCCGTCCTGGCCGGCCGCGACAGAGGCCAGCGGGCGGGGCGGCGGGAGGCAGGGCGGCGGGGCGCGCTCGACCAGGCGGGCGGCGGCGAGGTCGCCAAAAGCAGACCGCACGGCAGCGGTGTCGGCCGGGGTGGGCTTCGGGTTCGACCTACCACCACCACCGCCCCGCTCCTCAGCCATGCGGCCAGCTGCGGCGGTGACGGCTACCTCAAAAGGCAAGCGGCCGGCGGTGGCCAGCGCGGCCATGATGTGCGCGTGCGGCGGCAGGAGCGGTGGCAGCGGCGGCGCACCACCACCACCAGCCGCCTTTGCAGCCGCCCGTTGTTTTCCACCGCCACCAGGCACAGCGGCCCCCGCGTACAGGCGGGCCACCAGGTCGATGGCCCGCGGGTGGCGGAGGAGATGGAGCATGCCCGCCTCATCCGCAGCGTACAGGTGCGGGGTCGTAGTGGCCGTGGAGGAGGGGCGAGAGGTAGATGCGGTGGGCGGGTGAAAACGGGCGCCGCTCACAGCGGCCAGGGTGGACGCGAGGCCGCCGTCCAGCGGATGCGCGGTGGCGAGGCTGTGCTGGAGCAGGGCCAGCACCGCCCGACGAGCGTCATTGGGAGCGAGCCGGGCTTCCCGGGCCAGGTCTCGCAGGGTGAGCGGGCCCCGGCGGACGAGGGCAGCGGAGGCGGACTTAGAGAGACAGAGAGAAAGAGAGAGAAGGTTGAGAGTGAGAGCGGGGGTGCGATTGAAAGAGAGACGGGCGTACGGAACGTCTCCAATCCGGCGCGCCGGAGCAGGCACACGCATCTACCCGCGTATACTCTGGCTTTTGGACAATACATCGGCCTGTGCGCCCGGGCGTGGAAGCCGGGCTTGCCCTGACTGCCGCTGTGCAGACACACTTTGGCTAGCCGTCGGCCCTGCTTGTGTCTCTCTCTTCGCTCTCCGTAAAAACTCACGTGCACCAAACAGCCAAACGCTTGTTCAATGACCAGAAGGGCTAGCCGGGTGGCGGCTGGATGGGCTGGGTCCATCTCTACAGCTGGGGCGGGCGGCGTCAACGCGCGCGTCGCAAGATGAAAAGGGGAGTGAGAAGAAGGCGCAGGATAAAAATACGACTCCTTTTCACAGTCTCTCTTAATCCTCCCATGTATCTCAATTCCTCCGCTCCGGCACCGCCGCCTCCCGGGCCTGCTGCTCCTTCAGCGCCAGCAACAACACCGGCGCGTGCGCCTGGGCGTGGGCGATCAAGTATTCCAGGCTCTGCATTTCAGTGAGGCGCGAGATGGAGCGCTCCAGCGCAAAGGCCAGGTTGTCGTCCACCCACGCCCCGTCCGGCAGGCCGCCACCCGCCGACGACGTGGCGGCTACCGCGGTGGTGCGGGAGAAAACGTTGGCAAACAGGGCGCTGGGCGTGGCGGCCGCGGCGATGAAGGTGCGGGTGCGGTGCTCATACAGGACGTCGACCAGCGTCACAAAGCGCGTGGCGGCCGCCGCGTTGGCTGCCGTGAAGATCGGCACGCCGTCCAGGGCCAGCGTGTGGTAGGTGCGGGCCAGGGCGATGTAGTCCGCGGCGCCCAGGGGCTGCTCGCACAGGTCCTTGAAGGTGAAGCAGGCGGCCGCGCCGGAGGCGAGCGGGACGGCCAGGGTGCGGTCCATCATCACGGGCACGCTGGCCGGGGCGGGCGGGGGCGCGGGCCCGTCGGACGAGCCGTGGCAGCCGGGCGCGGCCGCCACCTCCGCAAACCGCGCTCGCAGCTCGACCGACCCGGTGGCAGGGCTGGCAAAGTCGGGTGGGCAGAAGTACAGGCCCCGGGCGGCGTGGGCTAGGCGCCGGTAATCAACGGGCGACGCGAGGTCGAGGGGCGGGGACTGCTGAGTCAGGGATGCAATGAATGGTAAAAACAGGTCCCGCTGGAGGCCGCCTTTGTACAGGTCCTGCGGGGGCCGGTTGGAGGTGGCGACTAGGACCAGCCCCCCCGCCCACAGCCCCGCGAATAGGCGGGCCAGGATGACGGCGTCCGCGACGTCCGTGACGAAGAGCTCATCCAGCGCGAGGACGGGCGCCACGGCCAGCAGGTCGCCCGCGACGTGGCCCAAGGGGTCGGGCGCGCGCGAGGACGACCGCAGGCGGACGTGGACGTCTAGCATGAAGTCGTTAAAGTGGACGCGGCGGACCTTAGAGGGCGTAAACAGAGAATGAGGGGGCGTGGTGAGTAGTGAGTTTGATGAAAGGAAGGTTGAAGAGTTGCTGTGAGGGAGAAGGCACCATTCCCTCTTCTTTTTCCTTGTATATCCGCTCGGCTGTCTGTGGCATGCGTCACCAGACACAGGGCAACACACCAATGCGCGTGCCTTGCATGGTCAGATTGAACAGCAATTGTAGTTTTTAAGATGCCGCCTCGTCATCGCGGGAAGGAAAAAAAGAGACATGGAAACGAAACCCCCCAGCTGCGCCTTTCGACCACCACCTGCCCCCTCGTCCATGAAATAACTCACCGGCGCCACCCCACCCACCGCCTCCACAAACAGGTCCATCAGCATAGTCTTCCCCGTACCGACGCCGCCATGCATGTAGAGGCCAGTCGGGATGCCGGGCGGTGCGTGGGTGGACGAGGAAGAGGAGCCAGCGGTGCCCTCATCATCATTCCCTCCACCGAAAAAGCTCGACAGCCAGCCGCCCCCACGCGGGGGTGGAGCCTCGTCCATCGCCTCAAACATGGTCATGCCCGACCGGCGGGGCGAGGTGCGGGGTGCGGAAGAGGAGGCACCACCGCCAGAGGCGCCGGGCAGGGCGCCCGCGGCCACCGCACCCGCCACCCCCTCCCACACGCCCTGCAGCGCGCGGACCGTCATTTCCTGGCGCGGGTCCCGCCGGTACATGCCCGCCGCTCGCCTGGAGACGTAAAGGGCCAGGGGCGAGGAGGGCGGGGCGTTCCGCACGTCGGGCGAGGTCAAGAAGGCGTCGGCGGAGACGTCGCCTTCTGGTGGAGATAAGGTGAGGTTGAAAAATTTTGGGTGGGGTTGAGATGTGTGGGCGTTCGCCCCTTCTTATTTTGCGCTCTTCTGTCACATGCGCGCCGCATTCGAATCTCACCTTCTCGGACCACGTCCTCGATCGAGGAGCTGTGCAGCTGGAGCGCTGGTGGAGCGGTGTGAAAGGGGCGACGAGGAAGGAGGGCGACGGCGGAAGCAGAAGGGACGCAGTGCACGCCACCCACAGCGCCGCCCTCGCCAGCCCCCGCCACCCCACGCAGGTGCCGCAGGGCGAACCGCAGGAGGAAGGCGCGGGACGGCATTGTGTGGGGTGGGGTGTGAATCAGGGCAGGCTGGCGCCCGCCCCAGGGTGACTGAAGAGAATGAAAGCAAAAACACTCCTGCGACACACTGTCTAGTCCAGACGACAGACACAGTCTAGTCTACGACACTCCCGGTCGCGCTACACAGCTGGTTTTTTGCCGTGTTCGCGGAAGATGGGCAAGCGCAAGTCCTCCAAGAAGCCCGTCGCCAAGAAGGCCCGCCCCAAACTGGAGAAGACGTTCAACTGCCCCTTCTGCAACGCCCACAACGCGGTCGAGTGCCGGATTGACCGGGAGGGCGGGACGGGCACGCTGGCGTGCGGCGTGTGCGCTGCCCACTATGCCGCCCCCGCGGACAAGCTGACGGAGGAGTGCGACCTTTACGCGGCCTGGATTGATGCGTGTGATGCGGCCAACGCGGTGGAGGCGGCATGAAAGATGAGAGGAGGGGTGGCGCCGGCGCTGGCTGGAGTTTTCAACGTCTCCTGCCCACCCACCCTCCCTGCTCCTTTTTCTCATCCTGACACGCCCCAGCCGTTGCGCCAGCGAGCCAGCCTCCCTGCGTCTCTCGTGGTGCAGGGGCGGTGTATGGTGCAACAAAAAAAACTCACTCATTCTCACAAAAGCCGCGCACCAGCTCTTCTCCGCCGCCCACGGCCGAGGCGGCCACCAGGAAGCGGGGCCCCCCCCTCCCCGCCCCTCGCTCGCCCAGCCACCGCAGCGCGCTGACCTCCGCCCGCGTCGCCCCGCCCACAAACACCACCAGCACGGTCTTGCGGGTGGGGGTGGGGCGGCCGGGGGTGGGCGGGCCGGGCGGCGGCGGCGCCCCGCCGCCGCTCAGCCGGGCCTCTGTCGGCCGGCCGGCGCCGTCCACCCCCCACCCGACCTCAAAGGCCGGGCCGGGCAGGGCCCGCAACGCCTCCGCCGCCCCGGGCGAGCCGCCCCACCCGCCCGGGGCCAGCGCGGCTTCGACCAGGCGGATGGACAGGGGCGCGATGCCGCCCGCGCACACGTACGCGACGTCGGACGGCGCCAGGGGGGAGGGCGGTGGCGGCCCCCCATCCCCCCCGCCCAGCCCGCCCCCGGCCACCGCCAGCCGCAGCGGGCGCCGGGCGGCCGCCCAGGCGGAGCGCGGGCCGGAGCCGGCGCCGCCCCTGGTGGGGCCGCCCGCCCCGCCGCCCCCGCACCCGTGCGCTAGGGTGCCGTCCGGGCGGCGCAGGAGGCCGCCGGCCTCCAGGGAGCCCAGGGTGGCCAGGTGGGTCGGGCCGTGCGCGGCCAGGAACGCCCGGCGCAGGGACGCCGCCTTGGCCGCCGGCCCCGCGCCGGTGGGCGAGCCCCAGGGGCCGGCCCCGCCGCCAGCGGTCAGGGCGTGCAGGGCAAGCAGGCGGGCGCCGGCGGCGGGGGTGGTGGCGGCGAGGGGCGGGGCGGGGGCCGGCCCGCCGCCGCCGCCCGCCCCGGCCAGGCCGAGCGCGTCCTCAATCCGCTCGGCCGCGCCCGCGTCGCCCGACCCGAAGGACCCGCCGACGACGCCTGCCACGCCGCCCCCACCCCCGGCCATCAGGGCGCCCTCAGCGGCCATGCGGGCCCGGAAGGCGGGGCCAGCCGCGGCCGCGCCCGCGGCCTCGGCGATCGCCACGTGGCGTTGGACCAGGGGCAGGGACTTGAGCCCCGCCGCCAGCGCGCGCAGGCTGGTCAGGGAGGCCGCCGGCGCGCCGCCGCCCGCCGCCGCCCCGCCACCCGCTTCCCGGTACCCGACTTGCAGGGCCCGGGCCCGGGCGGCCAGGGCCGGGCCGACGGCCGGGAAGGGGGCGTCGCGGAGGGAGGCAAAGACGGGGTCGCCCTCCGCTGCAAAGGGGACGCGGCCGCCCGCCTGCGGGGCGGGCGGGCGGCCGGCCGGCCCGCCCTCCGCGGTCGGCCCCGGCGGCGGCGGCGGGCCGCCCGGCAGGCTGACCGCGCCGCCCCGGGCCGGGCCGAGGGCCTCGCCCACGAGGCCCTCGTACGTCAGGCAGGTGAGGAGCGGGGTGAGCGGGTCGACCAGGCGGTCCACGAGGATGAGCTCGTCCACCCACCCGCCGCCCGGGGCCGGGGCGCCCGCGCCGGCGGCGGCCCGCTTGGCCGCCAGGCCCGCCCGCACCGCGTCCGAGGCGGGCCCGACCCCGCGCAGGGTGGCCGGCGCGCCGCCCAGGAGGCCGCCAAAGAGGGCGTCCAGGGCGGTCGCGAGGGCGGCCGCGGGCGAGACGTCGCCCTCCGCCGCCAGGGCCCGCCAGGCGCCGGGGTCCTCCAGGGAGAGCGTGTCAGTGTCGACGGGTAGGAAGCCGATGGGCAGGTCGACGATGGACGACAGGGCGCCCAGAGCGCCGCCCGCGGCGAGCGACCGCCGAGTGGCCGGCGTCGCGGCCGGGAGGCAGGCGAGGCGGCACTCCCGCGGCGGCGGCGGCTGCTGGCCCGCCGCCGGTGTGCCCGCCGCCGCCGTCGTCGCGGACACGACCGCCGCCGCGACCGCCGCCAGCGCGGCCGGGCTGGGGCGGGTGATGAAGAGGACGGGCGGAGGTTGAGCGGAGGAGGAGGAGGAGGAGGGGGCAGAGGACGCTGGGGCCGGGCTGCCCAGGTCGAGCGGCGGGGCGCCCGGGCCCAGCGGCAACGCCACCAGGTCCTCCACGCCGTGCTCCCGCAGCAGGGCCACGCCCGCGATGTGGCCCAGCCAGGCCGCGACGTGGGGTTCGAGGACGAGGGTCTTCTTGCCGGGAGACTGAAGGGGAGGGGGGAAGAGAGATGAAGGTCGGTGAAAGAAGAGAGGCGGGCGGGCGGGGGGGGTGGGGGTCGACCGCGCGCGCCCCGGCGCGGTCCCCTCTTCCTCTCTTACCGCGTCCAGAAAATCAATCAGGACGGCGCGGGCGTCATCCCGCAAGCGAGCCAGGGAAGGGAGGGGCAGGTCTGGGGTGGGGGTGGCCATTCTTTTTTGATGGGGAGAGCGCGCCCCCTGCCCCAGCGAGAAGAAAAAGTGAATGCTTGTTCATCACTTCCGCGTTTCCCCCTCTCGTTCCCGCTCCCAACACACACCACGGCTGCCACCCCACACCTGCTTCGGCCCCGCCTGCGCTCAATCAGTCGACCCGCACCCGTTTTCGTCGTCGCCGACACAGCGCCGCCGCGCCGCAGGACATCGCGCCCGCGCGCCGCACGCCGCACGCCTGAGCCTCTAGGAAACGACGACAGGGCCGCCATGGGAGAGAGCCAGGTGAGGCGCATGGGGGAGCATGTGATGCAGTGATGCGTCTGTGCTCCTACCAGGCTGGTGAGGCATCGGCCCTGGCAGTGCGGTCCTCCCCGCCCCCTCGCGGCCCGTGCCAAACCATGCAACCCGATCGGTTTTTCCGAATGCGCTCTCTCTCAATTTTCTCTCTTTTCCTCCTCCTCCTTAGTACTCCTTCTCCCTGACCACCTTCAGCCCCAGCGGCAAGCTAGTACAGGTAAGGCGGGGGGATCGGGGGGCGTGCGTGGGTTGTGTGGAGGAAAATGGGCGGGAAGAGCACGAAACGCAAAAAAAAGCGATCCCCGACCCCCACGGTGGACAGCGCGCGCTCCCTCCCCTCAACCCTTTCCCCTTTTTCCCCATCCATCTCGCCAACGCGCGCGCACGCACAGATCGAGTACGCCCTCAACGCCGTCAACGCGGGCGCGACCGCCCTGGGCATCCGGGCCGTCGACGGCGTCGTCCTGGCCACCGAGAAAAAGGTGCGGTCCCCCCTGGTCGACCCGGGGACGGTCCAAAAGCTGTCCCCAATCACTGACAGCATCGGCCTCGCGTACGCGGGCATGGGCCCCGACTCCCGCGTCCTCGCCCGCCGGGCCCGCAAGTCTGCCCAGGCCTACTTCCGCACGTACGCGGAGGCCGTCCCCGTCGCCCAGCTGTGCCGGGAGACGGCGGCGGTGATGCAAGAGTTCACGCAGCGGGGCGGGGTGCGGCCGTTTGGGGTGTCGCTCCTCATGGCGGGCTGGGATGTCGGCGGCGGGCCCCAGCTGTACCAGATCGACCCGTCCGGCTCCTACTTTGCCTGGAAGGCGACCGCCATCGGCAAGAACATGGCGCACGCCAAGACCTTCCTCGAGAAGCGGTACTCGGAGGACATGGAGGTCGAGGATGCGATCCACACCGCGCTCCTCACGCTCAAGGACGGCTTTGAGGGCGAGCTCGGCGGGGACGCGGTCGAGGTGGCGGTCGTGGGCAAGGACCGGTCGTTCCGGGTGCTGACCCCGGCGGAAGTGTCGGATTACCTGCGGGAGGTGGAGTGAGAGGAGATCGGAGGGGGGGGGGGGGAGCGGGGGGGGGGGAAGGATGAAAGGCGAAGAGCTGCTTCTTGTGTGTGTGTGTGTGTGACGGATAGGAGGGGGGAGTCGGAAGAACAAGGGGAAACAAGAAAGGACACACACACAACGCACACACACACAACGCACACACACACAACGCACACACACACAACGCACACGCACACAACGCACACACACACGCGCCCCGCGCGCGCGCCGTGCCCCTGCGCAGCCGCCAATCACACCCCTCGCAAGCTGAGCAGCAACCCCCCCGCCACCTCCAGGAAGGCCATCAAGTCCCCCCGCACGCGCTGGACGTCCACACAGTACTCGCCATCCCGGACCTTGTAGAGTTGGGCCTCAAAGACCAGCACGCCCTGGTCCAGCGCGGCCCAGGCGGCGGCCGCGGCGGCGGGGCCGTCGCCCGCTGAGCTGGGCTGGTCGTCGCCCTCCTCGTCCGAGGCGCCGGGCAGGGTTTGGGAGGGTTCGGGGGCGCCGGCGTCGCCCATGGTGGCGTCGCCGCCGCCGCCGCCCCCCTGGCCGCCCAGGCCGCCGCCGCTGCCGCCACCCCCGCGGCAGCTGGCGCCCCCCCCACCCTCCGGCGGCGGCAGCGTGACCCGGCACTTGAACGCGTACGGCCCCACCTTCTTCCAGGCGATGCCCCGCCCCGCCAGGGAGGCCAGCAAGGCCTGGACGACGGACGACGGGTGCCCCCGCGCGGCCGAGCCCAGGCGCCACCGCCGCTCGGCGACGATGCGTTGCTGCGGCAGGCCGCCCACGGGCGAGGGCGCGGCCGCCGCCGCCGCGGCCGCGGCGGTGTGGGAGTGCCCGCCCGGCCCCGCCGCCCCGCTCAGCCCGCCGCCCGCGCCGCCGCCCTCCACCATCTCGCCCCGGAGGTACGAGGAGGAGGGCAGGCGGCGCCGCGCGTCCGCCACCAGGTGGTAGGTCACGGTCGCCCTGTTCTGGACGCGCCGACGCACGGCGTCCGCCACAGCCCGCCGGTCGAAGCCCAGGCGGGCGACCGCGTCCAGGGCTTCCTCGTCCAGGAGGGCGGGCGTGGGCAGGGCGGGCGAGTGCGGGGCGCCGGTGGGGGCGGCAGGCGTGCAGCCGCCGCCGCCGACGCCCCCTCCAGACGCCGCCGCCGCCGCGGCCGCCACCTCTTCCGGCGCCGCGTACGGGACGGCCAGATAGCGCGGTAGACGGGCCGTGAACCAGGGGTGGTGCCGCACCTCCGGGATGGTGACGCGCTTCAGGGGGTCGACCAGGAGCAGGCGGGGGATGAGGTCGCGCGCGCCCGGCGACAGGTGGCCGGGCAGGGAGTACACGCCGCCCTTTATCTTTTTGAAGAGCGTGGGTATGTTTTCGTCGTCAAAGGGGAGGGAGCCGCACAGCAGGGCGTACAGGATGACCCCGCACGACCAGACGTCGACCTCGGGCCCCGCGTACAGGCGCCCCGAAATGACTTCGGGGGCCGCATAGTTGGGCGAGCCGCACGACGTCTTCAGGAAGTGGCCGTCCCGCATGACGTTGGAGAGGCCGAAGTCGGCGATCTTGACGGCCATGGTGCCGTCCAGGAGGAGGTTCTCGGGCTTCAAGTCCCGGTGGACGACCATGTTGCGGTGGCAGTACTCGACGCCGCTGATGATCTGCTGGAAAAAGTGGCGCGCCTCATCCTCGGCGAGGCGCCCCTTTTCGACGATGTAGTCGAAGAGCTCGCCCGAGCGCACGTACTCCATGACCACGTAAATATCGGCGGGGGTCTCCACGACCTCGTACAGGCGGATGATGTGCGGGTGGGAGAAGAGGCGGAGGATCTTGATCTCGCGGCGGACTAATCATCATCAAAAGGGGAAAATGGGGGGTGAGCGCGGTTTTGTGGCTGCGCGCCTGGGCTGTGTGTGTGCGCGCCGGTGTGCCGCGCCTGCGAGTGACATGCCTCCTCTCCCTTGTCACCTTTCTCCTCCATGTCCATCTGCTTGATCTTCTTGCGGTTCAGGATCTTGATGGCGACCTTGTGGCCGGTCAGGACATGCTCCGCGATCTTGACCTAGGAAAAAAATGGAGAGAGTGAGGGGATGAGGTCCTGGTCTGAGGAGGGGGGGGCAAGGCCAATGCCTGTCGCGGCGTGCGACCTCAGCGGGCAACCGGGCATGGCTGACGCGCCTTCGTACGCGGATATGTGTGGCTCCTTGCTAGCTCCACGCAGGCTCCATTTTGAGACCAGGGCCTGGCACCCCTCTCATCGCCCGCGGCGTTTCTTTCCTGCGAGCCGAAACGTAAGCCAGCCGCAAAACACTCGCACCCGCATTTGGGCCTCTCTCTCTCGCCGTCCCGCCCGACCCCCAGCTCTCTCTCTCTCACCTTGCCGAACGACCCGATCCCTAGCGTCTTGCCCAGGCGGTAGTTGGACAGGAAAAACTCGGCGCCCGCGCCCGGGCCCCCGGGGGCGTGGGGCGACGGGATGGGCGGCGGGGGCGGCGGGGGCGGGGCAGGGGCGTACGCCTGCTGGGACACGCCCGCCATGGCCGTGTCCTCGGCGGCGGCCATGAGGGGTGGGCGTGCGCTCACACGCGATGCGCGAGGATAGGGCCCAGCGTGTGCGCACAAGGGCGGGACGATTAAAGTAATGAGATGGAAGAGCTAGCCATCTCTTCTCGACCTCCTCTCTCTCCGTCCTGGCAAGCGTCCATCGGCGCAGCCCTCACGCACGCACACACACCACACACGCGCGCGCACACACACCACACCAACAATTCAGTTATCATCTCTAAACAGGCAGTTACTTACTTTCTTCACATTTCGTCTCCCACACCCCCACCCCCTTCTCTCTCATTCCTCCTCCACCACGGGCAGGCGCATGACCAGATCGAGGCCCTCGTCCACCCCGCCGTCCGCGCCCGCCGACCGGAATGCGAGCATGACATGGATGAAGGGCGAGTCGGACGGCCCGATGCCGAGCAAGGCGCGGGCGGGGCGCAGGGCGACGGCGGCGGCCAGGGAGCGCTCCAGGTCGCGGGCGCGGGTGGTCGCGGTGAGGGTGCCCGGCAGGCGGGGCGTGCCTGGTGGGGGCAAGGCCGCCTCCGCGCCCAGCCCGCCCGCCCGCCCGCCGCCCGTCCCGGCCTCCTCCACCCGGGCGGCGGGGGGGAGGACGGGCAGCCCCGCCAGGGCCACGCCCGACGCGACGCCGGCCCCGCGGGCCCGCAGGGCGAGGCGCCCGGACGGGCCCGCCTCGACCTGGACGTCCCCGCCAGCCAGCGGGGCCAGCCTGTCCAGCGCGCCCGCCAGCCGCCCCGCCACGCCACCGACGTCCACGTAAAAGGCGCACAGGGGGGCGGCGTCCCGGGCCGCGACCAGGGCGTCCAGGTCGGCGGGCGGGTAGGGGCGAGAGGTGGGGACGTCGTGGGCGAGCGCGGCCGCGCCGCCCCGGGAGGCGAGGGCGAGGAAGGGGGCGGGCGGCGGAGGAGGGGCGCCGCCGGCAGGGGCGGCAGGCCCGCCCGCCACCGCCCCGCCCGGGGCCCGCTGGGTGAGGCGTAGCTCTAGGCTCTCCGCACCCAGGGCGACCGCCCCGCGCAGGCCCCGCCGCAGGGCCCCGCTCTCTAGCCGGAAGGCGATGGAGTCGCCGTGGCGGGACGCAAGTTTCAAAGACCCGGGCGCCCAGGCGGCGGTCGCCGCCCACCGGGCCGCCACGAAGGGCCCGCCCGTGTCCAGGCCCGTCTGCAGGAGGTACAGGTCTTCGGGCGTCAGCAGCAGCTGGAAGGTCTTGCCGAACTTTTCGAGGGCGGGGAGCCAGTCTGGAAAATGGAAAAGGGAAAAGGGAAAAGGGAAAAGGGAGCAGAGCGAGCTGAGGTTTGGAGGAGAAGAAGATGGGCCTGCACGCTGCAAACACACACGGACTCCTCTCACTGTCCCTTGCCTTTCTCCAGTTCGGTGAAGGCCCGGTCGGACAGGGTGGCCTTGAACTTCATTGCTGTGTAGGGGAGACGGTGGGTGGGTGAATGGGCGGTGCCCACGCAGGGTGGTCTGAGACCGCGAAAGAAAAACCCGAGTGACACTGTAGGACACACTCGGCCCATCACCTGCGCCGGCGTCGCCTACTCTCATTCGTCTGCGTGAGTGTGCCCTGCTCGCACTGCACCTGCGCCGCTGGACGTGCTTTTCGTCGCATCACCACCCTCACCCGCGTGAGAGTGGGGCTGGCCCTTGCGTGTGTGCGCACTCCCTGCACAAACACACTTTTCCGGCCCGCCGCCGCCGCTGAGCACAGCAAAAAAAAAAAAGGATGCTCTTCTACTCCTACTTCAAGACCCTCGTCGGCCAGGAGGTGACGGTGGAGCTGAAAAACGATCTGGCCATCACAGGTACGGCAGGGGTGTGGGAGAGAGGACGGAAAGGAGGCGGCGACGCGAGAGAGAGTTTGGACTGATGGCGGCGGGGCTGGGGCGTGCCAACCCCCCGACCTCCCTTCTCACAATCCATTCCGCGTCCCGTCCCGTCACACACACCACCCTCTCTCCTCCCCCACCCACAGGCCGCCTCCACTCGGTCGACCAGTACCTCAACATCAAGCTGGCCGACGTCCGCCAGCCCGCCTCGCCCGCCGCCTCGCCCGCCCTGGCCTCCGTCCGCAACGCGTTCATCCGCGGGTCTGTCGTCCGCTACGTCGTCCTGCCGCCCGCCGGCGTCGACACCGAGCTCCTGCACGACGCGACCCGGCGGGAGGCGCGGGGGGCCGGGTGATGATGAGAGGAGAGGCAGGGCGCGCCGCTGCAGCTAAGTGGGGTGTTATTTTGTGTGCGGGTTGTGGTGTCTCTCTCTCTGT
>Ga0315289_10005783_pt1 | contig 18224 bp, 21 predicted proteins | sample YL17G11_40_MG_FD_203452 | JGI IMG/M metagenome (GOLD analysis project Ga0315289, IMG submission 203452) | Sediment microbial communities from Yellowstone Lake, YNP, Wyoming, USA - YL17G11_40 | ecosystem: Environmental > Aquatic > Freshwater > Lake > Sediment | place: USA: Wyoming | collected... | reverse complement strand
GCGGTATTCTGGTAACGCTGCCCTCCGAAAAAGACTTCAGGCACCCTGTGATGGGCAAATATATCGATAAATACCTGAAGGGAATACCTGATGTACCTACAGAGCACCGAATCCGCATGTTGACGCTCATCCACTCCATGACTTTTGGCCAGGTAGCTCCCAGTTATCGCACAGAGTCGCTGCATGGAGCCGGCTCGCCTCAGGCACAGAAAATTATGATTGAGCGCGAGACGGATATGGACCTCAAGCAGAGGCTCGCCCGCAGCTTGGCCGGCATCGACAAAAGGGAAGACGTGACTGCTTAGTTTCCATATGAACAAACATATCACAGAGAAATTCATCTTGCTCTGGGAAAAATATTTTGATGGTGCGGAACTCCCGGTTATTTTCTATTATACCAACGAAGAAGGACATGCCAGGCTGGTCGAGCCCGATTCGGTGCCCAGGTGCGTGATTGGGATATTATCGGAGGTCAGGAAGGGGAGGTCTTTGTGTCTTAATGCGGACTCAGTCGGCTGTCCTGGGGGCAAACGATACCTTGGCTTCACGGAAGGGATTATGCCAGACTTTGAATACTTCCTCTCCTACGGAATCCCTGGTAAGTTGACCGGTGAGCGCTATTGCAAATCTCCGGAACTGGTCAAGGAAATAATGAAACGCGCGCCTGCGTTCAAAGCACCGGGACGCTTCATAATATTTAAAAGATGGGACAAGCTTGAGGAGTCAGACGACCCGGAAGTTGTTATCTTCTTTGCGGAGCCCGATGTTCTCTCAGGGCTCTTTACTCTGGCGCGTTTTGATGAAGCTGAGCAAAATGCAGTATTCACCCCCTTTGGCTCGGGCTGTTCCACAATTGTCCAGTACCCGTATCTTGAAAGAGATTCTGCCCGCCCCAGGGGAGTCATCGGAATGTTCGACCCTTCAGCGCGTCCTTTTGTTCCCAACAATGTACTCACATTCTCAGTACCTATGAACAAGTTTGTCAGGATGATTGAGAATATGGAGGAGAGTTTCCTCATCACAGATTCATGGCGCAGGATACAGAAAAGGCTGAAATAGGCCGGAACGAAAGCCCATTTTGCCTGGCCAGCTCTGCTGAGATTCTTCTTGCCAGCGAAGAGGCAAAGCTGGGTAAATACTCTTAAGAGCAAACTTGGAAAAGCAGCGTGAGGCACGAAATGCCAAAGCAATCTTCCTGAGAGTATGAGACAGTTAGGTTACTTTATCAGGTTTCCGTTGATGAGTTGCGGCACCTCGTTTCAACTTAGATCCAATGCAACACGGAGATTGCCATCTATGGCCTCCATATCAGCTTTGGGCATGATTCCAAGTTTACGACTGATCATGCCTTGTTTTATAGTTCTTATGACACCGGTCACCACCGATGGAAAGAGCAAGCCAGCACCTTCCCAATCCTTGATGTGATGGTCACCTATTAATATTCGGTCTGTTCTGCTGGTTACGGCAGCAATAATAACCTCTTGACGACCTTGATGGTAGGCGTCTGAACTTACTATCGCGGCAGGTCGTCGTCTAGCCCCTGTTTCATCTGAAAAGACAAAGTTGACGAGGACGATATCTCCGCGACTATATTCGGTCATAAGCTGCATCCTTGTCGTTGTCCCAGATTTCTGCCAGGACCGGGTCGGCCCTTGCCGTCAGCACCAGCATGTTTTCCAGGTTCTTAGCGTCTTCAACGGTCCGGGGCACCTTATCCAGATCTTGTTTGCGAAAGCGGCGGTGACGTTCCCTGCCAAGGTGATAGGCAGGCAGTCTTCCCTCTTGAGTCAGTTTATAGATGGTTCTCTTGGAAACACAAAGATACTCAGCAGCCTCCTCGACCGTGAACCATTCCTTCGCAATTACCATCAGGTACACCTCCTCTAGTTGAGTCCAGCATCATTACTTAGACTTGTCTTATTCTAGCACTTGTAGACATATAGACGCAATATAAGCTAGACCAGGACTTCAATCGAGTAAAGCGATATTCGGTCCAGGTGTAAATCAGCTCTCAACAATTGTGACTTTTGTTTAACCTGGCTTCCTACTAGTTGAATCACCGTCCCATATACCGCATCACGGTTGCCTACTGTACAGTTGTCTTCACGCTGTTCAGAATAGCATTCAGGCGATAGACAGAGTTATGTTGGTGAATGAGCCATGGTATAGTAGTATGTATCGATACAATATGTGGCTGATGAAACAGAGGACTGTTACCAGGGAAGGTTAAGCAGCCGTATTAAACAGGCATTATACTCGCCTTAGCTGCTCACAAAAATAATCGGGGCAGCTGAGGTTCTAAACAGGTTATGACAGGTAACAAGGAATCTGGGCGATGCTTTTTATTCCCGGAACACTGATTGCCATATTGACATTTCCAGGTGTCATAGTCCATGAGGCAGGACACAGACTTTTCTGCAGCCTCGCCGGTGTTCGTGTCTATAAGACCTGCTATTTTAGACTGGGCAATCCTGCTGGGTATGTTATTCACGGTCCGGTACACAGTTATGGGGCTGGTTTTCTAATCTGCGTGGCTCCGTTTATCGTTAACACGGCTGTCGCCCTCCTCATATTTTCCATTGCGTCAAATGTTTCCTCCACTGCCGTCGCTATCCTATTGTACTGGTTGGGTATATCCATAGGGATGCATGCATTCCCCAGCAGTGGAGATGCCGATAGCTTGTGGCGTTACTCGAAGGCGGCTTGGAGGCACAATCCTCTGGCCGTTCTGGGCTTCCCGGCTGTTATCTTAATAAAGATAGCTGCCGTGCTCAGTATTATCTGGTTTGACCTGTTCTATGCTATTGCTTTGCTGCTTCCCTTTGTGGTAACAATATAACGAGGTGTTTAACCGACTGATATTGACCCTTGTAATGATGGGGGATAGGATATAGGCAAATTTGAATATTTGATTGGCAAATCATTGTTGTGAAGAAGCCGCAAAACAATTATGCCTTTATTGATGGACAGAATCTCAATTTATCCATACAGGAGTTGGGATGGAAACTGGATTTCAGAAAATTCAGAGTCTATTTGAGTGAAAAATATGGCGTTATCACAGCATACTATTTTATTGGCTTTGTCGAAGGGAACAATGATTTATATGTCTCGCTTCAATCAGCAGGATATATTCTGATTTTCAAGCCAACACTTAAATTATCAAATGGGAAAGTGAAAGGTAACGTCGACGCCGAATTGGTATTACAAGCAATGATTGATCTGAACAAATACCAACAAGCGTTAATTGTAACCGGTGACGGCGACTTTGCATGTCTGGCTGCATACCTGCGCAAGGCAGATAAACTGCAATGCGTATTGGTCCCAAACATGTATAAATATTCTGCTTTGCTGAAAAAAGCGGCTCAAAAACGCATCGCCTTTATGAATGATTTAAAGAAAAAAATGGAATATAAATGAAAAGAACCCTATGAGGACAGAACCTTATAGGGGTCTTTTCGTCGTGATTCTAGTATAAGAATAGCAAACATATTTATTGTTGTCAATAGGCAGTACTCGTTCATACGATTGGTGCCACTTTAACTTCCTTCTTCGTCATTGCGAACTCTCTGTCTCCTGTCATTGCGGTGAGCCAAAGCCCCGAATGCAATGAAGGGGCAGCGTGGCAATCCCGGCGGGGCATCAGATTGCTTCGGCACTAACGTGCCTCGCAATGACAGGTGGGGGGTGTGCCTCACAACGACAGAAGGTCATTGCCAGCCTTTTTTACCTGTCATTGCGAGCGAAGCGAAGCAATCTCGTCAACTTACCCACTTCTCAATTTGCTTGGGGACTGGCCGGTTTTACATTCTATAATAGAGTGTTTACTAACCTCACCCCCTTTATCCCCCTCTCCTTCAAAGGAGAGGGGGAAGAGATTTATAGAGAGGGGTTTCACCCCTCTCTTACCTACACGGGGGAGACGACCCCCTTCCCTTGTTAAGGGAAGGGGGTCAGGGGGATAGGTTGTTAAACAATCTCCTATAGCAATATTGTTCGCCAGCGAATGGGAGGTTTAAAATGAATGCAATACCTGGCGTAGAATAGCCGGGATGTGCGTATAGCTCATTGGCTGTATGTATTACTGCAGGAGTGCGATAACTCATTAGGTGGACCGAACAAAATGGAGGAGCCCAAATGAAACGAGCTTTCTTTAAGGTAAACAAATGGATAACTAGCTTAACCGTTTTAGCCGTCACTATCCTCTTCATAGGCGGCTGCGCCCCGGCCAATCAGCCTCCAGCTATTACCAGCTTGCAAGCTGAGCGAGAGTTGGTTCTTACTCTAGAGAGTTGCCAGGTTGAGTGTGTTGCTTCAGACCCTGAGGGTGGTGAGCTAAGCTATGAGTGGCATGCTAGCGGGGGCAATATCTCAAGCGAAGAAGCCATAGCTACCTGGGTTGCTCCCGATGAAGTTGGTGAATATGTTGTCTCGGTCAATGTGACTGATGTGGATGGTAATTCAGCCACACAATCGGTCAACATTGTTGTAAGAGAGAATCGTTCGCCAGAAATTGTTGATTTCAGAGCCAGTAAGGAATGGGTTGTTCCTTCGGGTAATTGCACGATCATCTGTGAAGCCTCAGACCCGGATAACGATAGCTTGAGCTATGAATGGTTAGCCAGTGGGGGCAATATCACAGGCAAAGGAGATACCGTCACCTGGGTTGCTCCTGAAGAGACAGGCAATTATACCATTACTGTGGTGGTTACAGATGAGTTCGGAGGCGAAGGCTCAGCATCATTGTCTATCAAAGTAGCGTTCAACAAGCTGCCAATTATTAAGAACTTAATTGTTACCGCCAAACACATATACGAACAGAAATACTTGAAGAAAATATCTGGGGGATACAAAGTCGGGGAGGGTATAAGTTATGAAATTAAGTGCAGTGCTTCGGATCCAGATGGCGATGAGCTATTCTATGAATGGTCAACTGATGGAGGTAGCATCTCTGGAAAGGGCGCTACAGTTACTTTTACCGCACCTGGCTGGTCAACCGTAGGTACTGAGCCACTTACTGTCACGATAACGGTGTCTGATAGTAACGGCGGCACAACTACCGACAGTATAGCTTTCACGGTTGTGAGCCTCACATCATGTAAGTGGTGAACGTTATTGTCCAGTTACCTGGGGACTGGCCGGTTTTATATTCCATAGTAATATGATGTAGTTCAGATAGATGGTGGACACATTATCCGTTGGTTAACGGATTGCTTTTTTATCTTTAATTTTCGAACTTGCCTGGGATTTGTTTAGCCCATCACAATTTAATATAATGTAGTGCGGGGCTTTAGCCCCGTGCACGACCCTGAAGGGTCGCACTACAAATGGAGCAATGGCAAAAATGTAGTTGCCCAATTTATTGGGCAAATGCGCCTGATGAATCAGGCAACTACAGAAATTTGAAAGTGAAAATCCTAAGCACTAAATACGAAATACTAAACAATGTAAAAGAGCAGTCAGCGGTTAGCTAACGACTGAAGGCTGATAGCTGAAAGCTGATGGCTGCTAAATTCAGTTTTGGTATTTGAATTTGGAATTTAGAATTTGTTTAGAGTTTAGAAGTTAGGATTTAGGATTTAAGGTTGTTGAAATGCTTAAAAACGAACGCAAAATCAAAATTAAACAGCCTCTATAGAAATTGGAGGTAAGTGTGGTGAAATACCGCCATGTTATTTTACTGGGAATTCTTCTACTGGGAGCAATACTGATATCAGGATGTAACGCGGCAGAAGCGAAGAATGGCGACATTGTTCAGGTGGATTATACCGGAACACTGGAAGACGGCACCGTATTTGATACATCGGTGGGAGGTGAACCTCTGGAGTTTACTCTGGGTGAAGGTCGAATGATTCCCGGGTTTGAACAAGCCATCCTGGGGATGAAAGTCGGGGAATCGAAAACCTTTACCATTTTAGCGGATGATGCCTACGGCCAATACAGTGATGCCAAGGTACAGGTAATAAATCGAGAGGAACTTACGAATATCCCGAATCCAGAGGTTGGTCAGCAGTTGTATGGGTCTCAAACAGATGGTACAACAATCACAGGCACTATAACCAATGTCACTGACACAACGGTAACAGTAGATTTTAACCCCCCTCTTGCGGGGAAAAACCTGACCTTTGAAATTAAGCTTATAAGCATACAATAAATTACCTTACCTTTTTGAACAGCTATGTGTCTCTCTCGTTCCAACAGTTTTCCCGTGCATCTGCTCCACCTGGAAATTTTCCATTCAGAACCCCTCCCATCTTCAATGTGCGCCAGTATGGAGTAATGTTTTTCACCCCTTCACTTTTGGCTTTGCCTGGGCTTGTTACGTCAACTGTGAGACAGCCAAGCCACGAACCAAGTAAGAAACGGTGGGTGGTGCTACAGTAAGTCTCCTTCCTCAAGATTCTGAGCCGAGGATTAGAACTGCAAACTTTGATCCAGATGAAGCATGCGCTACTTGTGCGTCGTTGCTCTGTTACGCTAAACTATAGGTCAAGAAGAGGCGTTTGGTTTGATCTGGTCAAGTGAGATTGTGTAGTTTTTATGACGGCACTTACATTTTACGGCGGTATTAACGAAATCGGCGGAAACAAGATACTACTTGAGGATGGGGGCCGTGTACTCCTGCTTGATTTTGGCTTCCCATATAAGAGGCACAAGCTGTTCTATGAGGAATATCTGAAACCCAGAAGTGGCGCAGGGCTGCTTGACCCGCTTACCATGGGATTACTACCGCCACTGGAGGGTATTTACAGAGAGGACCTTGAGACAGCGGAGCTTTGGCGGGAATTTCGTGGCGGCTCCCTCTACCGCAAGGTAGACCATGTGGATGGGATACTCCTGTCGCATGCTCATCTCGACCATTCAGGGCACATATCATTCCTCAAAAATAGCATTCCCGTTTTCTCAACGGCAGCAACTGCATTTATCGCAAAGGCAATCCAAGATTCGGGCAAATCCGACTTTGACCAGCAGGTGTGCTACTTCAACCCTGCCTTTCTTGACTGTCCTGCCGGCTGGAAGCAAACGGCTTTCCTTTCCGGGAACGTGGCAAAGCAGCAACGTCAGTTCTGCATTGCTGACATGGCTCCGGATGACTTGAGCGCCAGCGCAGCGCAGTTCTGGAGTTCTGGATTTTGGGAGAAGACACCGAGACAGAAAGAACTAGCCTCTTGTGCACTGTTAAGCCACGGTGGTTGTCCTTTAAACCTGCACTGCTTTCCAGTGGACCATTCAATACCTGGTGCCTGCGCTTGGGCAATCCAAACAAGCTCGGGGTGGGTGGTCTACAGCGGAGACCTACGTCTTCACGGTAAACGTGCTACACTGACCAGGAGATTCGTGGATGAGGCGGCCGTACTGAGGCCGCGAGCCCTCATACTGGAAGGCACTAACGTGCGGCGGGCATCCAACGTAGCGGAGCATGAGGTATATGAGAATGCGCTCAGTGCTATCACAAACTCCCATGGTCTTGTCATCGCTGATTTTCCAGCAAGAGACGTGGATCGTCTCCTTACGTTCCTCCAAATTGCGAGGGACACAAATAGGAAGCTGGCGATACTACCCAAAGACGCTTATCTCCTGAAGACTATGCGGCTTCTGGAGCAGACCGTCCCGGATATCGCTGAAGACAAAAACATCGCAATTTACCAAGACACCGTCGCGAACAAGAATCCCAGCTTGTGGATGCGTAACCTCTTCCAGGAATATGACCGCAAGACCGTCTTGGCGAGCGATGTGAGTTCATCTCAGGGTCAGTTTATCCTTTGCTTTAGCTTTTTTGACTTGAATGAACTCCCGAGCATACACCCCAAACCAGGTAGTCTATATCTGTTCAGTTCCAGCGAGCCTCACGATGAAGAGCAGGAGATTGACTTCCGCCGTCTGCATAACTGGCTGAAACACTTCGAGCTTACATCACTTGGACTCCCTATGGAGAAAGATGGCGAGTGGCAGATACCTAACGAGGAAAGAGGATTGCATGCTTCTGGTCATGCTTGTGGCACAGACCTGCTAAACATCGCACGGGAGATCAACCCCAAGGTTCTCATCCCTGTCCACAGCGAATATCCCAACTTTTACGCCGAGCGTCTACAGGGCGGTATCGATGTCATTCTTCCAACTTTGGGCGGGACAATTGAGATTTGACATTATCGGAGCATGGCTAATAATCTGGCTTTTTGTTCATTGGACCCAGAAGTTCAAATCCAAGTTGTTAGCCCACATTGGAAGCATTCCGAACTTTTCTTTGAGAAAAAACAACTAATTCCAGCGCTGCAGCAGCTGCTTATTCAAACTAATAGTGCTTAGTAGTTCGAGTCCCGTAAAGTGGGCGGTACTGGACGGTAGACATAGCCTTTTCATTCGCTTTCAGTATACCAAACTAGATTATTGTTTGAATCTCCATTCACCTCCGTACGTAATAGTGGGTAGTCTGCGTTGTGTAATTGACAACTGTGATATAGAATAGTGTAGTAACAATTTTTCCCAATGCATATCTGGGAAATTTCATGGAAGATTACATAGTCAACATAGAGAATGAAATCCTTGACCAATATGTTAATGATAAGAGTCCCCGCCCTTGGATTATTGCTTTTAGCGGAGGGAAAGACTCTACAATGGTTTTGCAACTAGTTTGGAATTCTTTGAAAAAGCTTCCCCCCAATCTAAGGAACAGACATATATTTGTAATTTGTAACAACACTCTTGTCGAGAACCCTAAAATCCTTCGATTTGTTAAGGATCAACTCGAATTAATCAAGGCTGCTGCTGTTGAACAATCAATGCCAATCACGGTCAATCATACCACTCCAAGCCTACAGGATACATTTTGGGTTAATTTAATTGGGAAAGGCTATCCAGCCCCAAATAGTATCTTCAGGTGGTGCACCGATAGGCTAAAGATCAAACCGACAACGAGATACATTCAGGAAAGGATTTCGTCATATGGGGAGGTGATAATCCTACTAGGTACGAGGAAAGCTGAAAGCAGCACAAGAGCGAGGTCTATGAAGAGATATGAGGTTAAGGGAAGGAGACTGAGTAAACACACTCTCCCAAACGCTTATGTATATGCGCCAATCAAGAACTTATCAACTAGCCAGGTCTGGGACTATTTGATAGAGCACAAATCCCCCTGGGATTCCAGGATTGAAGATCTGTTGGAGATTTACACACAATCTGGCAATTATGAATCGAGTGATCTCCCCTTTTTCTACGATAAGAACACGCCTCCTAGTGGTAACAGCAGATTTGGTTGTTGGGTCTGTACCCTTGTTCGGGAGGATAAATGCATGCAGGGTTTAATATGCAGCGGAGAGAAGTGGATGGAACCTCTCAAAGAACTCCGGGATTTTCTCGCGATGACAATAAACAGGGAGGACCCTAACTACGAACCTGAGAAATATCGAATGCCCGTTAGGAGGAACTTCCGAGAGGGTCTTGGCCCCTATTGGCCGAGATGGAGGAAGTATATTCTGGAAAGATTACTAGAAGCCGAAGTGACAATACGAGAAGCAAAGCCTGAGTTGAGTCTGATTACAAGGCAAGAGTTAGTTGCCATCCAGCTTTTTTGGCATAGAGACCATATTTACGAATATGATGTATCTCAGATTCTTAAAGAAGCGTACGGGCAGGATATAGAATTCGAGGATATCGGTGAAAATGTTCGTATGGAAAAGCTTTTACTTAAGGAGGCGTGCAAATCTTATGAGTCAGACTATGGACTAATCAACAATCTGCTCATGGCACAAAAGAATAGAATTCTCTTAATTAGTAAGAGAGGGTTACAAAAGGACATAGAAAATATATCGTGATTATACCATAGGAGCAAGTAAGGGAGGTAACATTGGCCAATAATGAGGTCTTAGAAGGTATTGATACAATCATAGAAAATCAAGCATCCATAATAAATCTAGTAAGTGCATTGGCAAAAAAACTTACGGGTGAAACACCCCATCTCACAATATTAAGGAAATCCGAATTAGTTGAGACAATGCCAACTACAGCACTTATTAAATGGGTCTCGGAGGCTTAAGATTGCTCTTGTACTGTTCGGGGATTGCCGACCAAGCCTTAATAGCCTCTTGATGTGTCTCATGTAGGGCTAAAATTGAATTGGTGATTCTATCAGCATCGGGCCATTTCTTTGGTTCAAAAGTATATGTTCCCCTACCAACGCCAACCTCTATGGGCATTGTTACATTTGGAATCCGAAAGTTAAAACAGCTCAATAGTGCATCGGATACTTCCTTAATATGAGTTTGCATCCCCTGAATTTCAGTTTGCACTTTCTCATACCGATTTTGGGCATCAAGATATTTGGTAACTGCATCTTCTGTCATAACATACCCCCTCACTGTGGATTATACTACTAAAGTAAGAGGTGTCAAGTTATAATATTGACAGGTTAGTTTAATGTGCTACACTAGAGATGTAATGACTATTTGTATTGCTGCCTTATATGAAAATGGCAAGGGTTTTGTCCTTGCATCTGATTTGATGACAACGGCTCACTTTCCCATAGGTTACGAGTTTGAACGTGAAGACGTTGAAAAGATTATCAAGATAACGGAATCCGCAGAGGTATACGCTTTGATAGCTGGCGATGTGTTTTTTGCAAATGCCGCTATAGAAAAAGCACGAGAACAGGCAAAAGGTCAAGGAATAAACATAGTAGATGGTATAGCAGAGTTGGTAAGAAGCTCTTACCAAGACATTCGGAGAGAAAGGGTGGTTCGTGGCGAATTAGAACCCAGAGGGCTTAATATTAGTAGTTACTATCAAAATCACCAAAAGCTCCTTCCTAATATTGTTCAAATGATAGACAAGTCATTTGTATCATACAACCCTGGAGTAGAACTTATTATAGCTGGTAGAGGCGAGACAGGATGCCATTTGTTCACAGTCTCAAATCCTGGACAATGTTTGTGCCATGATGCCATAGGTTACACCGCTATTGGTTCTGGAGCACCCCATGCTATTTATTCTCTTATGGATTCCAATTACGAAAAATCGCTAAACAAAGCCAAAGTAATTGACTTGGTAAATAAGGCTAAGGAGCGTAGCCAAGTGGCACCAGGAGTTGGGGCGAAAACAAAATCAATATCTATATAATGGAGGTGATTTTTATGTATAAAAGTATTGATTCACCTGATAGAGATTACGAAACTGAATGGCTAGAAGCTGAAAGAGAACTGGCTATTAGTGGGCATCTTAGTCTAACTAAAAGTGAGCAGTTCACTAGGGACGATTTTATGGATTCGCTCAGAAAAGCAAGCCGGAGAATTGAAAAGACTAAATCTTCTCCAAAACCGTCTTAAACATAGGCTTCTCATCTGCCCGATGATTATATCTAAAGCTATACTCGTTGATGTAATCTTGTAAGTGCTTTTGACTAACAGCGTGGTAAACACCGTTAATGCCACGTTTTAATACACTCCAAAAACCCTCTATAGTATTGGTGTGTGCATTACCTTGAACAAATACCTTTGATGCATGATGCACTCTTTTGTGGTTATAACCGTGCTTTCTTAGGCTGTTATAAGCCTGAAACTCATCTGTGTAAATCATACTATCAGGTAACACATATTTCTTGATAACAGGATAGAGAGTTGAACTCTTAATATCGGGGGTAATTAAGGCTGTAATGTTTCCTTTTCTTTGGGCGATTCCAAATACGGTTGTCTTGCCTCCAGCCCCACGACCACGCTTGCCAGGCTTGCGGCTACCAATATAAGTTTCATCTATTTCAACTTCGCCAGACATGGGGTTGTAATCTTCCTGTAGAAGTGAACGGATTGAATGGAACATACGCCAAGCTGTCTTGTAAGTAACTCCTAACTCTCGTTGAAGTTGCTTCGCTGATATACCGCAACGTGTTGAAGATATAAGGAAGATGGCGTAAAACCAGAGTTTTAATGGAGTGGTGGATTTCTCGAAAATAGTCTCTGCCATCGGGTAAACATGCTTACCACAATGGTCACAGGCATAAGCTTGCCTACTCTTTACTTTGTGGTGTTTTGTAATCACTCCACATTGCCTACAGAAGATACCATTAGGATAGAGATAATTCTTTAGCCACTCTAAGCAAGTATCATCGTTAGGGAAGTCTTTGTTGAATTGTGTGATTGTATATTTTATCATAGCTACAGTATAACATATGGCTTACTTGTTGTCAAGGGATAATCACGTAATATATTATGAAATATCCATTAACAGATAGTGCTTTGATTAGGTGACGACAATGGAACAAGAAGATGTTGGTGGCAATCACAAAGAGAGTGAAGAGGAGCCTCTGCTGGACATAGACATAGATGATGAAAGTGACCAGCAAAACAATGAGGGACCTCAAGGGATGGGCCATTTACAGGATTTAACTAACGACGATCTAGAAATTGACTCGTACAAAATTGATTCAATACCGCATACAACGGCAGTTGAAGAAAGTGCATTATGGAGAAAGTACATCAAATGGAGACATATACAGAGGATTCCGGGTTCGGAAATTGTCCTCAAAGATATACCTAAAGCGAGTTCCATTGTAATCTATGGCTGTAATCTCAAGTGTGTAATCTCACGAATCATTAAGGAAATAAGTAGTTCTCACGACCTAATTGTATTATTGAGACATCACGTAGGGCTGGACAAACTTGGTGACACAATAATAGAAGATGCTGAAGACCATGCCAACGTTGCGATAGAGCTTTATCGCCTTATTCAACATTCCAAGGAGAAACATGGCAACAAAATGAAACAGAATAATAGCGAGTCTTGCTGTTTAGAAGATTTGTTCGGTTTCATGTTGGGGCAGACCTTAAACAATATTGCATTTGGTAAGGGTAATCCCGATTTAGTAGACAAAATTGCTAAGGCAATTAATCTTGAACCGACCTATGTTAAGGCCAAGTTATTTGGACTAGCAGTCAACAGAGAACTTTTGCCGAGAAGTTTAGTGAATTTATTTGACCCAAAAACTCCAGTCAGTGAACTGCCTAACTTGATTGAATCTATCTCCACTGATTCTTTCTCCGAGTTTGTATTAAATAACTACCGATCATTTATTTCGAATATCAGATCGGAGGGTGAAAAAGCGTTTAGCAGAATCATAGAGTCCCATTTATGGTTAGTAGTGGATATTGCCAAGAAACATATTGACAAAGCTTTAGACTTGCCACTTGATGACCTTATACAGGAGGGTAGTGTTGGCTTGATCGAAGCGGCAAAAACATTCCGACCAACTCGCGGCACTAGGTTTATGCAATATGCCTACTGGTGGATTCTCCGAGGGATTCAGCGGGGGATAGCCGATAAGGCTCGGATTATTCGCATCCCTGTTCATATGCTTGAGACCATTGAGCGGCTGCAGAGGATAAGCGATGACCTCGCTTGGAAATATGGGCGGGACCCAACGCATGCGGAAATTGCCGAGGAGATGAAAATATCTGTGGACGAAGTTACACAGATATTTCAGTTCTTGCAGCTGCCACTATCACTCGAATCGACTATTGCAGAGGAGGAAGACAGCAACCTGGGTGACTCTATAGAGGATCTCAGTAGTTTATACCCAGTTGATATTGCATCCAGACAATTGCTGAGGAAGCAGATCGAGGAGATGTTTAGCACACTCAGTCCTCGTGAGCAGCAAGTGCTCGAACTGAGGTTTGGGCTTGAGGACGGACGAAGCCGTACCCTGGAGGAAGTGGGAAAGGAGTTTAATGTGACCCGGGAGAGGATTCGCCAGATTGAGGCTAAGGCATTGAGCAAGTTGCGCCATCCCAGCCGAAGCCGGAAGTTGAAGGAATATTTGGAATAAACATTACCGGAAGCTATCAACATAGATTCCAAGGCGTTTATGGCCTTCTTTTTAAATTTAACGCAACAATCGCTCATTTTGTTCAGTAGGGCGAGTTACCATATCCAGCTTTATAGCCATTATCGTGGGTGCTATAATCTCGATGAAAATAGCGGATTGTTCGCCGCGCCGAAATCAGGAACCTCAGTTTCCGCTGCTGGTGTCAACGACCACAGGGGGTTTGGGGACGCCTGGCACTATCAGCCTTCAACGTAACCAACGCCGTGGCAGAGAGGCGATAACACCTTTCTGCTGCCTGCAATTTTTGCTTTTGCTGCGGTATTACATCCTGTAAGACAGCAGCGGTTTGGTCAGCCGCGGAAAACCCTGCTTGGGGTGAGTGGTTACCCTCACTTTGAGCGTTCAATTTAATCTACTTCATTGTCCTTTAGTAGCTATTCTAGTTATAATGATCAGGAGCAGCTTGCGGTCTATTGAGCAGTAGCGAAGCTGGTGGGAAGAGGCGTACAATATAATTTGGAGGATAAAGAAATGGCAAAGGCTAAATACCTTGTGGATGAGAAGGGTAGGAAGAGAGCAGTTCTCCTGGATATCAAGGAATATCAGCGATTCATGCAGCGGCTAGAAGAAATGGAAGATGCCCTCAGTTTAGATGAAGCAGTTCACACTGCTCAAAGTTTCAGGGACTATCGTGAAGTCAGGGCTGAATTAAAGCGAGAAGGACGTCTGTGAGGTATGTTGTTCTCCTGGAAAGTCGAGCCGAGAAGGAGCTTAAATCTCTTCCTCAAGGGGTTTTGAAGCGGGTGGATATTAAGTTGCAAGCTTTGTCGCTCAATCCTCGCCCAAGAGGCGTAACAAAACTAAAAGGAAAAGAAAGTGAAGGATGGCGACTTAGAATAGGCGATTATCGGCTCCTTTATCAAATCGATGATAAAGATAATGTCGTGCGTATCTATAGAATTAAACACAGACGGGAAGTTTATCGCTGATTTTCCTTCTCTATCTGCTGCACATGCCTAGGGCAATTGGCTGTCACTACACTTTTCGGCGCTTTGGTTAGCCGTGGGAAACCCTGCTTGCTGCAAGTGGTTACCCTCACTTTGAGCGTTCAACCTGGCGCTGGAGCCTTCCCGGAAGATTGTAGAGATCGATTAGCAACCTATTTGAAGGAGAGGGGGATAAAGGGGGTGAGGTTAGTAAACACTCTCATTGTAAATGGTTGCTATCAAGGGTCAACAGGTATGTTATTAAACAAAATAGGTAATTCGTTTAATAAGGTAAAAGCTTATTAAACCGGTGTTTAGCAAGGATATCTCACCCTAGCAGGCGGCAGGCCATGACGAAGAAAGCGGTGCACAATTTAGCCTTTTGTTCAATAGCCCGAGTTACCATATCCAGTTTCATAGTCGTTATCGTGGGTGCTATAATCTCGATGAAAACAGCGGATTGTTCGGCGCACCGAAATCAGGAACCTCAGTTTCCGCCGCTGGTGTCAACGCCCACAGGTGTTAGGGGACTCCTGGCACTATGAGCCTTCAACGTAACCAACGCCGTGGCAAACAGCGGGTCAATTTGCGGCATTATGCAACTGCAATATAGCACGTTAGTTTGCCCAAGCTTCAGCCTCGTTCGTAACATTGGGCATTCTATATGGTGCTCAAGCACTGTCATTTGACACCGCTAGATTAGTCAGGCTACATTGGTAGCAGGAAATGGCTACAGTCGTGGTTACCGGCGCAGCAGGACATATCGGGAACGTGCTCGTCCGTGAGTTACTATCAAGGGGCGAAAGTGTACGAGCAGTGATACCTCCCTTTGAGGATGCCGTATCTCTTGATGGGTTGAAAGTAGAGATGGTTGAGGGGGATGTTCTTGAAATCAATTCTCTTAAACAAGCCTTCGAAGGGAGCGATGCCGTATACCACCTGGCTGGGATTGTATCGATCTCACCCGGAAGGAGCAAACTATTATATCGAGTCAATGTGGAGGGGACACGCAATGTGGTGGAGGCATGCCTAAAGACTGCTGTACGACGGCTAGTTTATACAAGTTCTATTCATGCAATAAAAGAGCCTCCTCACGGTACAGTTGTTGATGAAACTTTTCCATTTGACCCTGACAACGTGCTTGGAGACTATGCCAAATCCAAAGCTCAGGCTAGCTTGGAAGTCCTAAAGGGGGTAAACCGGGGTCTGGATGCGGTAATAGTATGCCCTACGGGAGTGATAGGCCCTTACGATTATAAGATATCCGAGATGGGACAAGTTATTATCGATTTTGTAAAAAGGAGGCTGAAGTCCTATATAGCTGGGGCATACGATCTGGTTGATGTTCGGGATGTGGCTATGGGCATCATTCTAGCTTGTGAAAAAGGGAATAGTGGTGAAAGTTATATCCTTTCAGGTGCACAGATTACGATACCTGATTTATTGTTAATGCTTGAGGAATTGACTGGAGTGAAAGCTCCTACCATCAAGGCACCTACATGGCTGGTACGGCTAGCGGGTAGTTTTGCTCCTCTGTATTATCGCTTGACCAAAGCCAAGCCTCTTTTCACTGCCTACTCGGCTGATGTACTGGCCAGCAATTCCGTGATAAGCTCCGAAAAAGCTCACCGCGAACTAGGTTACTCAGCTCGTCCTACCAGAGAATCCCTTGAGGATGCTATCCGTTGGCTCAGAGAAAACGGTAAACTTTAGGTTGCTGAATCTGACCGGCAATGAGTGTTGCACCAAAGGGCGAAATGTTCAGTGTCCTCGGATAGGAGACGGCAGTTTTCGCGAGTCGTGTCAACAAATACAAGGGATTGAGGGATACTTTGCACTATCAGCCTTCAACATAACCAACGCCGTGGCAAACAGGGCACTCGTCATACTGGCGAATTCCAATAGCGCCTTTCAGAAAAGGCGGTAAGTCTTTTCTGGGGACTTCCCCTTGACATTTATAGAGGAGGCCCAGCATTTCGATGGCATAAAGACTACCTATGATGGGTCAAAATATGCTTTAATGTGTAGAAGTATTAACTTTAAAGGAGTGATGACGGATGAGAATGGCCTCACCGCAAATTGAAATGGGAAATCCCGCCTAAATTGTTACCTTCAATTCCATTCTAGAAAGGAGAAATCCATGAATTTCGAGCAATTGCTATACGAGGAGAAGCACCGAGTGGCATTTGTCACACTGAACCGACCAAAAGTCTTTAATGCCTTGAGCATGAAGCTTTCAGATGAGCTTGTTGCTGCCATAGAAATGGTGCGTGAATCTACTGTCGTGAAATTTCTGGTGATTAAAGGTGCTGGAGACAATTTTTGCGTTGGCGATGACATTACAGAAATGCTGATGTGGGGCGACGCCAACAGTGTAATGCGCCGTGTTCGATACTACCAGAACATGGCTAACCAGCTCGAAGAGCTGGACAAAATAACCATAGCCGCAGTGGACGGCTACGCGGTAGGGGGCGGTCTTGAGATTACCATGGCATGCGATTTTGTCATTGCCACAGAACGAGCTCGCTGGGGGATGCCGGAAGTAGATGTCGGAATTACCCCTGGTTGGGGTGGGACCACCCGTCTTGCCCGCTTAATCGGCAGGCGTATGGCCAAAGAGATCAATATGCTGGGTGCACTTCACCGGGCAAAGAGGGCAGTCGAATTGACTCTCTGGAATAGGGTGGTGCCAAATGACCGTTTAGAGGTTGAGTTGGACCGATTATTGCAGGTACTGCGGTCGAAGAACCAGCAAGGACTGCGGCAACTGAAGTTCATAATCAATAAGGGAGTGGAATGTGACCTGTATACTGCCCAGGGCTTTGAAGCGTTGTCTGCTGCACTTACGGGCGCTGTCAGTGGACGGTGGGAAATAGAGGATGCTGACAAAGGTGCGGGTGTTGAGGGGTTCACTGAGAAAGACAGCCTTTGGCAAACCCGACGACGCTTGGCGAGAGATTTTTGGGTTGACAAATAATCTATGCATTCCCACATAGCAGGAACTTCGTCTTGGACGAGAGGAGGATAGAGGTTTGCATATTAACATCGGACAAATCAGTGCAAGAATCACAAGTTGGGAGGGGCAAGTCGATTGAGGAGTACATTACTGACTTAGAAGGACCGCAAGGGCGCGAACCAAGGCGGCCAACATGAGGTCATTGAGCCCTCAGATTATCGGAGCCGTTGGAGCGGCTCTTTTCGCTGCTGACAAAGCCAGAAAGCTCCGCAGCCTCATGGGTGACTTTCCCTGAGTATTATAGGCGAGGCCCGTCATTGTGACGGCATCAAGACTACCTGTGATGGGTGGAAGTATGTTTTAATGTATAGAAGTATTAACTTTAAAGGAGCGATTGGATGGACAAAATAGAATTGAAGGTTACCAAGCGGGACATTCTGGGCAAAAAAGTCAGGTTTTTACGCCGCCAGGGGGT
>Ga0315289_10005782_pt1 | contig 18225 bp, 21 predicted proteins | sample YL17G11_40_MG_FD_203452 | JGI IMG/M metagenome (GOLD analysis project Ga0315289, IMG submission 203452) | Sediment microbial communities from Yellowstone Lake, YNP, Wyoming, USA - YL17G11_40 | ecosystem: Environmental > Aquatic > Freshwater > Lake > Sediment | place: USA: Wyoming | collected... | reverse complement strand
ACATGTTTCAATCCGCGCCCCGCGCGCGTGCGCGGGGCGACTGCGGCTCTGTTTTCCGACTGAGCCGCAAGGACTTTGTAGCCGATTTTCGCCAACCTGCCAACTCTTCCCGCACGCACGCACGTTGAATTGTCAAAGAACAAAGGAAAGTGTCTGGAATCATTGCAGTTTCGCCACGGCGCGAACCCACAGCCGTTAGCCCGGCACTTGTGGTTCGCGGAAGCGTGGTCATAGGATGAGCGGCTCCGTCAAATCCACCGGTTTGTCCACGCCGTGGTGCTCGATTCGTTGAATGGCCTTTTCATCCAGGAAATAGAAACGCAGTGAGTCTTCATCGGCTTTGATCTCCCGCAACAGCCGGTCGCGCAACCGCACCCACTCGGTCTGCCCGACCTGACATTCAAAGACGCTCTTTTGCGCACGCACGCCGTAGTCCTCGCACGCCCGGGCCACGCGGCGCAAGCGGCGCTGGCCGGCTTTTTCTACGGTGGAGACGTCGTTGGTAATCAGGATTAACATCCTCGTTAAATCGTTGAATCGTTACATCGTTGAATCGGAGAAATCATTTGGGCACAAAGGGAACGTAGTCGGGGATGTCGTTGCGCAAGTGCCGGGCCAGTATGCGCGCCTGCACGAACGGGAGTTGGGCGATGCGAAATTCCTGTTCCAGCAACGGCTGCGTGAGCTTCTCCTGTTTGCGTTGCTGGTAGGCGGTAATGACGAGTTTGCGGCCAGCGTCGGTGAATTCTACCGCGCCGCCCTCACGAACACGAAAATGTTCCTGCCCGACTTGTTGCCGATTGACGAGCGTCACCGCCAGCCGGTCAGCCAGCCACGGACGAAACTCCTCCATGAGGTCGAGCGCCAGTGAAGGGCGATTGGGGCGGTCCGCGTGCAGGAAACCCACGAATGGATCAAGCCCGGCGCTGGTGAGCGCCGCGATGCAATCGTGTCGCACGAGGGCATACAGAAATGAGAGCAGGCAATTGATCCGGTCGCGCGGCGGACGGCGACTGCGGTTGGCGAAGGCGAAATCCTCGCGCTGTTGTTTGAGCAACGATGTGAAGACGCCGTAGTAAGTCGCGCTGCCCATGCCTTCGGCGCCACGCAAGGCGTCCAGCGCGCCGGCTTGCCGCAAGTCGTCGGCAGTCCAGCGCCCCAATTCCTGAATCTGACGCGCAAGGGCGTCAGTGGCGGCAGTGATTTGAGATTTCTCATTTGAGATTTCAGTTTCGCGGGCGGCGCGCAGGAGGGAGTTGCGGCTGTTTTGGAGTTTGCCGGCGATGATTTGCCGGGCGATGGCAGCACACTTGGCCGGGTCATCGGCAGCGCGGAACTGCGCGCGGCGCAAGGTCACACTCGTATCCGCCACGCCGGTCAGGCGCGCCTGCAAGTAACCGTTCTCGCTGAGGTAATTCACGGCCACGCCGTGTTCCCAGCAAAGATCGAGCGCCGGCGGGCTGATGCTGCTGGCGCCAAAGACGCAAACGGACTCCAGCATGTGGATGGGGATGGACAATTTCCGAATGTCAATTGCCGATTGCCGATTGCGTTCTTCGGGCGGCAGGTCGTTTGGATAGACCGGAACTTCCAGTTGAAGCGTGAGGTGGTCGCGCGCCACATAGCTGCCCGGCGTGGTCAGGTAGAGGGTGTTTTGGGCAATGTCAGGCATCTGAAATTTGAGATTTCAAATTTGCGACTTCAAATCAGGCTACGCTCCTCGGCGTCTTTGCGTAACGGATGGCCGGGCGGCAGCTTGCGCCGCAGCTCCTTTTGGAAGGCGGCGGCGCGCTTCTTCTGGTCGTCCGCGCGCCGGGACTTTTCGCTCAGGTGGCGCTGGCCTTTGATCTCCGAGTTCTGCAACGACTCCGCCCAGCCGCGCAACTGGCGCGAGCAGGACTCGGCAATGGATTTCAAATTTGAAACTTGAGATTTGAAATCGGCGAGCCGCGGGCGTTTCTCCATGAAGCAGAGTTTGGAGCGCGTCTCGCCGGCCGAACCGCGCGCGATGTAGAGGAAGGCGAGCAACTCATTGGTGGTGCCGCGCTCGAAGCCCTCGGCGACGTTGTCGGAAACGGACATGCTGCTGCGCTCGATCTGGTCACGGAGGCTGAAACTGATTTTGAATTCCGGGTTTTCGGTGAGGTCGTACACGCCGTGGGCCAGCCGCATGGCCTCCGGCCACACCGGCAGGTCTTCGAAGCGGTCGTAGGTCATGGTGGTTTGAAGTTGGGAGTTGGCGAGTGATAGGTTGGGGAATTTCAAATCTGAAATTTCAAATTTCAAACAATTGGCGGGCCAGGCGCTGGGTGCGATTATCCTCAGCCACGGCCTTGGGGAGACAAACCTCGAACAGCGAGCATTCCTCGCAGGCCGGCTTGAAAACGGCGAGGGGCAGTCGAGAGTCGAAAGTCGAAGGACGAGGGTCGAGCAGAGCGTGCAAGGCTGCCGCGGCATCCTCCGTGAGCTTCCGCAATTCCGGCGTGAACCCGACTTCGCGGCGGCGCTTGCTTTGCGCGTGGAAAATCGCGCCGCGCGGAATCGTGACGTGGAACATCTCCTCAAGGCAAAGTGCCTGGGCGCACAGTTGCGCGTCGTCGTTCGCCCACTGGCGGCGTTTGCCGAGCTTGAACTCGACGGGGACCAACTTGTAGGAGCCGACGTGAGGAGGCTTCGATTCCATTTTCGATTTTCGATTTCCGCTCTCCGATTCAGGAAGGGCGAGCCTCGTTACCTCGGCTCCTACAACGGCAGAATGGACTTCCACAACGTCGCACTTGCCGTTTAAGCCGAGTTGCTCGGACCAGACGGGCAAGGCGCGCCAGAGCAGCACGCCTTTGGCCACTTCATATCCCGGCAAATCAGCATGTTCGTGGACGATGTCGCCGCGCTCGGTGTGGACGTTCGCCTCGCGCCAGCCCTCGACGATCTTCAACGCCGCCCGGCGCGGGCAGTAGAGGAAGTCGTTCAGCAGCGAGAGCGGAAGCGGTTCCATTTACGATTTACGATTCGCGATTTACGATATTAAATCTGAAATCTGTGATCTGGATTCTTCGATCGGCGCCACAAGCTCGTGATCTAAGCAAACCCTTGGGCGATGAAGCGAACGATGTTCTCCAGATCAGCCCGCGCGGACGGCGCGATGATTACTTGCCAGCCCATGCGGCGATTTTCGATTTGACCTCCTCAATCGGGATGCCTTCGCCCCGATCCAATTCCGCCAGGCCTTGCTCCACCGCCTGCCGGAATTCCAGTTCGCTGATGGCGTCAACGAGCGTGGCGTCCGGCGGAAGTTTCGCCGCCACTTCCAACAAGATGTCTTTAGCGCTCACGGGTTCAATATGTATTCACTTTCCATTTTAATCGCCAGTTTGCAGTTGTTTTCACCGCCGCGCGGCGCGGGCAGTAGAGGAAATCGTTGAGGAGCGAGAGGGGCAGGGCCTCCTGCGATTGCGGATTTTCGATGGGGGTCACAAAATCATGTCAGGAAATGTGGTTGTCTGTGCGGCAAAGCGCCGCTAGGTTTGCCCCATGCAAACGCGGATTGAGAGAATCGGCGACGGGTTCGGATTGCTCCTGCCCCGGGAACTGCTGGTCGCCTGTGGCTTCGGCGAGGAAGTCAACGTGACCGTGCAGGACAGGACCTTGGTGGTGACGCCAGGGCCGCGCAAGGTGCGCGAAGGCTGGGCAGAAGCCGCGCGCCAGATGCGCGAGCGCGGCGACGACCTGACCCCCGAGCTGCAAGAATGGCAAGAAGTCCCGGACGAGTGGGACGCGACTGAATGGCAGTGGCCAGACACCCCAGCCAATGAAAAGGTTTGAGGTCTGGCTGGTGCGGCTGGACCCGACCGAAGGCGCGGAGATGCGGAAGACGCGCCCGTGTGTTGTCTTATCGCCCGACGATTTGAACCAGTCCGTGCGCACGGTCATTGCAGCGCCGCTGACTTCCCAAGGCCGACCGTATCCCTGGCGGGTGGAGTGTCTGTTTGATGGCAAACCCGGACAGGTGGCCCTCGACCACATTCGCGGCCTGTCCGAAAGGCGCTTTCTTCGCCTGTTGGGAACGCTGGACGAGGGGACGTGCCAGGAAATCCTGCGGCAGTTGCGGGAGATGTTCGCGGAATAGCCGGCGGCCGGAGGATTTGCGATTGCCGGTTTTGGATGGTCGCTCTGGCTCACAGCGGTTCAAAGCCTTTCTCGCAAGCTCTCGTCATCGGTGATGGTTCTGCAATCTGCGATCTGCAATCTGCGCTCCCAAGGCGTCTGGCGCGTCCGGCGACCACGTCAGGCTGAAACCAGCCCTCGCGATTCGCCGGCGGCCAGAGGCGTGCTGAGTTCGTAGAGCGCGTCCGGGCAGAAGTCCAGCGGGGCGGGCTGCTCCGTGCCGTCGGCTTGGACTTGGCGTGCCAAGCCATCCCAGCAGACCGTGCGCGATTCCTGGTCCAGCCGCACCTGGCGGAAAACCGCCGGATCGAGCAGGCGCCGATAGGCGCTGTCGGGTGAAGTGGCCTTCGCGCGGAGGGTCGCCTCCAACTCCGCACACCGGACTTCACCGGTGTTGAACTTCAGCGTCAGCCGGTAAGGCCGCGCGTCCAGGATTTCTTCGATGAAATGCATCATAGGTCAGTTTAGCGCAGGGGTTCGATTTTGCGAAAGCGCGGTGTCTCCTGCTGGAGGCCGGCAAAGTTCTCCAGCAATTCCGGCCGATGCAGTTCCGTCCAGTCCTGCACCAGGCGCAGCGCGCGGCGGGGCAGACTCCCTTCGAGGACTTCGCCGGTGCGAATGTCAATCTGGGCCGCGTCGTCGCCATAGGCCGCGCGGAAATGCGGCGGCGGATGATCCTGGGCATACATGCAGATCACCAGGCCGTAGAAGCGGGAGATTTCGGGCATAATCAGGTCGGTTTGGAACTGCCGGGAACGCGGCCCTCGCGCCAGCCCTCGACGATCTTCAACGCCGCCCGGCGCGGGCAGTAGAGGAAGTCGTTGAGGAGCGAGAGGGGCAAAGCCTCCGGCGCTTGCGGAGTGCAGATTTCGGACTGCGGATTTTCGATTGGGGTCACAAAGGTTCAAAGCCCTTCTCGCCGGCCTTCAACAACGGAAGCACGCCGGCCATGTAGCCGAGGAAGCTGTTGTAGTTGCCAATCCACGCCCAAAGCTCGCCTTCCGGGCCGACGGGTTTTACGGGCAACTTTCCCGGGTCCAACCGGCTTGCCCAAATCTGCACGCTGTTCTGCATGATGTCGCGCCAGGATGGGAACTGCGTTCGGTCACGGCTCTCGATTCGTTTGGCCAGCACTTGGTCCACCAGCACGGTTTGCGTGTCCGCCGTGATGATGCGGCAAAGCTTGGCAACTTCGGGGTAGTCCGCCGCTTTCTCCGCTCGCTCAATCTCTTCGATGCGCAATGCCTGAGTGCCGCGATCATTGCGAAGTTCCAACCGGAGCGCTTCAGTGCAATCGCTGGGCGAAGGCTGGCGCTGCTGCTTTGCGCAGTCCTTGAAGATGTCCGCCAGAACACCGCGCGCGACTTTGGCCTGCGGATGCGGCGAAAGCCCGGCGGAATCGTCATGGCGGAAGTCCCACACCTCGGTGTCTTGATACTCGCCTGAACGGCTGGCACGTCCGGCAATTTGGAGCAGGTTCACTAGCCCCCAGCTTTCGCGGAACGCGGAGCGAAAGGAAAAATCCACGCCCGCTTCCACGCAACTGGTCGCCACCAGACACCAATCCTTTTCCGGGGAAAACAATCGCTCACGAATGCGACGCACAGTCTTAACCCGGTCCAATGGCGTCAGCGCGGTGGAGATGTGCTCAACGTTCGGGCCGAGCTTACAGTCCTCGCGAAGGTGGTTGGCCAACATGGCAGCCGACTGGACTGTGTTCAGGATCACCAGCCTTGGCCCTGGTTTACTCAAAACGAAGTCTGCCAGTTTGGGCAACGAAAACCTGTCGGAGTGAGTGCGGATGTGGACGCGCTTGTCCTCGAACTCCTTTGTCCTGTTGGCGACGCCCGCCGAGACGAGTTCAGGAATCGTGCGCCGCTCGCTCGCCGGAATGAAGTCCTCCAGTTCCCAGAACCGCGCCAGCGAGCCGGACGCGAGAACGAGATGGCAGCCCCAATCGTCGCAGAGTTCGCGCAACCAGCGGAACATCTGCGGCCAGAGTGCGGCGGGCATGGCGGCATGTGATTCGTCCACGAAGATGGCGGAGCCAGCCACCTGATGCAGTTTTCGCAGCGGAGCCGTTGCCTTGGCCGCCAAGGCCTCGAAAAACTGGACGGCCGTCGTAACGACAATCGGCGAATCCCACCGGGCAGCAAGATGACGAAGCTCGTAGCTGTCGTAGTCCACGCGATGGTGATGAGCGGCCACCATGGCCTCCATGTCAGGTTCGGTGTCGTCGGGCAATCGCAACGCGCGCCGATACACGTCAACCGACTGGTCAATGATGTTGGTGAACGGGAGAACGACGAAGACACGGCGCAACCCGCGCTCCGCCGCCACGCGGAGCAGGTGTGCCATCACCGCCGTCGTTTTGCCGGTGCCAACCGGGCTGTCACAAGACAGGATGCTCTCGCTTGAATTGACGGGCCGCTCGCGACAGGCGCGATAGACCTCTTGCCGCAACTCTTGCCGCAACTGCTCACTTTGGGTCAATGGCTTGGCTTTGGCCGCAAGCTCCGCCACATAGCGATCCAGAGCCGCCAAACGGTCGGCAGCAAGAAGCGGCGGCGGCGCGACTGGACGTTCGTTGCCGTAGTGACGCGCGGTGTCAGAATGGTCAGCGTCAACAAGACAGGAGAGAAGGAGCCGGCGGACCAAACTGCTGAAGCCTGCCGCTGTTGGGCACACCAAAGGCATGAAGATGCGGGCGTGTTCAGCCAGGTACTCAGGCAGCTTGGCGTCGCTGCGCTGATTTGTCTTCAGGCCAGTGCTCGCGGCGTCCTTCTCCAAGTCGCGAAACATGCCAACGATACCGTTGGCGTTTTTGGCCCGCTCTTCCGGCAACGATGGAAGCCCGATGTGATGGGCGAAAGCTGCGATGACGGCCTCAGCGTGCCTGCCTTTCAGCAAGTGTGCGACGCCCGCGTCCACATGATTGAGGCGCGTCTGCCGACGATTCCGATGCAGGTCGTCCTGGAAGATCTCGTCGAGCTTGCCGAGATCGTGGTAGTTGGCAGCCATTTCCAGAGCGGCCAAGAACGGCTCCCGCCACTTCGATTTCGCAGGAGAAGCCGTCGCCCGTTGACCAAACTCCATCGCCAGGCGGATGACTTCGCCGACGTGTGCCCGGTAGGTTTGCTCCGGTACGCCGTCGTGGGCGCTATGGGCCAGCGGCTCTTGCGGCGTTGGCATCTGTTTTTCCACGCTACTTCGCAGCCTGACGGAGTTTCGCCAGTTCCTCCGCAAACGGATCCTTCTTCTCCTGCTCCTCAGCGAAGTTCACATACACAGCGACTTGGCCGAAGGTGGTCTTTGACCCAGCGCGAATCGGCAGGTTCTTGACCGTCTCCCAAGTCGGAATCGGTTCGTAATCCTTGAATGTCTCACTCGGCTTGTCGGGGTCTTTGGGCTTGCTGGGTTTGAATGCGTCAATCAACGCGAAATCCGAGAACGAGCCGACACAATTCTTGTGAGCCACTGCATGCGCGTGGACGACCTCCACCTCAGAGCGCACAACTGACCGCGTGTGGGGATACGCATGGCGGAGCAAGTGCAGCATCAAGAGAACGTCGTCCCAGGTGCAATTTGTCTTGTGTGCTTGGTTTGGGTTTATGAAGAACGGCACGGCGTAAAGCCCGTGCCGGACAATGCGAAAGCCCATTGGTGCCATTCCACGGTCCAAACCCTCTTCAACGCCCGCCTTGTTCGTCCAGGTCTGGAAGCCGATGTCAATCGGCGCGAGCGAAATTCCGACGCCGAAATGGGCGACGCCGCTGTTGATGTTCTTCTGCATTTTTGCCCATTCCTCTTTGCTTAGGGCCTTCCCCAAGTCTGCTCCTGCCTTTTCTTTGCTTTCGAGGAAAGTGTTGCCGAAAAGACGCCCGTCCCAGTACTTGCTGGTGAACTGTCCCTGTTGAATCTCCAAGGTGATTTCCTTCCGAACACGTTCTCTGCGCTCCAGTATTTCGAAGCAGTTGTCGTCCTGAATGCCTAGCTTGGTTTTCAAGGACTTCCACACAGGGCCTTCCTTTTCGAGCACGAGGTCGCGCTCCTTGCGCTTGATTGAGACTGGGGAAATCTCGCCCTTGCGGTCGGGGCGTTGTCGCGGCGAGCCTTCGCTTTCAGGATTGCCGTTTGGATTCGAGTTGCGGACTTCGATCAGCAGAAGTCCCGTGATGCGTTCGATGTTGTTCATAATGTCTTGTCGTTTCAGTTCAGGTTGGGTTTGGGTCGTTTTTCAAGTCAGCGAGGTAACCGAGAAGCAGCTTGCCCTTGTGCTCGTCGGTTGTCCGATCCGGCAGAGCTTGGTCACGCAGTTTGGTTCCAGAGTCAGCCAACTGGTGCAGAAACCATCTCACCAAACCGACGTTGTCCTCCGGCTTGTCGCTTTGGAAAGTTTTCGCCCACGCTTGATAGGGGGCTATCCGTTCGGCGAGCCTCGCGAGCGCGGACGAGGGTTGCTCCAGTGCCGTGTTGAACAATGCGTTGCCAATCAATTGGGAAGGCAACTTGCCCTTGCGCACATGCTGGCAGTATTCGATATGCAGCGCGTCCGCCAGCGCCAGCATCCGGCCGAGTTGGTAGGTTGGTTCGTTCATAAATGTTTTGAGTTGATGACCAAGTTTGTGCAGAAGAATTCCGACGATCGCGACTGCCTTGACGCACTGCCACCGCCCCGCATCGCCCAAGATGGTGTTCAGCTTTTTCCAATCCTGAATCGGCCGAGGCTGTGCCTTGACCTCGCCAGCGCAAACGAAGACTGGAGCGTTGCGCTTGATCAAGATGTTGAGTGCCGCCCGCATTTTGTCTGACGCCAGCGGCGAGTCTCCGAAGAATATGTCGTAGGCATCGCCAGTCATGGCCGCCCTTTGGTAAGACGGCTTCAATCCTTGTGCGGGGGCCGTTGCCCACACTTGGTTGACCGTGCCGATGACGTCCAGTGGGCACGGCACGAGGTTCGATTTCCATTCTGGGCGACGCGTCTTTTTGTTGAAGACCGGCAGACTGACGGCGGGAACGTTCCTCGCCCCGTCCTCCCACGCTTGCGCTGACAAAATCACTTTGTCGAGAGGGATGCTGCGATTGATGCTGATCTGGAAATTGGCCTTGCTGACGCGGGCGATGGCCAGTAGCCGGATTCGCTGCGAGGGGTTCTGCGCCGCGCGGCCTTCGAATGCCTGCCAGACCTTCGCGGCGTGCGCGGCGAAATCCAGGTCAAAGGGCATCAGCATTTGCGCTCCGAAGAAGTCAGCCATCGGGTCTTCGGCTTCCGGTTCGTCTTCCAAGTAGGCAATCAGCAGGTCGAGCTTGGGTCGGACTTTCCCTTTCGAGTCCTTCTCGGTTTGATTGCCTGGGATAGCACGACAGGTCTTTCCGTCCATCTTTGGGCCAGCCAACAGCCGAATCGCATCGTTCATCTGCGCGGGACGGTCCCGTGACACTTTGAATGTCAGAGTCCCGCCGAGACCGTAACGGAACTGGCAGGGCGCCTCTTTCGTGTTATTGCTGAACAGAACTACGTTGCCCAGCTTGGCGAGCTTTACGGGGAAAAATCGCTTTGCCAATTCGCATTCAATGCCGCTGAAAGCGTCCACTCCAGCCGTGGATGCTGCCTGGCTGGCGGCGCGAGCAGTCTGATACGGTTTGATCCGAACGGCCAACAAATGCTGGTTCAGAACCTCGCTAGTGCGGTAGTCTGCCACCGGCAGGTGTTTTGTGTCGCCTTCAGCAACGTCGAGATACACGGGCAGAGTTGCAAGTTTCTTGTCGGCTTCGGTTTTGGCTTTCCAATACGCGGGAGACCCGGGCTCCGCGCTGAAGCCCTTCCAGTCGAACTTGCCGAATAACGCCTCCAGAAAGAGCAGGCGGGCATAGCGGTCGAATTCACCCTCGACGTTTGAAAGAAGACTGGAGAGTTGATCTGCAAACATGCGCAGTTGGAGCTTCGCGTTGACGACACGTTCTAAAAGCAGTTTGAAATTCGTGAGTTCAATCGGGGCTGACGCAAAATCGTTCTGCAACAAATCCCCGGCCAATCCTTGGACAGACAGCTTGAAGTCGTTTGTTCGCTTTGTCGTCGGCGAGACAGACGTGCTGAACTTGAAGAGATCTCGAATGACGGCTGCGATTGCGCCCGCCGACGAGTTCGGCTGCCGGAGCAAAGACCTCGCTAGTGTGAGTGCCGTTGCGAGGGTCGCGTCAGTCTCAGCCGACAAGCGACGCAGAGGCCCTTGGAGGTTGAACCCCGGAAAACTTGCTCCTTCAGATGAATGATGCACGCGAAGTAGCACGCCGGCCTCTTTGCCGGGGATCACCTCGCAGGCGACCGGTTTAGCATTATGATCCACGAGAATGCGGAGCAGGTCCTTGCCGTGGCCTACTTCGCGAACTGCGAAATGACGCTTGGATTCAGTTCCGGGCTTTTCCCGAATCGCCCTCACCACGAGTGCCGCTTCGTTAAGCATGGGAGTGTTCTCCGTGTTCGTATTTCAGTTCGCCGTTTTTGACGCACACATTCCGCAAATAGCTTTCGCGTCCGCGCCGCCCGTTTTGCTTTTGGTCAAACACCATTTCCAGGAAAGCCGGGATGACGTGGTTTTCGGTCGCGCATGGGGCGGTGCCGTCGCGGAACGGCCCGACGTAGTCCGGCACGAATTCCTTCCAGCCCAGGCAGGGCGTGTAGAACCAGCGGCCCCGCTCCAGCCGGCGATGGAAGGCGTCAACGTAGGCGTGCGGAGCGCACTGGCCATCGGGAGATTCCGCCGGCTCGCCGTTTGGCCCGCGATTCCAGTCCACCTCGGCATGGAGCCGGTAGCAGACGTTGATGAGCGCCTGGGCGAAGATTTGGAGCGACGTGCCGTCTTTCATCTGACCGCTCTTGCGCAGCGGGCCGCCGTAGTTGAAGGCGTAGCGGTGGAATTGGACGGGCGCGCAAATCTCGCAGCGGGTCGGACGCACGTTCACGGATTTCCAGCGCAGGATCGCCTCAAAGATGCCCTTGGCGGCGCTGAAGGTTGGCGCGACGTAAGAGACGGGATTGGGCATCGTGTCCGGGCGCGCCCAGAGGGCGATGGGGCCGGAGATCTCGATTTGGAGGGGGTAGGGTTTCATGTTCGGGACGATTGGAGCGCTTGGTCATTTGGGTGGCAAGAGGGCACGGGTCGTGGTGGGCACGATGACGGGGTAGCTCACGCGCTCGACTTTGAATTCCGGGCGCGTGAAGCAGGCGAACGGGCCTTTGACGCGGAGGCAGATGGGATTGGAGATCATGGTTCTTTCCGGGATTGAGCTTCGGGGTGGCGCTGTTCCCAGACAGCGCGGTCGGTTTCGATGAGTTGCTGGAGCTGCTCGGTCTTGGGCAGGGCCGCGAGGTAGCGGGAAACGAACAGTTGATGGTCGAGGCCGGCGGTGGCGTATTCGACCTTGGTCTGGTCTTTGTCGGTGCAGAGCAGCAGGCCCACGGGCGGGCTGTCAGCTTCCGCCATCACTTCATTCTTCCAGTAGTTCAGGTAGAAATTCATCTGGCCGGCGTCGCCGTGCTGGAAGGCGCGGACTTTGAGGTCAATCAACAGATGGCAGCGCAGGAGACGGTGGTAGAAGACGAGGTCGAGGTAGTCGTGTTCGTTGCCGACGGTGATGCGTTTCTGGCGGGCCTCGAAACAGAAGCCCGTGCCGAGTTCGAGCAGGAAGGATTGGAGATGGCCGAGCAGCGCGGATTCGAGATCGGATTCGAGGTAGTGCGGTTGGGCGGCCAGGCCGGTGAACTCGAGCACGTAGGGGTCGCGGATGAGGTCGGCAATCTGGGCGGGCGCGTCGGCGGCCTGCTGGCTGGCGTGTTCGATGACGGCCTGTTTGTCGGTGGAGAGGCCGGTGCGTTCGTAGAGGAGCGAACCGATCTGGCGTTGAAGCTGGCGGACGGACCAGTTGCCCTTGAGGCATTCGTTTTCGTAGAAAGCCCGTTTCCAAGGGTCGTCGAGGCGGATGATTTCCAGCAGGTGAGTCCAGGAGAGTCGCAGGACAATGTCGGGAGGGAGCGGCCTCGGCTGGGAGAGTGATTTCCGCACCACTGGTGCGGTTAATTCAGGCGTTGCAGATTCGCCAATCAGTGATTGGCGAATCTGGGGCAGGCCGCCGTCTGCCAATTCCACCGGCGGCGATGAGGAAATCGCCAACTCCCTGGCTGGCAACAGGGTGGAAGAAATCCTCATCGCTGATGAGGAAATCGCCGAACTCATCTGCGGGTAGTGGGTGTAGAACAGCCGCATCCGCTCGAGCATTTGCGCGCTGGTTCCAGGAATGTCGTGGCGGCGCAGGTCGGCGGAGATGCGTTTGAGCAGACCCACCCCATATTGTGCGCGGTCCTCGCCGTTCTGCTCGAACTCGACGAGATACGCGCCGATGAGCCAGTTGCGGAGGATGAGGTGGCGGTTGACCGCGCCGGCCGCGGCGGCCCGTGCCTGCTGGTGCGCTTCACTGATGGCGGTGATGAGGGCGTCGTAGTTCATCAGTGGGGTAGGTTCGTCAGATGATGAGGGCCGCCTGCGTCGTCTGCTCCAAAATGATGCCGCAGCCGTTCAGCCCTCCGTCGTAGCGAAGGCTGTCATCCCAGAGGCGCAGGTCGTAGTCATCGGAATCGAATGCCCGCCTGAGCCCGACAATTTCCGGCTGGCTCGCTTTGAGGCGGAAATCCATGTTGAGGATGTATGGTTGAATCTGCCGCCAGTCGTCCCGGGTGAAGTAGCCGCGATGGTCTGCTTCCTCTTGTCCCCTCTTGCCCTTTCGCCTGTAGGGGAGTCGCATTCGGGCCGCTTCATAGATTTGTCGAGCGGGTGTCTGCCCCGATGACTCGGCGAGAATCAAGACCGGGATGGTGCAGGAATCAATGAGGTTGAATTGCTCGCCGACCTCCTTGAACCGGAGCTTGCCGCGCGCCTCTTGAATCGGGCACTTGTCCGGATCAGGCACGGTGACCTGGTAGAGGAGGCGGAAGTAATCTGGAAAGGAAGCGGGATCGGTCGGGTTGGCCTGTTTGAGTTTGCGGAGGAGTTCGGTCGTGGCGATGGCCGGGCCGTAGCCGCCGGGAATGCGCTCGTCGCCTTTATCATCCACGAGATGGAAGACGCTGACTTTCCCGCCCTTGTTGCCCAGGTTGCCATTGCGATTGCAGCGGCCAGCGGCTTGCACGATGGCGTCGTAAGGGCCGAACTGCCGCCAGACAACGGGGAAATCCACGTCCACGCCGGCTTCGACGCATTGGGTGGAAACGAGAAGACAGTGCTCATTCTCGGCCAGCCGGCGGCGCACTTCTTCAAGCACGGCGAGGCGGTGAGCGGGATACATCCAGGTGGAAAGGTGGAAGATGTAACGCCGCGTTTCCGAGTTGTTCTGGCCGCGCAGTTTCTCGAAGCACTCGCGGCAGTCGCGACGGGTGTTGAAGATGATGAGGCCCTGCCGAGGCTGGCCTTCGCGCTGTGTGGCGGCGAGGAAGTCCTGCTGAAGCTTGTCGGGATTAAGCGCATCCTTCCGGGTTTGCAGACCGGCGTAGGTGACACGCTCCAGTTTTCTGAAATGCTCGCGCGCGAGTGCGTCCGGGATGATGGGACGGACATCCTCCAAGCCTTCGGCCAGGTCTTCGCTCTTTTGCAGGGAGGGTTGAGTCGCCGTGCAAAGAACGGCGGAGCAACCGTAAGGACGCTCATTTTGGGTAAGTTCACGAAGGGCGTCCAGAATGGGCAGCAGCAGATGCGGCGGGAGAGTCTGAACCTCGTCGAAGATGATGATGGATTGCGCGATGTTGTGGAGCTTGCGGCAGTCGGCGGGGCGGCGGGAAAAGAGCGAATCGAAGAATTGCACGCTGGTCGTCACGATGATGGGCGCGTCCCAATTCTCAGCCGCAAGCTGTCGGCGGGTGCGGGCGACCGAATAGCCGCTCTCGGTTTCGTCGCCATCGTCTTTCTTGCTCTTCTTCTTCGAGTTGGACAGCGGCGGATCGGAGGCGTTGCTGTGATGTTCCAGCACGAGCGGACGATGGTTGGGATCACCGTTTTCCAGCCACGCGCCTTCCTCGCCGGTAGCGTCCTTCTTCCAAACCAAGTCCTTGAAAACCTTTCGCAGATCGAAAGCGGTTTGCTGGATGATGTTCAGATACGGGATGACGATGATGATGCGGCGGAAAGGCTTTTGGCCATCGGTCAAATTCTCGTTTCGATGCTTCGCGTGACTCAAGGCGAAGAGGAGTGAGGCAAGCGTCTTGCCGCCGCCGGTCGGAACGGTCAGCGAAAATAGGCCGCGCTCCAAGGTGACAGCCTCGCCCCTTTCGCCCGAGCAATACGCGCGGACTTCTTGGCGAACTTCGTCCACGTCGGAGCTCGACTTGCTCCTTGCCTTGGTAGCGCGTTCGTCGAGGTCGGTGTTCAGGATTTGGAGCAGGGCTTCCAGAGTCGCCGGATTGGATTCGCCCCAGCGCTTCCGTTTGTCGGCGTTGACCTGTGCGTCGGCGGATTTGTCAGCCTCCTCGGTGGCCAGGCGATCTGCGTCCACCAGCGCGGAGAACAGGAAGCGCGTGAAGAATTCGTAGGCCCGCCAGCCTTCGCTGGTTTGCAGCGTGTTGTAGGCGAGCTTTTCCGGCGAGAGCCAAGGAGGGAAAAGCTCCTTGAGAAGTTGATCCAGGTCTGGGGCGAACTCCGGCTGATGTTTTCGCAATTCGTCGAGAAATTTGCCCGCCTCGCCCTGGTAATGTTCGACGGGCTTCCCGCTGCCGGGATTCTGGAGATCACTGCGGTTGTGCAACCCCGCATGGTGTCCGTTGACGGCGAAGGCAACGGGATAATTGCTCTGCGCGAGCGCAAGCGCCGCGCCGTGGTGACAGTGAGGAAGTTTTTCCGCATCAGTTGCATCATCGCCCCTGGCGGCAGCATGAATACGCTCCTGGAATTTCGGATGCACTTTGCCAAAGTCATGCAACAAACCGGCTGCACGGGCTTGGCATTCAGCATCAAATGCCCGGGCGAACATTGCAGCCTTTTCCGCGACCTTGTTCAAATGATCTACGAGCAGGTCGTCGGGCGGGTGGGCGAGGATTGAATCGGAGTTCATGGCTTCTTCAGTTTGCAAGAATGTTTGCCGGTTGGTCGAACACCATTTCCAGGAAAGCCGGGATGACGTGGTTCTCGGTCGCGCATGGGGCAGTGCCGGCCCGGAATCCCGATGCGGAGTCGGGGTAGTCCGGCGCGGCGCTGGTCGAAATGGTTCGGCGTTTATGCCAGCGGCTTCCTTCACCCGGCATTCGGCCACCCTCTCCCGTCTGACGGGCGAGGGAGAACGCCAGCGGTTGCCAATGCTGCTCCGGCAACTGCCGGCCTTCACCATCCTCGGCTGTGTGCGCGTAGTAGTTCACGCGATTGCCCATTACTCCATGAGGCGAGACTGTTCGTAACTCTGTTGGCTCTGAGTGGCAAGCCATAGTTGTTCACATTTTTCGCCCGAGTATGACAGAAGGGGTGGGACAAAAACGGTCTAAGGGCGCGGAAAATCAGAAGCCAGAAGTCAGGCGAAAAAGCGGGGAGCTAGGACTCGAAAAGCAACGGGCAGAATGGGAAAGCGGCGTCAAGCCGCCGCAGTCCAAGACGCTTCGCGCCAAACCAAGCCGCTACCAAGCCTGTTTAATTCTGCCTTCCACCTTCTGCCTTCTGCCTTCTTGGAAGCCGGCGCAGTCCAAAAGAGGGCAGCGGCCCGATTCAAGGGGCAGGCTTTTCCAGCGGCTTCAGGCGCACAATCGTCGCGCCCCAACCGCCAAACTCCGGATAGTCGAGCGCGAAGGACACCACGTCGGGATGCCTGGCCAGAATGGCGTGGACGGTGCGGCGCAGGTTGCCGATGCCTTTGCCGTGGATGATGCGCACCTGGAGAATACCCCGTTCCCGACACGCCGCCAGATAGTCCGGCACGAGGTCTTTGATCTCGCGCGGATTGAACGTGTGCAAATCCAGCGCGCCGTCGATCGGCAGTTGGACAGGTTCGTCGTCCATGTCAGATGAACAATCTCCCGCCCTTGGCTGTGAAATGAAAGCCTGGATTCGGCGTGACGATTGATACGAATCTGCAGTCGAAACGGCTCGAAAGGCGAAGGCATCGAACTTGCGCTTGCGGCGCCGCCCCTCACCACCACCCGCTCCCCACCCGCTGCGACGGCGCGACAGCGCGGCGAGTCGGATGGGGAGAGGGTGGCGCACAGGATCATTTGGAGCATGAGTTCCAAATCGGCCGCAATGAGTTTCCACAAATGCCGCACAGTCTTCTTGTGCTTCTGGAAAGGATATTGGCTGACGTTTGGATTTACAAAAAATGGCATTGTGTAAACGCCATACTTAACGAAACGACAGCCGAGCGGAGCCGTCCCCTGTCCTTTTTCAGTTTCGACACCGGCTTTGTCGGTTTCAGTGTTCCGCCGGACAGTAACTTCCTTGATCGAAAGGCCCATGCCGAACTGGACGATTCCACTCTTGATGTTTCGCCGCAGTGTTTTCCAAGCTTCCTGCGTCGGCTTTTTCTTTAGCCCGGCAATTTCACACACGGCTGGGATTGCCAACCCCGAAAGCTTTCGGGGCAACCTTCAAGTTGCGATTTCCGGACCGACGCTGGCCGCGCGGCCTGCCTGCCGGCAGACAGGCGCAAACTTCACTAGGTAAAACGTGGTAAAGTTTGCGGCTACAGCGTGTGAAATTTCCGGGCTAATTCTTGTCGTCAATGGCGTGTCCTCTTTGGGAAACAAGCCCTGTAAGGTTGCCCGGATCAATTCTGTCTCCCTTGTGCAACTCAGAATATTCCTTTCGGCCGCATCCGGCAGATCGAGTCAATCCATGTACCTGATGGCACTAAAACCATCTGCCAAAAAATCCCTTGCCCCACAGGGACTTCCGGCTGACATTCCCCCACAATCAAAGGCAACAATCAAGCTAGCCGGAAATCTTATGGGACGCATCTACAACGACATCGTTGAAACCGTTGGCCGGACGCCGCTCGTTCGACTGAACCGGGTCACGGAAGGTTTGCCTGCCACCATCCTGCTCAAGTGCGAGTTTTTCAATCCGCTCGGCAGCGTCAAGGACCGCATCGGCGTGTCCATGATCGAAGATGCCGAGCGCCGCGGCCTCCTTAAAAAGGACACCGTCATCATTGAACCCACCAGCGGCAACACGGGAATCGCCTTGGCCTTCGTTGCGGCGGCCCGGGGTTACAAGCTGATCTTGACCATGCCGGAGACCATGTCGCTTGAGCGGCGAGTGTTGCTGGCCATGCTGGGCGCAAAGCTGGTGCTGACCCCAGGCCCGGAAGGCATGAAGGGCGCCATCGCCAGAGCCGAGCAGCTTGCCAAAGAAACACCCAACTCCTGGATACCGCAGCAGTTCGATAACCCAGCCAATCCCGAAATCCACAGCAAAACGACCGCTGAAGAAATCTGGCAGGACACCGACGGCAAGGTTGACATCCTGGTCGCGGCCGTCGGCACCGGCGGGACCATTACCGGCTGCTACGAGGTGATCAAGCCGCGCAAACCTTCATTCCAGGCGATCGCCGTCGAGCCGAAGGATTCGCCGGTCATCGCGCAGACGCTGGCCGGGCAGCCGCTCAAGCCCGGCCCCCACAAAATTCAAGGCGCGGGCGCCGGATTCGTCCCGAAAAACCTTCATTTGAAAGACGCGCAGGGCAACGCGCAAATCGTCGAATGTATTCAGGTTTCCAACGACGACGCCTTTGCCATGGCCCGCCGCCTGGCAAAGGAAGAAGGCATTCTGGCAGGCATTTCCTCCGGCGCAAATGTCTGGGCGGCCATCGAGGTGGCCAAGCGGCCCGAGAACAAGGGCAAGATGATCGTCACCGTGGCCTGCTCGACGGGTGAGCGTTATCTGAGCACGCCGCTCGCCGCCGAGGCCAGAGCCGAAGTGGGTGGCTAACCCGTATATTTCACACGCCGATTGGATCGCTGACAGACTGTAGGCGCCGACGTAAGGAGGCGTACCGTTGCGGGTCAATTGCGCCTCCGCCTCCTTACGTCGGCGGCTA
>Ga0315289_10005780_pt1 | contig 18229 bp, 10 predicted proteins | sample YL17G11_40_MG_FD_203452 | JGI IMG/M metagenome (GOLD analysis project Ga0315289, IMG submission 203452) | Sediment microbial communities from Yellowstone Lake, YNP, Wyoming, USA - YL17G11_40 | ecosystem: Environmental > Aquatic > Freshwater > Lake > Sediment | place: USA: Wyoming | collected... | reverse complement strand
TTTGCTGCAGTCCAGGAAGTTGCGGTGGTGCGGCAGGTTGTCCAGCCGCATGCTCACCGTTTCGCCGGGCTTGTTGCGCGGGCCGAACAGTTGCCAGCCCGATTGCTTGCCCAGAATCATCATGCCTTTCGTGCCGTAGAAGGCATTGCCGTTCTCGTGGCCCTCCTGCACGTACGGAGACCAGATGCGCTGCTCGTAGATCAGTTGCTTCTTCTTCGTTCCCGCGCCCGCGTACTCGAAGATCACAGTCTGCGTGTCGGGGAATTGCTGGTCGTCGTCGAAGAAGTACTTGCCACCCAGGGCGGTAATGGTGGTCGGATGCGTCTCGACGCCCAGGCCCCAGCGTCCGAGGTCAATGTCGTGCACACCGTCGTTGCCGATGTCGCCCACGCCGAAGGCGTACCACCAGCGCCAGATGCTCGGCAGCATATTGGATTGATACGGGACCATCGGCGCGGGACCGACCCACAGGTCGAAATCGAGATGAGCAGGGGGAGCGGAGGGTTTCGCGTGGCCGATGTTGGCCCGGAGTTGGCTGTTCCAGACTTTGGCCACGAGCACCTCGCCGATCGCCCCCGAGTGCAGCAACTCCATCGCGCGCCGGACGTGTTCCGCACTGCGGGTCTGCGTGCCTATCTGCACCACGCGGTTGTTGCGGCGCGCGGCCTCGATCATCAAGCGGCCCTCGCGGATATTGTGAGAACAGGGCTTTTCGACGTAGACGTGCTTGCCGGCGTTGCAGGCGAGAATCGTGGCCGGCGCGTGCCAATGGTCCGGCGTGGCAATGACGACGGCATCCACGGCGCGGTCGTCGAAGATCCGGCGCATGTCTTTGTCGGCCTTGGGGGCCTTGCCGGTGGCGCTCTCGACGGCCTTCGCGGCGGCGTTCATACGGTTGGTGTCCGGATCGCAAATGTAGGCCACCTCGACATCTTTCTGGGCGGCAAATGACTTGAGCAAGCCGGACCCTTGCCCGCCGGGGCCGATCACGCCGACGATGATGCGGTCATTCGCCCCGGCGGCCCGCGACTTCGGCATCCCGAACGCGGCCGCGCCGATAACCGCGGTACCGGCATGTCGGAGGAATTGGCGTCGATCCGTGGGTGATGTGGGTGTCCGATGTGCTTTTTCATGGTTCATACAGTCCTTCGCTCCTTTCCGCCGGGCGGCCTCTGGCCTCTTTCGTTCCGTGGCAACTGCGGCACGGGACAAGACGGTTGCACCGGTGTCTGTGTCGATCCGCACTTGCGAGAAGCATTGTAGCCGAGAGCCCCGCGACATTCAAACAGATGGCTGTTTTTCCGTGGTCCGGCGGTTCACGGCCCACATGGAGGGCGGGTTCGGGTTCGGAGTACCGCCTTCAGGCGGGTCAGAGCCGCCTACACGCGGCACTCGTTTCAGGCCGCGGCACCCTTTGGCGGCTGAGGGTTTTGCTGACGTCGATTTGCGTTACCTGCCAATCCAAAGAGCAGACCCGAAATCGTATGAAGCATGGTCCAAAAGACTTCCACGACTGCCGTCCGTGCGGAGGTCGGCAGCGATGTAGTAATAGAATCTGAAGGGCATCTATGCGCCGTCCGTTTCACGCGGACGCGGCGCCATGTAAGGAGATGCGGTTATGGCTCAAAAGAAGGTCAACATCAATACGGCGAGCAAGGAAGAGCTCGCTTCCTTGCCCAAAATCAGCGACGAACGTGCTCAGAGGCTCATTGATGAACGCCCCTTTGACAGTTGGGAAGAAATCGATGAGCTGCCCGGTTTCGATGAGAGGCTCGTTCAGGACATTCAGAAAGGCGGAGGGTATCTGGGAGAGGAGGAGGAATGGTCCGAAGAGCAGGAGTGGTCTGAAGAGGAGGTGGAGTGACCGGGGCTTCAAACGCGACTCTGCGCGTTTGGGGGACCCGAATCCATCCTCTCTGTCGGAGAGCAGAATGCCTGAGAGGGCCGGCTGCCGCAAACGGAGGAGCGGACAAACGAGATGCGCCGGGCGCGGTGGCCGGCCGGATCGGCCCTCAATTCTGGGGGTCGGATTGTCGTTGTGTGCCTGCACAGGATGACCGATGTGGGCGAATCCATCAACATGACATCCCGGTGGAGGAAAATCCTTCATGCCCTCACCGGATAACGGCCCTATGATGGGAGGAGATTTCGTGGTCGTCTGAACCAGCCACCCGGAGAGTCATGGATGCCAGGAGCATGGGGAGCGCGGACCGAGAAGATTCCGGATCATGCCGGACGCAAGCGACGGTTTCCCATTGGTGCAGAGGTGGTCGACGGCGAGAGTGGCGGCGATCCGGCCCTGCGACCGAACCAGGTCTTCGCGATCTCCTTGCCCAGACCCGTTCTCGATCCGAAGTACTGGGAGCCGGTTATGCAGGTGGTCACGGAGAAGCTCCTGACGCCGGTGGGGCTGCGTCGCCCAAGCCTGGGGCCTCGCCGAGGTCCTACGCTGCCTCGTAAAAACATCGGACTGATGGTGATTTCGGCGTCAACTCTTTGGCATTGCTTGTCTTACGCCCGGATGATCTTTCGCAACATATGCCGGGGGCCTCAGGGGACCCCAAACCTGGTCGGCCGGGTCCGGGGTCCCTGGCGCGGCCCGTGGATTATCGATCTCCGGCGAGGTAACGCACCTCGGCGACGGACAAGGCACGGTTGTAGATGCGGAAGTCGTCGATGGAGCCGAGGAAGTACGCGTCGGCGGCGTATTGCGACCTGCCGATCCAGTTCTGGGTCGTCTTGCCGAGGTCCTTGGGCAGCAGCACCGTGGTGCCCGAGGCGATTCGCTCCCCGTCGACATAGAGAGTGATCGTCTTGGCTTGGCTGTCGAGCGCGACCGCCACATGGTGCCAGCCGACGGTCAGGACGCCCGGGCTGTTCACGATCTGCTCGTTCACCGTGGCGGAGCGAATCCCAAAGCGCATGTTGCCGGTAGTCCCTTGGCGGGGGCACAGGAACATGTAGCTCGAGGTGCCCGAGCCGAAGTCGAAGATCCGCTGCCAAGCGCCGCTGCCGCCGCCGAAATAGACGTGCGTGGCCACAGTCGTGTCGGTCAGCGACGAGATCGGCGTGCCGATGGGCAGGTCCACGTAGGCGTTGGTCCCGTTCAAGACCAGGGCTTGGCCGGCGTAACCGACCTCATAGCTGGTCGTGCCGTAAATGGTGCCGTGGTAGTTCTTGCCGGAGGTGTCCTGGACGTTTCCGTCCATCGTGTAGAGAGCGACCAGCCCGGTCGTGCCCGGGTCGGCGGGACTGACGGCCTGGGGCGCTACGGCGTACAAACGGATGTCGTCAATGAACACGAGGCCTTTGCCACCGCCCTCGACGCTGATCGTCAGGCTCTTGACGCTCTTGAGATTGGCCCCCGTGGCGGCCAGGGGGATCGCCCACTGCCTCCACACGGGCATGGCCGTAGCGGCGTTGTTGCCGAAGGGCACCTTCGTACCGTTGATCTTCAGATACAAGGGAGCCGGCGTGCTGCCCACCTGCCCGCGGAAGTACACGACGAGGGTCGTGATTCCATGCTGTGTCCAGTCCTGGGGCGGATCGAAGGTCCGCTCGGCTTCGGAGTAGCCCGGTGCGGCCGTGTTGTCATACTTCAGGGGCATGGACTGCAGGCCGCCATGAACGACGGTCTTCTCGGCGAACGGCGCGACGTCGTAACCCACCTGCGAGCCGTTGGACCCCGTGGTGAAGCCATCGACCCATCCCTGGTAGATGCGATTGCCCTCGGCGTCGGTGTAGCCCTCAAAGTCGTCGATGACGGCGTACTCCTCGGTCGTGAAGCTCCACACGTCGCCTGCGTAGGGGCCGGCGCCGCCGACCTCGTCGATCCTCCAATAGTAGGTGGTCGCAAGGTTCAGAGAGACCGGTGCGTAGCTGTGCTCGACCGTGGTGTCCGCCAGGGTCAGGGCGTTCTTGTCCGTGCCGAGATAGACCTGGTGCGACTCGGCTTCCCGGCCCGGCCGCCACTGCAGCGAGGCATCGACGCTGACGCCCGCCGCCTTGTCCGCCGGCTGGGGCGCAAAAGCCCGGACGGGAACGTAGAAGAATCGAACCTCGCTCAGACCGGTCTGCGGCGCGACGCCGCCCCAGTTGGCGTTGATGGTCACCTTGACGAACTTGGCCTCCACGCCGCGGAAATCGACGGTCGTATTTGCCGTATAGTCCGGCGTGCCGGGCGCCTGGGCGAATTCGGGCACGCCTTCCAGGGTCTTCCAGGTCTGGCCGTCGACGGAATACTCGATGGTGACGTTCCTGGCTCCGAAGCCCAACATGCTCTCGATCTCCTGGTTGGCGTTCCAGACCCACATCTCATCGAGCGTGTAGATCTTGTCAAACTCGTAGCGAATCCCAGCGGGCTTGACCCCGTTGCTGATCCACATCTTCGTCGACTCGGTGGAGTGCTGGTCGGCGGTGTTGAGGCCGGAGCCGTTGATGGTATTCTGCGGCCCCATGTTGGTGCCTGAGCCGGACGCCGTGGCCGCCACGGGGGCGACCGGGTACGCAAACGGCTCGGCGGTGAAACTCCAGACCTCGCCCTTGAAGATCGTATTGTCGGGGGCGGCGTTCACCTCGTCCACGCGCCAGTAGTACGTCCGCCCGTATTCGAGCAGACCGTCCGGATCATACGTCGTGCCCGACTGTCCCTGGCTGGCCAACACGCCCATCGCATTGGTCCGACTCGCGTTGTTGACGTCGGCCAGCGACGTGCCCAAGTACACATCGTGCGTTGCGGCGAATCCACCGGGCGTCCAGCCCAGCACGACATCGCGAGGCACATCGACGGCCGCATTCTTCGGCTGAGGATCGCTCGCGGTCTCCGGCAACGCCATGCCACCCTGGAAGATCTTCGTTATCTCGTCCGCCGACAATTCGCGATTATACATCGCGACCTCGTCGATGCTGCCGAAGTACTGCTGGCCGCCGTTCGAGCTCGACTCCGCGCCGATCATGAGCGGCCAGTTGTTCGGATTGATGTTCACCCCTCCGGCGGACCCGGCCTCGCCTTCCCGCTTGCCATCCACGTACATGCGCAGCGTCTTGTTGCCGAAGGTGCCGACGATAAAGTGCCATTCGTTATCGGCGACCACGGTCGTCCCGTCCACGAGCGACGTGGTGTTGTTGACGAAGAACTCGAGCCGTGGCAGACCGACATTCTGAGTTAGGACCAGATCGAAACCGGTCGTTTGCCACTGGGACTTGTCGATCACGCGGGCCCAGTTCGGGACCGTCGATGCCTTCACCCAGGCCAACAGACTGACCGCGGCGGTCACATCATACTCGGGGATCTCCGGGATGGTGACGCGTGAGCCGCTGACGAACTCCAGCGCCGTGCCCTTGGCTCCCGCGACCCAGGCGGCGGCGCCGACGACGGTGCCGGGATTGTTGTAGCTGGAGACGTCCTTAGCCGTCCTGCCGGCACCCTCATCGAAGGGCATATACAGGACCAGCGATTTGTCCGCCGCCCAGCCCGGCAGGGTGACCAGACTCAGTGCCACTACAATGATCAATCGCGACTTGCTCATGGTGAAACCTCCTTCCAATTCTCCTCGTGTCCACGTACCGCTACGAATTGTCTTCCTTCGCCGCCCGGGTCTCACTCGTTCCCCGGCCAAGCCCCTTCGGCCTCCGTTCCATTGCCCTATCATAGGGAAGACTCATGTCCCTGTCAAGCGCCGGTAGGCAGCGAAGACGGTGCGTGGTACGCACCCTACGGGCTTTTGGGTACAGCGTTCTCTCGCACGTACCGCGCGAAGGCCTCAGTCCTTCAGATTCTCCCTCAATTTTTGCCACGCGGTCATGGAGCGGGCCAATCGATGCAGAAGGGGAAGAACGGATACGCGTCCGGTCCGGCCGGAGGGGGACCCGGTCGTCAAGAGGACCTCGACCGCCGAGATCGGGCCCTCGACCCTGAACTGGTTGGCGGTCCGGACTTCCAGGCGGTTCAAGCCCTGGTGAAGACTCCAGCGAAAACTCTCACCCACCGGTCTCCAGACGCCGTCGTCGATCCGGGCTCCATAAGCCAGGAAATTCGGGGTCAGCGTCTGAAGCACGACCCGGAGCTGGTCCTGTTCAGGAACCAGCCTCACCGCGGCCTGGTTGATGGGGAAATAGGGGTCCACCGCGGGATTGGCGGGAACGGTACGCTCGTGCCAGCGGGTCCCCTCGCAGAGCTTGTCCTTTACGATGAACATCTGCCCGTAGTCCAACCCGGCGTCCATCAGATCGGTGTTCGGGATATATCCGATGAAACCGTACTTGTCGAGTTCATCGGCCGGGACCGTCAGGTCCCCGAAACCGTCAAACCGCTCGAGGAAGATCGGCAGGTCCGATTTGCCGTACTTCTTGCGTTCTTTCCCAACGACGAACACGAGGTCCCGCCCTTCGCGATAGAACCACTCCTGGCGAATCTCATAGGCATTGAGGGGCGTGCCCTCCTTCTCGATGTACATATGGGCGGTGGGGTCCATCATGACCCACTTGCGATACTGGTTGGACCAGATCTCCGTCACCGCGTGCTCGGAGGATCCTCCCTGGGGTGGGTCCTGGTGTCGACGCAGCGCCAGCTCCCGATCGATCCAGCCCAGGCTGGCGGCGGCCGAGACGAACACCTCGGCGTACTGGGAGCAGTGGAACGTGTGCCCCTCGCCGATGGCCTGGAGGATCGCGAGCGCGCCCTTCGCCTCGGAGGACGGACGGCCGAACTTCTTGAACTGGTGGTGGACCCAATCGAGCAACAGAACCTGCTTCTCGAACTCGTCCTGGCCGCGGGCGACGACCGCGTCGAGTTGGTAGTCCTCGCGCAGCTTCTGGAGCTTGGGATTGCGGAAGGAGTCGAACCGAAAGCGCTTGGTGAACTCGCTCTGGACATAGGGCAGGGCCTCCATCCGTTTGATCGTTACTGTCCCTGTGCCCAATGGGATGCTCGCGCCTGCGGGCAACGATGGAGGATCTTGCCCGAAAAGGACGGAGTCGGCCAGACTCCAGCAAGCGATGCTCAGGACCAGCAACCGACAGAAAAACGAGCACCCGTTGACTCTGTTCATAGTTTCCTCCTGTCCAAGCAAACCCAGTACCTACGTTCGTCCTGTGTCATCCCTAATGAGTTTTGACGAACAAAACCGGTAATCCAAGCCCACCCTTGCTGGGTGCCATGTCTACGCTGGCGTAGACATGTTCGACTCGATGGGTAAGCCATGCTTACGCGAGCGTAAGCATGGCACCCGGCCATTGCCGAACTTGCTCGTCAAAACTCATCAGGGTTCCTGTCAAGTAAGAAAATAGTCTCTCCGGACCGAAAGAGTTCACGGAGAAATCAGGGTTACACCTGCACATTCTACAATCCGATGTCCTCCCTGGCTTTCCGAGGGACCACCATCTCCTGCGACCCACAGAGGCAGAGTACCTCCAAGTCCGCTGGACCACAACCAGATTGTGGCGATCCGCCTGGGCGTTCCCGTGACCCCGGGCTCGTGGCTGCGATGTGAAATCTGTAGGCGTAATCCCTATTTCCCTTGGGCACTCGCTACCTGTTTCGTAGGCGCATGGTGCAAGCGGTCCCCGATCTCACCACAGGATTGACAGATCCCTTCGATCTGATAGGATTTCTTCTTCCGTGGTTCGGCATCTGGGAATCTCAGGAAAGGGACCGTGGCATGGAGGCACTGGATCGGATACTCAAGGACGCGAGCGACTTCGCCTGGGGGCCTCCCATGCTCGCTCTGCTGCTCGGGACCCATATCTACCTCACGATCCGGCTGCGCTTCATTCAGATCTATACGGGCAAGGCGATCCGGCTGTCCCTGGAACGTTCGAAGGAAGGCCAGGGCGACATCAGTCAGTTCGGCGCCCTGACGACGGCGCTGGCGGCGACGATCGGCACAGGCAATATCGTGGGGGTCGCCACGGCCGTTGCCGCGGGCGGGCCGGGCGCGGTCCTCTGGCTCTGGCTCACGGGCGTCTTCGGCATCGCCACGAAGTACGCGGAAGCGGTGCTCTCGGTCAAATACCGCATCACGACGAAATCCGGAGCGATGGCCGGCGGCCCGATGTACGTGCTCGAACGCGGCATGCACTGCCGCTGGCTCGGGCTCGTCTTCGCACTATTCACGACGATCGCCGCCTTCGGCATCGGGAACATGGTCCAGGCGAACTCGGTGGCCGCCATGGTCCGCGAGACCTTCGGCGTGCCCCAGTGGATCACCGGGGTCATCATCACGGTGCTCACCGCTCTGGTCATTCTCGGCGGCATCAAATCCATCGCCGCCTGGTGCGAGCGTCTCGTGCCGTTCATGGCCATCTTCTTCGTCATCGGTGCGATCATTCTGCTGGTCATGCGCTACGAAACGATTCCCGAGACACTCCGCCTGATCGTCTCGGGGGCTTTCACGGGACAGGCGGCCGTCGGAGGATTTCTCGGGACCACGGTCCGGGAGGCGGCGCGGTACGGGATCGCCCGGGGGCTCTTCAGCAACGAGTCGGGGCTCGGCAGCGCGCCGATCGTCGCCGCCGCCGCCCAGACGAAGAATCCCGTGCGACAGGCCCTCGTTTCCTCGACCGGCACGTTCTGGGATACGGTCGTGGTCTGCGCCCTGACGGGTCTGGTCATCGTCAACTCCGGCGAGTGGATGAAAGGGCATAACGGAGCGGCGCTGACGAAAGCAGCGTTCGAAGGCATGTCGTGGGTCGGGCCCATCGTCTTGAGCGTGAGCCTCCTGACCTTCGTCTTTTCCACGATCCTCGGCTGGTCGTACTATGGCGAGAAGACGACGGAGTACCTGTTCGGCCCTGGCGCCGTAAAACCCTACCGGTGGCTCTGGGTCGCGGCCGTGATGGTGGGTTCGCTGTCGACGTTGCGGGCCGTATGGTCCTTCGCCGACGTCGCGAATGCCCTCATGGTCATTCCGAACGTTATTTCTCTCCTCGTGCTGACGAACGTGGTGGTCCTCGAAACGCGGAAGTACCTCTGGCAGGGGGACATCAACGCTCCCGAGATCCCCTCGGCCCCGGCCCAGACGTGAGGCGATCTTCGCGGCTCCGCTAACGCCGACGCAGAGGAAACCGGAGAAATTCCGGAGACATCTTACTTATCACGGCCCGAATCGAGTATGGTGTCCCCCGATTCCCTGTTATGGTGATCAAGGCAACAGCAGTTGCAGCTTCTGATACACCTCTCGCCCCACCCAGGCGTCCGTTGCAGCATATTCGATCTGCGCACGAGTCAATGTTCCCTTGGCCCAGTCGGAAGTCTGGGAATGCTTGGACACCCGGAATCCCAGCAACAGCGTGGCCAGCCCACGAAGACCATGATGCGTACAACCTGCCTGCTTGGCAAGTTCTCCCACATCCACAAATCCCGCAGGTTTGAACGAGGCCAACTTATTCAATTCCTGCACATCACGATCCAAAGCGACACCCGCCTTAATGATCTTGGGATTGGCCAGCAGTCGACATAAAGCCTTGGACAAACGGCAATGTCGCAATTGAAAGATGTAGGCCGCTTGTTCCCCGACCAATTGCAGGACCGCAGGCAGGTAGCTCTGCCCCACGCGAAACGTGGGCCGTGTTTCCGTGTCAAACCCCAGGACCTTCTCCTTTTCCAACTGCCTAACCGCCGGCGCGATTTGTTCGGATCTGTGAATCAGATGGATGCGTCCTGGATATTTTCTGATCGGATGCGCATTGATCTGCTCCTTGGTCATCCGAGGCCATGCTGCGTCAGAAGACACGTCGAATTCCTTGGGTGTATTCCGCTCTGTCATTGTTGAATCCGTCATCGTCAATCGTGTACTCCCATGAGCACTGGCTGATGCGACCTGATATAACCGGCCTGCTGACACAGTCCCGCAAAGCCTACCGAGGCCGCATCGTCCAAGCTACTGTGCGGCCGGTAGTCATTGTAATCCATCCGCCCACGCTCCACCACGCATTTCCTCCAGGATCTTGCCATTGGGCGGTTCGTGTGGGCTGACTTCCCGAAGCCGTCAAAACGATTTGCATGGCCGCGGTATATCTGATAGAGTCCTGCGTGCAGTATCGGTACACAAGAGGTTCTATCAGGCGACTTTTGAGAAATGGAGGATCCCATGGCGAAGCGACTGTCGAATAGGCAACGAATTGAACGGATGGCCGAGGAAGCTTCGATAAAGGCCGAGGATAAGGAACAAGGGGCCGAGGATAAGGAAGCAAAACCAAGTGTGCGAAAGGCATCGCGCTCCAGAAAGACTACGCCAAAACAGAAGCGTATGAAATTCATTTGGAGCGTCGTTGACGAGAAGTCCAAGGAGATTGCATCTTTCCCTTACCCGGCGAAAGACGAGGCGGAGGCACGAGCCTCTGAGCTTTCCAAGAAGACGGGCAAAGCGCATACGGTGAACCTCGTCCGAGTGCCAATGGCGGACGACGAATAGGAAGGGAGCGCTGAGCGGACTACCTCTGCCGTTTTGCCCGTAGAAGGAATTCCGCCTGAGGAATTCCGGGGACATCTCACTTTTTACAGCCCCGAATTGAGTATGGTGTCCCCCGATTCCTCGCTAAATTCACCTCAGGAGTCTCTCTGAATGACTGGCTTACTCAAGTCAGTCTCGCGGTGGTTGAGGAGCAGGACATCAAGACCTTTCAGCTACGGTTATTGGGCATGACCATCATAACGCCGCTCGACAAGGATATTCTCCCCCCTGACATGACAGGGATGGCGGAGCCTGACCATCGTCTTTTCCAGGTAACGATATGAAAGAGATTGAAAGTGATCCCCTTTTTCCCGGGAACGAGGGGTTTCCGGGGCTGCGAGAGTCAGCCCCTATTTTACTCTTTTGCGCATTGAGGGTGACGTCTTACTCCGAATGAAGGGCCGCATGGGCTGAAGCCCATCCTACGAGATGTTGGGATGAAGGACGGACGCCGCGGCACGTGAGTGGACACGTGGGTTGAGAACCCACCCTACGAGCGATACCGGCTTCTTCGATCCCCGTGCTATTGGCCCAAAGCGGAAGATGCCAGGGGTTTAAGGACGGAGGCCCCAAGAGGGAACTATCCGCCGATTTCGTCCCCGCCACTTCGTGCTCGGCGCGGGGTTCTCAGGACGCCGCGGCGATGGATTCGAGGTGCTCCCAGCGCTCGAAGGCTTGGGCGTGTTGGGCTTCGATCTCGGCCAGTCGCTTCGTGGCGAGTACGACGTTGTCCGCCTTGCGATAGAACGCCGGATCGGCCAGTTGGTTGTGCAGGACGCCCAGTTCGCCTTCCAGCGACTCGATCAGCGCCGGCAGCGACTCCAACTCTCTGGACTCCTTGAACGAGAGCTTCCGCGTTTGGCCGGCCTTGCGGGCTTCCTTGTAGAGCTTCTTCTTGTCGACCTTGGGCTTCTCGGGCGCGGGTGCTTCCTGGCTCTGCTGCCGGCGCCAGTCCTGGTAGCCGCCGACGTATTCTTCGATCGCACCGTCGCCCGTGAAGACCAAGGTGCTGGTAACGACGTTGTCGAGAAACGCCCGGTCGTGGCAGATCAGCAGCACGGTCCCCTGGAAGTTGACCAGCAGCTCTTCGAGCAGTTCCAGCGTCTCGCTGTCCAGATCGTTGGTCGGCTCGTCGAGGACCAGGAGGTTGGCGGGTTGGGTGAAGAGCTGGGCCAGCAGCAGCCGGTTGCGTTCCCCGCCGGAGAGGTAGCGGACGGGCGTCTTGGCCCGCTCGGGCGTGAAAAGAAAGTCCTGGAGATAGCCGATGATGTGCTTGCTCTTGCCGTCGATGGTCACGGTGCTCCCGTTGGGCAGCACGTTCTCCCAGACGCTCTTGTCCTCGTCGAGCTTCCGTCGCAACTGGTCGAAGTATGTGATCGACAGTCGCGTTCCCTGCCGGATCGTGCCCGTCTGCGGCGCCAGCTCGCCCAGCAGCAGCCGCACCAGCGTGGTCTTGCCGCACCCATTGGGTCCGATGATGCCGATCTTGTCACCCCGCGCGATCAGCGCGTCGAAATCCTGGATGAGCGGCTTGTCGTCGTAGCGGTAGCTGACGCCCTTGGCCTCCAGCACCATCGTGCCCGAGCCCCGGGCCTCGGCCAGCTTCAACGTGGCGGTCCCCAGCTTTTCGCGCCGGGCCTGACGCTCGGCGCGCATCTTCCGCAGGGCCTGCACGCGCCCTTCGTTGCGGTGGCGCCGGGCCTTGATGCCCTGGCGAATCCAGACCTCCTCCTGGGCCAGCTTCTTGTCGAATCGTTCCCACTCCTTCTCCTCGGCCTCGAGCGTCGCCTGCTTTCGTTCGAGGAACGTGTCGTAGTCGCACGACCAGTCGAACAACTGCCCCCGGTCGATCTCGATGATCCGTGTGGCCAACCGGCGCAGCAGCAGGCGGTCGTGCGTGACGAACAGCAACGTCTGGCCCATCCCGAGCAGATAGCTCTCCAGCCAGGCGATCGAGTCGATATCCAGATGGTTCGTCGGCTCATCCAGCAGAAGCAGGTCGGGCTCGCACACCAGCGCCGCTGCCAGCAGCACCCGCCGCTTCTGACCGCCCGAAAGGGCAGGGTAGTCCCCGTCGGGGTCCAGGCTCATGCGCGTCGTGATGCTCGCGATTTCTTCGAGCACCGACCACGCACGGTGGGCGTCCAGTTGTTCGTGCAACTGGTGCAGCCGGCTGTGGTCGGGATCCCGATGCGCCGCCAGCCGCGTTTCCTCGCGATGATAGCGCACCATCAACTCGCCGCGTTGGCCCAGGCCCCGCGCGATGATCTCGAAGACCGAGCCCTCGAGATCACGCGGGATCGTCTGCGAGAAGTACGCGATCTTCAGTCCCGATTCCGCCTGCACGGTCCCCGCATCCGGGACGACCTGTCCGGCGAGGATCTTCATCAGCGTCGACTTGCCGGTCCCATTGCGGCCCAGCAGACCGATCCGCTGTTGCTTGTCGATTTGAAGACTGACCCCATCCAGCAGCGGGGGCCCGCCAAAGGCGATACTGATCTCTTGCAGCGATACCAATGCCATCGTATAGAACAATCCCGCATCATGTCAATTCCAGGGTTCCATCAGCGACCATACCCCCACCATTCTACCACGCCCGCCGCCCAACCTCAATTCCCGCCTCACACTGGAAGACCCCGAGAGATCCGATCAAGAGTGTGTGCGAGTCCAGGAGTTCCAGGGCCAGCCCGTCAAATTAACAATTAAGAGATATGTGTCAGGGAAGGGGATCCTCGAAGTCAGAGGGGTTGACCCAGCCGGCGGCTTTCTTGTCCAGTTCGCCGTTGCGGTAGCGCTCGTAGAAGTGGCTCGTCTTGCCGTCGGCGTACGGGTACTCGTCGAAGACGTGGCCCTGGCCGAACATGCGCGGATCGCCCTGGGCGCGGAGTTCCTGGAAGAGCTGCTCCTTGAGTGCGGCTTGGCGCTGCGCGAGTTCCGATCGACCGGCCAGATTGTCCAGGCAGTCGGGGTCTTTGCCGAGACGATAGAGTTCTTCCGCCGGACGCTTGCCGAACGACCAGGACCAGTAACGCTGCGTTTCGGGCTTGCGGCGGGCCTGGAGACATTCGGTCTTGGTCGGGCCCCCGTCGACGTTGAGATAGCCGGTCACCGGATCGCCCGCCGGCCAGCGCTCGGGCTCAAAGTTGCACAGGTACAGGAAGCCATCCTTGACGATCCCGCGAATGGGATAACCCACATCGTTGGGCCGGCCGACGTCGTGACGTTCCTTGCCGATCAGCACGTGGTCGCGCGCGGCGATGCAACGGCCCGCCTCGGTCGAGTGGAAGATCTCGGTCAGGCTGCGGCCCGTGATCGGCTGCACTCCGGCTTGTTCGGGATCGACGCCCGCCAGTTCCAGGAACGTCGGGGCAAAATCGATGAAGGAGACGAAATCGTCCACCTTGCGTCCCGGACGGCGGATACCCTGTTTCCACATCATCGCCAGCGGCAGGTGGTTCGAATATTCGTACGCCTGGCCCTTGACGTGCGGGAACGGCATGCCGTTGTCCGCCGTAACGATGATGAGCGTGTTGTCCAGCAGGTTGCGCTTTTCCAGCTCCGCCAGCATGCGCTGCACATGCGTGTCGAAGTGCTCGATCTCGAAGGCGTAGTCGAGGAGGTCCGCGCGAACGGTTTCGTTGTCGGGCCACGGGCGCGGGACGTGGTCGATCTGGTCGAGTTGCTTGCCACCCTTCTTGCGGCCCGAATCGAATTCATACCCTCGATGCGGCTCGAAACCCCCATACCAGAAGCAGAACGGCGTCTCCGGCGGCCGGGCGGCCAGGAAGTCGGCGAAGTTGGCGGCGTAATCGGTTGGACTGATCCCTTTCGTGGGAGGCTTCAGCTTGCGGTTTTGATACGCCCGGCCCGCCAACTGCCGCGGCTTGCCGTCGATCTCGCCGGGCACACCCGGCGCCCAGCCCTTGCCCGTGAAGCCCACGTGAGAGCCCTGCGCGGACAGCACCTCGGCGTAGGTCTTGAACTTGGCCGGGAAATAGCACCAGTGATTGGCCGCCGCTTCGAGTTGCCAGGAATTGCGGCCGGTCAGGATGCAGGAACGCGACGGCGCGCATTTGGCATTGGGCGTGTAGGCATTGGTGAACAGCACCCCCTCGCGGGCCACGCGGTCGAAGCCGGGCGTCCGCACCCAGGAACATCCGTATGCCCCCATGTGAGCCCAGGAGGCATCATCAGCGATGCAGAACAAGATGTTGGGACGTGCCTGTTTCCCGCCGGCTCCGGCCGCCAGCGGCCGCCCTCGCCCCGAAGGGGCGCTGCGCGCCCAGCCGGGCCAAGCCAGCGCTGCTCCCGTCACCTTCAAAAAGGATCGCCTCGATATTCGTGTCTGTTCCATCGACATCGTCCCCTGTGTCGCGATACCACGGACTCAAGTATTCTATCAGCCCACCGCAGGCCCCCTCCATGATACGCAAATTCGGCCCTTCGGCAAGCAGGCGATTGACGGCGGTCCGAGGACTGTTTGACAAGCGCAGGAAATCAGGATTTCTGTCAATTTTCTCCTTGATCCGTGTGTCACTCAGGGGTATAAGCGTGCCTATGGAAAACTCAAAATCACTATCAGACATCGGTTCGTCCCGTCGGCAATTCCTCAAAACCTCCAGCGTCGCCGCCATCGGCAGTGCTCTCGCCAGCCCCCTGGCCTTCGCGGCCCAGTCTTCGAGCGCTACCCTGAAAGTGGGGCTCGTCGGCTGCGGGGGACGCGGTTCCGGCGCTGCCGCGCAAGCTCTGAGCACCGGGGAAGGCGTGGTCCTGACCGCCATGGGCGACGCCTTTGCCGATCGCTTGCAGAGCAGCCGTAAGAGTCTCGCGGCCGACAAGGAATTCGGGGCACGCGTCAAGGTCCCCGACGGTGCGTGCTTTGTGGGCCTGGACGCCTACCAGAAAGTGATCGATAGCGGCGTGGATGTCGTTCTCCTGGCCTCACCCCCTGGTTTCCGGCCGCAGCATCTGCGCGCGGCTGTCGAGGCCGGCAAACATGTTTTCTGCGAGAAACCCGTGGCGACCGACGCCCCCGGCGTGCGCAGCGTCCTCGAGTCCGCCGCCAAAGCCAAGGCGAAGAACCTGTCGCTGGTGTCCGGCTACTGCTGGCGGTATCACCCGGCCCGGCGCGCCTTCTACCAAAAGATCCTCCAGGGCGCCATTGGCCCTGTTCGTGCCATCTATGCCACCTATCTGACCGGACCGGTGAAGCCCATGCCCCCGGCCAGCAGTCGCCCCGCCGGCATGAGTGACGTGGAATGGCAAGTCCGCAACTGGTATAACTTCGCCTGGCTGTCCGGGGATGGGCTGGTGGAACAAGCCTGTCACAGCATCGACAAGATTGCCTGGGCGATGAATGGGGTCCTGCCTCTCAAGGCGGTGGCGACCGGCGGTCGTCAATTCCCCAACAACGAAGGCAATATCTTCGACCACATCGATGTCTTCTACGAATTCCCCGACGGAGTTCGCGCGTTCATGGCCCAACGTCAGATCCGCGGTTGCTACAGTGACAACTCGGACTACCTCATGTGCAGCGAGGGTGTGGGCACCATCAAGGGCTTCAGCGATCCCACCATCACCGGCAAGGAGACGTGGCGCTATAACGGTCCCAAAGCTGACATGTATCAGGTCGAGCACGATGAGTTGTTCGCTTCCATCCGCAGCGGCAAACCCTTCAATGATGGCATCTGGATGGCGCACAGCACGCTCATGGCCCTCATGGGACGCATGGCCGCCTACACCGGCAAAGAGGTCTCCTGGACCGAAGCCCTGAATTCCGAGGAAAAACTCGTGCCCGACAACTTGACGTGGGACATGAAATTGCCCATCAAGCCCATGGCCATGCCGGGGCAGACGAAGTTCGTCTGATATTCTGCAGCCAGGTCTCGAGCAGTCAGGTGACGTTGCGAACCGCGAACCACGATCTTCACCACAGAAGGTGCATCGGGTGAAGCGTACGGATCGATGATTCCTCGCTCAATGACCGGGCGGAATCCGCCTTTGACTGGCCCGACCGTCCTTGCCCTGCTCCCGTACGATACAAACGCTGCTATTTGAATCCGACCTGGGGCGCATTGTAGTAGCCCATTCCGGCATCCGCGACGGCCATGCGGTAGAGATGATTCTGCATCAGACAGACCTTCCGGGAATCCGCGACAATGTTCGTGGAATAGATCCGCAGTTCTCCCGGCAGACTGGTGACGATCTCTTCGCGCCAGTCCCCGATGATGTCCGCCACAATCAGAACATCTCCTTCGATGGCCTGCTTTTCCTCCCCGTTATATTCGATGACTTTGCCCTGATTGCAGATTTCCTTTTGTTCATCCGCATCCCACCAAACGGCCCGGGGAGACAGTCCCCAGAGATTCTTGTCCGAGAGCCTCTTGCCTGTGGCGGTGTACAGGAAGAACTTGTCTCCTCCCTTGGCCTCTCCGGCGTAACACTCAATTCCCGGATACTCGTCGGTCAGATCCCCGATCATCGCCTGACCGTGGACGTGCTGGGTGCTGCCCTCGTACCCCCAGAGGATCTTGCCGGTCCTGGCTTCCACTAAGCAGACGCCATTCTTCACGGAACGCGATTCGATGCCGTAGAAAATCTCGTATCCCGGCCGCTGCGGGTCGATATCGGCAATGTATCCCGCGTCATTGTGTCCCAGTCCGGTCCGCCACATGGGGACGCCGTTGTCATCGAGGGCCGCGGTCCCAATGACCAGTTCGTCCTTTCCGTCCGCGTCAATGTCACCGGTCATGATACAGTGCTGGCCCTGGCCCCGGTAGTTCTTGTACTCCCCCACGCTGGCCCAGGTCCAGATGGGGTTGAGGTCCTTGTTCAAAGCCACGGTCTTGATCACGGTGTAGGTGCCGCGCTGCATGACCAGTGCAGGGTTGATCCCATCGAGATAGGCGACCGCGAGGAAGTTCCGGCACCAGTAGTTGTAGGACTCAAATCCCTCTCGGGAAATCCAGTCCCGTTTCTCGACCAACGCTCCGGTCTGCGCATCCAGCTTCACGAGGTACTCCGGACCCTGGAGCACATGACCGTCCAGTTCGCGGGGATCGCCTTCCCCGGCCTTGGCATAGACTTCCGCTTTGCCATCCCCGTCAACGTCAAAAACCATGTAGGGCGAATACCAGGTTCCCGTTTCAATGGCCCAGCCCATATCATAACGCCACAGGAATTTGCCCTGCGAAGAATAGGCATCCAGTTTATAGGGCTCGGGACTGCGTTTCCAGTAGCCGGGACGATGGTATGGGTCTACGTTGAAATCCGGATGCTGCAGGACGAAGTCATAGGCCCCGTCCCCGTCCAGGTCTCCGATGCCCACTCGTTTCAGGCTCACCTCGTCCTTGAGCTTGATGGAAACCCAGGGTCGATTCCCGGCCAGGGTGAAGACGTAAGCCTGTCCCAACGTCTCTCGTTCCGCGTTCTGGCTGACGGTCGTGACCTTGTATCTGTATCCATGGCCGCCTGACACCGACGTATCCAGGAAGTTGGTGGACCCGGTAATCGGCTTTTCGTTCACCTTCTGGAAATCACCCAGGCCGACGTCCTTCCGGTACACGTTGAAAGCGACGTCTTCGGGATCGCTCCTCAACAACCGCCACCCCACGTATACGCTATCTTCGCCCACAGCCAAGGCAACAACACCACGGTCGATTTTCTCGCTAACCTGGGCCGTAGCAAGGATTGGCCATAAAGCCACTGTAAGTGCAACGGTCGACTCAACACATTTCTTCCAGCGTGACATTAGGCGTGCATTCTTGCGGTGCGTAGCA
>Ga0315289_10005779_pt1 | contig 18232 bp, 15 predicted proteins | sample YL17G11_40_MG_FD_203452 | JGI IMG/M metagenome (GOLD analysis project Ga0315289, IMG submission 203452) | Sediment microbial communities from Yellowstone Lake, YNP, Wyoming, USA - YL17G11_40 | ecosystem: Environmental > Aquatic > Freshwater > Lake > Sediment | place: USA: Wyoming | collected... | reverse complement strand
TACGAGTATTTCCGCACCGAGGCCGCCCAGGCCGACTCGGTCCTCGCGCGCCTGAGCGGGGGCGACCCGTTCCTGCTCCTGAAGCCCTTCGGCGAAGGCCGCGTGCTCATGTTCACGACCGCCGCCACGACCAACTGGACGACCTTCCCCATCCGCAACCTGTTTCTTCCCTTGATGATGCGGGTCGTGCACCTGGCCTCGCGCGGGCAGAACCAGCGCCTCAGCCTCCTGGCCGGCCAGCCTTTCGAGGCCAACCTGATGCCCGACCTGAAGGAGGTCGCCACGGTCGAGGTCTCCGGGCCGCTCGGGCCCGCCGGCGAAACCGTCGCCGAGCAGCGCGAAACCCAACTGGCCGGCGGCCGCAACATCCTCAGGTTCGACAAGACCTGGAACCTCGGCTACTACACGTGGCGCCTGCCCGGCAAGGACATCTCGGGCGGCATCTTCGCCACCAATCCCGACGGGGCCGAGTCGGACCTGGCGGAGATCGCCGACGACAAACTCCGGGCCGACTTCGGCGCAAAGGAAACCCACGTGGCTGCCAGCCTCAGTGAACTTGAGCATCGCTTCAAGGACACCGCCCGCCGCGAACTCTGGCAGTACTTCCTCCTCTTATGTCTTCTCCTGGCGGTCTGCGAACCCCTCATCGCCAACTGGATGCGCCCCGAGCGCCGCCGCGACACCGCCCACCCGACGCTCGTGAAGAAGAAGGCCGCCTGACGCAGGCCGGGGCAACGCGCCGGCTCCCTTGGATGGCACTTGCCTGTCCGTCGGGCTTACGGACTTACGGGGCTGCGGCTGAGAACTGTCTTGGACACAGGTTCCTCACCCGGACACCTTGCTGCCGGAGGACTTGGCGGTAGGTCCACCAGTCGGAATCGACCGCATTCAGAACCTTGGGTCTGTTGCGGCTGGTCAGAGCCACAGCGACATACTTGCGGTCATCACTGTGGAAGTCGGCAAGCTCGGGTGTATCCGGGAACTCGCGGAAGCTGCCGTCCATGGGCGTGATTGGCACCCTCTCGCAACGTTGGGCAACCGCCTGATTATCGAACACCCACTTGACGAACGCCTGGCCCACGCCGGGCTTTCCGGCAAGGCCAAGATTGTCCAGGTACTCATCCAGAATGAACATCCCTGAGTCCAGGACGATCTTGCCGTTGTCCTTGATCCCGGCCAGTGCCGCAACACAAACGAGCACGCAATCGGGCCCCGCCTGGCCGGCTTGCCTATTGGCCACAACGGCGACGTTGGTGTCAACCACGAAGGCCTTCATTGCCCCATTGCTTTCTTGCGCTTCATTGCCGCCGTGGTCATGGCCGCCATTTCCCCAAACTCATCGCCGAAGAAATCCTTGGGCCAGTTCTCTATGCTGCCAAGTAAGTCAACCGTGAGAGGTGTCAACTCCGACTGCCCGTCATTCATCTGACAGAAGTAGAGGGCCGTCGATTCCGGGGCCACATCCCCCTCGGCCACGCGCCGCTGGAGCCTCCGCAAGAGATGCTCACTGTGGCTTTCGAAGATAATCTGGACTTTCCGCCGCTTGACGGCATCGATGAAAACATCCGCCAAGCCAGCCTGCACGGATGGGTGTAGATGAATCTCCGGCTGCTCCAAGACGATTGTGGACCCTTCGGGCACGTAAAAGCACAGCACCAGCGCAGGCAGAATCTGGGAGACGCCGAATCCCACGTCGGTGATAAGCACGCTTGCGGAAGTCGGTGTCCGCTGCACTCGAACGCGGTACAGGTTGCTGTCCGTAATCGCCTCCACAGAGAAACTGTGAATGAGCCCCAGCCGCTTGAGCCACCTAGCAACGTATACCTCAAGACTGGGCCTCTTCGTGCCTTGGCCAAGGGGTATTGTGATGCTGGCCTGCCTTGCCGCAAGGAGGGCGTCAACCACACGCTCGCCTCGGCGACCCATATCCGCGGGTTCGGACCCGGCCCATCGGTACTGGCGCTGAGGGTACTCCCTTAGGGGCCCGAGGTAATAAACTCGCCCAAACATCTCCTCAAATGCAAGCTGGAGGTCTGCGAGGAAGCCGGCGTTCTGGAAATAGGCCTTGACCTGGTCTGGGAAACCATAGCACTTCACGGGAGCAGGCAAGGGCCAGGGCCTTCCGGGATTCCTAACCAACTGGAAGTCTGCCCCCTCCGCGTGCAGTTCGTATTTCGTCTCGCTCACGCCCTGACGCTGCATGGTGAAGCGGCGATCGGCAATCTCGTAGGACATTCGCTTGACTAGCAGTCGCCCCGAAGTGCCTTCAGCGACCTCCGCCTCGAATGTCAACTCCCTGCCCGCAAACAGCACCTGCTTGACGTGGGCCGGATCAGTCACGGCAAAGGGGTGGGCGAACTCCCATAGCAAGCGCCAACTCAAGGTCTTGGCTGGTTCATGCTGAAAGACAACATCCCGGAAGGTTCCCAAGTTCGCGGGTGTCTTCTCGTCTCCGAAGATCAGGGCCTGCGCCCGGTCCGGAGACTCCACGGTCTGCTTGAGCATCAGAAGGAGTTGAAGAATGCTGGTCTTGCCCGAACTGTTTGCTCCGAAAAGACCTGTGATCGGCGCAAGGGGCATCTTGCTGATCTTCGCCCATGACTTGAAATTCGTTACGCTCAACTCTTTGAGCATTGGAAGGGCTCCTTACCCCGCTGCCCCCTCGCTAACGCGCGACCGCTCTGTTTGCGTTGTGGTGGCAGAGGCTGTTCCGCCGAACCACACTCGAGGGCTGGCGCGGATAAGAATACCGTACCTCCAAGAGGGAAGCAAGGTCTGCACCACCTGCTGCGGCAACAGGGGCTTGAGCACGCCTTATGCGTCAAAGCAGTTTCGTAAACCCCGGCACGTACACCGGGTAATGCCCGTCGGGGCCGAGTTTCACCGGCGGCTCCATGTCAAAGCGGCACTCTTCGGGCTTCGGCGGATAGAAGAAGTCCGACTTGGTCGCCTGGTCCCACGTCACCTCTTTGCCGGTGTAGCAACTCAGTTGGCCCATGATCGTGGCCAGCGTGCTCCGGGCCATGTGGTAGCCGCTGCTTACGGGCTTGCCGGCCCGGATCGCCCCGAAGAGGGCCTTGTGTTCCTCCTGGTACGGGTTGCAGCCCGGGCCCTCGTACCGCCACTTGGTCTCGCCGTCGATGCGGCAGGCCGTGAGGTCCGAGCGCCCCTTCGTGCCGATGATGATGCTCGAGACCTCGCCGTAGCACCCGTCGGTCGTGCGGCAGAAGGCGTACAGCCGGGCGCCGCCCGCGAACTGGTACACCACCGAGTGGTGGTCGAAGACGTTGCCGTAGACCTCGTCGACCATCGATGACCGCCCGCCCAGGCCGTGGCACCTAAGGGGCGGTTCCTCGCGCATCGCCCACAGCGACCGGTCGACGTTGTGCACGAGCGACTGCGGCACGTCGTCGCCCGAGAGCCACGTGAAATGATACTGATTGCTGCACTGGTACTGCACTTCGTTAAGGCCAGCGGCCCGCTTGTACAGCACGTACGGCGCCCGCAGAAAGTTCTCCTCGATGGCCACGATGTCGCCGATGGCCCCGTCGTGGATCCGCTTGACGGTCTCCTGCATGCCGCGGTGGTACCGGCTCTGGAGGCCCGAGACGACGCTCAGGCCCTTCTCGCGCGCAAGGTCGCAGGCCGCGGCGACCGTCTTGATGCCCAGCGGGTCGATGCCGTGCGGCTTCTCGACGAAGACGTGCTTGCCCGCCTCGACGGCCGCCTTCGTGTACAGCGGGTGGAACTTGGCGGCACACGCGATGAGCACCACGTCGACGCTCGCGATGACCTTCTTGTAGCCGTCGAAATCGGCGAAGCAGTGATCGTCGTCGACGGCCACCTGGTCAGGCTTCTGCTTCTTGAGATTGGTGCGGCTGTTCTTCACGCGGTCGGCGAAGAGGTCGCACATGGCGGCCAGGCGGACGGCCGGGTCGACGCTCATGGCGTCCATGGCGGCCCCGTTGCCGCGCCCGCCGCAGCCGACCACGCCGATCTTGATGACGTCGCTCCCGGCCGCATGGGCGACCCTCTCGATGGCCAGGGCGCCCAGTGCCACGCCGGAGGCGGCCGCCGCCGACGTCTTGAGAAAGTGCCGCCGCGAGGTCCGCGGTGCTCCAGGGGATTTGCCGGTCTCGACCATGGCTGCGACCCTCCGTTCATGATATAGGTTTGATGTGGCCGCGCGCCGCCTTGCCCAAGCGCGCCGGCAAGCGCCCGCGACTATAACGTTGCGGCGGCCGGTGTCAACGCCGATGTGCGGACACGCCGATGTGCGGCAAGGCGCACCGGGGTAGTGGGGCTACATATCGTGAAATTGGCCGTCAGGCCCATTCATGGGCCTTCGCCCCGCGCGAGCAGGGCCCAGCCCCGCCATTTTGAGGCGGTGTTATCTGCATCGAGATCAGTTTGCGGAATCTCAGGAAACTGGGGCTGAAATAGCGGCTATCCCTTGTCAGGTGATCCAACTGGTGGGGCCGATTTCGCTCACGCGCAGGCCGTGCGTCCCGAGTTTGCAGTAGTCCCTGTCAGAAGAAGTTCTTGATGATCCACATCGGTAGTCCGACGCCCACGCCCACGCCGTAGATGACGTCGAACCAGAAAAAAGAAAGCACGTGGGCGACGTACATCAGCACCACCAGGGGGAAACTCGCAATGGCCAGCGGGTGAAGCGTCTTGGCGGCCGCCCGCGCCTGGGCCCAGAGGATGTTCGCGTCGCCCGTCGATGGGAACGCGTGCGCCCCTATCGAGACCCCCAGCCAGATCATCACGTACGACAGCGGGTCGCTCACCTCGTACAGGTAGATCGGCCCGAACGCCGGCAGGCAGATGAGCAGGCACAGCGAGGTGTTGACGATGAACGGCCCAATCGTGATGAGGAACGACGTGTTGAAGTCCTTGGGATCCTCGTGGAGGACATAGCCGACGGGGTTGCCTACCCTGAAGAAGCAGACTTCGAACACGGCCACGCCCCGGAGGCGGCAAAAGAGCATGTGCGCCGCCTCGTGCACGATGACACCGGGGAACGTCGCGATGGCCACCAGCCAGCCTGGAATGAACAAAACTAGTTCCCTTTCTTCGGCGCCTGGTCGGGGAATCGCCGGTCGAACTCCGCGCGCGTGATGATCTCATGGGTGTCGAGGCGGTGCCGGATGCGGCGGACATAGTAGTCGAAAGGCTCCTGGTTCTCGTGGCGCATCCCGGCGGCCCGATCCAGAACCTGAAGCGCCTCGCGCTTCATCGCCTCATCGCCCGTCACGGCGTACTTGCAGGCCAGGGCCGACGCCAACTGCGCTGCTGCCATGTCGTATTTCGGCTCGGCCAGCGCAATCGCCCGCGACTTGCCGAGGAACGTGTCGTAATCCCTCTCGTCGAACGCCTGGCCCGCCTCGGCTTAAACCAGGAGCGACTCGGCAAACTTGTGCTTGCCATACTTGCGGCACTCGGTGAGCGCCCGAACCGCCTCGGCGTTCTTATCAGCCCGGCCCAATTGGATGCCCCGCAGCAAGAGGCGCTCCTGCTGATGCACCTGGCACTCGGGAACGTGCGCCGCGGCGGCAGCCATCAGGTCGGCGGCGGCATCGAGGTCGCCCGCCTGGAAGGCGCGGCCGGCGCGGTTGGCCTCGATGTGTCCCTGGATGAACCGCAGGTTCCGGGCGAACGAGAACAGGGCCAGCACGACCACCGCGGCCCCGGCGATCTTGATCCACACCGGGAACGGCCGGTGGCGGAACCGGTGAATGCAGGCTTCGCACATCGGCACGCCTGCCAGGAGGGCATGATCGAAGTCGCCCGCGTCATTGCCGCAGTTGCCGCAGACCGTTGGGTCCACGAGGCGGCGGATGTCCTGCTCGTGATATTTCGCCCCTTGGGCAATGGCCTGTTCCAGGCACTTGCGGCAGGACGTCTTGCCCAGGACCTCGAAAGACTCCCCCCTCGGAAACTCGCCGCCGCAGTTCTCACAGGTGACGTGGCGCATCACGCCACTCCCGGCCGGTGTGCCGAAAGCCGAATCGGTCAGCGCAATGTCTACATGCTACTCAAGAGGCATGCCCAGCGTCAACAATCAATCGGGCCCGCCTTGCCCAAGCGCGCCGGCAAGCGCCCGCGACTATAACGTTGCGGCGGCCGGTGTCAACGCCGATGTGCGGCGAAGCCTGCCGGTTTTGCCCTTGAAAAGTATCGAGAACCGTGATAGCCTTGGGCCGTGCCAGGAACGGCCCGGGCGAGCGCTGCCGGTCTGTCACGCCTGCGGCACGTATTCCGGCCGACCGCCCAAGAAGGGGATACTGGTATTCTGCCCCAGATGCCCCTGCCACGAAGGCTGGAGAGACGCGGCAGGAAGCATGAGGCAAAGCCTGGGGCCGGAAGAAGTGTCGGTAGTCTCGGGAGGGATGTGCATGCCTGGAAGTAGGGAGTGCGAACCATGACGATGACCCGTCTGCCTCGTGGCGTCTGCCGGCAACTGCGGTACTACGTCTACCTTTACGTCAACCCGCTGAATAACGAAGTCTTCTATGTCGGCAAGGGCAAGGGTAACCGGGCTCTGTCGCACCTGGACGGTTGCGGCAAGGCGGAACATGCGAAGACCATCAGGAAACTCAGAAGAAGTGGCGTCACGCCCCGAGTCGAAATCCTGGCCCACGGGTTTCGCAGCCAAAAGGAAGCTCATGCGGTTGAGACTGCGGCCATCGATCTGATCGGACTGGAAGGCTTGGCGAACACTGTGCGCGGGCGCCGCAGTCGACGTTACGGGCGAATGCCCCTAGAACAGGTAATGTCGCTCTATCAAAGCAAGCCAGCGAGGATCAAGGAACCGGTGGTCTTGATCCGGATCAGCAGGGCTTACCATTACGGCATGAGCGATACCGAACTGTATGACGCCACGCGTGGAATCTGGCTCACAGGCAAGCGACGCGAGCAAGCCAAGTACGCCTTTGCAGTCTACGCGGGTATCGTGCGTGAGGTTTACCAGATAGCCACATGGCTTCCAGCTGGGTCGACGTTCAGATCCGGTTATCCCCACGGCCAGCGCAAACCGGGGCGATGGGAATTCGTGGGAGCGGTTGCCCCTGAGAAAGTCCGACGGAAATACGTGAACCGTTCAGTGCAAGAGCACATCCGCGAAAGAAGCCAGAATCCAATCCTGTATGTCAACTGCTGATGGCGTTGGCACTCCGGCAGTGGCAGACGCTGGCGCTGCGCGTGGCCTGGGCATGCCGAGCACCCGGTCACAGCCGGTCGGGTGACATCTTCACTCCATCGATTCGGTTGTCTTCCGCGCGCCGAACTCCCGAGATCCGCGGCAACTCCACAGTGGGGGATTGCCTTCCCCCGCTTTACGCCGGGCCGGAAATATGGTAATCTACTTGCCCTGTCGCGCTGATACCCCACGGATATGTGGAGACGCCGTGTTCGTTCACCAGAAACAACTGGCCGAGGACGTGGTCCGGCGGCTGCGGGCGGCGGGGCATGAGGCCCTGCTGGCGGGGGGATGCGTCCGCGACCTCCTGCTTTCGCGATTGCCCAAGGACTACGACGTGGCCACAAGCGCCACGCCGCAAGAGGTCCTGGCGCTCTTCCCGAGGGCCCTGAGGGTCGGCGAGGCGTTCGGCGTGGTCGTCGTCATCGAAGATACCAGCGAGATCGAGGTGGCCACGTTCCGCCGCGACGCCGCGTACACCGACGGACGCCACCCCGACGCGGTCGCCTTCACCGACGCCCGGCACGACGCCCTGCGGCGGGACTTCACGATCAACGGCATGTTCCTCGACCCCGAGACCGGCGCGGTGGTCGATTTCGTCGGCGGCCAGGAGGACCTGAAGGCCCGCCTCATCCGGGCCATCGGCGACCCGCGGCAGCGGTTCCTCGAGGATCACCTGCGGATGTTGCGTGCGGTCCGGTTTGCGGCCGAACTGGGGTTCACCATCGACCCGGCCACGGCGGCGGCCGCCAGGGAGTTGGCGCCGAAGATCGCCGGCGTGAGCGGCGAACGTGTTGCGGCGGAACTGGAGCGTATTCTCGTCGCCCCGCCGGCCGGGCGGCGGCACGGACTGGAACTGGCCGACGAACTGGGGCTTATCGAGGTCATCCTGCCGGAGGTCCGCGCCATGAAGGGCGTGGCCCAGGGGCCCGACGTGCATCCAGAGGGCGACGTGTTCGTCCACACGCTCTCGGCCGTCGAGCACTTGCGCGAGCCGACGCTCGAACTGGCCCTGGCTGCGCTGCTGCACGACGTCGGCAAGCCGCGCACGGCCGTCATGCGCGACGGCCGTTGGACCTTCTACGGGCACGCCGAACTTGGCGAGAAGATGGCCGAGGGGGTCTGCCGGCGCCTGCGCCTCAGCAATTACGAGGCCGGCCGTGTGACGTGGCTCGTGCGCCAGCACATGTGGCTGATGAACGCCGGCGAGATGCGCGAGGCCCGCCTCAAACGCCTGTTTGCCGAGGGCGGGTTCCTGGACCTGGCGGAACTGTGGCGGGCCGACTGCCTGGCCTCGGGCGGCACGGCTGAGGCCTATGATGCCCTGATGGCCCGGTACCGTGCCCTGGAGGCGGCCGAGGTTCGCCCGCCGCCTCTCGTCACCGGCCACGATCTCATTGCCCTGGGTCTTGAGCCCGGGCCGGTATTCCGTACGGTTCTCGACGAACTCTACGATGCCCAACTCGAGGGCCGCGCCAAGACGCGCGACGAGGCCCTCGCCCTGGCCCGAAAGATAGCCGCCGAACAATGCAAGCCGCAGCCGTGAACGCCAACAATCACGCCTCGACCGTCGATACCCACGGCCGGCCGATTACGCCCAGCCGCTTGAGGCGGGCGATGAACCTCAACATCGCCGTCGGCGCCATGGGCATGGCCTGGTATGCGGTCTGTTCCGCCCAGCAGGTGCTCCAGGTCTTCTTCAAGAACCACCTGCACGCCACCGACGCCGAACTGGGCCTGCTGGTGGCCGTGGCCGGGTACGCGGCCCCGCTGCACCTGGCGGCGATCTTCATCTACGGGCGGCTGAAGCACCGCAAGTACTTCTGGGTCTGCGCCCACATCGTGCACCGGCTCCTCGGGTACGTGCTGGCGGCGGTGGCGATCTACGCCCAACTGGGCGGCAACCGGCAACTGGGTATCAACATCCTCATCGCGGCGTCGGCCGTCAGTTGGGTGCTGATGACCATCAGTGCCGCAGGGTGGTGGTCGTGGATGGCCGACCTGGTGCCCGAGAGCATCCGCGGCACGTTCTTCGGCCGCCGGGCCGTCATCGTCCACTCAACGAACATGGTCTGGTTCTTCGCGATCATGGTGTGCCTGGACTACCTGAAAGGGGCGGGCGACCTGTGGGTGTACGCGGTGGTCTTCGGCCTGGGCGGAACGCTGGGCATCGTCGACATTGCGCTGCACGCGTTCATCCCTGAGCCGAAACGCCACCCGGGCGAGATGAGCATCGGCTGGCGCGAGTTCATCGAACCGGTCCGCAACTGGAACTTCATGCGGTTCTCGATCGCCATCGGCGTGTTCGGTTTCGCCATCGGCGTGTGGGGGCCGTTCCTGGCCCCGTACATCGTGGCCGACGTTGGCCGCACGGGCGGCGGCCTCGGCGCCCCGAATATGTGGCTGGCCATCATGTTCGTCATCAACCAGACGGTCTGGATCTTGACGGTCACGGCGTGGGGGATCCTAATGGACCGCTTCGGGCGCAAGCCGACCGTGGTCCTGGGGGCCCTCTTCCCGGTGTGCTGGATCGGGTACCTTTTCCTGACGCCGCACAACTACGTCTACATTCTGCCGGCGATCGCCCTGCTGGGCGGCCTGATCAGCCCCGGCTACTGGAACGGCGTGGGCCAGTTGATGCTGACGCTGACGCCGCAGAAGAACCGCACGACCTTCGTGTGCTGGCACAACGTGGTGGCGGCGGTCATCGGGGCAGGCGGGTCGCTCGTCGGCGGCCTCTTGAAGGACGCCATCGACCGGCCGCAGGCGCACGCCTGGCTCGGCCCGCTGGCTGACGGCGTCAAGCAGGCGCTGGTGGGGGCGGGCCTGTCATCGGAGTTCTGGGGCATCCACGTCACGAGTTTCCACGTCGTGGGCCTCTTGTCGCTGGTGCTGTGCGTGCCGTGCATCGTGCTCCTGAGCCGCATACGCGAGGGAAGCGAGCGGCCGGTGGGATTCGTGGTGTCGCGCCTGGCTACGCCGGGCGTGTTCCGGACGTTCCTGAACCTCGGGAGCATCGCGAGCCCCGCCAGTTCGCGCCATACCGCCCGGGCCCTGCGGTCGGTGGACGGCGTTTCGGGCCACGTTGCGGCGACCGAGGTCACCGCGCGGCTCGACGACCCTGACCCGGAGGTCCGCGAGGAGGCGGCCAGGGCGCTGGGCCGCATAGGCTCGCACGAGGCGGTCGACGCCCTCGTTCAGCGGCTGCGCGACCCGAACTCGACCATCCGGCCCGATGCCGCGCGGGCCCTGGGGCAGATCGGCAGCCCCGACGCCGTGCCGGCCCTGATTGAGGCCCTCTCCGCCGGTTCCGTGGAACTCGAAGAAGCGTGCGCCCAGGCCCTCGGCGCCATCGGCGACCGCGCCGCCCGCAGCCGCCTGCGCCGCCTTCTCCAGGAGAAGCGGACCGAGCGCGTCTTTGTGTCGAGCGCCGAGGCGATGTCGAAACTCGGCATCCTCGAAGCCGGGTGGGAAATCGTGCCGCGCATCCACGAGACCGCCAACCCGGTCCTCAGGCGGCAACTGGCCATAGCCATGGGCAACCTCCTGGGCAATCCGGGCGAGTTCTACGCATACCTGATGGGCGAGACCACGCACCAGGGCGCCCGCCTGGGGCGGCTGATGCGCGGCGCGCGGCAGGCGATTCGCTCGTTCCGCCCGGTGGCCGCCAACAAGGTGGAGCGGGCGGTGCTCAAGGACCTCGACGCGGACCTCGAGCGCATCCGGAACCTGATGGAGGGCCAGGAGTATGGGCACGCCGTCGATGCGATTCACGAGCACGTGCGGAGCCTCGTGCGGCTGACCATCAAGCAGGAACTCGAAGACGAGTTCGCCGTGGAGTACGCCTTTGCGCGCGACGCGAAACTCGGCCTGGGGTTCTGGTTCGTCCAGAAGATCCGGTCGCTGATGCCGAACATCAAGGACCCGGAACTCCTTCACGCCGACGCCCTGCTGGCCCTGTACTTCCTGAGTTCGTACCGCCTGCCGCCGGATGCACGTGCCGAGAAAATGTAGGCCGGGGCGTTGCCCCGGCGCTGTTCATCGTGATGATGAAAGCCGCGGCGCCGCCGCAGCCTACATCTTTAAGTTCCTAGCGGTTGGGTGTATCCTCTGCGTTGCACGGTCCGGCTAGCCAAGTGCTTACTTCATTTCTCAGGGGACAGCCAGTTGCGAATGAGATCCACCGCATCACTGACGGAACAGTATTCCATGTACAGTTTCATCAGAATATCAGTGTGTAGCACGCTCAGGCTTTCGTGCTTGAGAATCCGACATTCCCGACCAAGGAGGTGCATCATCCCCAACTCATAGGCAACGTTGGGGTTGAAAAACTGCTGGGTCTCTGGTTCGCCGAAAACGGCCAACCCCCTTGAACAACAGAGGAGGCATGCGATGGGATTGTATAGGTCATCTGTGAGATTGTGATCCCTGGCAAGAATGCCTTGGTAACCACACCTACCGAGTTCGGCCTTTACGCCGGCGATCAGATTCTCATTTCTCTTCCGATAGCGGATCATCATGAATACCGACCTGTCAAATGGATGGCTAGCCACAAACGCGGCAATCTGGCTCTTCCAACCCAAGATGGAGTTGGGGACAAGCCGGAGCGGAAGATCAGGAATCTGCGGGATGAAGAGTTCGTCTGCTGCTGGAGGATGCGCCCTTAGCAGAGGGCCCGGAGCAGCTGGCAAGTAAAGGACAAGACCGTTGGCCAAAGCGATGGCTCTGTAGAGCCGTTTTCGGTAATCGGAAGCGGGTTTGATTCTATTGGTCAGAGCCGCCAATGCTTGGATTTCGGCGGTGAGTTTCTGTAGGTCACGCTTGCTATGAAGGAATGGTGAGATTGCCGCACTGACTACAGAAAACCACGTTCGGAAAAGGGTCCTGAACCTCTCCTTCAGCGTCTCGTCCCTAACCGTCCTTCCGGGGAGTCTCGAGAGGATTTCCCTGAGGGTACCAAGTTCGGCCCGAAAAGCTCGAAAGGCTTGCTCAGGCACCTTGTCAACACCTTATGCGCGCAGGGCAGCGTCAACTGACTCGACGCCATCTGTGGTAAGCACAAAGGCCATTCTCCCTTCCTTGTCTCCTGATGGCATCATTGTGCCTTTCTTGATGTTCCTCGCAACACAATCACTGGGATTGGTTGGAGGCGGCACCTTCGCGGCGCGTATCGTCTCCACAATGTCTGACGTAGTGAAGCTTTCCTGCTGTTTGATAGTCTCAAGGTAATATCCTGCGACCAAGACACGTTCGACATCAGTCTTGGGAGCAGCCTTCCTGAAGAACTGGGCCGGAGATAGGGCTCTTGACGCGGAAGGCGATGCCTGGGCGATCTGGCCAGCCGAAGCCCTCTGCGTACCAATAGGCGCAGCGGCGGCCTGCTTATGATGCTCAAGGAATTCTGCGATCTTCTTCTCCACGAACGCGCTGGGGCCGGTTACTTCAATCTCGCTGTCCCCAACCCTAACTCTCATGGTGACACTGCCTCTTGGTTTACCTGCCATTTTGATCCCTCCCATTCTCTTATTGCACTCATCCACCGCTTACATGTATATGCGCATAACGTGAGCTTCGAGCCAGTGGGTTTTGCTGCTCCGGTTGGCGTACCAGCGTGCGCCCCAGATTCCCCTTGCCGCACTTAGGGGCTCAGTTCCACCTTCTGCAGCCAAACTCCATGCGCATAAGCTAGTTTCCAAGCATCAGGATGTCAAGGGTTGTCTGGCGTTGATGTGTCGGCAGACTTCCCCTGGATGAGCAACCTGCGGATCCAGTGCCAGCGTCCTGCCTCGAAGTCTGTTATGCCGTTGGCGAATCTTTCCTTTGCGTTCTTTGCGTTCTTTGCGGTTAGAGAAGAAGCCGGGGCGTTGCCCCGGCCTACAGGCACTCATATCTTCTGGATGAGCAAACTGGCGTTGTGGCCGCCGAAACCGAAGGAGTTGGAGGCGGCGCGGCGGATCTTCATGGGGCGGGGCACCAGCGGCACGTAGTCGAGGTCGCACTCCGGATCGGGCTCATCGAGGTTGATCGTCGGCGGCGCGACCTGGTCGCGGATCGCCAGCACTGTGGCGATGAGCTCGACGCCGCCGGACGCTCCCAAGAGGTGCCCGACGCTCGACTTGGTGCTCGAGATCGCCAGGCGGCGGGCGTGCTCGCCGAAGACGGTCTTGATGGCCTTCGTCTCCGACACGTCGCCCAGCGGCGTGCCGGTGCCGTGCGCGTTGATGTAGTCCACAGAGCCGGCCTCGGCCCGGCCGTCCTTCAGCATCTGGCTCATGGCGGCGGCGGCGCCGCGGCCTTCGGGATCGGGCTGCACGATGTGGCATCCGTCGCCGCTCATGCCGAAGCCGATGAACTCGGCGTAGACGCGCGCCCCGCGGGCCCGGGCGTGCTCGTATTCCTCGAGGACCACGATGCCGGCGCCTTCGCTAAGAACGAAGCCGTCGCGATCGCGGTCGAAGGGGCGGCTGGCGCGGGCGGGTTCGTCGTTGCGGGTCGAGAGGGCCCGGGCCGAGCAGAACCCCGCCAGCCCCATCGGCGTCAGGGCGGCCTCGGAGCCGCCCGCGATCATGACGTCGGCCTCGTCGAGTTCGATGGTCCAGAGGGCCTGGCCGATGGCGTTGTTGGCGCTGGCGCAGGCGTTGGCGACGCCCGCGTTCGGCCCCTTGATGCCGTAGAGGATGGAAATCTGGCCGGCTGCGGCGTTGATCATCAGTTTGGGGACCATGAAGGGCGAGACCCGCATGGGGCCTTTCTCGAGGAGGCGGGTGTGCTGCTCCTCTAACTCCTTCAGGCCCCCGATGCCGCTGCCCACGATCGCCCCGACGCGGAAGGGATCCTCCTTCGCCAGGTCCAGGCCGGCGTCCTTCACCGCCTGCACGGCCGACGCAACGGCCATCTGGGCGAACCGGTCCATGTGGCGCGCGACGCGCTTGTCGAGCCAGGCTTCGGGGTTGAAGTCCTTGATTTCGCCGGCGATGCGGACGCTGTAGCGCGAGGGGTCAAAAGACTCGATGCGGCTGACGCCGGACTCGCCGGCCAGCAGCCGTTTCCAGAAGCCCTCCACCTCCTGACCCAGCGAGGTGATGAGGCCGAGACCGGTGATCACGACGCGGCGTGTCATCGCTTACAGGTGCGCCTCCACATAGGCGATGGCCTCGCCGACCGTCTTGATCTTCTCGGCATCCTCTTCCGGGATGTTGATGTCGAACTCGTCCTCGAAGTCCATGACGAGTTCGACCGTGTCGAGCGAGTCGGCCCCGAGGTCGTTGATGAACGAGGACTCCCGGGTAATCTGCGACTTGTCGACACACATCTGTTCGGCCACGATTTCTATCACGCGTTCCTCGATGGTCGCCAAGGCTCTTCCTCCCTGATTCTACCTTATCAACCTTCTCCCATGCTCCTGCCCCGATCCTGCCGGGGTCCGAGGCGCTTCACGAGCCAAAGAGCCGCTACGGCGCCATGCCTCCGTCGACCGGCAGCACGTGGCCGGTGACGTACGACGCCTCATCGCTGGCCAGGAAGCAGACGACCCTGGCGACCTCGGCGGCGGTGCCCATCCGCTGGAGCGGGATGGCCGCCAGGGCTTTCTCCTTGGCCTGCTCCGGCAGCACCTGCGTCATGTCGGTGTCGATGAAGCCAGGCGCCACGGCGTTGCAGCAGACGTTCTTGCGCGCCAGTTCCCGGGCCACGGTCCGCGTGAACCCTACGACGCCCGCCTTTGACGCCGAGTAGTTGGCTTGCCCGGGGTTGCCCACCAGGCCCGACACGCTCGCCATGTTCACGATGCGTCCGTACCGCTGGCGGATCATATAGCGTGCGGCATGCTTCGTCATCAGGAATGTGCCCTTGAGGTTGACGGCCATGACGAGGTCCCACTGCGTGGCTTCCATCCGCAGGATGAGGTCGTCGCGGGTGATGCCGGCGTTGTTGATGAGGATGTCGATCCGCTGGGTCTTCTCGGCCACGTCGTCGATCATGTTCTCCACGGCCGCTTCGTCGGTCACGTCGACCTTGTAGGTAAGGACCTGCTTGGCGCCGGCGGCGGCGACCTTCTCGGCGGCGGCCTTGAGCGCGTCTTCCAGGACGTCGGCCATGGCGACGGTGGCGCCGCCGGCGGCCAGGAGCGTGGCGATCTCCAGGCCGATGCCGCGGGCCGCGCCCGTCACGATGGCCGTCTTGCCCTCGAACCTCATGCGCTGCCTCCCCTGGCGAACGCCTCGACGTCGGCCGCGGTTCCGATGACGGCGGCCCGGCGGGCGACCCGGCGGTCGATCCGCTTCAGCAAGCCTGTCAGGACCCGCCCGGGGCCGATCTCGTAAAACCGGTCGAAGCCGTCGGCCAGCAGTCGCTCGATGCCTTGCTGCCAACGGACCGGACCGTCAACCTGGCGGGCCAGAAGGTCCGCCACGACCTCTGGGCCACTATAATAATCGCCCGTCAGGTTTGCAACGACGGGGAATCCAAGTTTCTGAACCCGGAGGCCCCGAAGTTCTGGGGCCAATTTCTCCCGGGCAGAGGCCATCAGGGGCGAATGAAACGCCCCCGCCACCGTAAGCGGGACGGCCCGCTGGGCGCCCATGGACTCCGCCAGTTCGAGCACCCGGTCGCAAGCCGCTTTAACGCCGCTCAGGACCACCTGGCCGGGGCAGTTGTAATTCGCGGGCCAGATTGTACCGCCGGGTCCGGCGGCCTCGCAAATCTTTTCTGCCGCCGCTTCGTCGACGCCCAGGAGCGACACCATGCCTCCGGGCTGGGCGTCGCAGGCCTCCTGCATATAGCGCCCGCGAAGGTGCGTCAGGCGGACCGCCGTCTCGAAATCCATCGCCCCGGCCGCCACCAGGGCGGTGTACTCGCCCAGGCTGAGGCCGGCGGCCGCCTCGGCCGCAAGGGCTTTGCCGGCAGGCGTCGTGCGAATCGCCGCCAGGGCGGCCAGGCTCGTCGCCAGGATGGCCGGCTGGCTGATGTCGGTGGCCGTCAGCCGGTCCTCGGCGCCCTCGAAGCAGATGGCCGAGAGCGAAAACCCCAGCGCCCGGTCGGCCCGATCGAAAACGGCCTTCGCCTCCGGGAACTTCTCGGCCAAATCCCTGCCCATGCCGACGTACTGGGCGCCCTGGCCGGGGAATAGGAACGCTGTCTTGCCCATGCTTGCGGCCTCAAAACGTGTATGAGAACCCCGCAGCCTCTGTGGCACACCCGCCCTCGGGTGTGCAATAGCGGCAATAAAGCGATTCGCCCGCACAAGGCGCTCAGCCGAGGGCGGCTGAGCCACAGGCTTCTCATTCACGTTCTCAAAGGTTTCTGAAGGACTGAAGGCCCGTCAACTCATCCGTGCCGGATGACCGCTCCCGCCCAGGTCAGTCCGCCGCCGAAGGCGATGAGGATGGCCACGTCGCCGGCCCCAAGGATGCCCTGGCGCCGGGCCTCGTCGTGGGCGATGGCAACGCTCGCCCCGCCGGTGTTGCCGTACTTGTCGATATTCATGAAGACCTTCTCCGGCGGGAAGCCCATGCGGCCGGTGGCGGCGTCGATGATGCGCTTGTTGACCTGGTGCGGGATGACCAGGCGGACCTGCGGCGCCGTCAGGCCGCACGCCTTCAGGCACTCGTCGATGAGTTCCTCCATCTTCTCGACGGCGAAGCGGAAGACCTCGCGCCCGCGGATTTGCATGTAGTGGAGCCGCCGGTCGATGGTCTCGTGCGACGGCGGCCGCCGCGATCCGCCCGCCGGCAGGATCATGAGTTCGCCGCCCGACCCGTCGGCGTAGAGCGTCGTGTAAAGGACGCCGGTGTCGGGCTGGTCGCATGCCTGGAGTACCGCCGCCCCGGCCCCGTCGCCGAAGAGGACGCACGTCGAGCGGTCGGTGTAGTCGGTGATCGACGAGAGAATCTCGGCGCTCGTGATGAGGACGGTCCTGGCCTGGCCGGCCAGGATGGCGGCCCGCGCCTGGGCCAGGGCGTAGATGTGCCCGCTGCACGCGGCAGTCAGGTCGAACGCGCCGGCGTGCTTGCACCCCAGGCGGTCCTGGATCCAGCAGGCGGTCGCGGGGAGCGTGTTGTCGGCGGTGATCGTGGCGCAGACCACCAGGTCGACCTCTTCGGGCGCCACGCCGGCGTCGGCCAGGGCGGCGCGCGAGGCGGCGATCGCCAGGTCGCTCGTGGCCTGGTCGTGCTCGGCCAGGCGGCGTTCTTTCATGCCGGTCCGCTGGGTGATCCACTCGTCGCTGGTATCGACGATGCGGGTGAAGTCGTCGTTGGTCATCACCCGCTCGGGCACGTACATGCCGGTGCCGAGGAGTCGGGCGCTGGCAGGGCGGTTCACGCGTCAGCACCTCCGGCCCGGGCCACTTCTTCGACGATCAGGCGGTTGACCTGCTGCCGGGCGAACGTCGAGGCCGCCCGCAGCGCGTTCGTGATGCCCCTGGCCTTGGAGTTCCCGTGGCAGATGATGACGACGCCGTCGACCCCCAGGAGCGGCGCACCGCCGTACTCCTCAGAGTCGTGCCGGCGCTGGAGTTCGCCCAGGACGGGGACGAGTTTGGCCTTGACCTGGGGGTCCATCGCCTCGATTTCCTGCATGATGGTCTGGAACATGCTGCCGGCCAGGGACTCGACGCACTTCAGGACGATGTTGCCCACGAAGCCGTCGCAGACGATGACGTCGAAGCGGCCGTTGAAGATATCGCGGCCCTCGGCATTGCCGCGGAAGTTCACGTGCGACCTCGCGAGGAGTCGGCGGGCCTCGATCGCCAGTTCGTTCCCCTTCTCGCCTTCCTCGCCGATGCTCAGGATGCCCACCCGCGGTTTGTCGATGCCGATGACATTGCGGGCGTAGATGTTGGCCATCACGCCGTACTGCAACAGGTGCACCGGGCGGCTGTCGACGTTGGCGCCCACGTCGATCAGGACGACCGGGCCGTAGAACGTCGGAAAGACCACGCTTATGCCCGGGCGGCGGATGCCCGGCAACCGCTTGACGATCATGTGGGCCGCCGCGACGAACGCGCCGGTGTTGCCGGCGCTGACGACG
>Ga0315289_10005778_pt1 | contig 18232 bp, 33 predicted proteins | sample YL17G11_40_MG_FD_203452 | JGI IMG/M metagenome (GOLD analysis project Ga0315289, IMG submission 203452) | Sediment microbial communities from Yellowstone Lake, YNP, Wyoming, USA - YL17G11_40 | ecosystem: Environmental > Aquatic > Freshwater > Lake > Sediment | place: USA: Wyoming | collected... | reverse complement strand
CGCAAATGCCGCGGCAATAACGTAATTGTATTTCATGTTAAATCTTTCTGTGTTGAGTGTGTTAGTTGATCTTCAGACCTTGCAACGCACCTGCGTTGGGGTCAACTTGCTGCGAACTTCCTGCCGGACGAACCTGACTGTCGTCGTATGTAACGACATACAGTGCGCCCAAGATAGCAAGGACAATCAATGTACCAATGATGCGATACTTCATTTAGCGACTCACTTTCTGTGTTTCGCGAACCTTCACATCAAGTACCACAGGTTCGCTGTGAGCTAATTGTGCAACAGGTTGGGCAGGTTTGTCATCCGCATCCACATCCAGGGCCGCTGCAACTTCAAGTTGGGCAAATGCCATGTTCATGGATTCAAACACTGCATCACATGCTGTATCGGCCTTCAACTTCTCGAATGCATCACCAGTATCCATACCGGCAGCACGGTTGGCTTCAATTGCGTCCTTAGACATCTCGTAATACGCCTTCATTTCTTCGAGCTTGTTATCACCATCTTCCAAAGAAGTCTGAGCTTCATTCAGCGCCTTCTTCTTGCGTTCGACCAGATCAGTCATACGTGCAAGCTGGGTCTCAAATTCCTGGGCGCGGGCTGGATACTTCTTCTTAAAATTATCCACCTTTGTGGAAAAGTTTGAACGAGCAGTAATGGCCTGAGTTACCGATGCTTTGAATACTTGGAATGCCTGCTTCTTAGCAATAAGCAATGCAGTAAGCGTCTCGATTGGATTCTGCTCTGCTGCGGCAGTTACCTTCTGAATGTGCTCAACCTTTTCAGCATCCATCAAACGATATTTGTAATTTGCAACCTTGAGTGCAAACCACGGAGCAAGTTGCACCAATGTAAATGCAACGGCTGCTGCGATTGCTAGGCCAAATAGGCCACCAATGGCCATAAAGATAAATGGCGCAACGAGTAATCCGACTACACCAAGGGCTGCAATCTTAATCCAGCCGCTAAATTTATCCCGCTTTGCTACAATTTCTTGTGCTACTACTTGTGTATCCACTGTGTGTCCCTTTCTAGAACAATGGTAAATGACCTGTAATCTTATTAATCAGTTCTTCATTATCCGGCCCTACGCCGACAGCAGTAAGTGTAGGCACTCCGGCGAACTCTGTCAAGCCTGCATCAGTGATAAGTGAAGAGGGGATGCCTGCTAATTTAGCTGAGTTATGGATGAATACCAGATCTTCATCGGTTTCAACATAACATGTAACTTTGGTAAATCTACCGGTTATCCATTCCCAGATAAAGGGATTGTTCAGAGGAATAATTAGTTTATCATCCTCAATCGAAGATAGACTTAGCAAAGCACCAAGACTAGCGTGGGCTCCTTGTGCGATGTATTTCCCCGTACGCATATTGCGTGCCTTAGGAAACTTCTTCATCACAATGACTTGCTTAGAACCCACGCTTTCTCCTTACTTCAGGGCAGCAACAGCCGAGTCGTAAATCTTGTGGTATACGCCACGGAAGAACTTGGTTACCAATTCCTGAATGAAGTTGATAATGTCGCCAACCAGATTCTCTACCAAACTAAACGGCCAAATAACGATCCATGCAGTAATAGTACCAAGCATTGCCTTCGGGTGTAGGGCACGCAATGCATATTCTTTCTCTTGCGCGGTGCTTTTCTTATTGGCTTCAACGACCTTCTGTGCATGACGCTTATAACGCCAGAAGCTCCAAAGCAAACCAACAACAATGTATCCAACTGCGCCAAGTGCAAGGGTAAGCCAAGAAAAGCTAAACGTGAAGAACGCGACGGCGACTGCAAGAATCATAAAGAAGATTGCCCAGCCGCTCGATTCAGTGTGTTCAGCGAAAATACCGAACAAGAAAAGCGCGGCAAGGATAAAAACGGCCCAACCAGCAATAAAACCGGCAACAGAAGCCAGTAAACCAGCCTCGGCAGCAGTAATAACTACTGGTACAGTAGCAGATGCCGCAGCAGCAGGAGCAGATGCAGCAGTCGCAAAAGCAGACATACTAGTTAGTGCAGCAACCGCCGCGGTAAGTTTCTTAAACATATATTCCTTTGTGTGTTAGAGTGAACGCATAATTGCGCCCACTAAGTGTAATTTATTGTGTGCAGGAAAGCAAGTGGCTTAGAAGCTACCGCTCTTATACATTGTGTTGGCAACGGTGAATGAACGCTTCCATGACCATTCGTCAAGCACTAGTTGGTTGAATACATCTTCTTCAACCTCAATCACATCCTCGACCGAAAGTTCGAGCATGCGAATGGCACGCTTATAGTCGTTCTCATAGGAAGCAGGTGGTGTAGGCTGAGCCTTGATTTTCTTGAATTGTTCCAGATCTGCGGTCTTGGCCAACTTGGCATTACCTTGTGCAATTTGCAGGACTAACTTCTTATAGTCCTCCACTGCTTCGATAAATTCAGCGACGTGTGTAATTTTGTTGGCTTGGACAATAGCAAGTAGCTCCAAACGATTCATCTTAATTGCATTCATGACATTCCTTGATGGGTTTTGCATTGTGTTCTTTCGTTAGTGGAGGAAAGCATCGTATTCGAAACGAAACCTATCTCGCGATAAGTCCAGCCGATTTCCAATCGGTGGTAGCGCCCTGGCTACTTTACTTTCCGTATCTGATAGTATACGCGAATGCTATACTAATGTCAACCTTCATCCTAATAATGCTGCCACCAATAGGAATTCTTCTACCATTTCAATATCTTGATTTACCTTAATTAATAATTCTTCAGCAAGATGATTTTTGCTACGACGTGCTTCAACTTCTGCTCTCGATAACTGAGTTACTTCAGCGCGAATATTTTCAATCATCTTCCTTACCTCTTTTCCATGAATAAGAGGTAAAGTCTTATGAACAAGACCAGTTTCGTAACTCGACCAATCAAGACTTGAATGAATCATATTGTATTTATCGTGGTGCGGATAAGAGGACTCGAACCTCCACGCCTTTCGGCACAAGCACCTCAAGCTTGCGTGACTACCAATTCCACCATATCCGCATTTAGGGTTCCTAGCATAATGTCGTCTAACAAAAGACCCGTGACTTAAATTAGCACTTCGGCAAATATGCAAGATAACAAGTTTCAGTACATTTAGGGGTACGGTTAGTATGGCTTACCAGCCTATTTGGTTGCGAACCCCTGGAGTTGAACCAGGTATCTCTGGCTTATGAGACCAGCGGATTACCGTCTTCCTCGGCCGCGTCTGTTTTATAAGGTTATAAGTCATTGCAAAGCAAACCTAAGTCTTGCAAAAAGATCGCCGGGCTTCGATCCACGCGCCGTACCCATTACAGGATGGTTGCCACCATTTAACCAGCATTTCAATTTTACGTGAAAAATAACAATAATGTCAAGTGATAGTCGGTATCATATATCAGAGGCTGATTCACAGCTTCAGTCAGGATTAGAATTTACATGTTATCACTCTAATAATAGTAATGGTAGAATGTATACCAACAGTGCTGTTAACACTATAATAATCTGGTTGCGTAGCCACGGAATCGAACCGGCCCTCTGGGTTATGAGCCCAACGTGCTGCCATCACACTCGCCCGCAATTATTCTTTATTTACTATATATGCACTTAAAACATGGATTAATCTGGTGGTAATCTCAAGTCTTACAATTTGGCCTTCTCTTAGGTTTTTGAAATCTATACCTGGAGTATCTGGATGAATACTGTAAACATTACCATTCTGGACTCTTACAAGAACAGACTGACATCCATTAGTAATATTAGTTACCTTACCTTCTATGAAGAATGGAATCTCTCTCGGCATCCATTATTTATCAATTTTGGTGCTCCCAGCAGTAATCGAAACTGCGATACTATCGTACCAAGATAGTGTTATACCACTTAACTATAGGAGCAAAAAAGAATAGCTTCTTAGAATTATTAAATATAATTTTCTAAGAATTTGGTTCAGGTGGATATTAATATTTTAATAATATATTTACCTGATACATATTCTATAACTTGTTATTCTGGGGCGACTGCTCCGCGTGGCTTACCCCTGGTGTCTCCGGTGTCCTTGGACTTCAGTGCTGCACGGCGGGCCGCTTCTTCACAAAGTTGTGCATCAATCATCATCTTCTTGAAATGATTGCGATCTTCCTTCGAACCCTTCATCATTGAAATCATAGTCTTAATCTGTGGCTTCATTCTGAAATTCTTATCGGGTGTCATCATGATTCTTTTCTTTCTTGTTGAATACGTTGATTAATGTGCTTACGAATTGTAACTACTTGCTCTGTGAGCATCCTGCCCTTTTTCTCTGTTGTATCTTGACGTTTAGTTACGGCAACTATAGCACGCTGCATCTCTGCTAGTCTACCACTGGTGCCATCATTTATTTCCTTAGCTGCCCTAACCAGATTCTGTGTTATCTCTACAATAACATCATCACTAGCAGCATCCCAGATAACATCCTTAACTCTGTATTCCTGCACAAGCACAACAGTTTCGCCAATCCTTGGCACTGCATTCTTGTTATATGCAACGTATAGTTCTTCACCGTATTCGTCTTGATAATATATTTTCATAGTGTTTGGCTCCCCGACGTGGGCTCGAACCACGGACCTACGGATTAACAGTCCGACGCTCTACCGACTGAGCTATCGGGGAATTTATCTTTTCCTTCGTCCGTTACCTTTGTTTTTAGCCGTAAATGTCGGCGTTTGACTATGGCAATTTGGACATAACAATCTTACATTTTCCGGCATATCATTATCTGAATTGCCATCAATGTGGTCTAATTGCAGTGATAACGGTAATCCGCTATGTATGCCATCATTTCCACATATTACACACCTATATCCAAACAAGTGTGTTAACACTGTAATAAGTGTTCTCCGATTATGGAGATCACCTTTATAAAATTTCTGTAAAGTCTTTGTTACAAACTGAAATATTTTCTGGCAAGCATTACTGCAATATTTTGCACCAATCTTTGCATCTTTTTCTTCTTTACAATTTAAACAAATCAACTTCATATTTTGGTGGAGGACCGGGGAATCGAACCCCGGAGTTCGCCTTGCAAAGGCGACAGTTTCCCGCTAGCTTAGTCCCCCAAATTCATTTTAGCAAGTAACATTTACCGTTACGACAAATTACTTTCTCGGCACTTACTATTACTTTATCATCGACAGTAAAGTTTGATGACTTGTAAGGATTATATGTTATAATCTTTAGTTTGTCAACCTCTGTCCTATCGTAGAGATAGTATTTATCACAAACCAGATATGCGTGAACATTTTTCTGCTTTTCTTTTATAACCCGTTGTCTACCAATTTCGTTTACCTTAAAGGTGATGTGCTCGGCAGTTAATGATTTCTGCCTATCAACCACTCTACCACGACGCTTAACTGAAAAGCCACCAGTTCTTAGATTCCGATAGATGTAATACTTAGCAGCGCTCATCTGTTTTCAGATTTATATGTTCTTGCCGGGTAAGACAAATCCAATTGTGATCCGGCTCCCACCCATCCATTCTGATATGATTCCGTAAAGGTCCTTCGGGCAATTCCCAGTAACCAAACTTATCAGTGATGGACAATACCTTATCGGGAATTTGAGATAGGTCAATGTAGCGTAATTTCCAACTCGTGTCATCGCCCCAAACACATCCGCACAAGAACCCAAAATTGCAATATTCTAATTTTTCAAATTCCGGATTTACAATTTCGTCGTGAAATTCTTCAAATGAATAGTCACAATCTACATAGAAAATTTCGTATTTAGGTTCACTGCCATTGCTCGATCTAATAAACTTCGGAACATAGAATTCGACTGGGCAGAATCCGTTGCTGTGAGATTCTTCACCACACCAATCTTCAATTCTGTCTACGTGCAGTTTCATCACACGAGTTGCCGTATAATCAGCACTATAGAGCGCATACCATTCTTCGCCAATTTGAAACGGATAAAATGTTTCAAATCCATAGTTGCTATAATTACGAAGATATTCACCAATCAAAATACCTTTGCGGTATATATTGGCCACTACATCATAGTCGTCATCGCGATAGATAGAGACCTTAGTGGAATTCCATGTACCGGGCTTATTTTGGACAGAAGAAATCTCCAAGCGAAATGGAGTCCCTATGATGGGTTTATAATGTAGTTGTTCCATATTTAAAATTAGGTGAATGTTTTGCTAACCGGTCATTAAGCTACACCTTAGCGTTATAACGGTTTCATCGGCCCGGCGAAGGGTTGTTCCAACTACTTGCCAACCTTGCTAAAACTATTTGCGCATTTTCCCAACATTCGGCAGGAGATATAGTAAGACAGGAACAGAGATCATTTCTCCCTTATCATTGGAATGATAACATGTTCCACCGGCATATCTCTTTCTTCGCTGGCCTTTACCTGAAAACTATGATTTAATTATTGCTACCAAAATTCGTGTATTTAATAAATTTTCTACAGAGTGTATACATTGTGCATTGAATGTATGCCATCTCCCGACATCTATCCGCACTCTGCTAATTAATTGTATCTCATCTAAAGTATAGAACCTATTATTTAATCTGTCAACCTCAGGTCCAGTATAGAATGATGTGGTAACATTATCGCCTCCTGCAACTAAAATATAATTAAGTGCTATAATTCTAGCATAATCATTGTGTGGAGGAAAAATTGCCGGCTCGTCCTGTGTATTATTGATAATAATAAACAAGGGTTCTTTTTCTTTTCCGAAATGTGACAGTATAAATTCTCTAAATCTCGATTCAATTAAGGTATCTTGTAATTTAAAATGCCTAAATGTTCTTCGAAGAGATATATTTTTATAATGACTGGTCATTTCATCTATAATAGATGGTCCAGTAGCATACCCCTCTCTATCAATTAAAGATAATGCACAATCAATAAGTGCCATTTCGATATCTTTTGGTATTGCAGGTATGTTTAGGTATTCTATCACAGGCCCTTTACCTGAAAATGTGCTATGGTCGGTAAACCCATAATATGTCTTTTACAGTCTCTACACCAACCTGGCATACCGTATACATCGCCAGTCAAAACATATCAGTACAATATCTTAAGCGAGATACGCCACTCTCCTCGTTAACGTAGCGTGGACCCTAACCCCAAGTTAGGGACGCCATATTTGTCGATATACAGATCGCTCGAATACCTTTCGAGACAGGATTGAGGTGCCTTATTAGGGCCTACCATCCTCAAGATATGGTCGGAAATGAGGGATTCGAACTCTCGATCTCCTGCTCCCAAAGCAGGCGCTTTAAGCCAGACTAAGCTAATTTCCGAATAAAGTCTTCTACATACTTATCTATTACATCAATCACTTCATCTTTATATTTACTGTGAACATATTGATGATGTGTCGGGCATAATGGAACTAAATTTTCAATTCTATCATCGTCATGATTTTCATTATAATGATGAACTGCTAATATCTTTCTTTCATCACAAACTACACATTTTCTTTCATGCTGTGTAAAGCACAATGTTTGATATCTTTCTCCTCCCCAATTACCATTGTCAACCCCGCTCCTAAAGTGAGTATTGGCGCAGGATCTCGAACATGTACCTTTAGAGGATTTATAGTTCTTTATTGGTTTTCTACAATTCAAGCAATGCTGAACAATAAAAGGATTCAAATAGCAACTTTTTTCGTGCTTCTTGATATTTCCTTTTGTTGTCTCTTTTCCACAGTGGATACAATTTATCCTGCTGTTTGCTACTAATCTTCCTTTATGCTCCATGAGGTATTTATCATAGCGAGCAAATGACGAGTGTTTTTCTTATAACACTCGCTATCAAATTTATGCTCGTGTGGGTCTTTCCAAATACACCCTGGTCACTAACGGTTCGGCCCCCGGTATGTTTTCTTAGCCTAGGCTAACAAGTGTTACTACTCACTCGGGCTGTTTAGTGTAAACCCCACAAAACCATCCTGCGGTGATAGGTCGCCAGGCAAATCCCTACTTCGACATAACAGATCGAAGTCCTCCGGATACACCTTTTATATGCGGTATCATACATATGGAACTGGATGGCCAAGGTTTATACTCCTTGTTTTACCCGGTCTCCTGATCTCTCAGAACCGCGCCGTATAACTTATTTTAACACGCCCCAGCTTGCTCCGCGAGCCTCGGTATCAAAACCACACTCTCTAAGTTGACGAGCTACCCATTCGGCAATTTCTTCGTTGCTCTTACCATGCATTCTTTCTGCGCACATTAGCGCAACTTGAAACATGATATCAACCAATTGTTGCTCTCTACTTACCTGTCTCATCATCTTCCTAATTATAGCTTGTCTCCAGTGTTTCGCCACCTTCAACTATCGCGTTAGCATGCGCCATTGTGAACCCCAGTTAACGTGGGGCTTACCGTGTCATGGGTACACGTAAAGAGTCGTATCGCTGTTCCTTACAGCGGGTACCTCAGGCTGGTTTCCAATGGCCACATTTGGTAACGGTCAATGTTTCCGATCCATTTCTTTTATATCCCTGTGACATGGATAGCGAAACTTGGTGGGAAGTGAGGGGTTCGAACCCCCGACCAACTGGATGTAAACCAGCGACTCTACCGCTGAGCTAACTTCCCAATTAAACCTTGCCTTCTAATTTTAATATTAGAAAATCTTCTTCTTCAAAAACACCTTCGCCCTCACAAAACTCACAGGGCTCCCAACATTCAGTATGTCCCGTTGGATACATCCTTGCAATCATTTGCTCGCCTCTTCCATTGCACTCAGGACAATCGTAATGCTTCATTAACTTATCTCTATTTTACCTTTTAACACTGCTGCTGTCAAATCTTCTGCGTCTGGCTTACCGCTAATTAATGTAATCGAGATAGGTCTCTCAAATAACTCCTCATATCTCCATTGTGCAGTTGCCCATTCAAATTCAGTTGAACCACCTGCGCCTATTAAGGAGTCCTTTCCCCACTGCACTTCTTGTCTTAGAATGGCACCCCAAACTATAGGTAACCATTCTTTAGGGAAATTTATAGGGCTCGGTGCATCTTTCATAGTCGGTGTCTATTATCTTCAGCTTCTCTAATTTCGGAAAGTGACTTGAGTATTTCGTTAGCGAAATCCCTAAGTTCTCTCGAATCTGCAAAATGCAAAATCGTATGCGATCCAAGGTGAACAAATACACCACGCTCGAAAGGATCACCATCCTTATCATGCATATCTACGTTAAAGGAAAATTCCATATTTGCTTTCTAATAAATGGTGCCCCAGGAGGGACTCGAACCCCCACACCTTTCGGCGCTGGAACCTAAATCCAGTGCGTCTACCAATTCCGCCACTGGGGCAATATCTTATTATAACAGACTATTTATACAGGATCAATCTTACCCTAATTGATATGCAACATAGTCATCGACAATTTTCTTTGTTTGTCTCTTGAACTTTTCCCAATCAAATTCTATTTTAGGTGTATGCATTAATTCATCATAAGTATAACCTATCCCTACCAATGATGCAAGAAACCAGGCGGTTGCTAGATGTTTGTCCGTTGTTCTCTTTAATATATCATCAGAATATGCCATGGCTGTCCGGAATGTCCACAATTCATTTTTCCAATTTAATGGGTCATGTTCAAAAGGAAAAGAATAACCATATTTTTCATATTCTCTATCAAATTCACTCTTAAGTAGTTTGCTGTTTGATCGGTTTATACTAAGGGCATGAAAATTCCATTCATACATTTCGTTATCGACACACCACTGATTACTATCCTCAATACTTGCCCTATCTTCACCGGGCAAACCAATAATGAATGAAAGATACCATGTAATGTCTTTTCCCCATTCCTTTTTCAGTTTTATAAGAAATTCTTTAGATTCTTTTCCACTCCAACCTTTACCAACTACCAAAGATGCAGCCGGGTGAAAACTTTCTATTCCAAAATATGCAGTGCGCAAGCCACTATCTCTTAACATATTAATCATTCCTGGACGACGACAAATTAAATCAAGCCTGTTATATCCAGTCCACTCTAATTTAAATGGCAGGCTTTGTGCTATGTCTGCCAGGGCACGTATTTTTTCTTCGCTCTCGTTAACAGTATCGTCGAGGAAATAATACTTAGTAGTTCCCCATTCGTCATAATTTCTTAAAAATTCATCCTTTAATAAATCAAAATTTCGAAGATATGTACCGGGCCTTTTACCCAATAAATCGTACCTACAGAATCTGCACTTAAACATGCAACCACGTCCAAGTTCAATTGGCATTATTTCAAATGGTTGTATAAAATCGTCTGTAAGAAAATTCTTAGTCGATGTCTTAATATCAAATGGTTCTCTTCGTATCAATTTTGAACTATTCTCATCCATCCACTTGAGTAGTGCATCTTCAGCATTTCCATAAAACTTTACCCACCAATCTTGTGTTAGCCCTGTTGATGCAGAAGCATACCCGCCTAGCAGCCACGGCAATTTATGTCTAGAATTAATTATTTTGTGGGCATCTAATACCCAATCAGGTTCGGGGTAATTTCTATTAGTCTGAACCAATCCATTCCAAAATGTAGAACTTACTCCAATAGCAAGTGTGTCAGGGCCTATATTTTTTTCTATAATTGCAACAAGGTTATCAGTCGACATCTGATGGCAAAAATCAATAACCTTAGCAGTATATCCATGTTGACGAACCCAAGATGCTAATTGGTAAGATGCGACTGCCCTAGTAGGTGTCACATCTGTATTAACGCAAGTCAGAAATATAATATTAGCCATTTTTACTATTTTAGCTGATGATTTATATATTTTCTAACCATACTTTCGGTTCTAATCTTAAATGCTGTCCAATCCAGATCTATTTTTCGTGTGTTCATTATTTCATCGTAGGTATAACCTAAACTAACAATTTCTGCAAGTAGCCAAGCTGTAGGCATAGAATAATTAACATTTCGTTTTGACAATTCGAGCGATAATGCAAAGGCTTCGTCACGAGTCCATAGATCGTTTTTCCAATTATATATATGATTGTCATCTGGAAAAGAATATCCATATTTTTCATAATCTAATTCGAATTCACTTTTCCATAATTTACCAGGAGAACGATTTATACTTAATGAATGAAAACTCCACTCATACATTCCATTGTCAGCACACCACTTATAACTATCCTCGATACTTGCTCTATCTTCGCCCGGTAGACCAATTATAAATGACAGATACCAATTAATAGATCCGTTCCATTCTTCTTTTAATTTCAGTAGAAATTCCTTTCCCTGTTTTCCATTCCATCCCTTTCCTACTGCCATGGACGCCTTAGGATGAAAACTTTCTATTCCAAAGTATGCAGATCTTAAACCGCTGTCCTTTAGCAGTTGAATTGTTGAAGGGCGACTCCATATTAAATCAAGACGATTGTATCCTGTCCACTCCAACTTAAATGGTAGACTCTGTGCTATATCTGCTAATGCTCGTACTTTTTCTTCACTTTCATTTACAGTGTCATCCTGAAAGTAATATTTGGTAGTTCCCCATTCTTCATAATTTCTTATAAATTCGTCTTTCAGAAAATTAAAATCACGAAGATATGTACCGGGCTTTTTGCCAATCAATGGATAATTACAAAATTTACATTTAAATTGGCAACCGCGGCCGAGTTCAATGGGCATTACTTCAAACGGCCTCACAAAATCATCTGCTAGGAAACTTTTTTCTAATGTCTTGATATCAAATGGATTCCGTAAGATCAGTTTAGAACTATTTTCGTCCATCCATTTAAGTAAACTATCTTCAGCATTTCCACGAAATTTTACCCAATTGAAAATTAGGGCGCTAGAATCAGATGAATGCCCACCAAGTAACCAGGGTAATTTGTGCCGGGATTCGAGAATATTTCGAGCATTCTGTACCCAGGACGGCTCCGGGTGACTCTGATTGGCTGGAAGCCAATGATTCCAGAATGATGAACTAACACCTATAGCGAGTGTATCAGATCCTATATATTTTTCGGTAACTGCTATAAGATCATCAGCTGTCATTAAATGACAGAAATCAATAACCTTAACTGTGTATCCGTGAAAACGTAACCATGATGCTAACTGATATGATGCGACAGTTCTAATAGGAGCATGAAGGGTATTAACACAGGACCATAGTATAAGATTAGCCACGAATCTATTTAGCCAAATCCATTTTCAGTTTCACGCATCTTGGCGGTCGTATTGATAATCGTTGCGAATCCATCGCCGATTTCAAACTCAATCTCATCACCCTCTAACCAGCCGTAGCGTTGAATTAGCTCCGGCGGAAATGGGAGAATGACTTCGCCGTTTTCATCTTCTTCTAAAATTACTTCCCATGAGTTATTCATTGTCTCTCCAATATTGTATGTGGTTTGCCTGTCTTTCTTGCGTAACGAATTGTTGTCCAACTCCCGCTACGAATCTGTTCAGTATCTGTTTTAGGTGCGCCAATTAGATAATCAGTAGAATCGACAATCCTATAATCTCGTTTAATGTAGCCCTCGGGTTCCATTATCACATCACCCTGCTTCATTGCTCTACGGCGAAACGATAGAGGCGGATAAACTACAATTTTCACGTGTGGCAAAAATTCACGAACAATATCGTGTGCTTCTGCATCGGCGCCTTCGCAATCACCGTGATGAAATTCGGCTGGCGACAACTCAATCATCTTAAGAACAAACTGTTCTTTTTGATGTTGAGACATACCTTCCCTAGTTCCTGTAAATCCTATATTCATATATGGTATTGCTGAAAGTTAAACTAAATGCTGTGGCATCTTCTGCATTGACAAACAAATACTCGAAGTATTCATAGTCGGGTTCTAATGTTTCTCGATTGAACCCATATTTACCGATTTCTAGTTGAGTGGTTAGCCAATCAGAAATCTCCTGACTCCATTTGGTTTTTCCAACTCGAACTGCATTCACTCAACTTTTCCCCTAAGGGCATTGACCGTATCTTCTTCACCGATCTCAGAATATCGCGGAATTTCCGGGTCGTATCTACCAGCAAGCCATCGATGAATTTTTGTCTGATAGAACTCTTTGGATTTAATAAAGGTATCAATTTTTTCTTGCGTTGCTTCAGAGAAGGAACAGGCGGATTCCATTTTCCTGTTACCTTTATCTGACTCATAGAGATGAATAAAGATCTTACCGCCCTTTTCACCGGCCCAGGAAATTTGGTCAACAGTGATTGTCTTAACCAACATCCACTTTTGTTTCCTAAAGAATGAAAACATTATACAAGCTCCTTGAGTTCCATAAACATCTTGTGGTACTTTTCAATGCGTGCAACATCTTTAGCAGTAACACCCTTCAATCGACGGATGTCGCTATTGTGGCGCAAGTCGGCTAATTTGCAACGAATAGCATCGTGACATGCCTTGATTCGATCCATGTATTCATCGTTGGTTTCGCCGGGCACCTTTGTCATGGCACGGATGCCAACAATCACACGCTCGGTAAATCCCATAGCACGAAGTTCAGCATAGGTGACATCGGTGTCTTCCACCAAATCGTGCCCTAATGCAATGACTTGCAGTTCCTCGTCGTCGCTCTTTACATAATACATCACCTTCAAGCAATGTAGAATATAGGGGGCGCCGCCGCGGTCAAACTTACCAGCAAATTTGGTAGTTGCCAAAACAAGCATTTTGTCAAGCATCTCGCCGCGTTTCATAGATTTCTCCTTAGTGCTTTTATTTTAGCACTGACCCGCGATTGTGTCAAATAACAGTTGTTGGTTGTAACGATCAATAAAGAAATCGGGAGAATACATATCTCCATAATATCGATACCAATCTGGTTTCTCATTCAGGCGTTGGACAATGCGATCAATGTTTACCTGTATATCCTGCTTGGTGGGTTGCCAGTTAGGTATTTGGCTTAGTCTGTCCGAGACAAGTTTATAATCCTCTGTCTCAAAATCAAATGGAGTAATGTCAAATCCTCGATGATACAGCTCATTAGTGAGTTCTTCAAATCGATCTGTTAAGAATGGTAATTTATTATAGAAGAAAGTAACGTGCCCGGTGTTCAATGTATAATGAGGGGAGATTTTGTTATAAATCTTGACAATAGGTTGCGCCAATAGAGAACGCTTTGCGGCAGGTGCAATCATTTTGATTTCACGCCATTCAGCAAATAAATGCTGATCGGCGAGATCTTCCACACGAACGAGATTAATACGAGTCATATGCTGTACCTCCCCACTTGAGTGTAAAGGCGGTTGCATCTGCTTCGTCACAGAAATGGAATAGTGTTGTTTTATATCCACCTAAATCGTATCCGAAAAATCTAACATTAGCGATGCCAATAAACTCTTTACACCATTCTACCATTTGTTGGTGATGCTCAATTCCCTGTTTTGGAACATTTACTACAGCCCTAAGTTTCCATTGTGTCATAAATTGGGACCGAGGATTCGAACCTCGACTTTATATTGAATAAGTGATTGTGCTACCATTACACTAGTCCACGAAGAAATTACCGTGTAAGGAATCGAACCTTCTTCTTCCATCAAAATGCCGAAGCAGGGAGTGATGGTCACCAGTACGGTATAATTGGTGCGCTGAGTGGGAATCGAACCCACGACCTGGAGTTTTAGAGGCTCTTGCTCTACCGTTGAGCTACCAGCGCATTGTGCCCATTTTACAGGGCACAGTTTTTACTGTCAATAGGTGTGTCTGTACAAATCCCACTTACGGAAAAATGCACGTTCACGGTCAGTAAAGATGGGCCGAGTACAGATTGCGCTGTAACCCATCCTTCTTCCATTTGGCATTGCATCCGGTTCAAAGAACATCGAGTGATCAATTCCAGCGCAATCAATCCTGCGCGAAATTGACTTCAAATCGGCTTCATCTCTTGCGGAGAGAAGAATCATTGTTGATGGTTCTCTGAATTCGTTTGCTGGCAATAACTTGCCAGCCTCATGACACGCATGACCAAGTTGAACAATCTTCTGTTCGGGAGATATATCCTCCCTAATGAAGCAATAAATGTATGAGTTCATTTCAGCCCTGCGTCTTTCGTCTTTTTAGCTGCTTCCATGAGAGTTGCAAGTTCGTCCTTATCGAGCCATTCAGCAAACTTCGAATACTTAATTGACCAAACTGCTGATTCCAATGCACCATAAGGATGCGCACCGTTCTCGAGCTTTACTGTATTCGTAATCGGCTTGAATGCTTTGTGAAGTCGTGTCTTGGCACCTTCTGGTACTTCGCCCTTTACCATTGCTCTGTAAATACAGAGGGCGGCAATATCTTCTTTGGTGATTTTACGTTCTTTTGCAAGAGCTTTCCACAGTGGGCGGATGTCTTTGAACGTTGTTTGAGTTGTTGAAGCAGTTGCTTCTTGGGTGGCTGTTTCAGCCTTCTTCATAAAATTAAACATGATTTCTTCCTTAAAAATTAAATTGATTGTATAACAAAATTGCAATGCATAACGATCAATATTCTTAAGAAGAATTTAAATATACCTACTGCATAGTTCCCTCCATTGGTTAAATTGTAACTTATTTATCAAACACAATAGCAAACAAGGTAGAATCTTCCCAGGTATCGCGCTTGCCAGGTCTCCTAGCGTTTCCACTAGGCGCATTACTTTATGCTACGGAATACCTTGTTTGTTACTGTGCCACTACTATAGCAGCTCTAAACTTGTTCCGCAACCGGAGCAAAATTTAGATGTTGCCTTGTTTACCTTACCACAGGTTTCGCACTTTGGCTTGGTCTTTACAGTAACTGGTGTAGCTACTTCTACCGCACCAACCTTACCTGCAATCCTCAATACAATAACATGCGATGCAGTTTCGGCATTGAATCCATATACTGCTGTAAACTTTTGCTCTACCTTTGATCCTGGAACAGTGATACCTGCTTCGTTTACTTCTGGTGCAGAGAAGCTATCCATTGTTGGTGTGGATTGTGCAGCATTGGATGACACATTATATGCAGTTGCAGTTCCGCCCGAAACAGAAGCTGACGCATTCGATGTCATGCCACGCATTATACCTTTTGTTTTTACATCGGTTGTTGCACTCCCAAGCTTCACATTCTGAAGATCAGCAGTAGATCCACTCGCAGACGATACTCCATACATAGGGCCATCACTATATGTATATGGGTAGGACCAGAATGTATGTTTGATTGGATGTCTGTAATGCCATTCATCGTAGTGGTGATGAACGGTTGTGGTTACGGTCGGCTTTTCTTGTTCAAACCAAAATTCAACACGGACAATACCGTCATCCACTTTGATTCCGCGAGGACCATCTTCGATTGCTGCTGTGCGTTCAATGAACTTAAAGGCATTACCCTCATTCATATTTCCATTGCGGATAAAACGCTTCATTTCTGTTTCACTGTTTGCGTTAACAATAATTTCCTGCCCGTCTAATACGTCAGTACCATCAATGTGAAGTGTAAACTTTACACGCCTACTATTGAGGTTCTTAACTAGGACGCTGAATTCACTACCAAATGGTAGTTGAACTAGGTCTTTGTTTTCACGGAGGATTTTGCCGTTGTGTTTGATAGCCACGGCTAGCTGATTTTTGTACATCATATTTTCCTTTTCACAGTACACAGACTAGGTACTCTATTGTTAAAGTCTGTTAGGTGCCCACCGATTGGGCAAAAGTATTTATCTCTGTTGAGGCTGTACTCAGCAGAAAAGGGCCTTGCGGCCCCTTTTGCTATTCAGTGTCTCTTTATCAGAATGAATACTTTGCACCTACTGTGAAGTAATTGCCATTGGCAAAACTAATACGATCGGCACCAGACTGATAGTAATAACCGCCTACTAGGGCAAACTTCTTTGTCAACGGATACGAAGCATTGGCTCCAACTGTAACTGCACCACCGGATACTGCATTCGATGGATTAATTGTTGCTACACCAGCTGTCGCTGCCAACATTACAGGGCCGAGCTTTACGACATCATAAGAACCAACAAGGCTCCAACGATCTACGTTTGCTGTACCACGTGTAGTGCGATCAAATGCGCCTTCTGCGCCAAACTTGCCAAACTTCTGGCCAACGGTTACACCAACTGAATCAGCCATATTGTCGGCTGATGAAAATGTTCCGCGAGCACCCAGTTCAACTGCTGAAGCTGAGACTGCTGCAACTGCCAAAGCAGCCATGATAACTAATTTCTTCATAAATTTTCCTCTTGTGTTAATGCCCTCTCGGGCAAGTTTATATTTATCTTACGGTCTAAGTGTATTAAAACGTTCGTGAACTTGTCAAGTTTGATGTTCAAAAAAATGGGGCCGAAGCCCCATTGGTTGTTTGTATTACAAGGTAAGTCCTACCCCGGGAAGTGCTGTTTCTTAGGCAGCAAGAGCCATATCGCTATCAGCCAAGGCTGAAAGGTCAAGGGCTACAGTTCCATAAACGTTTTCATTTGCGTTTAAGAGTTTTGCTTGATTTACGGTCATCGCCTACCGTGTTGTCCATCTCAATACTTATTACCCCGTCGATAGCCTGGTCGGCCCCATTAGAAAGAACACTAAGCTGAACTCCTGTGCGTCCACTGGCTTTATTTAAAGTGTTAGTACGCTCACTTAATGCTCTTACTGGTGGAGCCGGCGGGAATCGAACCCGCGTCCGGAACACCTTTCTGTCAACTTCATACAACAATAAATTACTGGTAATCCCGGGTCTTTATACGGGACCTTTACATTCCCCTTACGCAACCAGTAAATCTCTCTTACACATTGTGGCGCTTGAATCCAAGTTAGCCCAACTCTTCATGGCCGGTCCTAAGTAACCTGTTTTATAATTAGGCATTAGTTTTTCGGTGTTCCATTGTAGCTAACAATGCGTATGTCTTACTTTATACTATGTTATTTACCTTGTCAACCTTCTTGAAAGCATATATTGTCAGTTTTTATATGGAAACGATACTGCTCATGCGATCGTAAAATATCAAAATTGATATATCCGTCTACCTCTGCAACTTCAGGATCTACTATGTAATCACCTATTCTTAAGCCGGTTTGATATCCCGGATAATACTCGGGTGCATGAGTTATTACATGCGTGCCTGGATTATAGATAACTCCAATACCTTTGTAAAACCTATCTTTTCCATTACAGATTTTACCATCAGTAGGATAGCTTATCTTCTTACCTTCATCTGCTATTTTAGTTTCAGTATCTGCTGTGGGCTCAATGATTGGCAGTAACCTAACCTCAACTGGCGCTGGTATTGTTGCATTAGGTATAGGATCGATCTTAG
>Ga0315289_10005776_pt1 | contig 18234 bp, 14 predicted proteins | sample YL17G11_40_MG_FD_203452 | JGI IMG/M metagenome (GOLD analysis project Ga0315289, IMG submission 203452) | Sediment microbial communities from Yellowstone Lake, YNP, Wyoming, USA - YL17G11_40 | ecosystem: Environmental > Aquatic > Freshwater > Lake > Sediment | place: USA: Wyoming | collected... | reverse complement strand
CTGGTAACGGCTGTGCAGGTAATTCATGTACGAAAGCGCGCTGTCTACCCCTTTTTCCTGCAATACCAGCATGTTGATGGACACCAGCGAATCCTCCTGCCGGCCGATGGCGTTCGCAAGAACGGGGATTTTTTTGCGCGTGGCCGCCTCAAAAGCCGGCATGGAGGCCTTGCATTTATCAAGGCGCTTCTCGGCGCGGTCCAGGGCCATGCCCGCATCGCCGAGGCGGCTGTTTTTCAGGAATTGTTCGGCCTGCCGGATGTCCGACGTGATGAACGTTTTTTCGTCCTCAATGGTCAGCCGCGCCTGGAGCTTTGCCGAAAGCGCGTCGTACCGGGTCTGAGGAACGCCCAGATATTCGCGGTTTGCCAGGCAATAATCGAGCTCCCGGCGCGCGCGGTCGATATCGTCCTTTTCAAGCGCCTCTTCGATGGACGGCACCACCTCGCGCACGATCCCGCGCCTGCGTTCGTTGGTCAGCTTTTCGATCTCCGCCGCTTTGCGGGGGTCGACGGATTCCATTTCGTCAAGTGTTGCGGACAACATGGAGAAATCGGGACGCTTGACGGCGGTTTCGGCGTTAAACCGGTCGGCCAGATGGTTTATCATCATCTGCCGTTCTTTTTTCCGCCTTTCGAAGATCTCCAGTTCCTCGTAGTATATCTGCTCTTCAAGCTCCCCAACGCGCCAGAACACGTAGCTCCGGTTGGGATCGTTTTTCGCCTGCAATTTCAGCTGCGCTGCGATGAGCTTTGCCCTGTTGACGCCGTCCTCCTGTTTGACGCCGAAGCTGGTCATCGATGATGCAGCCGTCAGCTCATACACGGCGCGTTGTATCATCGTATCGACATATTCTTTGGCCAGATACGGCTTTTTACTTTCCGGACCCGCGGGAAAGACGATTGAGGATAAGAGAAACAGCATTGCCGCCCCGCCGGCCAGGATGGAGCCGCCACGCGAGCGGGTCAAGCGTTTAAAATGAAGGCAAAACTGCATCGCATCATCCTTCATGATGTTCAACCAATGGAGAAAAACCAATATTCCGGATTATACCACTAGCCGGCCGTATTGGCTACAGGCCGGATTTCCGGCATAATCGGATCATGATCCGGAAGCCAGTTTTACGATTTCGCCGTCCTCCGGGAACCTGCCGAGTTTCTTTTTAGAAAAGATATAGATACCGTCTTTTTCGATTTCAAATACCCCTCCGCTCGATTCGATAAGCTCGACATCGGCGCCGAATTTTTTCTTCAACTCTTCCGCCAGACCGGCGGCACGAGGACGATAATCTCACATGCCGCAATAAGTGATCTTGAACTTCATGGGATTTACTCCTCTGATACGATGGCGGAGATGGCGGCCCCCGGTCCGTCGATATGCTCCGGTATATAATAAATGAATAAAATCGTTTATGCACGATATTCCAGCAATGCCCGCACATGTTCCGCCACGGCATCGGCCAATCCTTCGGGATTATACCCGCCTTCGAGCAGCGAGACCAGTCTGCCGTTGCAGTGATGCGCAGCCAGATCCATGGCGATTTCGGTCAGCCGCACAAAGCCGGCGTCGGTTACGCGGAAATTGCCCAGATAGTCCTCCATTCTGCTGTCAAAACCCGCGGAAATCAGCACCAGGTCGGGCTTGAAGGTCATCTTGTCAAGAGTTGGAACAAGCTGCCGTTCCCATGCAGCAATGATGTCCGCATCGTTCGCATATGGATCGAGCGGTACATTCAGATTATACCCAAGGCCTGCACCGGCACCCATGCGGTCGGGACTGCCCGTGCCCGGATAGGTATTCCAAGCGTGAGTTGAAAAGAAAAAAAACGTCGGGTCATCGTAAAACGACCACTCAGTGCCGTTGCCGTGGTGATAGTCCCAGTCGAGAATCAGGATGCTTTTACATCCATGCCTTTTCTGTGCATAACGCGCGGCAATGGCGATGTTATTGAAAAAGCAGAACCCCTGCCCTTCGCCCGGTCCGTCGTAATCGGCGCCATTGTTATGCGCGTGATGCCCGGGCGGCCGCACAGCGCAGAATGCGTTACGAACGGTCCCGGCCACAACCGCATCGACCGCCGAAAGCGCGCCACCCACCGCGGCCAGCGCAACAGGGCCGGTCACACTGCAGTCGACGACCGATCGTATATGCGGCATCGAATGATTGGCTGCCACCGCGGCATCGATAATCGCCCGATCGGCAACCGGCGTAAGCGCTGTAATGGCGCTGATCAATCCGGTATCGGCGAGTTTACGATCGATGGCGGCCAATCGCCGCGGCGATTCGGGATGCGTCGGGCTTATGACATGCCTTCGATATATATCGCCTGCGACAAGCCCGGTCTTAGATGCGGCGGATTTCATAAATCAACAATGCTTTTCATTGAAAAATGCCTGGAATAAATATACACTCTAATTGAACATTTCAGGAAATCAAATATGGCCCTTGAAATCAACATTAATAAATACCAGGAAATGCCGGTGTTGGAGCTGACCGGCCGAGTTGTGGATGTGGACGCCAAGCGGTTTTCCAAGCGGCTGGAGTTTTTATTCAAAAAGGATTATGCGGCAATCATCATAGATCTGAGCAAAACCAATTTCATCGACAGCCATGGGCTCGGTATCATCGTGTATTATCATACGATGATGCAGCGGGCAAAGCGTAAACTGATCGTCGTCAACGCCAACCCCAATCCGCAGAATTACATCGCGCGGCTTTTCGATCTGACGAATTTATATTCGGTATTCAGCGTCGCCGCATCGCTGGACCAGGTGAAGGGCTGACGCATTGTGCGATCCTGCTCCTTGAACCTCTGGACCTTTAAGCATCTGAATTCCTGAACTGAATATCCGAAAGCAAATTTTCAGGCCAGATTCTGGACCGGCCACGTCGTATGGATTCACATTTCCCGGTGTCAAACGCTATCCGGGCCGCACACATTCACCGATGTCCCTTATCGCGAGGCAAGGGCAATGCCTGGCTGCATGTTCGAGGTTGCTCATCACGGGTGTACGCAAAACAAACGTATCAGTCACCGAAAAAGAATCAAATCCTGATCTGAGAATTAGTATATTATTTAATGATAATTTAAATATGATTCAGGCTGCGAATCAATATATCCCGCAAGCGCCGCCAAACATGTTTTGGCGGAGAAAAAAGGCAAATAATTTCATCAACAGGAATGGAAAACCTATGCGCAAAGCGACACTAATCAATTCCCTTGAGCGAGCGCCAGTGGATACCCGTCTGGATGCCATTGAACAATTGCTTGAATCAATCCGCCATGACATCAAGAACAAAAGGACCCAGGCATATACGCGCAAACCGGTTTTCAGGATACGGGAGTGCTCTTTAGGAGGAGAGGCCGTGTGCGATCGGGAAGAAATGTATCGAGAAAGAGGATAGTATCATGTTCGCCATTGATACCAATATTCTTGTATATGCGCACAATAGAGATTCCGGTTTTCATCGTCCAGCTATTGGTTTCATTGAGAAGGTGATGAATAATCGAGACGAAAAAGGAAATGTCGATATTTGCATCCCCGTGCAAGTTCTCATGGAATTCGTCAATGTCATGACCCGTCAGTCGCTCCCCCGAGCTTTAAAGCTTGAAGAAGCGATTGACATTATTTCACAATACAACCTTTCAGGGGCGCGGATTGTAGACCATCGTCCATCCCAGTTGAAAACATTTATTGATTTGCTTATGTCGGTGAGAAGTCGGAAAAAAGTTTTTGACATTGCTCTTGCAGCAACACTTAAGGACAACGGCATCGAAGGCTTGTATACCGCAAATGTCGCCGACTTCGCTCCTTTTAAATTCCTGCGTGTTGTAAATCCACTTCTTTCCCGCTAAATAAACCCGCATCCGCCAAACTCCTAAACTCCCTTGGCCGCCACCGTGCTCCGCCATAGCGGCTGCGCGACGGCGAGTAGCCCTGCTGAAACCAGGACGACCGCGGCTGAACTCATGAACTCCGAACAGCCCTGATCCTCTTCAGCCCCGCCTGCATATTCTCATAGCTGTTGAACGCGCTGATGCGGATAAAGCCTTCTCCGCAGCGGCCGAATCCGGCGCCGGGCGTGCAGACCACATTGGCTTTTTCAAGCAGCATATCGAAGAATTGCCACGAATCCATACGCGTTTCGATCCAGATATAGGGCGCATTGGCGCCGCCCGAACAGCGATAACCAAGCGCGGTCATGGTGTCGCTGATGAGCCGCGCATTGCGCAGGTAATAGTCGTTGATTTCGCGGATCTGCCGTTGCCCTTCTTCCGAAAACACCGCCTCGGCCGCGCGCTGGACAGGATACGAAACGCCATTGAATTTAGTGGTGTGCCGCCGGTTCCACATGCCGTGCAGTTCATGACGGTTTCCCCTGGCATCCCATGCGGCGCACGTTTTCGGCACAACCGCATAGGCACACCGCGTTCCGGTGAACCCGGCGGTTTTGGAGAAGCTGCGGAATTCGATGGCGATATCGCGCGCGCCGGGGATTTCATAAATGCTCTGCGGCAGCGAATCGTCGCGAATGAACGCGTGGTACGCGGCGTCGTACAGAATAAGCGCGCAATTGTCACGCGCATACGCCACCCATTGTGCCAGCTGATCGCGCGTTGCCGTAGCGCCGGTCGGGTTGTTGGGGAAACAGAGATAGATCAGGTCCACTTTGCCTTTCGGTAAAGCAGGCATGAAGCCGTTGATGAGCGTTGATTCAAGATACACCAGCCCCTGATAGCGCCCGTTTTCAAACGCGCCGGTGCGGCCGGCCATGACATTGGTGTCGACATACACCGGATAGACCGGGTCGGGAACGGCGATGACGATGTCGTTTGCAAAAAGTTCCTGGATATTCGCGGTATCGCACTTGGCGCCGTCGGAGATGAATATCTCGTCCGCCGCGATGTCCGCGCCGCGGGCCTGATAATCGGACCGGGCAATGGCCTCGCGCAGAAAATCATACCCCTGATCCGGACCATAGCCGCGGAATGTGCTGTCGGCGGCCATTTCATCGACTGCCGAATGAAACGCCCGGATGCAGGCCTGCGGCAAGGCGCGCGTCACATCGCCGATACCCATGCTGATGATGTCCGCCCCGGGATTGGCTTTCTCATACGCCGCCACTTTCTTATTGATAGTGGAGAAGAGATAGGACGCGCTCAATTTGAGATAATGTTCGTTGATGCGGATCATTTCGGGTTCCTTTTCAGGTTATGAAAGGGCGGGAGCGTCTGGAAAAATATATTCATTATGGAAAAGATAGGGAATTTTCCTCCCCCGAATCCTGACTTTTCCCCGCGACATGGTATAATTTAATGCTTCCCTGAAAATGCATACCCATGAAAAACCACGAAAACAATCTCGAAATCAGCTTTAAAAACACCAATCCCGTGGCCGCGCTCTGGGTACTTTACAAAGGGCATAGGGGCTGGCTCTTGGCGGGAATGGTCTTCGTGCTGATCAAACACCTGCCGTTTCTCTACGCCCCCGTGGTCACGGCCAAAATCATCAATATCCTCATCGATACGCATAAGCGCGATTTACGGCCGCTCTGGATCAATGCCGCGATTTTCCTGGCGCTCATCCTCGAAAATGTGCCCATGCACACGCTGGCGAACGTCTTTCTCAGCAAGGCCGCGCGCGCCATGGAGGCGACCGTGCGCGGCGAATTGATCCGGCGCATGCAGCAGCTCTCCATCGGCTTTCATGACCTGTTTCAATCGGGCAGGCTGCAGTCCAAGGTCCTTGCGGATGTGGAAGCGCTCATGGGGCTTTCGGGCCAGTTCACCGGCAGCGTTTACATGGGCGTCCTCAACATCGTGTTCGCGCTGGCCATGACGATCTCGCGCGAACCCCTGATCGCGCTCTTTTACCTGGCCACCGTTCCCCTGGCGATCGTCCTCATGCAGATCTTCCGTTCGCGCATGAAAAAACGCACGCGCGAATACCGGCGCCAGATAGAATCCATGTCCGCGCGCATTTCCGAAATGGTCGACATGATCCCCATCACAAGGGCGCACGGCGTGGAGGAGACGGAAATATCCGCCATGGACCTGCGGCTCCAGGACGTGCGCAATGCCGGGTTCCGGCTGGACATCCTGAACGCGCTTTTCGGATCGTCAACCTGGGTGACCATGCAGGCCTTTCAGCTTGTCTGCCTGGTGACGACCGGTCTCATGGCCTATAACGGCAGGATCCCGGTGGGCGACGTGGTGATGTATAACGGGTTTTTTGCCATCATCATCAATTCGGTGAACATGTTCCTCAACATGTATCCGCAGATCACGCGCGGCGGCGAAGCTGTGTCGTCGATCGGCGAAGTGCTGGCCGCGCCTGATATCGAAAAGAACCAGGGCAAGCTGGCCGTGGCGCAGGTGCGCGGAACATTCACGTTTGAAAAAGTCACGTATACCTATCCCACGGGAAAGACGCCGGCGATCGACGACGTTTCATTTACCATACGCGAAGGCGAATGCGCGGCGTTTGTGGGCGGTTCGGGCGCCGGCAAATCGACCATTCTCAATCTGATCATCGGGTTCCGCCGACCCGTGCGCGGCCGCATACTGCTCGACGGCGCGGACATGGAGACGCTGGACCTGCGCACCTATCGCAAGAGCCTGGCCGTGGTCACGCAGCAGACCATCCTTTTTTCCGGCACCATCCGCGACAATATCACCTATGGCCAGGGGAAGGTCGACGATCGCAAAGTGCAGGAGGCCATCGAACTGGCCAATGCCGTGGAGTTTATCTCGCGGTTTCCCGAAGGCCTAAAAACCATCATCGGAGAAGGCGGTAAAACGCTCTCAGGCGGGCAGATGCAGCGCGTGGCCATCGCGCGGGCGCTCATCCGCGACCCGCGCGTGATCATCCTTGACGAAGCGACATCTTCGCTCGATGTTATTTCCGAATTCCAGGTGCAGCAGGCCATCGAGCGGCTTATCAAAGGCCGCACCACGTTCATCGTGGCCCACCGTCTTTCCACCATCCGCATCGCCGACCGCATCGTGGTGATGAAAAACGGCCGGTGCGAGGAAATGGGGACCCACGACGAGCTGCTGGCGAAAAAGGGCGAGTTTTTCCATCTGTGGAGTTTGCAGAAGTAGGGGCGGTGTTTTAATTTCAAGGGATGAAAAAATATGCCAGCGAAATTCCTCCGGAGCAGCGGATCATGACCAAACAGCATATCGCCGTTTTAGACGTCGGCAAAACCAATAAGAAGATCCTGATATTCGATGAAAAGCTGAAGATCATCGAATCCGCCTATGAAAAAATCGAAGAATACGAAAAAGACGGCGTGCGGTTCGAGGCCGTGGAGGAGACGACCGCCTGGTTCAAAAAGCAGCTTGCCGCATTCGCGAAAAAGTATACTATCGGCGCGGTTTCGGTCACCACGCATGGCGCCACGGTCGTCTGCATCGACGCCGAGGGCAAACCCGCCGTTCCGGTCGTTGCCTATTCCACCGAGGCTGATGAGGAATTCCAAAAAGAGTTTTATGGCGTTTTCGGCAGTCCCGAAGACCTGCAGAAAAAGACGGCGACGGCCAGGATCGGCAGCCTGATCAACGCCGGCAAGGTCCTCTATTTCGTCAAGAAGCGATATCCTGAAGGGTTTAAACGGATCGCCCAGGTACTGAATTATCCCCAATATTTCGGCTATGTGCTTACCGGCAACATGGGCGCCGAGCCGACCTATGTGGGGTGCCATACCTACCTGTTCGATTTTAAAAAACGTACCTGGTCGGATGTGGCGGCAAAGCTCGGGATTCTTGACAAATTGCCGGCCACGATCCGGAAGTCCTGGGACGTGCTGGGGACGATCAGCCCGTCGATCGCGCGCGAAACCGGCCTGCCCTCCTCCTGCATTGTGACCATGGGTATCCACGATTCCAATGCGTCACTCCTGCCGTTTCTGGTCAAGGGTCATCGGGACTTCGTGCTCAATTCCACCGGCACGTGGTGCGTGGCCATGAGTCCGGCGGCCAGGGTCGCCTTCAAACCCCGGGAACTGGGCAAGCTCGTTTTTTATAACCTCGACGCGTTTTTCAATCCTGTCAAGACATCGATCTTCATGGGCGGGCTGGAATATGAAACGTGGCTGACGGTCCTGCGGAACATAAATGCCGGCGCGGAACGGCCGGCCTATGACCGGGCGGCGTATCAGAAGCTCATGGCGGAAAACCGGTTTTTCATCCTGCCCTCCGTAACCCCCGGGACAGGAATTTTCCCGAATGCCAGGCCGCGGGCCGTTGAGGACGGCGCTGAATTTACGCTTGAGGAAATCCAATCGGGAAAGCGGGTCCCGGCATTTTTCCGCGATTTTGCCGTGGCGCATGCGGCGCTGGTCATTTCGCTGGTCATCCAGACCAGGGCCGCGTTTGACATGGTCGGATTCGCGCGCGAGGGTACGATCTTCACCGAAGGCGGGTTCCGCAAGAACGAGGCGTACAACCGGCTGCTGTCCGCGTTGTATCCTAAGGCATCGATTTTCCTTACCGGCCTGCAGGAGGCCACCGCGTTCGGCGCGGCGATCCTGGCCAGGGCGGCGCTTGACAAGACAGACCCGAAGGCAACCACTGGCCTTTTTGAGATAGAGATGACCCCGGTGCCGGCGGAAAAAATTGACGAAAACGCCGTATACATGGGACGGTTCCTGGGGATGCTGTAGTGAAAGAAAGCCGGCGCCGCCGATATGCTGAAATACCTGGCCAATGTGTTGCGCTATTATCTCGTAATGCTCTTATTGCTGTTTTCCATCACTGCAAAATCGTTTGCCGGCCAGGTATCATCACGCGTGCTTGAACCTCGATTCCTGAAAAATAAAAGCTTTGTCCAAACCTACACCTGCACCGCCCTGTTCGATGATACGACCTTTATCCAGTCGCAATTCACGTTGACAAATCTTGGGATATCCAATCAAAACGCCGCCTGCAAAATCCTCGTATTTCGAAAAGCTGCCGGCCCGCTGTGCTGGAATAAAAAATATTGCCGCAATGAGTGGAGATATTCCGCGGATCCAGCGCAATCGCTCGAAATCGGGCCTAACCGGATTGTAATTCAAGAGGGCAAAACGATTATCTCCATGGACAATGATAGCGCTAAAGTCAACATTACCTTCGATTGCGTTCCGGAAAAGGTGACCCCGCCGTATGCCAACATCACGGCAAACGGCCGTTTCTTTGATTATGCCATCCTGATTCGCCTGGCCGGGATACAGGCGGTACTCAAACGGCCGGGCAATCATCCGGAAACACTGAACGGCTATGGAATGCTGGAGGTATCACGGTCAACCATGTTTCCTTCCGACATGTGCCGCGGCTGGATCACCTTTCGCGGATATGCCGATGCAGCCTCCTGTTTCCAGGCAAACCTCCGCCTTCCCCGGGACGACAAGACGCCGGCAACAGGATGGGTCTGGAAAGGCTCTGACCAACGCCCGTTCGCGATCACCGACCTTCGCCTTGAAACCGAAGAACCGAAAACATGCCGGAACCGGTTGGTTGTCCGTCAAATCATTGCGCCGGACATGTCTTTTTCGATAGTTCCCGGAAGGTTGCTCTATCGATATTCCTTTATCGATGAACTCGGGCCGGTTCTTGGAGCGATTGTCAAGCTTGTCATCGGTGATCCGGTCACGTACTATTTTGAAGCGAATACGCGTCTTGGCGCAGACTCGCCTGCCATACCCGGCTTTCTGGAATTCATGAGAATTGAATGAATCGCAGCGCAGTGGAATGCGCGGGATAGCGGTTCATGAATACCATCGCCTTCGCGACCGTTCCTCGGGAATAAAAACAATGAGCATCATCAGCAGCAAAATCCGGAGTGAACTGACGGAATTCAGTGATGAAAAAACCAGGAAAAGCGGCCTGCGCTTTTTCAAGGAAGAAGTCAAATTGCACGGCGTGAAATCCTCGATTGTCATCAAAGTAGGAAGAGACGCTTTTAAGGCGCTTGCCGACAAATCCAAATCGACGACATTCGAATTGTGTGAAGAACTCTGGCGATCGGGATATCTGGAAGAATCATTAATCGCTTGCCATTGGTCGTATCGGGTGCGAAAAGAATATGAGCCGGAGGACTTTGCCGTATTCGAAAAATGGGTCCGTACGTATGTCGGCAATTGGGCGTCCTGCGATACGCTATGCAATCATACGGTCGGCGAATTCATAGAACGATATCCCCAATATGTCTTATGCTTGAAGCAATGGGCCGCAACAAAAAACCGCTGGATGCGCCGCGCCGCCGCGGTATCTCTTATCATTCCCGCCAGACACGGCAAATTTGTAAAAGAAATTCTGGAGATCGCTGATGCCCTGCTTCTCGATCAAGACGACCTGGTGCAAAAGGGATACGGCTGGATGCTCAAGGCGGCCAGTCAGGCGCATCAGAAGGAGATATTTGATTACATTATGGAGAAAAAAGCGATTATGCCCCGGACCGCTTTGCGCTATGCGATTGAGAAGATGCCGAAGGAATTAAGGACGCAGGCCATGGGGAAATAGCATGGTTGTCAAGACCGTGGGTTGTCCCCTGCCGGCGGCGGGGGACAACGCAACCGCGCTACGGATAACGGAACGCGGACCGGGCACAGGCCCGGTCCGCGAATTTATTCCGGACAGCGCGGAAAATACATACAGTGAAATACGCTATAAAGTATTTTATTCGAATAAACATTTCATATCCGCAGCATCCCCTGCCGTCGCCCGGCGCCTTCCACCTGAGAAAGGAACACCGCGGATCCCATGCTCCTGTACCTGATAAATCCCTATAACCCATTAGTAAGTGTTGTCAAGAGCAAAGCAAGCCGGTGGAACCGGTATACGGTCTGGAAACCGCTGGGCCTTCTGGTCATCGCCGGGCTGACGCCGAAAGAATGGAAGGTCTCGGTCTTTGATGAGAATATCGAGCGGCCCGATTATGCGGTCCTGCCGGTCCCGGATCTGGTGGGCATCACCGCGTTTACATCGCAGGCCGATCGGGCCTATATCATCGCCGGGGAATTCAGGCAGCGAGGCGTACCGGTGGTGATGGGCGGCATCCATGCGACAATGTGCCCCAAAGAAGCCGGCGAATATGTAAATTCCATCGTCACCGGTGAGGGCGAAAGCGTATGGGAAGAGGTCATCAATGACAGCACATCCGGACGCCTGAAGCCGCTTTACGCAGGCGAACAGATCAGTCTTCATAAGGCGCCCATTGCGCGCCATGACCTGCTGGCCAGCGGCTATCGTTTCGGCTCCATCCAGACTACCCGCGGATGCCCGCTGTCCTGCAATTTCTGCAGCGTTACCGCGTTCAACGGCAGACACTACCGGCGCCGTCCCATAGACCTTGTCATGCAGGAATACCGGTCGATCCGCGAAAAGCTGGTTCTGGTCGTTGATGATAACTTCATCGGCACGCGCACGGACCATATCGCACACACCAAGGACCTGCTGCGCGCGATCATCGCTTCAAAAATCCATAAGAAATGGATCGCGCAGGTGACCATCAATTTCGGGGACGACGAAGAGCTTCTCGTCCTTTCGGCCAAAGCGGGCTGTGTGGGGGTCTTTATTGGATTTGAATCCATATCGACCGAAGGACTCGAGGAAATCCACAAACGGTTCAACATCCGCAAAGTGCAGGACATCAAAGCGGCCATCCGGCGCATCCACCGGCATGGCATCGCCGTGGTGGGATCGTTCATCATAGGGCTTGATATTGACAAGAAGCACATCGGCAAGGACATCGCCTCAGCCGCCCAGCGTTACGGACTGGACGCCCTCAACGTCATGTTCCTCACGCCGCTTCCCGGCACCGTGCTCTGGAATGAAATGGCCGCCAAGGACCGCATTATCCTCAAAGGTTTTCCCCATGACTGGAGATATTACACGCTGACGTTTCCGGTGGCGCGATACAATCATTTGTCATGGCGCGAAATGATCGCTGAAAAAGAGGCGTGCTACCGTTCGTTTTATGCGTATGCCGGGATCTTGCACCGGGTCTGGCGAAGCGTTCTCCAGCTGCGCAATCCGTTCGTCACTCTGATCAGCAACATGTGGTATCGCATCAACACGCTCCGCCTGGACCGCACTGCGTATCAGGGGTTCGACGTCACGCCCGGCGAAGCATCGGTGCAAAGCAACGAAGTCGCGGTGTAGGATCTTGCATCCGGATTTGCTTTCGGATTTTGGTATTTCGGATTTCGAATTTGTTTAGGATTTAGAATTTAGGTTTTAGGATTTTCGCTGGATTTATGCCGCCCATCCGCCTGCATCTTGCCCCGCTTCGCGGCGTCACCGGCCATATTTTTCGCACCATATATGCGGGCTATTTCTCCGGTTTTGATTGTGCGATCACGCCTTTCATCACCACGGTCCGAAGCCGGACCGTCAGCGCAAGCCATCTCCGCGATATCCGGCCCGAAAACAACCGTGATCTGCCGATCGTTCCGCAATTGATCGGCAATAATGCGGATGATTTCGTGCGCATGGCCGGATGGGTCGCCGACGCGGGATATACCTGTGTCAACTGGAACCTTGGCTGCCCGTTCCCTCAGGTGACCTCCAAAAAGCGCGGCAGCGGCCTGCTTCCATGGCCCGCGCTGATCAATGCGTTCCTTGAGAGCGTCATGGTCCGCATGCCGATCAAGCTGTCCGTCAAGGTCCGTTTGGGGCTCCATGATGCGGAAGAACTCCCGGCGCTCATGCCGATCTTCAACCGCTATCCGATCGCGGAGGTCCAGATCCACGCGCGCACGGGAAAGCAGATGTACGACGGCACGGCCGATATCGAGGCGTTCGAGCGCTGCGCCGCCATGAGCGCGCATCCGGTGGTTTACAACGGAGACATCTTCACGCAGGCCGATTTTGCGCGCCTTTCACACCGGCTGACCGGCGTGACGCGCTGGATGATCGGCCGCGGCGCCATCAGCGATCCGTTTCTCGCGGCGCGGATACGCGGGACGACGGAGTCCGCGAACCCCGTCGGCGTTTTCCGCGAATTCCATGATGCACTGTTCGACGCCTATCTCGCAGCCCGCCGGCAGCCGATACCGGTGCTGGGCATAATGAAAGAATTATGGGGATACTGGGCGGGTTCGTTTATTGACGGCGCGCAATTCCTCAGGCGCATTCAGCGCACAAAATCACTGGAGGAGTACCGGCGGGAGGTTGGTGCGGATTTGTGGGAGGCGGTTTGGAGTCCGGCAATGCGATGAGCTCCGTCGGCCGGCTTATGGGCCCTTCCGCTCATGCCCCAGCCGCACGCGGTCTTCTTTTCGCGGCGGCTGGTAGTAGTTGACGCCAAAACGCGTGCGCACGATCTGCTGCACCACTTCCTCAAAATCGTTTTCATCATTGACAAAATCGATGTCGCTGGTGTTGATGATAAGCAGCGCCGAATCGGTGTAATGGAAAAAGAAATGATTATACGCCTCGTTGAGCGCTTCGATATATCTGCGTTCCATCGCGACTTCGTAGGGACGATTGCGCTTATGAATGCGCTTCATCAGCATATCGGTGGACGATTGAAGGTATATCACCAGGTCGGGCCTGAGCACGCGCGGTTCAAGTAGCCTGGCAATGGTGTCGTAGAGGGCAAGTTCGTTATCGTCAAGGTTCATGGTCGCAAAGATGCGGTCTTTGGCAAACAGGTAGTCGGCGATCACGACTTCGTGAAACAGGTCCTGCTGGGCCAGTTCGTCGGTCAGCTGTTTGAAGCGCGAAAGCAGAAACCAGAGCTGGGTCTGAAAGGCGTATCCTTTGCGGTCTTCGTAAAAGCGGGAGATAAATGGATTTTCTTCCACGCGCTCCATGATCGTGCGCGCGGAAAAGCGCTCGGAGAGCAAGGTGCACAACGCGGTTTTACCTACGCCGATAACGCCTTCGATGCAAACGGTGTTATGATGCATTGGGGCGGTTCCGGTTGTGCGTTTTTATTTTCCGCTCATAAAACGAATGCCCTGCCGCCTCACGAGCTCCGGCATCTCTTCCACAAGCTGCTGCACGGTTGTATTCAGGCCCGGAACGGCTATGGAGGCATCAATCTGCGCCAGTCCGGTAAGACAGAACCGCCGGTTGACAATTTCGGGATGCGGCACGACCAGCTCCGGGGTTTGAATCATCTGCGAGCCAAAGAGCAGGATGTCGATGTCCGCGGTGCGCGGATCACCCTGTTTAAGGCGCACCCGGCCCAGTTCCTGCTCAATGGACTGGCAGGAAGCCAGGAGCTCCTGTGCCGTGCCCTTCCACATTCCCGACACAAGCACGTTCAGGAACCAATCCGGCGATACCACTCCCACCGGTTCGGTGGCCATTAGCCGCGATTGTTTAACGGGCGGCTCAAGGATTGCCGAGAGGCGGCGCACCATCTCCTGTATATGGGTGCGGCGATCTCCCCTGTTGCTGCCCAGACTCAGTACGACGAGTTCCATTGGATCTAATATACCTTGCGATTCGGTCACGGTGAAAGAAGCGAAACGCCGATCATGGATCGGTGCGGTAATGAAAAGCCTTGATCGTGCCATGCCCGGCGAGCAAGGGACGAATTTCCTGCGCTTTTCCCACGGCGGAGATCACCATGCCGGACGCGCGCAGGTGACGGACGATCGTACGGTTGATATCGTCACGCGTGATGGCGGCAATGCGTTTGTCGAACTGCTCGATGTACGCGTTATCGCGCTTGTAAAGGCGAAGCCATAGCAGCTTATCGGTGATATTGCCGATACCTTCGAGCTGAAACGCCATGCTGCCGATGGCGAATTGCTTGGCCTTGGCCAGTTCTTCATCGGTCACCCCTTTTTCGATAAAATCCCTGTAAACCATCAAGATCGTGGCCAGTACATCGCCAGTCTGGCGGTTTTGGGTGGACGTGGAGATCATGAACGCGCCAAAGTTGTTGTTGCAGGCGATCTGCGAAGAGATGCCGTAGGTTTTGCCGCCTTTGGTGCGAATGGCGTTCATAAGCCTCGATGAAAAATTACCTCCGCCAAGAATGTAATTGGCCACCGCGGCCAATTCGCGGTCTTCATGCAGCTCCCCCGGCGCCTCATGGCCAATGGCAAGCGAGGTTTGCGACAGGTCGGGCTTATCAACAAGACGGACTACGCTGCTCCCGGCGTGGCCGGGAGGTGCAGGCGTGGGCATTGGTTCATTTCCCGGCGTATTCCAGGACCCAAAGAGCGTTTCCCATGAAGTTCGCGCTGTGTCAATATCAAAATCTCCCGCCACCACCAGGTGGCTGTTGCCGGGAAAGAGGCTTTGCGCGCAGAAATTGCGAACGTCCTGCATCGTGATGCGCTTTATTGAGGCAACCGAATGCGTCCGGCCGGCGGGGTGGCCGGCGCCGAACAGCTCGGCGTAAAAATGCTTTTTAACCAGAATGCCCGGGTCCACCAGCTCGGCCTGCGTGGCGGCCGTCATCTCGCGCCGCAGCCGGCCGAACTCCTGTTCGTCAAGAGCCGGGGAGCAGACCGTTTCCCAGAACAGCGGTACCACCATGCCGGCAAAGCGCGACAGCGCCTGGCAACCGGTGATGATATGTTCGTCCCCCACTTCGGAAAAAAGCGATGCGCCGGTATGCTCCAATTTTTCAGCGAATTGCGCGGTCGACAGCGATCGGGGGCCTTTCTGCAGCAGCGCGACCGCCAGTTCGGCAATGCCCTCTTTTTCCCGGCTGTCACAGAATTTGCCCGCGGGAATCTGCAAGGCCACGGTCATGGCCGGATGTTCGCGCTGGGGCACCCATATGACATTCAGTCCGTTAGGCAGCCGCACCTCATGCATGGGTGGAAAGCGGAAGGAGGGGGCCGCGGCGCTCATACCGTCACCTTTTTCTTGAAAAGCCGCTTTGCCGCTCCGGCGATAAAAAGCAGCGGCGATATTTTTTTAGGCTGCAGATGCAGCACATGCATCTCTTCGTCATTCCAGTAGCGCCGCACCGCATCCACCAGTTCATCAACCGTCAGCTTTTCCAGGGTCGCAAGGCGCTCGACCCAGAGCCGGTAATTGCCTTCGACGATCTCAGAAAAACCGATGCGCTGGCAGAGATGTTCCGCCGAATACATTTCAAACACGCGATGGGTAAGCGTGGCGTTCTTTACTTTTTCCAATTCCGAATCGGTAATGCCGTGGTTGCGGACGATTTCGATCTGCCGGTGGAGCGCCGCTTCGATGCGCGCCGCCGGCACATCGGGCGTAAACACGGCAAAAAAGAGCGACATGCCGGCATGTCGCAGGTAATGGTTCATGCCGCCGGCCATCACAGCCAGTGATTGCCTGCGCACCAGCTCGCCGTACAGCCTGCTGCTTTCTCCCTGCGATACGACCTGCTGTATGATCTCCAGCGGCAGGGCGTCGCGACTTGAAGACGGCGGCGCAGGAAAGCCCATAACGAGAAGCGGGACATCGAACTCGACGCGGCGCTTCATGCGCTTCATACCTGAGGATGCAGCAGGAGCTTTAAATTGTCCAACCGGGCGCAGTGCGCCGCCGGACCGGCTGCGCACCCCTCCCAAGACCGCTTCCATGCGCTCAAACACCCGGTCCTCGGACTCAATGTCGCCCACGATGACCGCAACGGCATTGTCCGGCGAATACCAGAGATCGTAGTACGCGCGGCAATCATCGGCGGAAATGCCCTGGATGTTTTCCAGAATTCCCAGGGGCGATGTTTCATAGGGATTGCCGGCGAAAAACTGCCGGCGGAACTCAAGGAACGCCTTGGTCACCGGATTGTTCATGTAGGTATGATATTCTTCGATGATGACTTTACGCTCAGTCTCTAAAAGATCGGCCGAAAGCGTCAGAGCGTTCATGCGGTCGGCCTCAAGCGACAGCATCATATCGAAGCAGTCGCGCGGCACATTATTGAAAAATGCGGTGACGTCTTCGGCGGTAAACGCGTTGCAGTGGCCGCCCACATCATTGATACGCCGCGCGTGCTCTTCGGGCGCTATGGCTGCCGAGCCGCGGAACATCATATGCTCCAGCATGTGGGAGATGCCGCGGATGCCGTCGCGCTCGTTCACGCTGCCGGTGCGATACCAGATCTGCACCGACACAATCGGCGCACCCGTCTTCTTGAGACAGATGACCTTCAGTCCGTTGGAAAGCGTCCGTTCGACGATGCGGTCAAGCATGCTTTGATCGTACCATTTCCCCGTGCGCACGGCAACGCCGCTGCGCTCGATCGCAGCCGATAAGTTCCGTGCTGTCAATCTGGATTGCGCGAAGGGTGGGAAAAAAGAAAATCGGAGTGAGAGGATTTGAACCTCCGACAACTTGGACCCGAACCAAGTGCGCTACCAGGCTGCGCTACACTCCGAAGTGGGATTAAAATACCATATTGTCTCTCAGACTGCAAGACGGCGGTCTGAACATTGTTATCGCGCATAGGATATCGAAATCCGTCGCATATAGCCTGCAAGCGACACAAGGTGTTCGCCCGTATCATCGATCAGGAGCGGTACACGGTCGCGGGAAGCGGGGAACACGCCAAGAGCAGGATCAGCCCAGATCCAGGACCCCGCCCATGCCATGACCCAGGCATGATAGCAATAGCCGCGCCGGGACTCCACATATACGAGTCCGTAAACCACTCGCGCGGGTATGCCGGCCGCCCGCAAAAGCGCCGCCATCAGAACGGCATGTTCGCCGCAGTCGCCATAGCCCGCGCGCAGCGTTTCCAGGGCGCTGGAAAAGGCGGCGGTATTGCGTTTGACAAGTGAGGAATAGACATGGGCGCTCACCGCTTTAATGAGCCGGCATGCATTGTTGCCGTGCCCCGCGATCCGGAGCGACAGGGCGATAATGTCCGGATGCGAAGACTGAAGGGTCGGCGTGGGCCGCGTATAGGCCTTCAGTGCGCCGGGAATGTCCGCGGCCCGGCCTGCGCATCGCGATGACGGCGGGGCTAAAAGCCAGCCCTTGCCCTTGCGGACATACCAGCCGGCAACGGAGGTGTCCACACCGCCCATGACCGAATCCACGGTCACGAGGATTTTTTCATGGCGCCCGGCGCTCCGGGTAGCTGGCGCCTTGGCGATATCCGCGATGTCAATCGGCACCGGTGCTCCGCCTGGCATGTGCGCAGGCAACGATCCTTTTGCCCGCGCCGTAAACCCCGGCGGGATTTCTTGCAGCACAGTGCGGCCGGCCGTGTCCAGTTCCCATCGCAGCGCCTGTTTGGTGACATCGTCGACATTCATAAAGACCCAGTGTTCGCCGTTGCGCGCCGACGGTGTTTCAAC
>Ga0315289_10005775_pt1 | contig 18236 bp, 23 predicted proteins | sample YL17G11_40_MG_FD_203452 | JGI IMG/M metagenome (GOLD analysis project Ga0315289, IMG submission 203452) | Sediment microbial communities from Yellowstone Lake, YNP, Wyoming, USA - YL17G11_40 | ecosystem: Environmental > Aquatic > Freshwater > Lake > Sediment | place: USA: Wyoming | collected... | reverse complement strand
AGCACAGACGGATCGGCAACTTCGATGTTGCCGCCCCATACATCGAGTTTCTGGCCTGGAATGGCGCTGCCAGCCCGCGCGCTCGTCCCAAGACCCGCATAGGCGGTCGTGTCGATGAACAGCGCGGAACGGTTCGGTGTGGCGGCTGCTCCGGCATGGAAGTCCAGAGTACGTCCCTGGACTACGGCGTCCACATAATCGGACGCTGCATCATTCACAAAGCCCACACCCACCATGCTTATGGCATAATCCACGACGGTCATGTTCGCCCCACCGCCGGTGGTGCTGGTGTGTATCATGGCCGGGTATACAGCGTGCGCCGGAATCCCGATGCCGACGCGCAGAAACTGCGGCGTGTTGGTGGTTCCCAGTTGCGTTGTAGAAATCGTGCCCGACAGGTCCGTAAACGCCGGCTGCGCTTTGCTCACTACTCCCAGCGTCGAAATGGCCGTCAGGAAGTTGTTTGCGGCTCCAGCATCGGGTTGCACCGCAACACTGTTGGCGTTAGGTAACGTAAAGGTCCGGGCACCAGTCGGATCGGTAACTGTCACCACCGTCTTGTTACCGCCCAGCGTGGTTCCATCGAACGAGAGAGGCACCCCGCCGCCGATAATCAGTTGCTTGGTCGCGTTGTCCCAAGAGAAATTGCTGTTGTCCTGGGCGACCACTCCCCCGGCTCCAGCAAACGGTATGCTCCCAGCCGTCAATGCGGGAACGGTCAAGGTGCCCGTGGTGTTGGCCGTTGGGAGCGCAGCGCCGTCTCCAACCTGCCCGGTATCCTCATAATTTGTCAGCGTGGTGATTCCGATTGATCCACCCGCGCAGGCAATCCCACGGCAGGTCCCCGGCAACCAAACAATCCGGCGCAAATCATAGAAAAGCGCCCCTGTTACCGCAGTCCAAGAAACCGTCTCCTTCACGCTGCCATCAGCTAATAGGTCTGCGCCGGCAGCGGCATCGTCCGTCTGAACTGAGGCAGTGGTGTGATTCGTACAGAGAGCGTCCAAGCAAGCCACTACCTGATAACCCCGAGTCGTAGCCCCACCACCCGGCGTCGGAGTCACTGTGGGCGCTCCTGGGGCCGCCAATGGGGTAATCACAGCATTCCCGGTCTGGGTATGCGTCCCGCGGAAATCCGAGTTCTTGATGACAGTCAGGGGGGTCGTCCCGCCACGAATCACCATCGGGCCGTTATAGACCGGCGTAGGTTCTTGGGCCAGCGCCCCCATGCCAACAAGAAGTGCGAGAATCAGTAGCCGTTTCATCAGTTAGCCTCCGATGTATTTCAACTGCACCGAAGGCGCGGCGCCAGCGCCGCCCTCCGTCCAAGCCGAGATCGTTCCTTTGATGTAGGAAATTCTCTTGCCCGCCACTGAGAAGAAAACGCCCTTGGTCGCCGCCGCTGAACAATCCTGCGCATCAGTCAGCGGAGCAGTGTCGAAAATAGAGCCATCTGCGGACCCATAGACTGCGTAGGTGCAGGCCGTCAACGTCTTCCCGGTGATCGTGACGTTGATTTGGAATGAATAGTTCGTCGGGTTCAACCAAGCAAGATTCAGGGGAGTCGTACTGCCGAGTCCATTCTGAGCAGTGAAAGAGGAATTGACGGTCGCCGGGATGTTCCGAGTAATCAATCCTGTTTCCGTTCCAGTGGGCAGGGTTGACGCTGCGTTAATCGGGACTTCTTGCGAACCCACTCCTAGCGTCGTGTCCAATGCAGCGACGATTGCGTGCGTCTTCAAACGGTTGACCAGCCTCTCATCATGGGTAGCATTCGGTGCCACAACCCCAACCGGAGCCTGCTGCGAACCCGCAGCAGCAGCTAGATCTTGCCCAGAAATCGCAGCCAAGGCATGAATCCAGTTCGCCACGTTTTCAGCCTTCGCACCCGTTGCCGTGCTCACTGCGGTAGAGGGCACATCAGTCCCGCCCATGCTGGATACATCCGCCTTTAGATTGGGCTTCGCTGTGGAAACCACGGTAAGTGGAACCAACTTTGATCCTGCCCCGGCGGCACTGTCGATAGCCCCAACCGCAGAGTATGTCTTGATCCACTGCGCGGCATTTTCTCCGGCTGCAGCGACGGTCCCGATGGTGGTGGACGGGACTGCTGTTCCGCCGATCTTCCCCAGGTCCAGCACAACGGCCCCGACGAAGCTGGAATCAGAACCTGACCACGGCTTGTAGCCATAGGCCAGCGCCCGTACCGTGCCTGTTCCAGTTTTGGAATTGAGCGTGATCCTTACCCATGGGTGATATTTGTACCCCGTGATCTGAGCTTCGGTCGTGACCGTCAGAGGCAGCGCACCCACCGCAATATCAGCCGCAGGCCAGACCGTCCATGCGGCCGGTACCCCGGCGTTGTCGGCTGAATAGTCCAGTTGCATCGACACTGCTGTAAACCCGGTGCTCATGTAGGCCATGTGCCAAGTTGTGCAGGCGATCCTTCGGTTATCGAAAGCAACGGAACTCCCTGCCGCTGTGACAGTCAGCGTGATCGAGCAGTCAGCATTGATGACGTTCTGCGCCTGCCCGCGCAACGCGAACAGTAGAACGAAAAGGATCAAAAGTTTCTTCATGGTGCCCCCTCAGTTATAGTCCCACCCAACATCAACCACCAGCCCATCCGTATCCGTCTGGACCCATTTGTCTTGCAGCGGGATGTTGTTCAGGTCGTTGCCTGAAAACCATTCCTGCCTGTCTCCAAAGGAAATCTCTCTGGCATAGCCGGTCGCCGGGCCGACATGAGCAACTCCGGTGCCCATGTTCTCATCCCCGGTGAACAGTTTCCCTGCCCCCATGCCAGGATCGTTCGTTATCGCAAGAGACCGCACGCATGGGCCAGCCCCGGAATACTCAACCGGCTGTGCTGCCGGTGCCAACGGGTTGTACACCTTGATGAGTGTCCACAGGCAGTAGTTTGTGTATTTCGACGTGAGTACAAGTTGGGCTGATGGCATGATTCACCCCTTCCTCCCGAAGTCCTTGACGAACGTGCCCTTGTCCGCGTTCCAAACCTGCACCGGGTTGGGCACAGGCACGCCGGTTGGCTTGGTGTTTGTTGCGATGTCTTCCCCCGGTCGCGTGAACCGTTCTTGCCTTGGGAACTCTTCATTTTTCTTCATGGCTTTATTCCTCCAAACATCCAAATTTGGATGTGGGGCGCCCGGCATCCCAGACGCCCCGAGATGCAAGGATCACCCCCCTTCTACCTGCCGCTACAACGCTGGCCGCCCTTGCGCCCCTTCTCGCGCTTCATCGGTTGTTCTCGTTTTTCTTGCCGTTCCTCTACCTTGCTTTCCTTTTTCACGCCCTACCTCCTTCCCAAGTGAAGTCACACTCGCCTGCTCTTCGAATCACCCCAGTGGGCTTGGTCAACATTGAAGGCATGTGATTGAACACCATGACGTGCCTCCAACTCGCGTAAATGACGGAGAGATTGGACCTTGATCTCCACTCCTGGCTGGTCAGCCAGATTCATTGTGGTGAACGGAAACAGTGAAGGTCCTGGAAGCACTGGTGCCTTCCCCCGGTCACACTGTCGGCAAACGACCTTCCCCTTGTGTTCGCCTTCCATAATAACTCGCCCCACCCCGTCAAATTCGTGCCCGTTCGCGCACTCCATCGTCACCCTCCTGACACGTCAGTCATCTGCGCGTACATCCCCGCCCCCGCTGTCGCACCACGGTTCCAATCCCATTGCCCGTCTTTCTGGAAGTAGTCGTTGTCCTTCAGTTCCAGCTTCATCATCTCGGCGGCAAACATCCCCATGAACATCTTCGCTGTCACCGGGTCGTAATACTTGCTCTTGAGTCCGCCGTGCAGCAATGCGAACGGGATGGCCCCGTAGACAAGGATGTCGGAACGGATGAATGGATACGGAACATCGGAATTCGCCGACAGGTCCGGCGGCTGCACATAAGCCCGGTAAGGGAAGGTCTGCTGCGAAACCGGGATCGGCCACAACTCCCATTGAGTGATACCGTCAACAGAAGCTGGATAGCAGGCCGCCACCTCTGCCCAACCGATTCTCGACCGCCAGGGATCTCGCGCATCCAGATACGCCTGTGGGACATTCACTTCCATGGGCCGGTTCTGCCGCAGGTTTATCATCTGCGTCAGCAACTTCACCTTGGCTCCAAAATTCACGATTGACTGGAAAATCTGGTAGCCCGTCGAAGTGTAAGAGGTCCCACCCCACACCGCCTCCAGCGTCAAGTGCGTTGCATCAGCTACATTAGTAATGGTTGCGATTGGACTCTGCGTGTAGCCAGAGCGGAATTGCCGTCCGATGAAACTGGCATCCCATGCCGTCCCTGTCCCGGTCACCGTGTTGTAGCCGACCGTCACCGCAACTGTGCCCGTGGTGTAGATCGCTGGAACGGTTAATTGCCCCCTGAGCAGCATCCCATACCAGTTCCGCGAGTCAACGATCCTTCGGTAGACGTTGTTCAACCAACGTCTCGCCAGCAGGTTGTCCACCTCTGGATTCCACCGCTGAATCTCGCCAGCCATCTGAGCAAAGGTCGATTGCGCGACTACGTTCCCGGCCACTCCCGGCGTGCAGACAATGCTCCAGGCATCATTTACGATATAGGTTTGTCCGGGGTCCCAATCAAGTGTCAGGCCGGTGGTCCCAAGCAGCACTCCCACCGCGCTTGACACGCCGGTTGTCCAGGCCGATCCGGTGATCGTCTTCCACTTGAATTTGGCGGTACCGTCCCCCAGCCCGCCCGTGGTTACCTGCAAGAGCACTGTGGTGGCGTAGGCTCCAGTAAAGGTCAACACCGGTGCTGGCCCTGTGCCGTTGTAGGCCGTCAGCACCGTGGTCGGGCTGGTAGCACGCGGCTGGATTAGGATTCCGCCCATTTTTCACCCTAACAAGCAGAGAGGCAGGACAGGCCCATCGACCTGCGCCTGCCTCAATTCCCTGCCTTCATCTCCCCGGCGGTTTAGTAACCAATGAACATCACCCGCACCGTGCAGTTGGTGAGGGCGATGGCCCCAGATTCCTTGCCCACACCGGCCACCAGCGCTTGAGCTACTGCGGTACCGGTGATGGTCGGCGTCGTAGTATCGACTGACGAGGCCGTCTGCCCGCCAGCAGTACAATTTCCTGTAACTGACGATGCAGTAAGCACAGGAGCAATCAACGTGCCCGGCGTTGACGCGCCTCCAGTCGGGAAGAACGCCATCAACTTGAGATTGGTGGAGTCCCAAAACCAATTTAAGAGCGCAGCAGTAGCGCTGCCTCCGAGAATCTGTGCCCCGAGAATCTTTCCCAGACCCACATCCCCGGCAGCAATTGGCACCCCGCTAGAAACGTAGGTGATCGCTGAAAGGTCTACGATCACGCCGATTTTATTGCCGATAGACCACTCGCCATCTGCGACTTTGGTGATAGTCACTGCCATTGCCGTTTTCCTCCTCTATCTCGATCCTGCGCCCGCAGCAGGAGGGATTAGTAGCCAATGAACATTACCCGCAGCCTGCAAGCGCTGAGGGCAATGGCTCCAGGTTCTTTGCTCACTCCGGCCACCAGAACTTGAGCCGCTGCGGTACCCGTAATAGCCGGTGTGACAGCATTGACCGCTGAAGCCGTTGCTATGCCAGCGGTACAAGCTCCCGAAACCGCCGATGCAGTGGCAACAGGAGGAATCAGTGTTACTGGCACTGTTGCACCCCCGGTAGGGAAGGTGGCCATCAGTTTGAGGTTGGTGGTGTCCCAGAACCAGTTCAGGACAGCGGACTCAGCGCTGCCTCCAAGGATTTGAGCGCCGAGGATCTTGCCCAAACCCACGTCTCCAGCGGCGATTGGCACCCCGCCAGCAACGTAGGTGATTGATGAAAGATCCACGATCACGGCAATCTTGTTGCCGAGCGACCACTCTCCATCCGCGACTTTATTGATGGTTACAGCCATTGTCGTTTTTCTCCTCTCTTCTCCGCCAAAGGCGGGCTATCCCGCCCCTGGCGAAAAAGAAGATTTTACGCGCCCTCCGCGTCCACCCAAACATCTGACACACCAGCCGCAACTGCGGTGATGGCCCGGAGATCGTGCCCTGGGAATTTCGGTGCCGTGCCAGTGGCTACCCGGTCCACGACCTGATCGCCCGTATCGCCGAAGAGTTCATCGCCTGCCGCAGTGGCAGCGACGGCGAAAACACCCGCGACAAAGCCATGCGTTACGATCACCACCCAGTTGCCGCTCATCAGTGCTGGCGTGGGCTCTGCACGCAGCAAAACACCAGCCAAAGAAGATGCCTCGGCTGTGAGTGAATTCGAGAGTGTGGTGGTTACAATCGTCCGGGCAGCGTCCTGCCAGTAGACAACGCCGACCTTGTAGGATGCTGGCGGGGTGCCTGGATTGAGCCGCACGTAGCGGCATTTCAGAATTCGGCCAACCGAGTCAGCAGCGTAGAATGCCGCTCCCGGTTGGTTCTTCGCGCCATTCCCGTAAGGGTTGGCCGCACTCTTGGTCGTGCTGTAAGCATCATTGACGGTAGCGATGTTGCCGGTGCTGATCTCGGGTTCGAGGAGGTACGGGAGATTATTGTTCAAGACTGCGACTGCCATTGTGTTGTCCTCTCTTCTGGTTGTGCCCCAGTCCCAAGGGGGAAGGCCGGTTAGACCAACTCCCCTGGAACTAGGTCACCCCCGTTTACGCACCCTCGGCCTCAACCCAGACATCGGGCGTGGCACTGGTGGTCAGCGCCCGGATGTCATGACCAGGGAATTTCGGCGCCGTGCCGCTGGTCACCTTGCCGTTAAGTATCTGATCACCAGCCGTCCCGTATACTTCATCGCCTGCGGTAGGGCTAGCCGCGACAACGAGAGCAGCAAGGAACCCGCGAACCAGGATCACCACCCAGTTGCCGGTCATCAGTGCCGGTGTGGCCTCTGCCCGCAGCAGGATGCCGGCAAAGGCGCTTGCCTCGGCCGTCACAGCGTTGGACAGCGTGGTGGTCACGATGGTGAACGTGTTGTCCTTCCAGTAAACCGGCCCCACGATGTAGGCCCCCGGTGGCGTGCCTGGGTAAAGCCGCACGTAGCGGTACTTGGCAACCCGGCCAGCCGAATCGGCTGCGTAAAACGCTGCGCCAGGTGCATTCTTTGCGCCGTTCCCGTAGGGGTTTGCGGCGCTGATTGTGGTGCTGTAGGCATCGTTGACGGTCGCAACGTTGCCGGTTGAAATCTCGGGAATCAGGAGGTATGGCAGATTGTTGTTAGTGACAGCGACTGACATTGTGTTTCCTCTCTTGTTTTCTGTTGGGCCGTCTCACCGCCTGGAAGACTGGGCGGGTTCCCCACGAATGGAGCGAAAACTGGAGAACCCAAAAGTCCCCATTGGTCTTCGCACATTCTGACTGATCTCACAAAGCCGCCATTTTTCGTTCCCTCGCCCTTCAACCGCCTTGTGATGGTATGCCGATCAACGCCGAGTTTCCTCGCTGCCTCGATTCTCGTCACCCCGACATCGAGAAGTTCCTCTATCTGCCCACGAACAACTCGGCATCGGGGTCCAAGCATCAGGCATGTTCTCCCGTCCAACAGGAAGCTAGGAACAATCCAAAAGCGGTTTTCATCAACACCGTAGATGATGAGAAAATCGCATTCTGAACTGTAATTCTTCTTTCTGCGGATAGGAATGTGCGTCCGGCCTATCTGTGCCCATCCAAATGTCAGATGGTAGATTGGCTTTCTCGGCCAATTCTTCCTGGTGTGGAGACGAGCCGTCTTGACCTGTATTCTGACTCCAGTGGAAAGAGCCAAATCAACACCATGATCGTCCACTGCCGGAATGTACGGCCTGTGACCGCGGAGCAAGAGTTCCGCCATCACTCTATATACCCCGGCTTGACCCAGTGTTAAGCAAGCTGCCATTTGGCTAACTCCCTTAGAATCAGATACATGTCAACCAGTTATTCCACTTATCTGCGCCATCAGCCGAGGCGCGGTTACGACGATGTTGCCAAGGAACAGGTACTGCCCGGCCACATCAATCGAGAATTGATTTTCCTTCCCTTGCTGTTACCTCTCGCTTACGCGAGCGCGGCGGTCATTTCTGCCGCCGTCTGCATGTCTCCATGCAGAACAGACTGTATCATCCGGGACTTGCCCGGTTCTGCGTGCAGTCGTTGAAGGGAATCGCTCTTCGGTTTCTCTTCGTCCAAGGCCCTCTTGATCTCCCGCTCAACTTCCGAATACGGATAGTTGGCCGGGAGAGAAAGCCGACGATTGATGAATTGCCGAATCAATTTTGCCCGTTCCGCGTAGGCTACGAAATAATCACCTATGGCATCCAGGAACCGCTTGGCACGCTTCATTCCCTGAATGTGGAATTCACCGATGGCCTTGATCGAAATGCCTCGTGGCGGTCTCATCTGGAAGTAGTAGGGAATTCCAAGCATAGCCAGTGATTGACGAATCTCTGCAAGCAAAGATTCGTTCGTGTTCACCATGTAAATCGCTGGCATGTAGTTCTCCCCATTCCTCAGATTAGTCAGGCCGAGAGAACCATCGCATTCCACGATGGCTGCAAGTTTGGCTTTCGCTTCCACCTCTCCAAGCCGTGCTACTCTCGACGGTCCAACCAATTCCAGATGATCTCCAACGGGTATGTCCTTTGCTGTGCCGTTGGAATTGACTGCCCGGACAGCCCGGTGAATTCTGAAATCTTCTTCTGTGTAGGATGCCCCATACGCTACTGAATCTCTGCGTTCCCAAAACATCTTCAGAAGGTCAGTAACGCGGGATTTGGCTGACAGATACGGGGCGATGAGTTCGATAAGCGGCTTCGCCCTCTTTGTCCCATGCAGCCTAATTTCCGACACCCGACCGCCCATTCCTGTCGGCAGACCATCAGTTCTGTTGTACTTGAAACCCAGAACCGACAGTGTAGAGCAAACTTCCTCGATGATCCGCATATTCGAGTTGCTGACTCTCGCAACCACGGAATAGCAATCATGAGACCGACCATAGCGGTTCAGGTAGAAGCATCCCTCGCAATCAAAGATTCCTGCGAGACGAGCAATTTGAACGATTCTTCCTTGCTGATTGACAGGATTATCCGTCGCCTTTTTACCTTGTAAGTAGCTCGGCATGACCTGTTGTCCCAGCATATAGCAGAATTTTCCTTCCTAGTTTACCGTCATTCCTTCGCTGACGGTGCTTGAAAGGGGACCGAAAGTTGATCCCGTGAACCCGAACTGGAATTGCGGCATCGTGCTCAGGTACAGGTTCACGTACTTCATGTTCAGGAACCAGAGTTTGCCCGCTGGGCAATGCTGGTCAACCACTACCTGAGCGGAATTGTACCTGAACGATTGAAAGCCGATTTTGCCCACATCGCTGGACTCTTCGTTGAACCGCTGTTGCGGTTGCAGTTTGTTCCACCAGATGTCCCACACGGCCTGGGTGGTGGTGAGCAGATCCGCGTGTTCTCCGCCGAACCACGTGCTTCCGAAGGCCGTCTGCACTTCCTTCAGGGACAGCGTGGCCACCACCTTGTAGTAGGCGTTGATGCCGGTGTTCGCCGTGGCGGAAAGATCCGTCCGGGTGATTTGGCCGTAAACTGGAAAATTACTTCCATCGTCTAGGGCTCCGGAAAATCCATCCAATGCGATGGCCGAAGAAGCGGTGCCCTGGCCGTCCAGGTACATATCGGTTGCCAGCAACTTCGCCATCTTCCCGCCGGCGTTCGCCATCTTCGAGTCAATGATCGTCATTGCGGCTTCGGGACCGCGGTTCAGCGCACAGTCCAGGCCGTAGATGGAAACGTTGACGTAATACGGCTTCATCAAGAAATTGAGGGCCGTATCGGACTCGACATACGAGCAATCGAAGGTGCCGCCGCGAGTGAAGGGACCGCCCTTCAGTTCGGCGTGCATGATGGGAACCTTGAGAGAATCCCCGCCTTCGAACCGCTCGGTGTTGCGCGTCCTGATGCGCGTCAGCAGAGCGGACGTGCGGTAGATCGTGTCAATCAAGCGTGGCACGATATGGCTATTGGTTTTTGAAGTTAAATCACCCCAAGTGAGTGCCATTTGGTATGTTGGCCCTCCCACCGGGAAGGCCATCCTCCTTTTGCCCCGACAAAGGGGCAGGGATTTTGAGGGTTAGAATCATCCGCCGCCGGCTGCGTTCACTCCGACTTCCGGCTCTGCGGGCCTCTTAATCGCTGCTCCCCAATCGGCTGGGGCTGAATGGCCTTCCGATGGGCAGTGGTGAACTGTCCAAAAGGGCTTCTCAGGAAACGCATGAGTTTACAACCTCTACGTTAACTCCTGAAGGCGGGTTCCCCACCCGGTTTCTTCCACGCACCCCATGCGGGGCACGACTTCAGAACTTGCCCTCAGCACGGAGCGATTCGGCAGCCGCCATCGCTGCGCGGCCATCGCCGATCTCCACGCCCGCCGGCAATTGTACGTCTTTGCCGAGAACGTGCCTCTGCATTGGACCAAGTTCTGATGGGGCTGGCGGAACGCCACTCCCCGGTACGCCTGCGGTTGCGGCGAATTCTTTGCGGGCCTTTTCGGCACCCTCAGTGCGGGCGTCGTCCAGGTCCTTCTGGCGCTTTTTCTCGGTGGCTTCAGCGCGCTTCGGTGCCACGAATTCCTTGAACGCTGCGTAGGGATCATGAAACCTCGGCCCCTGTTCTGGAGGCCCGTCACCTTGCATGAACTTTGCGAATTCGATACGGTCAAGTTTCATACCGAACTCACTCCGATAATCCCCCACGCAATCCAGGATGCGTGCTGAAAATTCCATCGACTGCGGCAAGGTCACGCTGAAGAACTCCTCCTTGGTTTTTGCCACGATGTCGTCCATCTGCTTCTGCGTGATGTAGCCAGCCTGTTCTATCTTAAGCGCCTTCACGCGCTCGTCCACTACGGCTTGCGCCGCTGCTTTCACTGCTGCTTCGTCCATATCCGTTTCCCTCCCGTTATTTCGTGCTGCTTCTGCCGCTTCGAGTTGCGCCGTCAGTTCTTGGTTCGCTGTTTCCAGGGCCTTGTGTTCAGTAAGGAGTTGGTCGTGCTTGCTCTTATTGCGTTTCAGCCAATCCCTGGGTTCTGCGATTGCCTTTTCGATCTCCGCCTTGCGGGCCTCAATCGCGGCCTGCTCTTTCTCCTTCTGCTCTTTCCATTCGTTGAACTTGCGGTCGAATTCGTTCTGGCGCAGGTAGCCATCGCGGAGTGGTTGGTGCTTCTCGAAGCGTGGGCGCAGAGCCTCCTGATCCTCTGCGGGAAGGGTCTTCAGCATCTCTTCAATTGCTTCCGGTAATGCCACACAAGTCTCCTTCGCCTGCGGCTACGCTGGAACGTTTGCCCCTGGGGGCGGTCCTTCCCGCATCGCTGCCCCACCGACTCCCGGCGGTGGACCAGCAGCAGGCTGAGGACCCATTCCTGGCGCTCCTTGCGATTTGACTTCAGACATCCCCAAATCAAGAATCGTTTTGATCCGGTTCCCAAATGGGGCAAACGCTGGGGTCATGGACGCCATCCGTTCCACAATCGTCTTGACGGCATCGGACATTGCTTCAACTGATCCCGTAGGATTGACCCCACCAGCAGGTGGGGGCGCACCTAACCTGTCGGAAAGATTCGCGGTCACCCCGGCAAAAGGGGCGGCCCCCAACTGTGACGAGACTTCGGACGGGAGCATTGGAGGAGCATCAAGTGGTTGCGGCGGCATGGTCAGATTCCTCTACTTCTGCGGTTTCGGTTCGCCGGTCTTCTGGTTCGGGCTGAACGGCTTCTCCGACAGCGGAATAAACGTGCCGATGCCGACGAATTCGCCCTTGCTTACTTTCGGGGCGTTCGTTGGGGTTTCGTGATTCTCATAGCCTGCCATCGTCGTATCTCCTTTACCGGCTGCTTGGCCGGTTTGATTGTCGTTTCGAACTGCGACCAGTGGTTCCCCACTTCGGTTTCGGTCTTCCAGCCATGCGCATCGAAGCAGCGATAGCTTGGGGTTGCGGATGCCCAGCGTGCATCATCTCCCTGATGTTCTTGCTGACCGTCGCGTCTGACTTGCCCTTCAGTAGCGGCATTGTCGGCCCCTAAAATGCAAATTGGCCCCGAAGGGTTTTACCCCCTCGGAGCCAAGTTGCCCATTTGTTCGTCCCACCTGGAATGGGAACCCGTGGCCTTTGATCCGCTCTAAGGAAACAACAGGGCGGTATGCGTTGTCAAGCGATTCTTTTTACTCCCCCCACGCTTCAGGGGTTATTGCGGGTCGGCCCTGGACGATCAGGTCTTTGGGATCTTCCAATTTCTCCACGCCATGCACCGCGCCGCACTGGTTGCATCTGAGGATTATCTGCTTGCGGTTCAGGTCCTTCACCGCACAAACCTTGCCCCGGCATCGGTTCCGGTCGCATCTATCGCCAGCCTGGATCATTTGTATGTGGTCTTCTCGGTGGCGATCACACCCGCTATTCCGCCTGCCTTGAAGGCAACCTCAACCACCCCGCATGACTTTCCCTCAATAAATCGGGCGTAGGCATGGAACACTTCTTTCGTTACTGGAATCCAACGGCCATCCGGGCTAACGATTCTATACGGTGCGGACTGAAAAATTGGTTGTGCTGCGCTCATCCGCCCCCCGGTCGCTGGGCTTTTGCGACCAGCGCCAATTTCTTGGCCATTTCCGCTTCCAGATTCTTTTCGATCATCCCCACGTCCACGCCCATTTCCAGTTCGTCGTACATCGTGCTCCGGTCGATGTCGCCCTGGCGCCGCAGCGCAAGCACCGTCATTGCTCGTTGCGCCTTGTCCAGATTCAGTAGCGTGCCTGGCCGAATGAAGAACGCGAAGTTCTTGGCATGGTCTTCAACTGTTGACCCGTGCGGTACCATGCTGTTCGGCGATTGGTCTGAATCCTCCACCGTGATTCCCTTATCCCCCAGCATGAAGAACCGGCGCTTTTTGTCGTAAAACTGGAAAATGTTGTAGATGTCCATTTTCCCAAGATCCCGCAGGAAAACTTCTGTCCACCGACCTTTGAGCCGCACCGGGGTCTGCTGTGCGTTCTGAAGTTCCGCAAGAGTCTCGGCACCGGGCACCTGTTTTTTTCGCGCCGCTGAAGCCGCCGTTGCTCCGCTTGATGTGCGGTCCATCTCGGCCGCCGCACGATCATAGGTCATCATCACGTAGCCGGGGATGTTGGGTGTCGGCTGGTAAAACGGAGCAGCCGCTGCGTTTGGATTGTAGGCAATCCGTAGCCCTGGCATTGAATTGTCCAGCGAATTCCACAATCCTTCCGCGATTGCGTTCCGTGGCGCCAGCATAACCGGATTCAGCGCCTTCTTTACCATGTCCAGAATGCCGGCCAAGATGTTGTTCACAATGTCTTGCAGGGACATCAAAGGTCGAAGGTCACTCAAGCCCGAAAACGTCCAGGGCACCGGGTTCATCCGCAGGCAACCGAATGGGTACATCCCGTGAGCGTAGGGATTTGGGCAATCATCCATGGGCATTGCCTTCGCACCCTCTCCGGCCATGATAATCAGTCGGCCCCGCGGATACAGCCGTTCTCCAGGTTTCACAAAATACGACCACCCGCCGCGGCCCATTTTCACGATAGCGTTGGAGGCGTTTTCTGTAAAATCACGGAGCCAATACTCCCGGTACAGGCACATCGGGAAAGAGGATGGCTTCATGTTGGCCGTGCCACCGGTATACCGGTACTGCATCTGCGGCGACAGCATGTCAAACATCATCTTCGATCCAGGGAAGTTCCCCTTATCTCCCGTGACCTGGAATCGTGAGTATTTGGCATCCGCCTCAATCCCTGCGCTGGTAAGCGGGAATTTGTTCTTCACCCAATTAACCGCCACCACCGACCGGTAGATCACCGCCTGCGCATCCTGAATGTGAAACCGGGCTTTGAGCGGCAACACGTCGCTTGGGCCGCAGGGGATCAAATCGAAATCCCCCTGACCATTCCTGGCAAACCTGTCCCACGTCAACTTCCCGTAGCCGGTGCCCAGTAACGCATAGATAATGATGAAGGCCAACTTCAGGTCGGCGTCGTTCTCCAACCACCAGCTTTTTGTGGCCGCGTTCAGAATGTCCGCATGTCGCTGGAATTCCTTGTTGTACGTCAGCACCTCGAACATCGGTCGGATGTCCGTCAGCAGCGACACCAGTTCCCAAAAGATCGGCCAGATACGGTTGTTCACTGGCTTGGATTTGTACGTTGGCCGGCCCACCGGCCATTGGTCCCCGACGATGTAGTTGATGTACTTCTGGACCTCGCGGACTTCCTCGGATTGCCGGTTGTCGTAGCTGGCTTCCTCAAAAGCCGCTTCTGTGTAGGCGCGGATGCTGCGGAGGTATTCGGTTCCCTCTTCGCCGGAGGGCCAGTAGGGTTGGCCGGTACTCGGATGCAATTCGTATTTCGGCTTCAGTTCAGGATAAGCGGAAGCGGCAGCAGCCATGGACTAAACCTCACGTCCAAATTTGGACGTAAACTCAGCGCTTGTCAAGCGTGTTCGCCCCCGCGACTAAAACCAGCCCGATTCAAGACCACCAGTAACCGTCTCCGCCAGCATTCTCCCCAAGTCCATCTCGCGGAATTCAGCGATCTGTTGAAACCGTTCCAGGACACTGGTTTCCAGCACCACGAACACACCCCCACCGCTCGCCGCCAGTTTCCCCTGCCGCAAAGCAACCATCTGTTTTTCCAGGTCCTTTTTATCCTCTTCAAGACGGCGGGCCGTCTCCCTGAAGGAGAAGATCATCCCCGCCAGTTCGCCAGCCGTCTTGAATTCCTCGCCCAGTTTCTCCACGATCTGTGCCCGGTCTTCAGCCGAGATCAGTAGAGTCTGCGGGTCGCAGAGCGCCTGCAATACAGCCACGATGGTCGGATTTTTCTTCGGGCCAAACCGCTGGGTCAGAGCGCTGTCCACAACGCCAGGAAGCGCAATGCGGATCTCCACCAAGCCAGCTTGGGGAATTGGAGGCGGTCCAGCGGGAGGGCGAGAGAGTTTCGGTGCGTTCCTTCTCATCAGGGCTTCGGTGTCCTTAAACTCGTGCCCAGAACCGCAGAAATAACCAATGACTCTCCCAGGGTCTGAGCAAAGAGGAGTTTCCACGCCGGTGAGCAAACAATCAGGGCAGGCGATATTGTGTTTTAGCATTATTGAAACTTCCTCCTTCGCTGGCCGCTGCCTGCCGGGGCGCCAGCGGTTAGATTATAACCTCTTCCAGAGTTCGTTGTCATCTCCTTCAGGCATCGGTGCATTCGCCAAGTACAGGCTCATGTCCGATGGCATTTTTTGATCGTGGAAGACCGTCTGGCTCGGTGGTCGATTGGTACAAGGCGCACAGGATTCGGTGTTGTAGAAATCTCGCCCTCTGTCCTTTTCTGGCTCACTGCTTTTTCCGTAGTCCGTGTATTCGTCTGAATCGTGCGCGCAGAAATAGCCGATGAGGAAACTCATCACGCGATCATCCCAGTTGTCCTGGCCCTCGATTTTCACCGAGTCATCAGTACTGGCGAAGTCAAACATCTCTTCGATCAATTCCTCGCTGCGGATTATCACCAAGCCCTCTCTCACCGCACGAGTTCCCTTTGTGATGATGTCTGATCGACTTTTCGGGGTTGTGGACCACCCAAGAAAATTCGTCAACCGATTTTTCACCTTGTCGTAATGCTTCCACCGGAAAATGTTCTCGTACTCAACCACCCGCGATAAATGACCAATCAGCAAACCACCACCATGCGCGTTGACTTCAGGAGCAACCTCGGCATTGTTATAAAGTAGCCCCAGAGCAGCCAAGACCTCAGCGAATTTCTCTGGATCAAGCCATCCGCGCCATTCGGCAACCTGCATATCTGGAGCCGGTCCTTTCCCCTTGCAGAGCACCTGCGCAGCCGAGAAATTACCGCCGATGATCCCCTCAGCCACATCGCCAGACACATAATAGGTTGCGCCTTTTTCGGGCATTTCCCACACGTATAACCGCCCACCCTCTATCGTCTGCGGAGGAATGAATGGAGCCTTGGCAGATTCGTACAGCAACGCCCGTGGCTTTTTATTCTCCAGATGAATCTCACCAAACCAAATTGGATCAGAACACTGATTCTCCCGAATCCACTGAAGTTTTTTCTTGTCAAACGCGCACAAACCAGTGCCCTGAAAACTTTCGTGCGGAGACGTGGCGGGATATTCTTGGTAGAACATTGAATCATCGCCCTTGGACGCAATGAATTCCTGTATTTCTTTCCGGCGCCACTTGAAATGCTCTGGCGGAATGTCGAATTTTCTCTGTTTCAGAATCTTGTCGTGGATGGCCTGCTCTTCCAGTGTCAATTTAAAATCTTCATCAGGAGCAATCGGAATCGAGTATTTCCGCACCCGAAAGGATTCAATAAACACAGGTGTCCATTTCGTCTCCCTCCGCACCGATTTTTTCCAGAACCGCGGCCAGAATCCATGTCGGCCACGAGATGTGGATTCCATGAAATACAAACCGTTTTCACTCTCCATCATTGGGAAAAGATACTCGGCCATCTTCTCCGGTTCAGGCCAGAGAGTTAATTCTGAAAAATGTGCCGCCATGAGCGCCTTGCCAACCGAAATCCCCGTCAATTTATTGGCGGATTCCACCATGATCTGTGAACGCAACCCTGGATGCAAGAACCGTTCCCGTGCATCCTTGCGATCAAAAAGCAACTGCGTGCCCTTCACGTCATAGCGCGATTCGGGCCGCAGCCACCATGGCAATTTCTCGTAAGCCAACCGGCTCATCTCAAACAGATACTCGCTCTGCTTTGGATCTTGTGCCACAATCAGCGAATCCCAGTTGTGGTTGCGGGATGTAGCGTGGAAGATTAGCGATTCACAGATCGTAGAATTGTGGGAAACGAATCCTTCGGCAATGAATGTTTTCGTGGAGGTCTGCAAGTCAATCATCCGCTGCGCGGGAAGGTGTTCTACTGATACAATTTTTCCCCACGTCTGCCCACTCCTCTTGCCAGGCATTTCCTTGCCTTCCCACCATCGTCGGACGATAAACCGGGTCGGTTTTGTTTTTCCAATCAATCGGAAGATTTCATTCATCCGTTGAACTACCAATTTCCCCTGTGGCTTCCCTCCTAATTTGGACCCTCCCTTGGGACGCATATCAAGGTCTTTGCGATAGGTGTATCCACGGACTCTTAAGTATTTCTCGGCGCGATCTAGCACGCCATTATCCAGAACCTGCGCCACGCAAACTTCAACACCTTGAGACTTCCCATGTGCCTTTCTCACTCGAAGGCAACCCTCCCCATCCAACAAGCCGCCAAACCAACCATCCTCGAAACTCTGCTCGTTTTCCCACGGTGCTGTAATCGACCGTATTTTGTCCCCCACCCGAAGTTTAGAAACACACATCCATCTCGGTTGCGGTCCACTTCTCTGCTTGCAGAGAAATTTGTGCTGTGGCGTAGCAACCAATACTCTCCCATCGTCCATCGTCAATCGTACGGCTTCTTCGTAAACTTTGCATCTCTCGGTCACAACTGCCGTACGCATCCTGCGCGATGACCTGCGATGATTATTTTTCTGTTTAAATACCACAGGTCGGCCATTCTTGCGATCTTCTTGGCGGGCTACCCATGCTTTGCGTAATGCCACGCCACGGCTGTTCCATTCCTCCAGGGTTTCTCCCTCGTCCGTGGCAACCAACTCTTGTCCAATCTGCACCTCCCCTATCGGCATCCACCGTAGATCAGCGGTCAATACCATTGTCTCTGGCGCTAGGCAGATGCCCAAGCGCCGAGCCTTCAAAACTTGAATCCGCACTGGGAGATTCGCTTGTTGCGCCTTCCAGATTGGCTCATAGAAAATTTCCTGACTGTCGTAAAACGGATGTAGAGTCTGGAGGTTTCCTTCCTTGGTGCGGATGACGTGGTAATTCTCAGCGTAATAGCGGTAATTGGCGCAACGCTCAGTCTCTTCCTGAATGAAGTTCAGTTCATGTGAACCAAGACATTCATACGCTCTGGAAATGTCGCAATCTGCCTGCTCATAAACCGCATCTAGGATTTCCAGTGCTTCATTCAGGTAGGGGTCTTTACGACTGACTGGCACTGGTGGCCTCTTCCTCTTCAGGTTCAGTTTCCGTGTAGCCGCCCAAATCAATCGGAGGGGGTAGTGCGGACGGTGCTTCGATCTCCCGGCGTTTCTCCTGAATCTGTCGCATCCGGTCCTCGTAAGCGATGCCATTCACCAGAATCTGGTT
>Ga0315289_10005774_pt1 | contig 18236 bp, 23 predicted proteins | sample YL17G11_40_MG_FD_203452 | JGI IMG/M metagenome (GOLD analysis project Ga0315289, IMG submission 203452) | Sediment microbial communities from Yellowstone Lake, YNP, Wyoming, USA - YL17G11_40 | ecosystem: Environmental > Aquatic > Freshwater > Lake > Sediment | place: USA: Wyoming | collected... | reverse complement strand
AATTTAATTTTTTATTTTTTTTCTTTTTTTCTTTTTTTAAGGGAGTGTGAGAACTATGCTGAATATTCAATAAGATATTATAAAGAATTTTATAGTGCTTTTAAGCTATGAACCTCATCAAGCTTATTATTGATACCACCTTCTAAAGAATGTGGATTTCTTTTGTGATTAATTAAACAAAAATATTTAAACTAGGTTTTCTATGAAAAATTCATGAGAAAAATAATAAGCAAAGAAGAAAAAGACAAGAAAACCAGAAGAAACCAGTTAATTATTGGAGGTATATTAATCCTGATTATGATATTTGGTTATGGTGCTATTTCTTTAAATAATAAGGGTGATACAACAGAAGAAGATAGGATAAAATATAATGGAATAGATTTTATTAAAGATAATTCTGGATATTGGTATTTTGAAATTCAGGGGCAACAATTTATAATTATAAATAATCCTGAAAATATCAGTAAGATTAATTTCCTGAGCATTTTAAATCTTAATGATTATTCAAATAAACCTTTGTATTTTGTTGGAGATATTGGAGAAGGAAGCTCTGAAATAAGCAGAAATTTAATAGATAGATTTGTTTTAAGAATTCAGCAAGCTTGTTTAGATGAAAAAGAGTGCAAAGGAAATTTTCCTATAAAAAATTGTTCTAGTGATAATATAATTATTTTTAAAGAAATATCAGGTAATGAAACAGAAGATAATGAAACAGAAACCATGTATCAGGAAGAAAATTGTGTTTTTATTTTTGCTCAATATGAAAATCAATCAAAATATGCAGATAAATTCTTATTTAATTTATTAGGAATTTAATAAGCAAAATACAAGTTTTATTTTATTTTTATTAATAATTATATAATTTAAAGAACAGCAGTCTAAGCTTATTAAGATCATATTCTATTAATTCATATTTATTATTAGAATAAGGTTTAATATGAATATACTAATTGCATAAACTTTAAAAACTTAATTTTTCTATTGAGAATATAAAAAAATGGCTAGAAAAAAAGAAGTAAAACCTAAGAAAAATACTGAAGAATCGAAAGAAACAGAAGTTAAAAAAGAAACTGAGAGAACAGAAACTAAAAAAGAGATTGAAAATAATAAAGAGATTGAAAAGCCAAAAGAATTAAGTTTAAAACAAAAACAAAATAGGCAAATTATCTGGGCTTTGGTTTTAATGGCAAGCATAATTATAATTATTTTTCTTGTTCCATATATTAAGCAAAATGTTTTTAATAAATTTGAATATATTGGACTTGATTTTTATAAAACAAAAACAACATCTGGAATAACTGGAGCAGCAATAGATAAAGGAATAATTTTTTATTTTACTAAAATTCCTTTAGTTAACCAATATGCTTTTCCAATAGGAGATTATTCTATTTATTTTAGAAATAACCCAAAAGAATTAGAAAACATTAGTGTGGATATTATTGAAAAGAAGATTGAATTTCAAAAAGACAACATAGTTTATATTTCTATTCAATATGATGCTCCTGTTTGCGATGATAATATTGTTGCAGTTGTTGGATTAACTAATTTTTTAGATAAATTTGGAACTTTAAAAGTTAAAGGTGCTATGAATGATGCGGTATATGCTAGTAACAATAATTTAGATTATATAACATGTAAAACTAATCCGAATAATACTGTGATTTTATTAAAAACAGGAAATGAAACCATAATTTCAAAAACAGGCAAGAATTGTTATGAATTACAATATAAAGAGTGTGAGATAGATAAAGTTACTGAAAAATTTATTTTAACTATAATGGAAAATTATATGGAAAAATATAATGAATTAGATATTAAAGAATAAATTTTTTTCTTATATATTATACAGAAACAAAAATTACTTATTATTAATTAAGGTCTAATTAAGAGGGAGATTTATTCATAAAATTAGAATTTAAAATTTGCAGGCATTCTTATTTTTAATAATAGATACTATTATCATTGATCTCAAATATTCTCAAGCTCTTAAGTTTGGGCAATAATTTTTGTAATCCCTAAACTAAAAGAGCTGTAAATTATTAGAAAATGTTCTCAACAATATTCTTAATAAAGAATATATAATATTTTATTTATTTTTTGATTCTCTTATACTCTTAATAAAACATTTTATGTCAGAGATTATTGGCATTTCTTTTATTTTAAATATTTTAATAGTCAGAAACCATATTCCTACAACTAAGATAGTGCTTAAAACATACCAAACCAATTTATGAGTTATATAAAAAAATTCAAAATCATTAACAAGGAGAATTGATAGCACAATAATCCTTAAGATATTGAATATGAATAATAAACTAAATGAAAGCAAAATAGAATAAATTCTTTGTTTTGGTTTCATTGCCACAAATAAGTTTAAGATTAATAAAAGAACATAAGCAGAGCCTGCAACACAAGATGGAATGATTTCAATAATTTTTGTTTGATTTATTAATATCTGCTCTCCAAAAAATAGGACTGGATAAAATAATTTCAAAAATATTACTGAAAAATAAATGGTCAAAGGTGTAAAAATTTTATAAATTAAGTATGAATTAAGAACTAAGACTAATAAGATTATATAACGGAGAACAATTAAAATTAATTTCTTATTAGAAACAACTTCTTTTTCCATATTTATTGTTATGATTAAATATTTAAATAGCTTTGTTTTGGTATAAATATGAAAAAAATCAGGTTTATTCTTGGATTGACAATAGCAATTATCCTGACCTTAATTGTTTCTTTAAATGATGTTATTATTATAAAATTTATTGAATCTTTAAGAAATTATTATTTAGATTATATCCTTTTAAGCATTACTTTTGCAAGCAATACATTTATAGTTTTCTTTTTTTTAACTAGTTTATTTCTTTGGAAAGAACATAAAAGAAGATGGATTTTTCCTTTATGGCTGACTGTTTTTTTTTCTGCAATAATTGGATTTTTTCTTAAGATTTTAGTTAAAAGACCAAGACCTTTTCAGGAAGGAATTGTCTCAGTTTTGCAAATAGCATTTCATTTTATGAAAAATAATTTTAATACCTGGGATTTCTCATTTCCAAGCTTTCAAGCAATACTTGTTTTTGCTGCATTACCATTATTAAATAAAGAATTCAGAAAGTTCAGATATGTATGGATAATTTTTGCATGTCTTGTTGGTTTTTCAAGAGCTTATTTTGGAGTTCATTATTTATCAGATGTTTTAAGCGGAGCAATTATTGGTTATTTAATAGGCTATTCAATGGTATTAATTGAAGAAAAATATAAAATAGGGTTAATTTTAATGAAAAGATTAAGGATAAGCAAATAAAAAAGAATTCTTAATTAATATCTGCATGAATAAAATACTGATAAAATAGGTATAACATCATCAAGCTTATCATCTGCAAAGAAGCTAATTAGTTTTATAAATTATTGATACTATATTCTAAAGAATGTGGATTAATAAAAACATAATAAGCAAAAAGAGATTATAATTAAAAAGTTTCTGAAAATAATTAATAAAAATAAACCCCTTATTTATATAGAAGTTTTAGGGCTAACCATTCTTCTAATTACTAAGATTATTGCAATTATTAAGATTAAATTAATTAAAACTATTGCATAAATAAATCCATTTGCTTTTATATTATCAATTATTGCTGAGCCAGTTATTCCAGTAGTTGCTGCTTGTTTAGTTATTGAAAGTAATACTTTTTGTTCTGTTATTACCCCATTTTTTGTAGCTTTTATTGTAAACTCTTTATCTCCTTCTGCTTCAGTATCTAAAACAAGAGCAATATCAACTTCTCTTGATTCTCCTGCAGGAATAATTACTGATTCTGGGTCAATTTCACTTAAAGATGACCAAGCAGTATTTCCAGAAACTGAAATAGTGTATAAATCTGTAGTTGTTCCTGTATTTTCTAATTTTGCTGTTATAATAACTTGTTCTCCTGCAATTGCTTCAGGAGTATCTGAGCTTAATTTAGCTGTAATTTTAACACTTGAGACAGTAGGAACTACCCCACAATTTCCTTCAACTGTAAAAGATTGAGTAAACCTATCATTAGAAACAAGATTATAAGTTTCATCATCTGTATCATAATCATAATAAGTTCTAAACTCTAAAACATATGTTTTTTTTGCTGCATTTGCTGGTATTTCAAATTCAAAATCAACTGTTTCTGAATCTCCTTGGTCAAAGTCTTGTCTTATTATTTGTTCTAAATTAATTCCAAGCTCTTTGTTATAAAGAGTTACTTTAACCTGATCTTCATAATCTTCATCACCAATATTAAAAACTTCTGCTGATACTTGTACTATTTCTGAACATTGTGGGTTTGCTGGAGAGATTTTAATATTATCAACAACAATATGGTTTTCTTCATCTGTTTCTCTTACTCCATCAATTAATTCATAATAATCCTTGCTTAAATCTGATGAATAAGAAGTACAAACTTCGTCTTCTCCTGTATCATCACTATATGCTTTAACTACTAAAGTATATGTTTCGTCTGCAAAATCTGCAGGAACTTTAAAGTCAAATGTAGCAATATCATCATCATCTTCTCTGATAGCCCCTAATTTAATTTGTTCATTATCTAAATCTTTTAAATCATTAACAATGTTTTTTCCTTTTGAATTATATAATCCTAATTCAACAATTATATCACTTAATTTATCATCTCCTGTGTTTTCAACTTTAACATCAATGCTTATAGGGTCTAAAGGACTCCATTCAGTATCATCTCCATCAGAATTATCAATATTAACTTCTGTAATTTCTAATCTTCCATTTACTGCATCTCCTTTTTCTCCTGATTCACAAAAAGTTTTTATGAATGTTATTGGAAGTGTGTTAGTATTAGTAAGATTACCTACTTCTGTAATTGTTAAAACTCCATGGTAAGTTGCACCAATATTTAGTTTATTATAATCTACTGCAGAAGTAACAGTAATTGTTTGTGGAATTGTTGCTATAAATGCAAGATTTCCAATTGCATTAAATGGAATTGCTATACCGTCTTTATCTGGAATTGTTGAGAATGCAAAACTATAATTTGTATTAACTGCAGAAGTTAATGTAAAAGTCTTTGAATTATCAGCATTAATAAAGTTTAATGACGCAGGAGAAAGTGTAAAATTTGCAGTAGCACTAACCATTGCTAATGACAAAATTGCTGTTAATAAGAACATTAATAGTACTTTTGATTTCATGTTGTTATAATTTTGGAGTTATAACAGTTTATAAAGTTTATTGTTTTTAAGAATATATATAAAAAATAAGATAGATTAATAGATTTATATTCGATAAAGCTCAGACAAAAAGGTTTATAACTATATTTAAGTATATTATGATAACTATATTTAAGAATATCATAATAAGAATGAAAGGAGGTAAATATGGCAAAAAAAATTAAAGGAAGCACTATTGGTGCATGGGCTTTTTTAATAGGAATTGTAATTGCAGTTAGTATTGGTGTTTTTAGTTCCCAGATTATAGAACCAACTCAAAAAATTGTGGTTTGGATATTAATTTTCTTAGGACTTGTTATTGGGTTATTGAACATAACTAATAAAGAAAGTTCAGGGTTTTTATTAGTATCAGTAGCACTTGTAATTGTTTCTTATTTTGGAAGAGTAATTTTAATGATAATTCCTATATTAGGAAATGTTCTTTGGGCATTATTAATATTATTTATTCCTACAACAATAATTGTTGCTTTAAAATCTGTTTTTGAAATGGCTAAAAATTAGATATCTAAGACACCAAAGGTTTCTTCGATGTATCTTCCTTTAATATAGCATCTAAAAATAGATTTTATTTTTATTTTATTAAATATTTATAAAATTCTTAAAACAAGACTTATCTAGTATATATTATAAGAAATGAGTCATAATCAGTATATAAAAATGAGTCATAATCAGTATATAATATAGCTAAGCAATAAATTATAATAAACTATCAGCATGTAATGTTGATGTTTGAAGTCCATCTTAATTGTATTTTTTAGTGTTATTCTTCCTATTTTAGATTACAAATTTTAACAACAAAACTAATAATAAAGAGATTAATGATGTTAAAATCAAATATTTATATTTTCTGATTATAAATGGAATTGCATTTAAGATTATAATTAAACTACCAATTACTATATTTGGAGTTATTTGTGTCATTTTATTCCTTGCAACAAAACTATTTTAATTGCTTCTATTATTGTTCCTATTGCTACCAACAATAATCCTAAATTAGTATAAGATGCAAAAACTAAAATTCCTGCAGCCAATATAATTAATCCAGCTATTACATCTATTGGAATTAATGCTTTTTTATTCATATTTTATTTAATGTTTCTTAGTTTATAAATATTATTAATATTTCTTCTTCATCTTTTAACTTTATCTTCCAAACTTTATATAGATAATACAAGAGAAGAGTTATAATATAGTTATATTGCATAGGCTTAGAATTATTTAGGCAAATCTTCTATATTTATGATATTTGGATTATCCATAGCAAGACTCTTGCATGCAGTGTTAACCCAAGCATCTATGTTAAAATTTTCAAATTGATTTATATCTGTATTATTAGATATGAAAATATAAGCTTGTTTTGGGTTTTTCTTATTTTCAAGGTTTTCTTTTAGTTTAATAGCTTTATTTAGATTTTCTTGGCCTGGTTTTGTTGAAACTAATATTCCAATCTTGCTTGCTTTAAGAAATTTAATTAATGCTGTTTTTTTCATTGCTTTTAATCTATTTGTTTCTGATTGAGAAATTTTTATAATGTTATTGTTTTCTAATACAAATAGAATAGAAGTTTGCAACATTAAGTTTTCTGCATGAAATTTTCCACTGCTTACTAATAATATAGGAAGATTGTTTTTATTAAATATTTTACTACAACCTAGAACTTGTTGTTTTTTTTGTATTTTAATATTGTTTTTTTCTAATTGTTCAGCTATATCATCAGCTAAATCTTGGTATTGTATAGAATAAGCTAAGAAAAGCTTTTTTGGAAGCTTTGCTATTTGATTTTTTTTTAGCTTAATATTAAGGTTTTTTTGAATTGCAGGGATATAAAGGATTTTCATTTTATTAAATAAAGAATAGTTTTAATGTTTTTAAGCTTAATTATAAGTGTAAGCAAGCGCAAAGCTTATTAGTTTTAGGAATTATTAATACCAATCTAAAGAATGTAGCGCTATTTTAGTATTAAGAATCTAATAAAAAATAGAATTATTCTCTTGCCCTTGCTTCTCTATCTTTTCTAAGAATATCTTCATTAGAAGGCATTCTTCTGCTTCCTGCTGGTTTGTAAATATCTGCAAATTGAGGTGTTACAATAATTGTGTTTTCACCAAATCCTGCAATATCTCCTTCTAAAGCATCTGCTGTTTTCTTTATTTTAGAGATAGCTCTTTTTAATTCAATAACATCTTTTGTTCTTAATTGTTTAATATCAACAATTGCAATTGTGTATCCTTCTCTTAATGCATTTAAAATAGGGTTAACATCTTCAAAACTTTTTAAAACAAAAGGCCTGACAATCACTTTTGCTCTTTTCATTTCTTTTCCTAAATCTATTTCAATATATTCTGAATCTTCTGCTCCTGAGAAAGCATTTGAGAAGCTCTTTTTTATTTTATCAAACACCATGATTAAGAATTACTATATAGAGTTTATAAAGATTTCTGTAGTTTAATAGAAATCTTTGAGTAGTATATTTTTACTTCATTTTTTTCATTATTTCTGTTCTTAAGCCTTCTAATTGCTCTGTTAATTCTGATTCTTGTTTTTCAAGGGTTTTTAGTCTAAGAGACAAGAGTTCTTGTTTTCTTTTTAATTCTGATTCTACTTTATTTTTATCTGTTTTAATCATTATTTGCCCAATCATTTTATAGATATCTCCTTTAGATTTTGCAATTTCAGAAAGAGCATTTTCAGTTTCTGTTAATTCCATTTGAAAAGCTTGCTTTTGCATAAGGATTGTTTGAAAATTTTGTTCAAAAATCTGTAATTGCTTGATTTTTTGTTGAGTTTCTTTATCTATATCCATTTTGTAAATTTTCCTATAATTATTAATTATAAATTTAATAATAATTAAACTGCTTTAATTTTTGCAACATGTAGCCTTGGTTTGTAGAAAATCTTAGAACCACATCCAGGACAAACAAATCTCTTTTCCAAAATCTTGCTTGTTATTTTTTTTCCGCAATTAAAACATTTGTATGCTGCCATTTTATTTATTTTGTTGATTTTGTTTATATGATTCAATTTGCATTTGTCTTATTACTTTGGGGTTTATATGTCTATTTGCTATTGCTCCACTTCTCCAAGCAATCATCATATCAATATTAAAATAATCTCTATTATTTCTATCGGTATTTTCTGGGTGAATACCTGCTTCATTACCTGAACTTACATCTTCTAACATTTTTATATTACTTTGATATTTATTTATTTTATTGTGTGTTTAAAAATTTATTGTTTTATTCCCCTTTTTTAGGCAGGAAATAAGTATGTATTAGTATAAACTTATCCCTCCTTTTTAGGCAGGAAATAAGTATGAGATGCAAACTTTTTATTGCATTTTTTGCACTGCCAAATTCCTTTTGACAATCTTTTTGCAATACCATTACAAAAAATACATTCTTGTTTTTTCCTCTGCACTGATTCTATTTCTGTAATTTTAGTTCTGACACTTCTTCCATATCTTGCTCCAAATCTTCCTGCAGATTTTACTTTTTTTGTTCTTGTCATTTTGTATATTATTACCTTATAAAGAAGGTTTTTAAATTATTCTATAAATGGGGTCGCTGAGATTTGAACTCAGATTTCGAAGTCCCAAACCTCGAGTACTAACCAGGTTATACGACGACCCCCTCTATTTTATCCATCCAATTTTGTTTATAAACTTATTGTTGTCTTTTATTTTTATTCTAAACGCCAGCAGTTTAGTTTTAATTCTGTCTTTTCTTGTTCTTGCATTAGAAATGTAAATTGGTGTTGTATTAATATCAAATTTATTTAGCATTGTTTTAAGCTGATTGATAAATTTAACCCCATTTTTCAACAATTCTTCAGACTTATGCATACTAAATCTAATTCTCGTTTCTCTGCCTTTTTCTTCTTTATTTGAACCCTCGCAAAAGAAAGCTATCTTTAGAAATTCCTTAGAAAACTCTCTATTGGAGATTATCCACTTTGGAATAATATATTGAAAAACTATCTTATCTCCCTTCACAGCCCCTAATTCATTTAATTTTTTAGTCAAAGGAGAATTGAAGACCCAACAAAGATGAGTTTGTTTAGCTGAACCAGTAGAATTTTCTTTAATCTTGCATTTCACATTAAACTTTCTTTTGATTATTTTCTCAAATAATATTACATCTCTAAGATTTTTTGAAGAGTAGTAAAAACTTTTTAGGTCTTTAGCAAGATGCCCATCAAAGTTTATGAAAGCAACAATTCTGACTAAATCCAAATCTTTTTTTAAAAGACTATCAACTATCTCCGAGTTTTTAACTGAGAAAATATCTAATCCTGCTTTTTCTTTTGCTTTATTAAAAGATCCAAAATACCTAACACAATCTATGTACAATTTACAAGAACAATCTCTTCTTTTGATTGAATGTCTTAATTTTTCTGAAATTCCTTTTAGTTCAGTTATTATCTCTTTTTGTTTTTCATTCATTTTTTAGCTATTTTCCATAATCTTAAAAGGGAAAATAGGATAATTTATGTTCATTATGAATTAATACGGAAATATAGCTCTCAATATCTTCTTTAAAATTATCTTTGAAGTCGGATAGTATATCTCTTAATTCATTTTGATCTTTAATTTCTATATCAACTCCTAAATCATATTTCCCAAGATATTGAGTTATATAGACTACGTTAGAATTTTTTTTAAAATATTCATGGATTTTACTAAAATTATTTGTTTTCTTCAATTTAAATAATAAATTATAAAATGAATATCCTAGCAAATAGGTATTTAATTTTGGTCTAAATGCTAATAAAATTCCATTTTCCTGAAGATTTTTAATTCTATGTGCTACTCCCTCGCTTGTTAAACCAATTTTGTATGCAATATTATGTAATGATTCTCGTGAATTATTTGCTAAAGATTCTATAATTAAAATATCTTTTTTGTCTAAATCAAAGGTGGGTTCTCCTCCATAATATGAAATTGGCAATTTAATTTGAGCCTTATTGAGTAAGTAAGATCTTCTAAGAGCATATTCTTCTGGGATAATTAAAACATCTCTTTCTTTAAAATACTTAGAATATTTGTTTAAAAATTTGATAAAGAATTTATTAAAGATAATAGGATTTTTAGCCCATACAACTATCATTAAATTATAATATCCATCACAACTTACAACCCATCCTGTATTTTTATCTTTCTTAAGATATTCTATAATTTCTTTTTCTATCTGAGAATCTGTATTTTGAAACGTAATAAAAATTTTAAATTGAATTAACCCCAATTTTGCTATATTCAAAACAGAATAATACCCAGATATAAATTTAATTTGCTCTAAATTATTTATTCTATAAGAAACTGCATCTTTGCTTAAGCCAACTTTTTTAGCAATCTGGCTATTGCTTTGCCTAGAATTTAATTCTAACTGCTCTAGAATCTTTCTATTTTTTATGTCTAATTCTATTGTCATTTTATTATCTATAATCATATAATAGTATATAAATATTTTGTTTTGAGGCATATTTAAGAAATAAGTTTCTTATATTCTCTGGTTGTTACTTTTGTATGACAAAACTAATAGACTTAGCAAGATTAGAAAAGCCAAAATTGGAATCTTTGAGAGGTAAAACCATCAATGAAAGAGAATTGCAAAGCATACAAGAAGTTTGTGAAAAATATCCCGCAATAGTTACTAAGCACACATTAAATTTAATGAAAGAACACCCTGGAATTGCTAGACAATACATGCCCAATTGTTCTGAATTAGAAATAATTACAGAAATCCCAGAAAAACCATGGAAAGGAAAGATAGAAACAGGAATTCCTGGAACTGAAAGAATGTATGAAAGCGAGATGATTGTCTTAGCTTCTACTGCATGTGCATCAAAGTGCAGAGCATGTATAAGAAGAAATTATTTAAATAAACAAGAAGAAGAAATAAAACTTCAAGATTTAGGGAGATTAGTCAAATATGTTGACAAAGAAAAATTAAAAGAGGTTTTGATTACAGGAGGGGATCCTTTAATGAGACCAGAATATACCATAAAAATAATTGATTCTTTATTAAAAACAAATATTAAACATTTGAGAATTGGAACCTCTTTGTTAAGAGCAGATCCTAAAAGAATAACTGATAATTTTATAAAAAAGCTTGTATCAAAAATTAAAGCACATAATAAAGACCCTTATTTCATTGAAATTTCTCCACACTTTGACCATCCATCAGAGTTTACTAAAGAAACTATCGAAAGAATAGGGCAACTAAATCAAGCCGGTTTTAGATTATATGTTCAAACAATTCTTCTCAAGGGTGTAAATGATAATAAAAAAACATTCAGAGAACTTGCAGAAAAAATAAGAGATAACAATATGGAATGGTATTATCTTTACCATTGTGTTCCTGTAAATGGAAATCTTCATTTAAGAACAAGTGTAAAAAAAGGATTTGAATTAATGGACTCTTTGGAGGACCATGAAGAAGTAACCGGAAGATATCCTCCTAAAAGATATGCAGTTCCTTTGCCAATTGGTAAAGTTTCTCTGGACCCATCAAGAATAACAGAGCAAGAGGGAAAATATATTTGGATAGAAACAAGATACACAAAAGATTCTCTTAGAGGAAATCCCATACCTAATTATTGCAGATTAGGGAAAAAAGGATTTTTGGAAGTTAAATATCTTGATGGGGATGATAAATAAAACTCTTTAATTAGACTTATAAAAATTATTTAGAAATTATTTCTTTTCTTTAGTTTCTTTCTTAGCTGCAGGTTTTACTTCGGTTTTTGCTTCTTCTTTAGGTTTAGTCTCTCCTGGTTTAGCTTCTTCTGCAGGTATTTTTCCTGGGGCTGCTTCTACTGCTTTTGCAGCTTCAGCTTCTTCTGCAGCCTTTTTCTCTTCTAATAGTTTAGCTTCTTGAGCTAATTTAATATCATTGAAAAATTTGTCTAATTCTTTTCTTTTTTCAGGGAGAGTCTCTGTTGATTGTTTATTAATTTCTTTTTCAAATTTGCCTTCTTCAATATCTTTAAGCAATTCTTTTGGTTCTTTATTTTCTACAAAGATTCCAATGCTTGCACAAGTTCCGAGAATTGATTTAACTGCAGTTTTAAAATCTTTTTCAAGCATTTGTGGGAATTTAATCTTAGTGATTTTAATCACATCTTCCATAGAAGCATTGCCTACTTTTTGTTTTTTATGATCTGCAGTTCCTTTTTCTAATTTTAATTCTTTTTTTAATAATTCTGAAGTCGGTGGCGGAGAAGTTTTAATTTTAAACTCTTTTGTTTTTTCATCAATATCTAACTCTACTGGAACTTTCATTCCTTTAAATTCTTTTGTTGATTCATTGACTTTAGAAATAACCTTGCCCATATTAATGCCTTTTGGGCCTAATTGTTGAGCTATTGCTGGGCCTGGTATCATATTCCCTCCCTCAATAAGTAATTTAATAATCATCTGGAATTAATCCTCTTGTTGGTTCTTCATAATCTTGGCTTAATAAAGGTTGTTCTTTTTCATTATCTTTATTTTTATCTGTTCTTGATTGTTCAGATAAATCATTATCAGACTGATATTCAGAAGTTTTTGATGTCCTATCTTTTTCTTCTTCTGCTTCTCCTTTTTCTCTTCTAATAACCTTGATATTATCTAATTTAACTGTGACTGGGATTGGAACAACAGCAGCTAATAAAGTAACAACTGCTTCTCCTTTTATTTTATCTATTCTCATTACTTTTGCTTTTTCTTTTTTAAATGGTTCTCCAATTATTTCAATAATATCTCCTTTTTCAATATTAATTTCTTCCATAACTGGTTCTAACATATTTTTAATCTCTTCATAAGCAACTGTTTTACCAATAATTCCTTTTACATAAGGCAGATTATATGCTGCTTCTTCTGCAGATTCCCTATCTTCTGCTTCTAAGAAAATATATCCTCTAAGCCCATGAGGACGAGCAAGAGAATATACATTAAGTTCTTTTTTTCTTATTTTATCAGAAATTAATTCTAATGCCCTGTCTTCTTTATTTGTTGTTACTTTAATGATAAATATCATTTTTATTTTTTGTTTATTTTTAAATTTATTTTAAAATTTATTTTTATTTTAATATCAGGCTCCAGCTAAGAGATAAACTCTTAGAAGCCAATATTGATAAAAAAAAAGGGTTTATAAATGTTTATTTTTCGCGTTGGCTTTGCACAAGGGGATAGTTCTTGCACAAAGAAGAGGAATGTTGCACAATTGATTATGCTTTTTATTATCATACAACTTTTTTAATTTCTGGATTTATTTGAACTTTAACTAAGGTTACTTCTGGTCTTCTTTTTTTTCTATCAATATCTAAATAACATATAGAACATATATGTTCAGCATTGATTTTAAATTCTGTTCCAGGAGTATGCCCATAAGCCTTAAAATCATGCTTATTACTTCCTTTATAATCTAAACCCTCATAACCTTCAACTGGTTCGCCTATTAATCTTGGTTTTTTATGAAAAGAATCTCCAAATTGTCCATGTAGCCTCCAACTGCAAATTTCTGAGTCCAAGAATACCTTACTCTTTTCTTCTTGTGAACATTCTTTTTCCACCCAACAAGAGGCAGGACCAATAATACTTACAAAATATTTTTTAGGATTAAATTTTCTTCCAACACCTTTTAACAATTTGCCAAATATACAATCAGGTTCTCCATGAAACTCCTTAAGAATATTCATTTTAAGCTTCCCTTAATATCCCTTCTTTTTCTAAAATTCTTATAGCTTCTATTATTTTCCTTGGAGGGGCATCTAGTTCTTCAGACAAAAGAGATATACTTATTTTTTCCCTTTTTTCAAGAACAGAGATTATTCTGCTTTTAATGTTATCTATTTCCATACTTTTTATTCCCCTTTCACCAGCTAAACATAAAGCCGACCCAGAAATTGATGGGAATAAACTCCCTGCTTGAAAAAAATTCATATTTCCGAAAACCATTTTATTTTTTAACCTTTTCTCCTTCTTTTATTTGTCTTGTCATTTCTTCTACAAATTTTTTTAAGTTTTTAGATAATTCTCTTTTTTGTTCTTCAGTTAAATTTAACAAATTTGCAAAGTCACCCGCAAATTTTCCTGATTGTAATAACATTCTTAATAATATTGTCTGTTTTTCCATAGATAATTTTTCCATTAATTTATTTATTGAATCAGGGTCAGTAGCAAAATCTTTGAGCATGTTATATTCCTCATTATAATCCTTTTCTATGTCTGCTAAAGTTTCTACGGATTCCGCTGAACCAAGTAAAAATTTTTCATAGAATTTGGCTAATAAATCAACAAAGACTTCAGATTTATTTTCTTCTATTTGTTTTTTTACAATTTTAGAGTCCACTTGATTATCTTTTTCCATTATCACACCCTTTTTCTATTTCACTATTTTTTAAAGATTTATATACTTTTAAATATATCTTTATTATCAACATAGTCCGAATAATTTCAAACTAACTAATTATTTTTCTTTTTGTCCGAAAAGCAAATAATTAAAAATAAGAGTTTCTATAGAAAGTTATGCTAACAAGAGAAGAGGCTATAAAGGAAATTGCTAAACTTGTTGATAATTATAACAAATACAAGGAAGACCAATCGTTAATGAGTAATGAAAGACAAATTTGTGATAGTTTAATCCGACCATTCTTTAGAAATGTTCTTGGATGGAATATAGAAGATCCCTATGAATTTAAATCTGAATATGGTCAAGGAGGAAAGAGGATAGATTATTTGGCGTGTATAGAAGGAGTTAGCCAATTTGTAATTGAAGCAAAAGCACCATCAAGAGAAGTAAAAGAGAAAAGTGATTTTTATAAACAAGCAATTGATTATGCAGAAGCAAAAGGTAAAGATTTTGCTATTTTAACAAATTTTAAGACATTTATAATCTTTAGGGCAGGAATAGAGACTAAAGGAGTTTTTGCAAATGAAATAAAAATTATAGACTTACTTAATCTTAAAAATATAGATATTGATTTTTTGTTGTATTTTAGTAAAGATTTTTGGATTCAGAAAGGAGAAGAAAATCCTTTATTTTCAGTTAAGAATCTTAAAAAGAAAAAGCCAATTGATGAAAAGTTGGTTGAGGATATGACTAATTGGAGAGAATATCTTTTGAGAAGCCTAAAAGCAAAATCAAAGAATAGATATAATTTTGAAAATGAAAAAGAATTAGAAAGAATAGAAGAAGAAGTACAAAGATTTATCGATAGACTTATTTTTATATGCTATTGTGAAGACAAACAGCTTAATGATAATGAATTGAAACCGCTCCTTTTAGAATACAGAAGCAAATATATTGGAAAGGTATTTTTAATGCCAAGCATAACCAAGCTGTTTGAACAATATAATAGGGTTTATGATAGTGATTTATTCAAAAAAGGGTTATGTGATGAGTTTGATTTTGATGAAAGCATTCTAAGTGAAATTTTAGAAAATTTAAGAGGGTATTTTGGAGGATTACCTTATGACTTTTCTATAATTGATGCAGATATTCTAGGAAGAGCCTATGAAAACTTCTTAGGACACATAACTACTGGAAAAAAAAGATTTAAAGAAAAACAAGATATTGGAAAGAGAAAAAAGATGGGAATTTACTATACCCCCCAGTATATTGTAAATTATATTGTAAAGAACACTATCAGAGAAAAAATAAAAGATTTGTCTTTTGACGAGATTTTAAAAATAAAAATTTTAGACCCTGCTTGTGGTTCTGGTAGTTTTCTAATTAAGGCATTTGATATTTTAGTTGAAGAAAGTAAATTAAGATTAAAAAGAGATTTAACTTATGAAGAGAAGGAAAAGTTAATATTAAATTGTATATATGGTGTTGATTTAGATGAGAGGGCTTGTGATATTGTAAAATTAAATTTATCTCTTAAATTAGCAACAAGAGGGGAGAAGATACCTAAATTGCATGACAATATTAAAAATGGAAATAGCTTAATTGATGATAAAAGCATAGCAGGAGATAAAGCCTTTGACTGGAATAGAGAATTTCCTTTTAAATTTGATGTAGTTATTGGGAATCCCCCTTACATTTTTGCGAGAAGTAATAAGTTTAGTGATAAAGAAAAAGAATATTATTATAAAAGATATAAATTACAAGGTTATCAACTGAATACCTATGGTTTATTTGTTGAAAAATTTTATGAAATTCTATCAAATAAAGGAGTATTTGGCTTTATTATACCTAATAATTGGCTAACTATAGATACTTTTTCCGGATTTAGAAATTTTATAATTAATAATTGTGGCAATATAAAAATAGTAAATATTTATGATAAGGTGTTTTCTGAAGCGAATGTTGATACCTGTATTTTTATTTTTATTAAGGAAAAACCAAGAAATATTTCTTTATTTGAAATTAAACAAGAAAAGTTAGAATTTATTGGGGATTTTAATTACGAGGTTTTTGAGGATAAGATAATAAATATTTCCTCATTAAAAAATAAAGAAACTACAAACATTATAAACAAAATAGAAAATTCTTCAATTAATTTAGGAGATTTAGCCATAGTTTCTACTGGCTTAAAGGCATATCAGGTGGGAAAAGGTAAACCAAAACAAAGAGAAGAAGTAAAGATAAAAAGAAAATTCCACTCAAATATTAAAATAGATAATGATTATTATAAATATTTAGAAGGAAGAGATGTAAATAGATATTTTTTAGGTTGGTCTGGAGAATATCTTAAGTATGGTGACTTTTTAGCCGAACCAAGAAAGTCAGTTCCATTTAAAGGTGAAAGAATTTTAGTAAGGCAGATACCTTCAAAACTTCCATATTGTATAAATGCAGTTTTTGTTAATGAAGAAGTTTTACATGACATAAACAGCATGGTAATCTTCAATACTTCAAAGAATTATAATCTAGAATTAATTTTAGGTATTATTAATTCCAAGCTAATTAGTTACTGGTTTGCGAATAAGTTTGGTAAACTTCAAAGAGGATTATTCCCGCAATTTAAAGTTAAAGAATTGGCTATTTTTCCAATATCTAAAAAAATATCGGAAAAAGAACAAAAAGCGATTATTGAACTTGTAGACAAAATGCTTTCTTTAAACAAACAACTTCAAGATATAGGAGAAAAAGATAAATACAAAAAACAGAAGGTAGAAGAAGAAATAAAAAAAACTGATGAACAAATTGATAAAGAAGTATACAATCTATATAGTATTACTGAAAATGAAAAGAAAATTATTGAAGAGAGCTTAAGATGAAAGAGGAGAAAAACAATGAACAATAAAACAGAAGGGATTTGCATATATTGCAAAAAGAGTTTTGCAGGGAACGCTATTACAAGACACCTTTCTTTATGTGAAGATAGAAAAAAAGTTAATAATACAGATATTGGAAACGAAAAAATTTTTCTTATTAAATCTGGAGCAGGCCTTTTTTGGGTTTATGTTGAGGTAAATGCTTCTGACTCTCTCAAAGAAATTGACAATTTCTTAAGGAACTTGTGGCTGGAATGTTGTGGACATTTGAGCGCATTTCATATAGGAGAAATGACTTATGCTTCAAGTCCAGATAAATCATATGATGACAGAAGCATGAATATTGCTGTAGGAAAAACATTGATTCCAGGAATGAGTTTTTCACATGAGTATGATTTTGGAACAACTACTGACCTGGGATTAAAGTGCTTATCTCAAAGAATAGGAAAAAAACTGGAGAAAGTTAAAATTCTTGCAAGAAACAAAATGCCTGATTTTAAATGCAAGTGTGGACAACCTGCAAAAGAAATTTGCACAGAATGCCTTTGGGAAAGGGGACCAGAAGCTATGCTATGCAAAAAATGTGCAAAAGAACATGAATGCGATGAAGAAATTTTTTTACCTGTAGTCAATTCGCCTAGAATGGGAATGTGTGGGTATACTGGGCATGAAAATGAAGAATAAAAGATTATTGTAAATATTTTATTTATTCAACCCAAAAAATCCCATAAATAAAGCAATTATAAAACCAATTACTCCAATTAATCCTAATCCAATTGCAGAAACTTTTGCAATT
>Ga0315289_10005772_pt1 | contig 18240 bp, 19 predicted proteins | sample YL17G11_40_MG_FD_203452 | JGI IMG/M metagenome (GOLD analysis project Ga0315289, IMG submission 203452) | Sediment microbial communities from Yellowstone Lake, YNP, Wyoming, USA - YL17G11_40 | ecosystem: Environmental > Aquatic > Freshwater > Lake > Sediment | place: USA: Wyoming | collected... | reverse complement strand
TATTTAAAAGGTCGCTGCAAGTAAGTTTTTTATCCGATATTTCATCAATTGATTGATAGCCCATACAATATCCTTTATAGCCATTGTTGAGAAATATAGCGTTATTACAAGTACACTCTGACTTGGAATTGTATCTCATGCATTTATAAAAAATTGCAGTATCATCAACGCCTCTTCTTAAACTGATACGAACTATGGGTGTCCATGGTGTACCATCAGAGTATGCTCCGCTGTGTGTACGCCAGTCCTCCCAGTCATATGTTAAACCCGGGCAGGGAGAAATAGGCCAAATCGCCAGGTATTTCTGAAAATTTGAATCAAGTGTTGGATAGCCCGTAGTAGGGTCTGGTGGAAAGTACCCCCCCCCATCCATCATCTGGATATTTTCCATAAGCGTCATAGTACATCTCCGCGGCGGCGACAATCGTGTCCGTATTAGATAAAGTTTTTGCTGACCTTGCTCTGTCTCTGGCTTCATTAATTGTAAAAATCACCAAACCAGCAATAATAACGATGATACTGATTACCACCAAAAGCTCAATGAGCGTAAATCCTCGCTTTTGCTCAGCCATGCCCCTTCGTAAAGTAAACCCTGATTTTTGCCTCATATTCCCCTCACACCTATCTTAAACTATCTGCATTCTTTGTCAATAAAGAAAAAACGGGCGTTTTGTCCCGTTTTTTCTTTAGATATTTCTTGCTAGCAAGAAATATTTACTTCAATTCTTTGCGGATCTTTTGCAAAATTTCCTGAGCGACGTCTTTGCCGCCCAAACCGAAAGCCAGTCCGCCGGCAATGGCTAAAAATGCCACCAAGCCAATGAACATCGTTCGAATAAGGGATTCGGCAATCCCGAGTTGCACCAAAACCGCGAGGAAGGTAAAGATGATAATCGAGTAACGGACAATCGAGGCAACTGCTTCCGCCATGGTAAATCCAGCGGCCATGAGCGACCCTTTCAAGACATTAGCCAGAAAATGAGCTAAAACTAATCCAATAAGCAGAATCGCGCCGCTGGCAACCACTGCCGGAACATAACTTAAGACTCTATCTAAGAAGTAGGCGACATCCGGCAGTTTCAAAGTATTGGCAGCGGCGATAAAGGCGACCAAATAAATAATCCATTTAGCCACTCCTGCCAGAAGGGTCGTCGTATCTTTATCGATGCTACCTTTCTTAAGGACATCTTCAACTTTGGCTTTTTCAAACAAAGTCTGCAGCCCAATAATTCGGAATAAGCGATCAATGATTAAGGCAACAATCATCCCCACGAGCCAGCCAATTACTAAAATGATAGTGGCGCCGATAAGGTTGGGAAGGAAATTGACAAAACGATCCCAGATAGTTGTCCAGCTATCGGAAACTGCTGTTGTCCAATCTGTTAAAACCATCGTAACCTCTCAAAAAATTAGAACTTAGGATAGCTCGACCAACACCCCTTCTATCCACACCCAACATATTTCAAGAAGGAAGCGAATTCAAGAACTTTGTCAAGGGGGTTTAAAAAAACCCTCCTAGGTCTGGCTCCTTGCCGAAAATATATTATCGAAAATATAGAGAATGCAAGACGAGCAAATTAATCGATCAAGGAGGACAAGCGCCACCAATACAATATCCGGGAACATTTTCGCCTTCATGTGCTTGGCAGGGACCAGAGATGCAATAATAAGCAGCGCTATCAACAACGAAGTCTTTCGCCCATGGTTCATTTGGAAAATGACATTGATCAATCGTACCACCATAAGGACAAAATCTGATGCTAATTTGATAAGTTGGCTTTGAAGGGTCTGAGGAGGTCGGATCTGGCCCCCAATTATCCCAGTCAAAGTCACTTCCCGGCCAGGCCGCTGGAGGCCAATAATTTTTTGGTAAATAAGGTTCAAGGTCTGCAGGCACTTTGCGAGTTTCATCAGCAGGATATACACCATTATGATCATCGACGTATAATTCAACGGCTTCAGCAAGTTTTCGCAATTCCATTTTTGCCTTAGCATCATATGCTTTTTCTTTACCTTGCGTAAGAGCGATTAATACGATTCCCGCGAGTATTCCAATAATTGCAACACAACCAATAGTTCAACTAAAGTGAATCCTTTATTATAAGTTTTAGCTAATTTTTGTTTCAATATTTTCATAAGTATAAAGAAAAACCAGTGCTATTTTAAAAAAAGTTCTATTTGGTGGTGTTTGCTCGATTCTGCTCGATTTTAACTCAGATATTTATTTGATTTTTTCGAAAGATAATTAGATTTGGTAGAAACTTTTTTACCGGTTCTTTTTTCGATATCCCGCCTAGCCGAACCGGCCACCTCGCCACCTTCTTTGGCATCTTTCTTAAGCGGTCTAAATCCCAACGAGTCGCGATCATGGTGAAGTTTTGTCGTAGTCGCCTCGCCAAGCATCGTTAATATCAATTCTAAATCATCCATATGATCTCGCAAATTTTCTCGCTTTAGATTTTTAAATTTCTTGTATTGGCTCGGCGTCATGTCAAACGTCGCTTTTGATATTTCGGCCGTTAGAATCTCGTATTCTTTTTTTAATTGAAGCCCGCGTTTATGCCATTCGTCAGTTAATTCTTCGCGGACGGCAATACCACGCATTCTTTTTTCAATCCAAGAATCCGAATAACCCTTGGCTTTATAAATCGCTTTTGTTCTTTTTGTTGCCAATTCCGGATCTTCAATCTCTTGAACCCGTTCATATCCAACCCGCGCCAACCATCGCTTAAATGGTTCTGCCTTGGGCGAAGGAATTGATTGAATGATACGAAAAATGCCTTCTGTATTGGCACAATCAGTTTCTCTCATTTTCCCATCGGGAGCTTCTAATTTGAACTTTCGACAGATTGTCGACAGTTCAACTCCATCTTCGCTTTTAACCCGAATTTTCATTTTAAACCAATAGTCGCGCGGATTGACGCTATCCGTTAGGACTGCAACAACATCAATTACCGAGAACCACCATTCGTTCTTGTAAATAATCTTGCGAACTTTTTTGCCTCTAAAGATGGCTATTTTAGTTTCTGATTCCATATTATTTTTCCTTGGTGGACCAGGGGAGATTCGGACTCCCGACCTCCGCCTTGCAAAGGCGGCATTCTACCGCTGAACTACTGGCCCGTAATAAGATTTGAGATTTGAGAGCTTAGATCTTAGAATTACTATATCTAATTAATCCAGCAATCACACCACATAACTCTCTAATCTCGGTTCGCCAAGAATCATACTGTTTCTTACTAATTAATTTTAATTCAGAACAGATGCTAATTAAAGGGATGGATTCGAAACAAGATCCCTTAGAATACTTATAAAAATTGATTTTTTCTTTGACAGATTTCCTACCGCTACCTTCTGCTAAATTTAAAGGAACTGATATTATCGCTCCAATAAGTTGATCCCTGATACGATTATACTTGTAATCAAAACCTTTTATCGTTTTAATTATTTCGATTGATAACTTTAATGAACGCTGATAGACTTCTAAATTTTCAAAATTAAACTTTTCTTCCATCTTCTTTTTCTCAGTCCTCAGCTCTAAGCTCTCACCATGCAGATGAGGTCAAATACACCAGACTTCCCACGATCAAACCAATGGCAATCAATTTCCAAACCGTGTAAGTTCCCCCCATTCCCAACCGATTTTCCGCCCAGCTCATTTTGCCAATCATCCGCACCAGAGGTTCGGTGTATTTCAAAATCAAAATCGCCAAAACCGTACAAATCAAAAAAATTAAAATCTTAGCAAATACCATAAGCTTACTCCCAGGTAGTGAAAGTTTGACAAAATGCTTTCAGCATTTCGAAGAAATGTCAAACTTCTACTACCTGGCTCCAATATACGTTGATAATTATTTTAATAATGCCCAAAGCGATAGAGTAATTATCAGTATCTCCGCTGGCAATCCCCAGTACCATTTGTCAACCGGCAAATCATAATGAATTTTTTCATGTAAGAAGTGAATTTGTTTAAAAACCGGAAATTTATGTAAAAACCGAAAAAGATTGTTATTTAAAACATCCACCGCTATCCCCCCCTAAACCACCCATCATTATTATCCCAAAATTGGCTCTATTTTGAAATAAAAAGATGACAATGAGCCAAACAATAATAAATTCCGAAGCGGCAAAGATATAAATCCAAGTTGGCCAAGATTCGGTTTTCTGCTTTTCCTTATCATTCGGCCAAAAAAAGCTTCCCGGATCAATGTGGGGTAGAGCGTCGAGAGGGAAATGCAGGAAAAAGCCAATCAAAAAAGCCACGGGGAGACTCTGGGTAGTGGCGGAAGCAAGCGCCGAACCGGCTAAAATATGAGGGGTGATGGTCATTTAAAATAATTTTCAATTTAACAATTTACAATTTTCAATTGAATGGTGGGCGGCGAAGGGATCGGACCTTCGACCTCATCTTTATCAGAGATGCGCTCTACCACTGAGCTAGCCGCCCATTTAATAAATTTATTGTATCAAAAGAAAACCATATGGGCAAGATATAAGAAAAAAGCGCGCGGTGTCAGACACCACACGCCAGAAAGGCTTAAGAAGAAGTCACGCCATAAGTTCGTTCAGCATCCTCACGGATCATATCTTGCATCTGACGGATGTCAAAAAGTCCAAGAACACAGCACATGCCATTGACAAAACCAAGCCAACGCGATCTTTTCTCGGGATCTTCAATCCGCGGGATTTTCCGAAGCATCCATAAAACGTAGTTAGCAAGCTCTGGCACCATCTCCTTTATATCTTCATCTTCGATGAATCGTGCTGCTGCACGGAGATTAAGCTTATTGGTGGGAAAAACATCGTCTTCTACGGCACCATGAAATGCCTCCAACAGTCTCTCAATCGTTTTTCTGACTGTCCCCTCGTAGCAATTTCCGTTCATCAAGATCTTCCTCCTCTTGCCAGAAGTGTTTTAAAAATATCAAAAAACTCCCAGCTTGTCAAACTGCGAGTTATATCTTCAGGTCTTTTACCCTTCGACATCGCTCAGGGTAAATTTTCATTCAGATCTTTCACGGTTGCCCCACTCCGCCCTGCGGGCTACGAGGGACGAACCTGTAAATTTTCGAAATTTCTTCAGAAAATTTACGGTTGCCCCACGTACTCTACTTACAGTGCGGACTTTGAGGGACTGCCCGTAAAAGAACTTGAATTTCATTCAGGTCTTTTACGGTTGCAAGAATTACCTGACAACAACACAATCTTTTCTCCGGTATCGATCTGTATTCATAGTATCTAAGTTCTCATTTCTAAGAACTCAAAACTATTTTTCTCCCTAGAAAGGAGGTGATCCATCCGCAGATTCCCCTACGGATACCTTGTTCACGTTTTCTCCCCATGTTACCACAGGGCGTGGACTATATCTTCATCCTTCCAGAAGACAGATGACGGAAAACGGAAGACTGATTTAGAATGTTTGCCATTTCTTGATTAAATTCTGTAATTGTTTTGACAGTATTTTGTACCGATCAATTAACGCATCACAAGTTTCGGGCTTAATATTTCTGCATGTTTCACTTAGAATTTTGATTTGTCTTAAATGTGTAATCGTCTCGTCTGATGAACCCATTGCCATCTCTAGAAATCTCCTGAATTCTTTCGCCGATTTCTTTTTGCCATATCCTTCGGCAATCAACGGCGCAATGCTTTCAGCCGAACTGATTATTTGCATTTTTAATTTGTAATGGCTTTTGGGTATCAAATTCGCCAATCTATACACAGGCCTTGTTAGTTTCAAGGCGTTACGATAGACGAGTAAATCGGTTACATCAACTATCATACTTTAATTCTAATCTGTTTTCAGTTCTCTGTCATCCATCCTCTGGGATAGGCGTCAGCGTGTAGTCTCTACGGGGATAATCCGTCTTCTGTCCTCCGTTTTCTGTTTTCCGGACTATCTTCCCTCGGTATTTTCCTTATTTGTACTTAATAAGGGGATTCACCGATACAGCTGATTTTTTCTATCACCTTACGATGATAGGTCGCAACAAATTCACGACTTAGTGCTCCTTACCGACCTCACCTTGTCCCACCAAAAGGCGGGATTCTGGTGCTGCCGACTCGGCTCACTTGACGGGCGGTGTGTACAAGACTCGAGAACGTATTCACCGTGGTATGCTGACCCACGATTACTAGCGATTCCGGCTTCATGAGGTCGAATTGCAGACCTCAATCCGTACTGGGGCAGTTTTTTGGAGATTTGCTTTCCGTTGCCGGATTGCGACTCTTTATTCCTGCCATTGTAGCACGTGTGTCGCCCAGGGCGTAAGAGCCACGCTGACTTGACGTCATCTGCACCTTCCTCCCAGCCCCAGTTTCACAAATCTATCTTGATCTTAAAAAATCAAATTTTCCCGAAACTGGGGCTGGGCGGTCTCCTGTGGAAATTAACACAGGACACAGGTTTCGCTCGTTGGACCACTTAAGGCCACACTTTACAGCACGAGCTGACGACAGCCGTGCAGCACCTGTCTTAGAGCTCTCTTGCGAGCACTCCCGCTTTTCGGCGGGATTCTCTAGATGTCAAACCCTGGTAAGGTTTTTCGCTTATTGTCGAATTAAACCACATGCTCCACCGCTTGTGCGAGTCCCCGTCAATTCCTTTGAGTTTTAGTCTTGCGACCGTACTTCCCAGGCGGCAGACTTAACGCGTTAGCTTCGCTACAAGAAGGGTCGATACTTCTGATAGCTAGTCTGCATAGTTTACGGCGTGGACTACCGGGGTATCTAATCCCGTTCGCTCCCCACGCTTTCGCATCTCAGTGTCAGTATTAGCCTAGCAAGCTGCCTTCGCCATTGGTGTTCCTCCCGATATCAACGCATTTCACTGCTACACCGGGAGTTCCGCTTGCCCCTGCTAAACTCCGAGAACAATAGTATCGAATCCAGAACTATAGTTAAGCCATAGCCTTTTAAATTCGACTTGAAGTTCCACCTACATGCTCTTTACGCCCAATAATTCCGGACAACGCTTGAGCCCTACGTATTACCGCTGCTGCTGGCCCCCACACCAATATGGTATAGGAATTGGACTATATCACCATCCGCATATTGCGGAGTCTCGCGTGTAGTCTCTGAGGCGCCCCATCGATAATTCTCAGGGTTGCCTGCTGATTGTTTTATTGCGCGTCTCGATGTTAATCGAGCTAATCAGCGGACACAATAAAATGTTCCAGCATATAGCGAGATTTTCTTAGATTATGTTACCATAATCACTACGCACCTAGTCAGCCCCCGCCTCACCAAAAATTGGTGTGGGGGCTGGCACGTAGTTAGCAGGCTCTTATTCTTAGGGTACCGTCACAATCGTCCCCTAAAAAAGGTCTTTACACCCCGAAGGGCTTCTTCGACCACGCGGCGTCGCTGCGTCAGGCTTTCGCCCATTGCGCAATATTCCCAACTGCTGCCACCCGTAGGTGTGTGGCCCGTGTCTCAGTGCCACTGTGGCTGATCATCCTCTCAGACCAGCTACCCGTCGTCGCCTTGGTAGGCCATTACCCCACCAACAAGCTGATAGGAACAAGGCCGATCCCCGCCCGCCTTACGGCTTTACTCCGACTTGCGTCGGAGGCCATCCGATATTAGCCCCGCTTTCGCGGGGGTATGTCGATGGCGGGGGCACGTTCCTTGCCATTACTCACCCGTTCGCCGCCCCTTTGCAGGGGCACGACTTGCATGTGTTAGGCACGCCGCCAGCGTTCGTCCTGAGCCAGGATCAAACTCTCAAAAAAGAGATATTTAATTCTCCAATCCGCCAGCTGGCGGAGGAGATATTAAAAATCTGGGGTGATGATTTTGATTTGATTCTGATCATCAACAGAATTTTTCTTGCAACCGTAAAAAATCTGAAAGATTTTTTACGATTTAGGTTGTTAAAGTTCCGTCATCAAAGACATACAAAAAAGTTCCAAGGCTTGTCCCGAGCAAAGTCGAGGGAACTTCGGAACTCTTTTATGCATCCTTGATTCTAATTTATCCCTTTATTTGTTAAAAATTGACCTCCATATCTTTTCTTTCCGATCAATTCTATTATATAAAACAATAAATTCTATGTCAAGCCCCGCACCGAAATGGTGCGGGGCTGAAAGATCTTGCCCCCGGTCCGAATCGAACGGACATATTCTACCAGGAATTGGTAAGCTCCTTAGCCCTACCCTTTAGACGACGGGGGCGGTATTGCTTAGTTCTATGTCGTCTGTCACTCTATGTTTATGTTCCTCACACACCTCGTCATCAGCTTTTTTGGGCTCCTTCTTAATAGAGCAATAACCGGTAATTCTATGTGGAAATTGCCCCGTCCAATGACCACACTCAAAACACCTTTTCCCCATCATCTTCCCCTTGTTATGTTTGTGGATGGTAATATAGTACTACTTTTTGATGACCTCGTCAATAAGGCCGTATTTCTTGGCTTCGAGAGTTGACATATAGAAATCACGGTCGGTGTCGCGTTCGATGGTGGCGATGGTTTTGCCGGTGTGTTTGGCTAAAATTTCATTGATAATTTTTTTGATCCGCAAAATCTCGCGGGTTTGGATTTCCACGTCCGTGGCCTGCCCCTCGGCGCCACCCATTACCTGATGAATCATCACTCGCGCATTAGGAAGAGCATATCTTTTGCCTTTGGCGCCAGCGGCCAAAAGCACGGCCGCGGCTGAAGCCGCTTGGCCAATACAGATAGTCGAAACATCGGCCTTAGTGTACTGAATGGTATCATAAATCGCCAGCCCGGCGGTGACAACGCCACCCGGTGAGTTAATATAAATTGAGATGTCTTTCTTTGGATCTTCGGCATCCAGGAAAAGAAGCTGGGCCATGACCAAATTAGCAACCGCGTCATCAATCGGCCCGCCGATAAAAATAATCCTGTCTTTTAAAAGCCGTGAATAAATATCATAAGCCCTTTCGCCAAATTGCGATTTTTCCAAAACTATGGGGACAAGATATTGATTAGAGATATTTTTTTTCACAGTTCGTACTCCTTCTGATGTAAAGTATAGTTGACATTGATTAATTTGTCAATATCAAAAAACTAAAATTATTAGCTCTAGTTGATTAGTTCGTTTTTTCTCTCCAATACTTTGTAAGATAATAACGGTACATTGCGCCCGTGTTAACAGGAATTTTTGTAACAATTTTAACGGCGGAAAAATGTTCTTGATTTAATTGAATTTCTTGATTATCCGTAACCCTCGCCGAATAACACGTTGACAAATCTTGCCTGGCATTTTCTGTCCGAAATTTACCGACAAACTGCCCTACTAATTTCGCGTTTTTCAGATCAATTACTAAACCCAATTCCTGTTTAGCAATTCTTTTAATCGTATCCTTAATTTCCTCTCCCTTATACATTCGTAGTCCTGGCAAAGCCCAGCAATTTTTGTAAGGCGCGATTTTTCTTTTTACGATGATAATTCCCCCACGATATTCCAAAATTAAATCAAAAGTGGGGATAACAAACCACTTCAACGCGGTTTCAAAAACCTGTTTTGGCGCAAATTTAATTTTTGCCATTTACTTTCTCTCCTTGGTACCCACACCATCATACCCGGTATGACGGTAAATGGTTAAAGGTTATTTTTATAAAATTCGTAAGTATCTTTCAGGGTTTTATCTAGAGAAATTTTTGGCTTCCAACCAAGTTTATGCAATTTAGCCGCGTTAACATAGTTTTTGGCAATATCCGATGGGCGCATTTTTTGAGGATCAAGTTTGTAAGAAATTTTTTTACCGGAAATTTTAATCAGCTTTTCTAAGATCTCTTTAATCGTAATAGTTTTTCCCGTGCCAATATTATAAATCTCGCCTCCGCCAGCTGGCGGATTGCCTTTTGCCATAATTAATTTATAAGCTCGAACGCAATCACGAACATCAAAGAAATCGCGTTTGGCGTCTAGATTTCCGACCATGATTTTTCCACCGGATTTTGTCTTGACAATTTGCTGGCAAAAATCCGGCACAACAAAGCCCAATCTTTGCCCGGGGCCGGTGTGGTTGGTGGCCCGGGTGATGACAATTTGGATATTCTCATCCTGATACTTTAAAGCTTCTTTTTCCATTTTAATTTTACTTTGGTCATAAAAACTATGGCCAACAAGGGCAACATTTTCGCTCGCACATTTTGGGGTATTGCCATAGACATAGGCAGTGGAAGCAAGTAGAACCTTGACCGGCCGGCCAATTTCTTTGAGAGATTTTAATATATTAATAGTACCATCGACATTGACACGGAAAATTAGATCGTGATCTTTACCAGCCCCCGAGGCAAAACCGGCCAGGTGATAAACTTGGTCGGGTCTGATCCGATTTAAATATTTTTTAACCTGAGAGAACTTAGTAATATCCGCTTGCGCCATATCCAAAGGGAAAACCCGATTGCGGAAATCTTTTTTAAGAAGATTGATAAGGTGTTTTCCGACGAAACCACTTGAGCCAGTGACAATAATTTTAATCATAAATCCGAAATCCTAAATTCGAAATCCGAAACAATATTTAAATTCTAATTATTCAATGTTTGAAACATTAGAATTTATAAGCGAAGCTTGTAAAGCAAGCTTACAAATGGCGTGGCGAAGCCACGAGCTTTATAATTTTGAATTTGTTTAGAATTTCGTGCTTCGTGCTTCGAATTTTTAAATCCGGTATTCTTGCAGTTTGTCCAAATCTTTTTTAATCCGTTCGGTAAGCAAGAGTTTGGTATCGTGCTCAACCATCATTTTCACCAGTTCTTCAAAACTGGTTTCCGGCTCCCAGCCTAATTTCTTTTTGGCTTTGGAAATATCTGCCCTAAGATCGGTCACATCGGCTGGTCTTAAAAATTTTGGATCAACTTTGACATATTTTTCCCAATCTTTAATGCCGGCTATTTTAAAAGCGGCTTGGACAAAATCTTTAACAGAGCGATTAATACCTGTGCCAATCACATAGTCATCGGGTTTTTCTTGTTGTAAAATCTGCCACATCGCTTTGACATAATCGCCGGCAAAACCCCAATCACGCTTAGCATCCAAATTGCCTAATCTAAGTTCATCGGCCAAACCCAATTTGATTCTCGCCACCCCGTCAGAAATCTTCCGCGTGACAAATTCAATTCCTCGGCGCGGCGATTCATGATTAAATAAGATCCCCGACGAGGCAAATAAATTATAACTTTCTCGATAATTAACGGTAATGTAATGACCAAAAACTTTACTGACGGCATAAGGCGAGCGGGGCTCGAAGCGGGTTTTTTCGTTTTGAGGGGCCGGTGCCGAGCCGAACATTTCCGAAGACGAGGCTTGGTAAAATTTGGCTTTGGGTGAGATTTGTCGCATGGCTTCCAAAACTCTTAAAACGCCTAGGGCGGTAAATTCGCCAGTTGCCAGCGGCTCATTCCAAGAATCTTTGACAAAACTTTGAGCGGCCAAATTATAGATTTCATCGGGCTGAATTTCTTTAAGAATCGCGGTAATCGAAGATTGATCCAAAAGATCGCCATAGACCAATTCGATTTTATCTAAGATGTGGTTTATTCTTTCAAAATTCGGCGTGCTCGTGCGGCGGACCATGCCATAAACTTGATAACCCTTAGTAAGCAAAAAATCCGCCAGATACGAACCGTCCTGACCGGTAATCCCGGTAATAAAAGCAACTTTTTGTTTTTTCTTGCTATCAGATTTTTGATTAGGCATAATATTCTCTTAGATTATGTATTGTACTTTATTAATCTTTCCAATGCAAGCCTCCCCGCCTGCTTGTCTTTCGGACCAATGTTTTCATGCTTGACGATTTCCCCCAAAGCCAGACCGATTTTGACTGTCCGCTCTGCTTGCGGCTTTAACATTTCTTGAAATTCTTCCGGCGTCTTTTTTAAATTTTCCAAATATTTCTCAAAAGTCATGCCGGTGGCGGCAATCCGCGATTTTATTTCATTGAGCTCCCGCTCAATTTCCTGGGAAAGCAAACTTTCGGGCACCTCGACTTCGGTGATTTTAAGAAGACCTTCTAAAATTTGGTTTTCCGTCTCTTTTTGGCGGGCGGCTCTTTTTTGGCGGACAATATCTTCTTCAATCGCCTTTTTTAAATCTTTGAGATTTTTTTTCTGAAAATCTTTGGCAAATTGATCGTCCAGTTTTGGTAAAATTACTTCCTGGGTTTTCAAGACTTCAACTTTAAAATCTATCTTTCGTTCCGAGGACGATCGGCCTTGGGCCGACTTTTCATCCTCGACAGGCGCTGGCAGATTAATTTGGAATTCTTTTAGATCATCTTTTTTAAGACCAAGCAAATTTTTTTCAAAATCAGCAATCAGAACTTTGCTTCCCAAAATCACCGGATAATTTTTGCTTGTTAGATTTTCAATTTTGACCCCGCGCTCAAACCCTTCAAAGTTTATTTCCGCTCGATCGCCTTCTTTTAAAGGACGGTCAATATCTTTAAAATCTGCTTTTTGGCGCTGAAGATGGGAAATCACCTGCTCGATTTCCTCCAGAGTCGCCTCCATCTTTTTTCCGCTAGCTGGCGGATTAATTGCTAATTTTTTATAGTCCCCGACTTTGACTTCGGGCAAAATATCAACTTCGGCTTCGTACTCCAACTGGGCGGTATCTCGGGTCAAGTCTTTAACCATTTTAATATTAATTTTTGGCAAGACAATGGGAATAATATTTTCTTTTTTTAAAGCCGCCATATAGGTCTCTTTTAAAGCCAAATCGATAATTTCCGAATTAAGACGATTTTCGCCAATGGCAGCAATCGTCAAAGCTTTCGGCGCCATTCCCGAACGAAAACCTTTGACCTCAATAGTGGGCGACAGTTTATTGTAGGCACGACTAAAAAAACTCCGCATTTCCGGCGAACTGATCTTAATAGTAAGTTTTATTTTAGATTTTGATAAAATTTCTTTTTTTATTTCCATCGCTTAGATATTCTAACAAAAAATAATCCCTTTTGCAAGCCATATGAGATCTATTTGAGAGCTTCTAACCCCGGAAGTTTTTTGCCGGCCAAAAATTCCAAAGTGGCGCCGCCGCCGTTGGAGAGAAAATCAAATTTATCTTCTAAATGATTCTTTCTAATAAAACTTGTTGTGTCGCCACCACCGGCGTATTTTTGCGCTTTTGCATCAACAATCGCTTGAGCAATTTCTCGTGTCCCTGGGCTAAATTCCGGGACTTCGGAAACACCCAAATTACCGTTGATGAAGATAGTTTGAGCTTCAAATATTTCGTTTTTAAAAATCTTAATTGTTTCCGGACCAATATCGACAATATAAAAATCCGTCATCAAGCCTTTATTGAGTTCGGTTACATTCAACACTTTTTGCGCTTCCGGATGCGCAAAAGATTTGGAAATAACGACATCTACCGGCAGTTTAATTTTATTCTTTTGCGACTCAAAAATTTCTTTGGTTTTTTCAACTATTTCCGTTTCCACCAACGATTTTCCAACATCATATCCGGAAACCTTCAAAAAAGTATTCGCCACCACCCCACCTATTAAAAACACTCGGGTTTTAGATGCTAAATTTTCAATCACCGGTAATTTATCTTTGGCTTTTCTGCCGCCGATGATTATCGTGAGATCATTTTCGCCAACCAACTTCGTCAGGTTCTCCACTTCTTTTTGGACGCTCAAACCAATATATGACGGCAATATATTTTTGATTCCGACCGTTGAAGCATGACTTCGATGGCAAGTGGCAAAAGCATCTTGGACAAAGAGATCTTTGTCTTGAGCTAATTCTTTAGCAAATTCTGGATTGTTTTTTTCCTCACCGGGATTAAAACGAAGATTCTCAAAAATAATTATTTTTTCATTAAGCTCATATAACTGCTCTGGCTTGCAAAATCGTTGTGGGAAACCCAAGAGTCCTGACAGTCGATTGGCAATTGGAAACAGGCTATGTTTAAAATCAATTCCCCTTGGTCGATCGAGATGACCAATAATATAAATTTTAGCCGCACCTTTTTCTAATAAGAATTTTATCGTCGGGATCGATGCCCTAAGTCGCCCATCATCAACAATTTGTCCGGTATTGCCATCCGTCCATTTGGTCTCAATGGCGATATCCATATCAATTCTGACTAAGACATTTTTACCCTCAATTTGTGCTTCCTGTATTTTTTTCATGTTTTATTCACAATAACAAGAATAAATAGGAAAATAGTGTACGTGACAATTCATATGATGGATTTGACAAACTAAATAAAGATAAATCTGTAAAACTACATATATAATTATCAGAATGATTATAATCTTAAAAAAGATATTTTTTGACATATATTTTACACCTTTTTCAAAATTTTCAAAATCCCAAAGGCGATAATGGCACCGATTAACGCCGTTACTAATTGCGGCCAGGCCATCATGGTGGCCGCCGCTTTGGCAGCAATACTATGATTTGATATTAAACTTACAACAATCGTGGATGTTAAATAAAGAAAAGCATATTTGAAAAGCGTGCCGCCCAAAACCCCGGTCCAGTAATTGACTTTTTTGGTGTAAGAAAAAACCAAAATTAAAATCGCATTAGAAATCATAATAAACGGCACCATTGGCGCGAGCGGTACTGGCAATAATCCGGAAACTAATGCCACCATCGATGGGAGTAATCCGATTAGAATCGCGTTACCCGCACCTAAAATGACGGCGGCAATAAACAAAGTCGCATTGACAATCGGCCCGGTGATGAATTGATTATGAACATAATGCGGGATAATGCTTACTACCGCCATCAGCCCCATAAACCAGGCAATCTCCCGCCATTTAATTTTTTTAAGAACCTTCACATTCTCCATAAAAACACCTTTATTCTATTGGGCAAACTCTTGCTTGCTTCACATTATAAATCGTATGCAAATATTTTTGAGCCAATTCTGAACCAGCCCAGCCTAAAAATTCTTGGTAAACTTGTTTCAAAACTGGATTTTCGTGAGCCTTGCGAACTGGTAAATCAGCATCAATTTTATAGAGCGCTTCCCGCCGTTTATTAATAATTTCCAAAGTTGATGGTTTTGGCTGACCCCCGCCACCAACGCAACCACCCGGACAGGCCATGACTTCCACATAATGATAGATCTCGCCATTTCTAATTTCATTGATAATTTTTTCCGCATTCTTCAGTCCAGTGGCAATGGCAATTTTCAAATCTTTATTGCCGATCTTTAGAGTCGCTTTTTTAATTCCCTCCATGCCGCGAAATTCTTGATAGTCAATTTTTTCAATTTTCTCATGATGATAAATATCGGCAAAAGTGCGAATCGCTGATTCCATCACCCCGCCGGCAGCGCCATAAATCGCTCCCGCCCCGGATGCTTGGCCGAGAGGGCTATCAAATTCTTCTTCAGGCAAGTTTGGCAGGTCAATCTTGGAATCTTTGACCATTTTGATGAATTCGCGGGTGGTTAAAACCCAATCAACATCCCAATAGCCCGATTTATCTTCGCCTTCACGTCGAGATTCAAATTTTTTGGCAAGACAGGGCATAATTGAAACAACAATAATCTTCGAAAAATCAAGTTTTAATTTTTGGGCAAAATAGGTGTTAATCAGAACGGCCAAGCATTGTTGGGGCGAACGGACAGAGGTGATATTAGGAATCAAATCTTTGTGAAAATCCTCAATATATTTGACGCGCGCCGGACAGCAAGAAGTAAATAAAGGCGTCTTCCCCTCTTCCAGCCGATCTTTAAGATCATAAGCCTCTTCGAAAGTGGTAAAATCCGCCCCTAAATTGACATCAAAAACATAATCAAAACCAAGCTTTTTTAAAGCGGCGACCATCTGGCCTTCTAAAATTTCTCCGGGCTGACCACCAAAAGCTTCTGCCAAAGAGACTCTGACGGAGGGAGCAGTTTGAGCGACGACAATTTTTTCCGGATCAGCCAAATCTCTTTTGACCTCCTCAATATTTTCTTTTTCCTGTAAGGTCGCTGTCGGACAGGCCATGACACACTGACCACAACGAGTACAATTACTCTCCGTTACTTTTAATTTGCCGTCGGGCCGAAAATAAGTACATTCCCCCACTTTTGTTTCCACCGGAATCCCCAAATTGTTATTTTCCAAACAGGCCGTCCGGCAGAGTCCACAGCCAATACATTTGGTTTCATCGCGGGTTAAAGCAATATCCTCAAAATCACGGAAATTTTGACACGTTTGGTTTTTGAGAACATTCTGCCGGGGTTTTATTTCAAAATTTTTACCATTGATTTCGACAGCCATTAACCCTCTTTACAAGTTTACTTAAATGTTGTCCGAAAGAGCCAAATCGCCCCCAAAAGGATGAAAAACAAGGCAATGGTGGTGAGAATCGTCATCGATTGGCTGTATGAACCACCAGCAGCGGAAACAAAAAGCCGATCGGTGGCTAAAAGCAAAACTCCGATAATCAAGACGGCAATTCCCCCGCTAATTTGATAACTTTTTTTCATAATTATATTATAGTTGATTAATCCGGACGGGGAAAACAAGGTTTTGGGATAAAAATACCCGAATGTTAAGGAGAAGAGGTCGGCGTCGGCGTCGGCGTCGGGGTGGGTGTTGGGGTTGGTGTCGGCGTTGGCGTCGGGGTGGGGGTTGGAGTGGGTGTTGGGGTGGGGGTTGGAGTTGAGGTTGGAGTTGGGGTGGAAATCGTTTGGGTTTTGCTCGCGGTTGGGCTTGGTTTTGTTGTTGGGCTGGCTGAACTTGTCAATTGGGGGCTGCTGGTAAGACTACTGACAGATGAAGGGGATAATTTGGATTTTGAACTTTTAAAGATAATTTTTGGATAAAATACTAAGGAAAAAAATACTATCAAAAATCCCAGAACAGAAAATATCAAAAATAAAAGCCAGTTTTTTTTATTTTTCATTATTTGTGCTGATCAAGCCAGGCCTTCAAGGCGTCTTTGGTTTGATAGCCCACCAACCTGTCGCCATTTTCGGCGACAAAAGTCGGCACGCCCGAAATATTGAATTGCTGGCCAACCGCCGGATTTTCGCCGACATTCATTGGTTTAACCTTATAACCTTCTGCTCCCAAAGGTTCTAAGACTTCACTTTTTTCCCGTTGACAATGAGGGCAAGAATCCGAATAAAAAAACATCACTTTGGCATTTTGATCAAAATAGGCCGGTTGAGAAGTTGCTTGTCCGGCTACTTCCTCGTTCTGAATCGAAGGCAGCGGATTGGCAATAATTTTCTTTTTGGATAATTTAAGAAAGCCAACTAAACCTAAACCAACAAGAAGAATGAGAACAATAATACTAATTAAGGCCCAATCTTTACGCATAAAACTCCTTCGTCGTAAATCCTAAATTCGAATTTCGAAATTCGAAAATTAAATTATTAAATATTTGAATTTGTTTCGGATTTCGTGCTTCGTGCTTCGGATTTCTCTTGAATATATTTACAAAACTTTGCCAATCTGATTGAATAACCCAGCTCATTATCATACCAAGCCACCACTCTTATAAGATTACCACCAATCACCTGGGTTGACAAGAGGTCAACGATGGCTCCGTGAGGATCGCCCCGGAAATCAGCGCTCACCAATGGTTCTTCGGTAACTGCCAGGGCTCCTTTTAACTTTGGATTTTCCGCTGCCGTCTTAAAGGCAGAATTTACTTCTTCAACTATTGTTTCTTTATTTACTTGGGCAACAAAATCGATGACCGAAACCGTCGCCACCGGCACTCGGTAGGAAATGCCTTGCATTTTTCCTTGAAGCTCGGGCAGAACCTCGCAGGTTGCTTCGGTCGCCCCGGTGGTGGTGGGAATAATTGACTGGTCCGCCGCCCTTGCCCGCCGTAGATCCTTGTGGGCATCGTCCTGTAACCGTTGATCCATGGTATAAGCATGAATGGTGGACATGGAAGATTTTTCAATTTGGAAATTTTCGTCTAGCACTTTTGCCACCGGCACCAGACAATTGGTAGTGCAAGAAGCCATGGAAATAATTTTGTCTACCTCCGGATCAAATTTTTCTTCATTAATACCTAAAATAATTGTCTTAACTTTCTTTTCGCCTTTAAACGGCGCGGTCATGACGACATATTTTGCCCCGGCTTTAAGATGAGCGGAAGCTCCTTCAAAGTCAGTAAAAATGCCGGTTGATTCAACTACCAAATCAATTTCCAAATCCTTCCAGGGAAGATTTGCCGGTTCTTTTTCGGAAAATATTTCAATTGCCAAAGTATCGTAGAATAACTTTCCATCTTTTACTTCGATATCGCCCTCAAATTGGCCATAAGTTGAATCATATTTTAACAAATGGGCC
>Ga0315289_10005771_pt1 | contig 18242 bp, 12 predicted proteins | sample YL17G11_40_MG_FD_203452 | JGI IMG/M metagenome (GOLD analysis project Ga0315289, IMG submission 203452) | Sediment microbial communities from Yellowstone Lake, YNP, Wyoming, USA - YL17G11_40 | ecosystem: Environmental > Aquatic > Freshwater > Lake > Sediment | place: USA: Wyoming | collected... | reverse complement strand
GGCAGGCACAAATCGACAGAAGCACTCGACCAATGCCAGCGGATTGGCCGGCCCAACCTATGGAGAGATTCCAGCGTGATTTGCAGATAGGCGTCCGCCGCAGCGGCAGCAAAAGTGGTGTCAGGCCTGCCCAAGAATCGTGGGCGGACTGGACACAGAAGCCCCCGCCGCAGTACATTTTGAGCGCGTGGATCGTTTACAGCATCCAGAACTCGGCCCACAATTGCCTGCACCTACAGAACGCCCTTTACCAAAAGGCTGACGGTGCAAAAACAGCCAAGGCCGCCCCAAAATCAAATCGCAGGTACAAGACAGCCAAAACCGGCCGATAGCAGGTTACGCCCAAGCGTGAGGTTATCAGAATGGGCGGTATAGGACTCGAACCTACGACCTCCTGCGTGTCGAAAAAAATATCGCTTCATAAGTCCTTGTCTTGGCTTAGCTTATATGCCTAATTTTGCTGGAATCGGCCATTGCCGAATGATTGCTGAGACAGAGGCGAGGCATAATCAAGGCAGAAGCAAGAAAAAAGTACGTATGAAAGTACGTATGAGCAAGCAAGACCAGTGTTTTCTTACTTTTGAGGTGGTCATCAGTGTGACTTGTTTATCTGGATGTTGACGAAGCAATGGTGCTGCCTGGCCGAGAAAATCCATCACAGGTCTGTGGCGCAAAACTTGAGGCGTTCTGTGCGACAACTGAGAAGAATCTATGGGTCCTTCCTGGACTTTAGAATCGAGCGAGGCAAAGCCACGCGGATTCGGGCTACTTACAAGTTTTTTTTTATTTGGGACAGGACAAATGAATTTTAGGCGAAAAAGCGGCGTTTCCAGCGTGAAAACGCATTCAGGACAAAACACGTTGTGAACCGAGGGCTTTTATGGTTAAAGACGACATAATAAGCCGACGAGGGCGGGCCTTACGTCTTTTGCTCGAATGGAAGTGTAAGGAAAATTGACAGGACGTCAAAAAAAACGGCATAGCGCGCCAGCGGCAAGAATCAGCACCCATCAGATGCAGTCGCTGGCCTTCAACTACGGTACGTTGATCGAGGGCCAAAATTCCCTGCCTGAAAATAACGGCATCGACCTGGCCGAACTCGTCCAGCAAGATGATAAGCTGGCCGAGGCTGGCAGCGGGGCCGCTTCCTGCGCAACGTCCGCAACCTTGCGTCCGTGCCGGTCACGATGGATGATGCCTCAAGACGATTGAGCCTGAACGGCGCAGAGGAGTTGCAAAGAATATTGGAAACTGACGCCGAGGCCGGCGACACTTGGCGGCAGACCCGCCAGAGCCGAGCCAGGCCATTTTGTTTTAACTGTTCGGCCTTGGCTGCAAGCCGTGAGCCGTTTGTCGTCATACATACCTGCTCGATGTCTAAAGAATCAGTAAACTGCTCGCATCTGCCCCGGACAATCAAGCCGATGCTCGCCCAGGCAAGAGCCGGGCCATTTAACTGCGATAAGCACCTTTTTGAAGTAAAGTGGGATGGTATCCGCTGCCTCAGCTTTATTGAAGATGGCCGTCTGTGTCTGCAGAATCGCCATCTTATCGATATATCCGATAGATACCCGGAGTTGGCCTGCCTGAGAGAGCTTCCTGCAGGGACGGTCATAGACGGTGAAATAGTCCTGCTGGAGCATGGAAGGCCATCCTTCCAGAAATTGCAGCAGCGGGACCATCTTCTGGACCCAATTAGCATAGAGATATTGAGCAAGTGAATGCCGGTCACGCTGATGGCGTTTGATCTTCTCTATGTCCGGGGGCGGCGGATTACAGGCCAGCCGCTGATTGAACGGCGCCAGCGGCTAATCGATTTAGTGGGTAGACTCAGCCATCCACTTGTGATCGCACCAGACTATATAGTCGGGCATGGAATCGAGTTCTTTGCTGGTATTGTGCGTCACAGGCTGGAAGGTATGATGGCCAAGCGTATAGACAGCCCTTATCTTATCGGCAAGCGTTCAAGCGACTGGCTCAAGGTCAAGGTTGTTGAGACCGCCGAGTTTGAGGTTATTGGTTGTGTCCCGATGCGAGGTGAAAAAGCCATAAGGGTACTGCTGCTGGGCGGAGTTGCTAATTGGGTCCCGAAGATGGTCCCGCTGCTGCAATTGCCCAAATACTTGCAAATATCTGCAAATATCTGGCCCAATACCTCATAGGTGTACCCGGCGACACCGGTGGTTGATGCGGACTACGACCACATCATCAAACGTCAATTATAAAAGAAAATTTGTGGAACAACTTGCTTGGCTGGCTTGACTTTCAGTGGAAATACAAAGGATTGTTGTAACAATAATGATTTTTATGGGAACGCCCTGAGCGCATCAACAGAGACTTGCCCTGTTTAGCTGAGTCAGTATCAGACTAACTTTACTCTATGAGTTTGCTGCCAACGCACGCCTATTCACCCAGCACGGTCAAAAAGTTTATCTGCGGCAACGGCTGGGCCACAAAAGCAGAAGTTAGCCGAGCGGTTGTGCTAAGATTCCCTGAACTTAAGGTTTACCTTACCCAGGACAGGGCCTGGAAAGAAAGGTTTCATCAGAATATGTTTGATGCAGTGGCGCTGGGGATAATGGCCATGAGGCGGAAATATGGCTGAGTTGTTGGCTGTAGAACTAAAGGGTTGATTTTGAGAATTGTCCCTGTTAACATCTTTAAAGGATTTGTCACTTGAAGGTTTTATTCTTGAAAGGACTCGTTTATGGCTAAGAAGAAAGTCAAATCAGATAGAAAGCCGTGGTCAAAAGAGGACGTGAAAACTCTAAAGCAAATCTTTAAAAATAGAACCACAAGGCAGGTAGCTGAGGAGCTGGGCCGAAGTATAAAATCGGTGCAGGGTAAGGCAACAAAATTAGGGCTTAAGAAAAAGACAAAGGTTAATTGAAAAAGATTGGTAGGGCATAACTGCTCGCGTTTTCTTACCTCATGAGCAATGGTCAAATTGTTGCTGTTTCAAAATGGCACAGCTTTGTTTGTGAAAAGCGATATTTGCTATCGGTAGAGGTTTCATCAAAGTATTTTCGATGCGGTCGCCTTAAGAATTGAAAGCCCGCATGAGTGGGAGTTTCACATTCAACGTTAAAGTGTTCTCTGAGTTTGACAGTGTGTACAACAGGAGCTTATCTTCTCTACGAAAATAGACCACAATTATGCACTCGAATACATGTTGGATTTATGTGAAATGATATTTCGTCTGACGCACAAACTGGCCAAGAAAATCGGCATTGCTCGCTTAAGATTTCTACCTCTCAACCGCAACCCTTACATTGATTGGACAGCCCATCTGTTCACTGCCGACCGTGCGCAGTACATCATCGTTACGAACACGGCTTCTCTCTATAGCCTGGTAATGTACGGTCGAGGGATTACCGATGATAACGAGTTTATCCAGAGTACGCTTAACTTTATGAGGGACTTTATGACTGACGATGGCTGTGAATTCCTTTTCCGGCGGCTGATAGCACCTCACACGGCAAGAGTATCGTTCTCCAAAGCAACCGACCGGCGCGTGATAGGGTCGATTAATGACCTTATAGTTCAGGCTAAGTATTACTTGACCGAGCGCCAAATGTCACCTTTCGATGCGTCCCTTCAAGTAAATGAGACGCCTATGTCATACATCGGATACAGCAAACCAAAGGAGGCCTTCAGCGTTCTGAAGGTCGAGCCAGAAGAAACAAACATCCAGGAATAGCACGGAGTGGGGCGAGGAATAGCGTGCTCTACCAGACCGGGGGGCACGGTAAGCAGGAAATCTAAAATAAGGAGACAAGATTCGAAGGTCACGGCGAAGCTGACGGCAACAAGTAGGAAATCTCAGTTAAGATAAGTATTGGGATGGGCTCTGGTATGCACAGTCATGTGAAATCCTTGATTGCCGGTGCCGTTTTGGCGAGCGCCGGCGTGTTTAGCCATTCGGCCTTAACTGCTTCGGCAGAAAGTCCATTTCGCCCTCCGTCTGTGCCGCTGGTAGCGTGCGATCCCTACTTCAGCATCTGGTCGCCGGCCGACAAGCTGACCGACGCGCCCACCAACCACTGGACGCGGGCGCCTCAGCGGCTGACCAGCATGGTGCGGATCGACGGCAAGACCTACCGCATTATGGGCGACGAGCCCAAGGATATCCCGGCGCTTGAGCAAAAGCGCCTGATGGTCATGCCCACCACCACGATATACATGTTTGAAGGCAAAGGGGTGCGTGTGAGTCTCTCCTTTATGACGCCCTTTCTCCCGGATGACCTGATGGTCTTCTCGAGGCCGGTGACCTACCTGACCTGGCGGCTTAACTCCACCGACGGTAAAGAGCACGAGGTGACGGTCTATTACGACAACACCGCCGAACTGGTGGTCAACACTCCTTCGCAGGAGGTGACGTGGGCCAGTGAGAAGATCGGCGACCTGGATGTGATGAAGGTGGGCACGGTCGAGCAGCCGGTGCTGCGCCGCAAGGGCGATGCGGTCCGGATCGACTGGGGCTACGAGTACGTTGCGGTTCCACAGTCGCAGGGCGGCAAGACCCTGATTGCCCCGGCCGAGACAGCCCGCCAGGCGATTGAGAAAGAAATCGTTGCGGCGACTGTTGAGGCGCCGAAGCCAGCCAGGGATGCCCCGGTCCTGTCGGTCACGTTCAAGCTGGACAAGGTGGCCGAGGATACCGTCTCGCGCTGGGTCATCCTGGCCTACGACGACATCTATTCGGCCCAGTTCTTCTATAAAAATCTGAAGGCCTACTGGAAAAAGGACGGCGCCGAGATCGCCGACCTGCTGCAAAAGTCGGCCGCCGAATATGACGACCTGCGGCATCGCTGCCGGGAGTTCAACCGCGAGATGATGGCCGACCTGAACGAGGTCGGCGGCCCAAAGTATGCCCAGCTTTGTGCGCTGGCCTATCGGCAGTCCCTGGCGGCCAGCAAGGTCGTGGCCGACGACAACGGCCAACCGCTGTTCTTCTGCAAGGAGAACACCAGCAACGGTTGCATGGGCACCGTGGATGTCTTCTATCCGCAGTCCCCGCTTCCGCTGCTGGTGAGTCCCTCACTTTCCAAGGCCATGCTGATCCCCGTGCTTGAATACGCCAGCTCCCCGCACTGGAACTGGCCCAACGCGCCGCACGACGTGGGCACGTGGCCAAAGGCCAACGGCCAAGTCTACGGTGGGGCGAAGAGCGATGGTGGCATGCCGGTCGAGGAAACCGGCAACATGCTCCTGCTGGTGGCGGCGGTGGCCCAGATCGAAGGCAATGCCGATTTCGCCGCCAAGTACTGGCCGACGCTGACCAAGTGGGCCGAGTACCTCAAGGGCAAGGGCTTTGACCCCGAGAACCAGCTCTGCACAGACGATTTCGCCGGCCGCCTGGCGCACAACGTCAACCTGTCGGCTAAGGCCATCTGTGGTCTGGGTGCGTTCGGCAAGCTCTGCGCGATGCGCGGCGACAAGACGACGGCGGAGGAGTACACCAAGATAGCCAAGGAGTTTGCGTTGCGCTGGATCAAGGAAGCAGATGACGGCGACCACTTCCGCCTGGCCTTCGATAAGCCAGAGACCTGGAGCTCCAAGTACAACTTGGTCTGGGACAAGATTCTGGAGATGAACCTGTTTCCCGAAGATGCTATCAAGAAGGAAATGGCGTTCTACCGCAAGAACCTCGACAAGTACGGTCTGCCGCTGGATGGCCGCAAGCAGGTGGCCGGCCGTAATACGCCCAACCAGAGAACGGCCTTCTGGAGCAAGACGGACTGGGCCTTCTGGACCGCGTGCCTGACGAATAACCAGGAGGACTTTGAGGCGATCATCTCGCCGATTTACAGCTTCTTCAACGAGGCGACCGTCCGTGTGGGGCTGACCGACCTTTACTTCACCGACCAACCTGATGCGGCCCTGATGCACTCGCGCCCGGTGATCGGCGGCCTGTTCATCAAGATGCTCTACAACAAGGAGGTCTGGAAGAAGTGGGCCGAGCGGGACAAGACCAAAGCGAACGGCCCGTGGGCGCCGCTGCCAAAGCCGCCGAAGACCTCCGTGGTGGTGCCGACCTCCGAGAAGGAACCCACGACCTGGCGTTATACGACCGAGCGGCCCGGCGAGGACTGGTTCAAGCCGGAATTCAATGACTTTCCGTGGAAAGAGGGCAAAGCCGGCTTTGGTGCGGGTAACCCTCCTGGCTCCACGATCCGGACCAAGTGGAACACCTCCGACATCTGGCTGCGTCGTGAAATCACACTGCCCGAAGGGAAGTGGAACGAGCTGCAGCTTGCACTGTTCCACGACGAGGATGCCCAGGTTTACATCAACGGCCAGCGGGCTGCCAACGTCAACGGCTACGTCACCGAGTACGAATTGGTGCCGATCAGCCAGCGGGCTGTCGAGACGCTCAAGCCGGGCAAGAACCTCATCGCCGTCCATTGCCACCAAACCGACGGCGGGCAATACATCGATGTAGGCATGGTAGACGTCGTTCAACCCTAACCACTCTGAGTCCTGGAGGACCAATAGCATGACAAATCAAAAGGTAAGCCTGCCAACCCTCATCGCCCTTGTCGCGATGCAGACATCCATCGGCCTCGCCCAGGTCATGGTTGTGGACCGGCCTGACACCAGTGCCAAGAACGACTTCTACATCGGCGACCGCCAACCTCTGGCCCCCAGTCCGTTCGTGAAGCTGCCCATCAGCTCCATCACGCCCAAGGGCTGGCTCCGCCATATGCTCGAACTGGAAAAAGACGGCATGACCGGCCGGCTCAAAGAGGTCTCACCCTGGCTCAAGTTTGAGACCAGCGCCTGGGGCAACAAGGAAAGCCAGGGCGAGCGTGGGTGGGAGGAGATGCCCTATTGGCTCAAGGGCTTCGGTGACCTCGGTTACGTGCTCAAGGACGACGCCATCATCGCCGAGGCCAAGAAGTGGATCGAGGCCGTGCTGGCATCCCAGCGGGAGGACGGCTGGTTCGGGCCAAGGGTGCTACTGACCTCACTGGACGGCAAGCCCGACCTGTGGCCGCACATGGTCATGCTCAACGTGCTGCAGTCCTATTATGAATACACCGGCGACGAGCGCGTGCTGCCCTTCATGACCCGGTATATGAAGTGGGAGAACCAGCTTCCGCCATCGGCCTTTGGTGAGGGTTACTGGCCGAAGCTCCGCATGGGCGACAACATCGAAAGCGCCTATTGGCTCTACAACCGCACCGGGGAACCGTGGCTGCTCGACCTGGCGAAGAAAATGCACGAGAACATGGCGCGATGGGACCAGGACGTCATCAACTGGCATAACGTGAACATTGCCCAGGGCTTCCGCGCCGGCACCGTTTACTGGATGCAGTCGAAGGACCAGGCGGATTTCGACTCCGCCGAGCGCAACTATCAGAAGGTGATCGGCATCTACGGTCAGTTCGCCGGCGGCACCTTCGTGGCCGATGAGAATGCCCGGCCCGGTTACATCGACCCGCGGGGTGGGTTTGAAACCTGCGGCATCATCGAGTTCATGCACAGCTTCGAGATGCTCACCAAGATCACCGGCAACCCGCTCTGGGCAGACCGTTGTGAGGAGATCACCTTTAACAGTTTCCCTGTCGCGATGACGCCCGACCTCAAGGGTCTACACTACCTGACCTGCGCCAATCAGATCCAACTCGACCGCCACAACAAGTCCCCCGGCGTGCAGAACGGCGGTACGCTGTTCTCGTACAGCCCGTTCGAAGTGTACCGCTGCTGCCAGCACAACGTCTCACACGGCTGGCCGTATTACGCGGAGGAACTCTGGCTGGCCACGCCCGACAACGGCCTGTGCGCGTCGCTCTACGCTGCCAGTGAGGTGGTCGCCAAGGTCGGTGATGGCACGCAGGTGAGAATCATAGAAGAAACCGACTACCCGTTCAGCGATATGATCACGCTCAAGCTCGCCCTGGCAAAGGCGGCGAAGTTCCCACTGTACCTGCGTGTGCCGCGTTGGTGCAACGCCGCGTCGGTGAAGATCAGCGGCCAGATCGCTGACGTGAAGGCCAAGCCGCTGGCCTTTATCGTCCTGAATCGCCTATGGAAAGACGGCGACTCAGTCACACTGCAACTGCCGATTAAGGTTTCGGTTCGCAAATGGGCGAAGAATAAAGACTCCGTCTCGGTGGATTACGGCCCACTGAGTTTTGCGCTACCGATCAAGGAGCGATGGGCCAAGTACGGCAATCGCAACGCCAACTGGCCCGAGTGGGAAGTCTTCCCGGAGTCGGCCTGGAACTACGGCCTGGTGCTCAATAACCAACACCCAGCCAAGTCGTTTGAGGTTATACGTAAGGCCGGCCCGCTCCCCAGGCAGCCCTTCACGCCGGACACGGCGCCGATTCAACTGAAAGCCAAGGCCCGCAAGATTCCCGGCTGGCAACAGGACCACCTGGGCATGGTGGGCCTGCTACAACAGAGCCCGGCCAAGTCCGACGAGCCGACCGAAGAGGTCACGCTGATCCCGATGGGTGCGGCTCGTCTGCGGATATCGTCCTTCCCAACCATTGGCACAGGCCCGGACGCGCACGAGTGGGTCGCACCACCCAAGCCTAAGCCGTCGATCTACAAGGCCATCGCCTCACACTGCTTCGAAAACGACACGGTCGAGGCGTTCGGCGACGGCCTGGAGCCAGCCAACTCCAACGACCAGACCATCCCTCGCTTTACCTGGTGGGACCATCGCGGCACACACGAGTGGGTGCAATATGATTTGGGCAAGCCGAAGAAAGTCTCCAGCGTGTCGGTGTATTGGTTTGACGACACCGGTACAGGCCACTGCCGCGTGCCGCAGTCGTGGAAGGTGCTCTACCGCGACGGTGAGCTGTGGAAGGAGGTCGTCAACGCCAAGGCCGACGCGATCGCCAAGGACAAGTTCAACAGGATGAGCTTCGATGCCGTGGAGACCACGGGCCTCCGCCTGGAGGTCCAGCTCAGACCGGACTTCTCCGGCGGCATCCTGGAGTGGAAGGTCGAGTAAAAAGGTTAACGGCTGTCGGCGGATAAGACATGGCTGTTGCCAAGCTGGTACTGTTGGGCGCCGTGAGCGCTAAACGTCCCCTGATCTTGGCCTTCGGTATTCTATTACCGGCCTTGAGATATTCGTTTTGCAAGGTCAGCTCTTTGCAAGGAAGCTGCGTGACACCCGCAATGATAGTCGCCCTAAGCCATCTGTTACAAGGTCGCCACGCAGTTCGGCAATCAAGGCCATTCGCCTGGGCATGTCCGGTTGTTTTGTAAATGGATTTGGGATGGCGCTATAGGACCCGTGCGGGAAGTCCACGCTACCTGGGGCAGTTCTTACACTCGGTTCCTGAATTGGACAAACTCGATGAGACGCATGTGGTGCCGGAAACACTGGGTTGGGATCTGTGGGTGCGGCCTGTGAAGAACGAATTCATCAACCCGGCGTACCGTGAGGGGTGGTCACTGTGAGATATCCCACCCAGCTTGCCCCAACTACAGGGCGAGGCTCAGTGTCCTGGCGTGCTCTACTAGTCTGCAGCTCCTCCCCATTGCATTCGACTCAAAGGCGCCCTGCCATGAACAAGTGTCAGTTGACCGTTCGTTACAGACTTCAGGCATCTTGGTTTCACATCTCCATCAAGATAGAGCTTTTCGGAGTGACAGGCTAACGAGAAGATTGTCAACCTTATATTCCAACTGATTCATTTATTATACCTCGGATAAATCCTAAATTCGAAATCCTAAATACGAAACAAATTCAAAATTCAAATGTCCAAATGTTCAAAACGCTTTCGGTCTTTGGAATCTCGGTCATTCGGATCCTTCGCTTCGCTCGAGGAGGGGCTTGTTTGGGATTTCGATATTCGTATTTCAAAATTTCCTTCAATTGGGCAGTTCCAAAATGCGGAAATCATCAAACCGGATCCAGTGCTCGGCATTTGCAGGACCATTGTAGCACTGTATGCTGACCTGATCATCACCCGGTGCTGGCAGCGTACCTGTAGCTGCCGTTTGAAACTCTCCCTTGGCATCCGAACGGAACTGGGCAATGAAATTATCGCCGGCTACAATAAGCCGAAGCTGGACCGTTTCGCTTGGCATAGGCTTTCGGCCCGGGATGACAAACAGTCCTCCATCAATCAGCTCCTTAACAAGCTTAAATACCGGTTTGCGATCATGATACCAAGTTATTCCGGCCTGCTCATACTGTTGGGTAGGCCTAGTCGTGTTGGTCACAGTCACATCAATGGCGAACTTACCTCGGCTGCGGTCCGGGGCCCGACACACCAATGCATTCTTGACAGTATCTGCTAAGCCAGGCTCAACGCGAATTTCTAATGCGTCCTGCCTGATGCGCCACGCCTGAGGTTTTTCCCGCAGCCATGTCCAACCCTCAGATAGGTTGCCTTCAAAGCGTTCCTCAAAGATAACAACCTGTTGATTAACCTGGCTTTTGATGATCGGTGTGAGAACGATATTACGATAACTGACGGCCGTGTGATCACCTTGTAGATAGATGGGGCCGGGCCTGAACTCATCTGACCACAGCGCGCCGCCAGTGCAGCCCACAAGCGGCTCATTGTCAATAATCACCTTGTCGTTCAGTTCCACTGTCACGTGGCGATCGAGGAGTGTGATACTCATGGTCTGCCACTGCCCGGCCGGCTTCTCAGCGTTCACACTGGGGCTAATTCGGCTGTAAATAGCCCCCATGTTATGTGAATCGAGACCTTTGCCGTACGTATCGCTGACCTGAACCTCGTAGATGCCTCGCAGATAAACACCGCTGTTGCCTTTCTCGGGAACGTTCACTTCTAATTTCAGGGTGAAATCTTCGAATTCGGCTACGGTGCGAAGGTTGCCATAGAAAACACGAGGTTTCCCCTCTTGCTGAACCGGCCTGTTGACAAGAACCCCATCTTCCGCCGACCAACCATTAGTCTGGCTTGGATCGGTCAGCTTCCACCCGTCCAGATTGGTTCCATTGAAGAGTACGATCGGTTTGCCGTATTTGACCTTGGATAGATCTGGCTTCGGAGGCAGCGGAGGAATCCGTTTGCCGCTGAACTCACTCCGGCTAACACCTTTTCCGTCTGAGCGAGGCCGGAGTTGCGTCAAAAGCAGGGTATCTCCTGAAACCTTCGCCACAATCGTTTCCGTGAACGTATGCAGCCGAATCACTTTGCCCTCAGCATCTTTGCGCGGGACCCTATGAACACGTGTGACGTTCAGGGTATCCTGATCCATATAGACACTATCCACAGGGACCACACTTCCCCCGCCCCAGAGGATGTTTGCGTCCAAATACCCATCTTTGTGCATAACACCAAGCCAACCGGCACCCCCACCGGGGATTGTCAACGCCCAGTATCCAACGTAGGGATTAGCGGTTTCAGCGGCAGAAACCAATACACAGGTGATCAATAAGGCTAAGAAGACCAAGGCATAAGGAATGCTTTTATTCATAAGAGGTAACCTTTCGCAGTATCTGAAAGCAAATCAAAAAAAGTAACAAACATGCCTCAAACCATCGTGGATAAGTTGTTAACGGTGTCTCCCTTGCTCCTATCATCGTGTTTGTATTCCTTCTATGATAGGCTTTTGACAATAAACCTGTTCATTACGGACATCCCTTCGATATGATTCTACTTCACTTTTTCAGTGTCATCAACACCTTTAGCGAATTTAGACCAAGCGCCTTCAAATCTATCCGCTCCCTTTCTCCCAGCACCAGGGTCACCATAAACAACAAACCCACCGAATATCATGTCTCGTCAACGGTCGTTCCATAGAGGGGTGATGGCTTAGATTCAAACCGCTCCTCTGGCGATTCCCTCACCAACAGGCGAATCGGCGACGGACACGGTAGGTCTCCTAAGTATTTCTATAGTGTTAAATCGGAAATGTCAGCATACTTATGCTAAATAAAATATGTAACTGGGGAATCGGCACATTTGCAGAATTACGGGGGATTGTATATCATTGGCACTTGGATAGATTTGAGAGCAGGCATTACCGCCAAGCCCGAGTCTTTTTGGCTGCAATTAAATGTGACATGTTAAAATTGGAGCAAGTACTTATGATTCGTCACAGTATCCCGACAAAGCTCAAGGTGCTCAATTGGTTTTTGGGTGGTTGTTCCATGTTACTTTTGATTGGCTGTACAGACATGAGGGAGCAGAGTGAAGCTGTTGATTCGACCGAAGTCAGAAGGTTATTCGCCCAGCCGCCACGTCAATACAGCTCTGCGCCTTTGTGGGTCTGGAACGATATGCTCACCGAGGAGCAGATCGTCGGTACAATGCGTGATTTAGCAAAGCAGAATGTCAGGCAGGTGTTCGTGCATCCTCGGCCTGGTCTAATGACACCTTATCTATCCAGCGATTGGTTCAGACTGTGGAAGATAGCATTACGAGAAGCCAAGCGGCTTGATATGAACGTGTGGATTTACGATGAGAACTCGTACCCATCGGGTTTTGCCGGCGGGTTGGTTCCCGACGCTATGCCTGAGTCCCGTGGACGCGGTTTGCTGATCAAGGAGTGTGAGTCACCAGGTAAGCTCGGTGAGAATTCCGTGGCGGTTTTTCGTCTTACAGAAAGCGGTTATGAAAATGTCTCCGATAGAGCCGAGACTCAGCTTCCGGAGGGCAAATATCTGGCCGCGTCTATACAGCGGGCGGGCAGTTCACCATGGTACGGGGGCAAGTTCTATGTCGATCTTATGTACCCTGGCGTTACGGAGAAGTTTCTGGCCATAACGATGGACGCCTACACTCGCGAAATAGGCGAGCACTATGGCAAGGGAGTGCCGGGCGTTTTTACGGATGAACCACACCTGGCACCAGCAGGTGAACTGCCGTGGACGGATGATTTGCCTGATGTGTTCGAAAAACGGTGGGGTTACAGCCTTATTGATAATCTGCCCAACCTAGTAGGACCAGTCGGTGACTGGAAGCGGGTGAGACACAACTACATTGGCGTTCTGCTGGAGCTGTTTATCGAGCGCTGGGCCAAGCCATATTATGAGTACTGCGAGCGGTACAACATCGAATTCACGGGTCATTACTGGGAGCACGAATGGCCAAACTGCCTGAGGTCGCCTGATAATATGGCGATGTACGCCTGGCATCAGAGGCCAGCAATTGACATACTGATGAATCAGTACCATGAGGATACACACTCGCAGTTCGGCAATGTCCGGGCAGTCAAGGAGCTTTCAAGCGTTGCCAATCAGCTTGGGTCTAAGAGGACGCTATGTGAGGCGTATGGAGCAGGTGGATGGGATCTGCGCTTTGAGGATATGAAGCGAATCGGTGACTGGCTCTATGCGCTGGGAGTCAATACGCTTGATGAGCATCTTTCATACATCACGATAAGAGGTGCGCGCAAACGTGACCACCCACAGTCTTTCTCCTATCACGAACCCTGGTGGAAGGCGTATCATGTGATGGCCAACTATTTCACGAGGCTATCGCTGATAATGTCACATGGGGAACAGATTAACCGGATTCTTGTGATCGAGCCCACAACGAGCGCGTGGATGTACCAGGGCGATTCAAGCCAGCGAGATCGGCTCAATGAGATTGGGAGTCAGTTCCAGCAAATAATAATGTCGCTGGAGCAGGCTCAGGTCGAGTATGATATTGGATGCGAAGATATTATCGCGCGCCACGGTTCGACCGAAGAATCGCTATTTAGGGTTCGACAGCGTGCTTACAATACGGTAGTCCTGCCGCCTTTGACGGAGAATCTTAACCTGCGAACGATAGATCTACTTGATGCTTATTTGGAGGCTGGAGGAGTCGTGGTCTGCTGCGGAGAGGTGCCTTCGCGTATTGACGGCCGGTCGTCGAGGCGGGGGGCAGAAGCCGCGCGACATTCAGGGTGGAGGCAACTTGAGGCGAGCGAATTGCCGCAGGTGCTGCTGGGTAGATCACAGGATGGATTTGCCATTGAGCGTGATAAAGATGATAATAGCATTCTGTTTCATCACAGGCGAGCGATTGAGGACGGAGAGTTTCTGTTGTTGGTTAACACGAGCATCGATACCCCATCGAGAGGGGTCATCAGATCGACAGCCAGGAGTGTTGAAAGGTGGGACCCAAGTACCGCAGAGATCTCTTTGTATCGGTTTGAGAAGGTTGGGGTCGGCGTGAAGGCTCGCTTCGAGATGCCACCGTGCGGAAGCCTTTTGCTGTTCTTGTCCGGAACGGCACGGGAGCCTGTCAATGCAGCGCAGAAGAGTGCCAGCGTTGTCATGCCGCGAGGCGAGCTACAGATTGATCCAACGGAGGATAACGTACTGACGCTGGATTACGTCGATATAACGGCAGGTGGAGAAACGAAGAAGAACATATATTTTTATCAGGCGTCTCAGTTTGCGTTTGCGAAGAACGGGATGAGTCGAAATCCATGGGATAGCGCCGTTCAGTTTCGGGACGAGTTTATTAAGAAAACGTTCAGCCCTGAAAGTGGTTTTGAAGCAACGTATCGATTTGCCGTTCAGCAGCAGCTACCCAAGCGGCTTTGGATGGTTATCGAAAGACCGGATTTGTACGCCATCACGTGCAACGGCGAAATGGTCTCTGCCCAAAAGGACTCATGGTGGCTCGACAAATCGTTCGGCAAGATCGATATCACCGAAGCCGTCAAGATGGGTGAGAACGCCGTGACAATCAAAGCCTCGCCTTTTACGATTTATCATGAGCTGGAGCCGGCCTATCTTCTGGGCACGTTCAAGCTGAGATCGGCCGATTCAGGGTTTGTGGTCATTGGCGATTCAGACCCGACTCTGAAACTTGGCAGTTGGAAAGAGCAAGGCTATCCGTTCTATGCAGCGGGTGTTTCGTACCAGCAGACGTTCGATGTCACGCGGCCGGCAGGGCAGTATCTTGTTGAACTGCGCAAGTGGTACGGAAGCGTCGCAGAAATTACCGTGAACGGAGCACCTGCCGGCTACATTGCGTATCAGCCCTGGCAATGCGATGTGACTGATCTGATCAAGACGGGCGCCAATACGATTGAAGTTGTGATAATCGGTACGCTCAAGAACACGTTGGGGCCGCACCACGCGGGGGCGGTACAAGGCAGTGCCTGGCCCGGCATGTTCCAACAAGCCCCCCGGACGGGTCCGCCGCCGGGTAAGGAATATCATACAATCGATTACGGGCTTTCTGAGCCGTTCGTTCTGAAGCAGATCGTCGCGAATTAGCGATAAACGGAATCGTTCTATGGTTGTACTCGGTGTCTTTCTGCACGCCATAGGAGGCTTCGCCGCCGGAACTTTTTATATACCGTTCAGGAAGGTCCGCAACTGGGCGTGGGAGAGCTACTGGCTGGTGAACGGTGTGTTCTCCTGGATCATAATGCCCTGGCTGGTATCCTTTCTCACCGTTCCTAAACTGTTCTCCCTGCTTGGCCAGGCACCTGTAGGCAGTGTCATTTGGAGCTACGTTTTCGGAGTGCTCTGGGGCATTGGAGGCCTGACATTCGGACTTTCGATGCGGTACCTGGGAATGTCGCTCGGATATGCGATTGCCCTCGGATTTTGCGCGGCGTTCGGCACAGTTATCCCGCCGATATTTTCCGGCAACTTCCAAGATCTGATCACCAACATTTCAGGCCTAACCATTCTGGCCGGTGTTGTCGTCTGTTTGGTGGGAATCGGTCTTTGCGGCTGGGCGGGGCTGTCCAAGGAGAAAGAACTGTCCGCGGAACAAAAACGCGCCACCGTAAAAGAATTCGCTTTTCTCAAAGGCCTGCTGGTGGCGATCTTTGCGGGCGTCATGAGTAGTTGCATGGCGTTTGGAATCGCGGCCGCCAAGCCGATAGCCACTCTTGGCGTGAAGCACGGAGTCCAACCTCTCTGGCAAAACAGCCCGGTCCTGATTGTGGTTTTGGCAGGCGGTTTCACCACGAATTGTATTTGGTGTGTCATCCTCAATATTAGAAATCGCTCGGCAGAAAACTATCTCTCTGCCCGCGGCGCGTCACTCGCGGACAACTATTTCTTCTCTGCGCTGGCGGGTATTACGTGGTATCTGCAGTTCATGTTTTACGGGATGGGCACCACCAAAATGGGCAGATACGACTTTTCAAGCTGGACCTTACACATGGCTTTTATCATTGCCTTCAGCAACGTGTGGGCACTGCTGTTCCGCGAATGGAAAGGTTCGAGTCGTCGTACGTTAACGATTGTGGTCTGTGGAATCCTTGTGGTGGTATTGTCAACCGTATTGATCGGCGTCGGCAACTATATTGCTGCGCTCGGCAAATAGATACCGTATTTCGGTGCGCATCGGGATGGATCGCAACTTAAGATAGTCAGGTGGGAAAGAAGATGGCACAGAAAGAGAGGATGATCGCAAGGCAGCGGGTCCTGAAAGCCTTGAATCATGAGATTCCCGACAGAGTCCCCATCGACCTTGGCGGGTTTCAAACCGGGATACACAGGAAAGCCTACAGTGAGTTGCTCGACCATCTGGGCGTAAAAGATGAGGTAACGATTATGGATCCCGTGCAGCAACTCGCCCAGCCGTGTGAAGAAATGTTGCAGCGGTTTCATGTTGATATTCGTTACGTTTTTGCCTATGGGCCTGAGAGCTTCACAGGTTCAATCCAGCAGAATATGCGTGATGGGAGGCTCTGGCATGACCTCAAGGATGAGTTCGGCGTCGTCTGGTCGATGCCGGATGATCAGCAGCTTTATATGGACATATCCCACCATCCGCTGGCGGAAGCAACGATTGAAGACCTCGCTGATTATCCCTTTCCGAAAGGTGACGATCCGACACGTTTTACAGGCGTTCGCGAAAAGGCATACGAGCTGCGTAAGGAGACGCACTATGCCATATCAACCGGTATCGGCGGCGTTGTGTACGAGATATGCTGGTACATGCGTGGTCTGGAGAGATGGTTTACGGATATGATAGAGAATCCAGACTTTTGCGAAGCTGTGCTGGATAAGACATTGAAATTCTGGACAGATTACTATACCGGTTTCATGGCGGAAGTGGGAGACGTGATTGATGTCGTGATGATAGGTGATGATATCGGCGGTCAATCGGGGCCGTTGTTTTCCCCGGAGTTCTACCGAAGAATCGTCAAGCCCCGGCAAAAAAAACTTGTGCAGCATATCAAATCTTTGACGAGCGCGAGGATCTGGTATCACACGTGCGGCTCTGTTATGCCACTAATTCCGGACCTTATCGATAATGGCATTGATATTCTCAATCCCGTACAGATCAGCGCTGCTAATATGGATCCGAAGGGGCTCAAGGACAAATATGGTGATAAGCTGGTTTTCTGGGGCGGCGGAATAGACACGCAGCATGTCCTTCCTTTTGCCAAGCCCAACGAAATCAGAGAGCACGTGCGAAGGAATCTTGAGATGTTCAAGCCTGGAGGCGGGTACGTGTTTAACAGCGTCCACAACATTCAGGCCGGCGTGCCGCCCGAGAACATCGTGGCTATGTTCGACGCAGCATACGAGCACGGCTTTTATGAATTCAGTTAATGGGGTATGAGGAGCAAGTACAAAAGGCCCGACTTTCCACCACCACTATACAGCCATACTGTGGACACTCGACAAGGTATTCTCTGGCCCCAAGAACGGAACCTCCTGTATGGCATGGCACGTCCTCTCGAAATGTCGCATCTTGTAGAACTCAGGACTGTGGTTAGTTACTGTAGGCTGGGGTGTGTCAGATAGATTCTGACAAGAACCACGCCGTGCCTGGGAACATCAGACTCAAATTTGTCCTCATATATGCCAAAGTTTTTCTGCCGCCAGAGGTCTCTTACGTGGCACCTACCCTTGATACCCAAGTCAGACCACCGAACCATTACGTTGGTTTGAATTTCACCTGTGTTGAACAGGCCTATAGCTTTTGAGCCATCTTCCATATCCTTGGCCCACACCTGGGTATCACTATCTTGGGCGATGCGACGGGCTCATCAACTGTGGATGCGAGGCAAAACCCAACGAGTCCATGCACTCGGACGGGCAACACTGCGCCGCTTCGCTCTGCAGTGTTTCCGCTGGTGATGCCGGCGTTAGGCAATTTGAGCGTGAGACCCTTTCTACACAAACCTATACTACTGAAAGTCAATTAAGATGAAAGCTAAAATCTCCTTTCTAAATGCAATCACCGAGCATTATTATCATTCAGTGCCAAGCGACCTACAAATGATAACTCTATCACCGGAACGAGAGGCTATATTCAACTATCTGAGTCGGATTGGACCTAAGCGCTTTCCTGAATTCGTCTTTGATATTTTGG
>Ga0315289_10005769_pt1 | contig 18248 bp, 15 predicted proteins | sample YL17G11_40_MG_FD_203452 | JGI IMG/M metagenome (GOLD analysis project Ga0315289, IMG submission 203452) | Sediment microbial communities from Yellowstone Lake, YNP, Wyoming, USA - YL17G11_40 | ecosystem: Environmental > Aquatic > Freshwater > Lake > Sediment | place: USA: Wyoming | collected... | reverse complement strand
CTTTCTCAACCGCCTTAATCATTTCCATGCACTCGGCCACATTCATGGCCATGGGCTTTTCGCAGAAGATGTGCTTCCCGTTCCTGGCGGCGGCGAGTGCGATCTCCTTATGCGTGTCGTTGCCGGTTGAGATGTCCACCAGGTCAATGTCCTTGGCCTCGACGACATGCTTGTAGCCCTCGCCGGCACGCTGCCATCCGTATTGCTTCGCGTACTGCTCGGCCTCCGCCCTAACCAGTCCGCTGATTTCTTTCATTACGGGCTCGGCCTTCACATCGGGGAAAGCGAATGCTACATCGCGATACCCAACGCTGTGAGCTTTGCCCATGAACATGTAGCCGACAAGTCCCACGTTGACCTTTTTCTTGGCCATGCCTATTCCTCCTTTGCATGATTTCAGGGTCCGCCGGAGCGGATATCCAAAACTTGCAGATGTGAAAACAGACCGAGGGCCGTAGGCCCTCGGATCTGCTCACCCTTATGCGTAAGGCACACCTAACGCAGCGCGCTTACTTGGCCGGCGCCGGAGACTCCGCTGGAGCCGACTGCGACGGCTGTGCAGAATCGGATGGAGCTGCCGGTGCAGGCTCAGGCGGCGGAGGCGGCGGCATCTCACTGGGCTGCAGCTCAGATGCATCAGCCGGCGGTGAAGGAGGCGTACTCTCTGGTTCCACGACCGGTTCCGGCTCCGGCTGCTGAACCGGTTTAGGCTTAACAGCCGACTTGGGCTCCAAAGCATTCTCCACTTTAGCCTTATTCTTGATGCTTAAGATCCAGTCTCGATACAGCTCGCCGATCTTCCTCTGGAACATCATATCTTTGAGCTTCTCCCGCTCCTCGCCCTTAGTTTCCTTGCCGAGCGCCACCAGCTTGATTAAGTGGTAGCCATAGGTAGTCTTAACCGGAGCGCTTACCTCGCCGGGCTTCATTTCGAAGACCACCTTGGAAAACTCCGGGAGCATATCGCCTCTGGTGAAGAAGCCGAGATCCCCGCCCTGGTTCTTGTTTACATCATCTTCCGAGTATTCCTTAGCTGCCTCCTCAAAGGCAAGGCCATCTTTAATTTCCTGGGCTATCTTCTCAATCTTATCCTTGGCCTCTTTGTCCTTGGGACTCTCCTTGTCCTCCTGGCCGGGCGGCGCGTAGGGAACCTTGATGAGGATGTGGCTTGCTCTGCGATAATCCTCGAGCTCCTTTTCCGTCACCTTGAAGGACTTGTGGAGCACGCCCTCCGCCTGTAGCTGCATTTTGATGATGGCGAAGGCGTGGCCCGGAGTCAGCCCTATGCGCCTCAACACCTCGTTGAAATCCTGTCCCGGCGGTAGCTCCCTCTTTCGCTCCTCCAATTTAGCCCTGATCTGCGCCTCCGTCACTTTGACGCCAGCCTTCCTGGCTTCCTGGCTGACGAGGCGGAAGGTGATAAGTTCATCCAGCACCAGGGGGGCTTCCCAATCAATGAGGATTGATGTCAGTTGCTCCTTTGTGATCTTCTCACCATTGACAACTGCGACCACGTTTGGAAGTGTTGTTCCGGCCGGTGCAGAAACAGCCGATAGGAATACCAAAACGGCTATAAACATAAGGGTTTTCTTTGCTGCCATACGGTCACTCCTTTCAAAGTACGATCACCCAGCTATGTTACTATAAAAGCACACTTCGGTCAACAAGAATTTGCGCCTACAGCCGTTGGAGGAACTGGGCCAGCTCTTCGGCCGTCGGCAGCGACGATTGAGCGCCCATTTTGGTTACCGACAGGGCGGCTGCCTGGCTTGCAAAGCGGGCCGCATCCAGCAGGCTTATCCCGGATGCCAACGCCACCGCCATTGCCCCCGTAAAAGCGTCGCCGGCAGCCGTTGTGTCAACCGCAGTAACCCTGAAAGCAGGCACGCTCTCAATCCCATCGCGCGTTACCACGAGCGATCCCCTCGTTCCAAGTGTCACGATTGCACTGCCGACACCCAAGTCGAGCAGCCCGGAAGCGGCGGAATCAACATCGGCGTCGGGCGCCAGGCCGAGCAGCGCCCTTGCCTCTGACTCGTTCGGCACGAGCACGTCCACCAGTTCCAGCAGGCTTCCCGGAAGGCCGCCCTCGCATGCAGGCGCCGGGTTTAGGATAACTTTGAGTCCCTTTTCCCGAGCCAAGCGCGCTGCGACCTCGACGGCGCTCAGTGGTATCTCCAGTTGAAGAACCAACACCAAGCAGGCGGACATCCGATCTGATGTACGCTCGACATCCGCCGGGGAGAGCCTGGAGTTGGCTCCCGGCGCTACCGCTATCATGTTCTCTCCATGACGGTCCACGAAGATTAACGCGATGCCCGACGGATGCTCGGCGTCGCGCGCTATGAACTCGGTGTCTATGCCTTCCTTCTCGAAGTTCCGAAGCGAAGTATCCCCAAACACGTCCATCCCGAGCCTGGCGACAAACGATACCCGCGCTCCCAGCCTGGCAGCGGCGACGGCCTGGTTAGCCCCTTTGCCGCCGGGAATCATCAGGAACTCGCCGCCGAGAACCGTCTCTCCAGGGGCCGGGAGACGCTCCATCTTTATGACCATATCCGTGTTGCTCGAGCCGACAACCATCACACGAGGCTCTTCGGGCTTGCTGAACATCCGTCGCTCATTCATCGAACTTCCACTCCCCGGCATCTCCGAATCGGCGCAAGTACGCCGACACATCAAGCATATTATACGAAGGGCGCTACCCGCGTCAACGCATACACCATCACGGCGACGCAGCTTCGGGTGCGGACTCCTCCCCAGCGGGAGAAAGTAGCTCGGAGAGCGTGACAAACTTGTAGCCCTGCCTGCGCAGCTCCTTGACGATTCTGGGCAAGGCCGCAGTAGTCACCGGCTCCCCGTTGTGCATGAGGACTATGCCGCCGTCGGAGGCGTTGCCGATAACGTGGCTGGCGAGGGCATTGGGGTCTTCTCCCTCGTGAGGACTACAGTTAACGGTCCAAAACACTCCCATGAAGCCCTGCCTTGCTGCGCCCTGAGCAGCCGCCTCGCCAACGTGTCCGCCCGGCGCCCTGAAGTAGAAAGACGGTCTTCCCGTGATGGCATGTATCACTGCGGCCGCCTTGCTTAGCTCGGCCTCGACCCGATCGGCTGTTAAGAAGGCCAGATTGGTATGCGTGTACGTGTGGTTCTCCACCTGGTGGCCGGCGGCCTTAATAGCCTTAACGAGTTCCGGCTGAGCCTCGGCTCGGAAGCCGACTACGAAGAAGGTTGCCGGCACGTTAAGCCTCGCCAGCATCTCCAGTGTATCCGCCGTGCGCTCGTTCGGGCCATCATCGAACGTGAGCGCAATTCTCTTCGAGCCGGCGCGCCCCTGGTTGACCTCGACATACTTGGGCTGCCGGCCCCGCAGCTTGTTGAGCAACTTGCGCGCGTCGAGGAAATCAGGCTGATACGCGACCACATACTCGAGTTGCTCGATCGCGTTCTCGTTGTCGCCCGACTCCAGATACAGTTTGGCGAGGTGATAGCGAGTGAGCTTTCTGGACTCACTTAGCCTGATGCAATTCCAGAGCCGACCGGCGACGTCCGCAGCCGAGCGGCCCATCGGCGCGTCCACTTTCCGGCCGTTATTTGAAACCCGGACCCACACAGATTTCCTGCTAACAACGACGCCGAACCGGTCTTTGCCTTCAATCGTAACCTGATGCAAGCCGTTCCCGCATCTCGTGCTATCCCAGGAAAGCTGAAAAGGCTCGCAGTTTGTGATCCCAACCAGGTCATCATCAACGTAGAACGTCACGAATTCCACGTCGCCCGTCCGACCGGTATCCGCCTTCAGCGTCACCACGCCCGAGACACCCGGAGACTTCTTCCGGTCGGTTGGCTTCCATGTCAGCTTTCCCTCCGGGAGCGTGATGGGGTGCTTGGCGTCGAAGGTCACCAGCGGAGCGCGGCTCTCCTCGAAGCCCGGAGGAGCGGGATTGCGCAGCAACTCGGATAATAGGGAAATCGCCTCACCATACTTCCCCGCCCTGAGAGCCGCCATGGCCGCGGTCTGCAGCGCGACGGGCATCGTCTGCACCCCTGATGCTTCCTGGTGCGAACGTCCGCCCGAAATAAACTCCAAATAAAGTTCCAGCGCGGCAAGGTCCTCCTCCACGCAGCCCGATCTCCGAGCAGCTTCAAAATGCTTCTCGGCCTCCGCCTTGCGCTTGCGAACAATGTCTATCAACCCGAGGGCGTAATGCGCCTGCCAGTCCTGGGGCTCGATGGATATCACCCTCCGGAACTCGCTCTCCGCCTGATCCAGCCTCCCGGCGTGCAAGTAGATGACGCCCAACGTCTTATGTCCAGGGAGATCCATATCGTCGAGCGCGCAGACCTCTTCCAGAGTCGCCGCAGCCTTATCGTAGGCGCCCGACTCAATGCTGGAGACGGCTTCCCTGATGGTCCCCAGGTAACCGGCCATGCACGGCGGGCTTGCAACGAGAAGAAGGAGTGCCAGAGCCAGGCGATTGGCGAGCTTACACATGTTACTACGATACTCCAAGCTGGTAATGGCGGCTGTAAAGAATAGTACCCTATAGCATACAGAAAGTCAATGTCGGGGGTCTAAATTGGAGAACGCGGCTTAACTGAGCCGGAGGGCAAATCAGGATCGTGGGACGAACTCCCCGGAAGGAGGGAACTCCTGATACGCGACGTCCACCTTGATCTCATCCATATCAGCAACGACCTGCAGCGCGATGCATCCTTGCCCGTTGGAATTCTGCTGGGTCAGAGCGTTGTTGAATGCATCCGTCACCAAGACCTGGAGGCTTGCGATCTCATCCGCGCTCAGGTTGGTTCCACGAGCTAGCTCTCTGACGAATCTGCGCAAAACGCTGGAGACGCAGGGCTCAGTCGGCAGACTGAATCTGGTAACACCTGGATGAATTGTGGATGTCGTCATACTTGGCCCAGAACCCATTGCAACATCCTCGGAATGGATATGGCGACACATGATTCGGCCTTGCACTCCGCAAGCGCCATTTCCCCACTGAGTTTACCTGATAAGCGTAGTCTCGTAAACTGTTAAAAATACGGGTTTTCCGGGCGCACCCCGCTCAGCGCTACCTGTTTGACGCCCTGATCGGGTGAGAAGGTTCCCCTGGAAGAGGCACGACTCCCGGGAGCGGTAATCTGCTGGGTAAAGGACAGGCAGCCACCATTTACGCCGGAGTTCAACTCTGCGATGCCTGCGTTTCCGGCTTCAGATGGTGATAGAGCCAAAAGGCGAATGCCACTCCCAGCAGGACGATTATCACTATATCGGCGCCATGGAAATACCTCCGGATCGAGGCCCAGTTCGCGCCAAGAACTTTGCCGACATAGGCAAGGAAATAGCACCAGGGCACAGATCCCAGGAAAGAGTAGGCTATGAAGCGCCCAAAATGCATCCGGGCGACGCCGGCCGGAAAGGAAATGAATGTTCTGACTACCGGGAGAAGGCGGCTGACAAACACGATCGGCTCGCCGTAACTATCGAACCACTGGTCCGCTCGATCGATGTCGCGTTTTCGGATGAGCACGTAGCGGCCATATCGCTCCAGGAACGGCCTGCCGCCCCGCAGACCGGCGTAATAGGCAATTGCCGAACCTATGGCGCATCCGAGCGCGCCGGATAGGGATGCCAGGTGCAAATCGAATATCCTCTCGTGGACCAGAAAACCGGAGAACGGCATTATGATCTCGCTGGGCAGAGGTATGCAGGCGCTCTCGATGGTCATCATCGCCACGACGCCGGGATAGCCCAGCGCGGATATCTGTGCCTTTATCCACACAGCCACAATTTGCAGTATATGCTCCAAGCGGGAGTACCTCCCAGGCTAAATCTCCATAATCACAGGAACTACCATCGGACGGCGGCGCGTCCGGGAATAGAGCAGCTTCGCCAGAGCGCTGCGAAGATCGGATTTAACGGTGGACCACTCCGTCGCAGCATCCATCGTCAGGCCTTCTATGGTTTCAAGCGCGACCTTCTTCGCTTCCTCTACAAGCTCCTCCGCCTCTTCCATGTACACGAACCCATGAGAGATAACATCCGGGCCGGCGACAACGCTGCCGGTCGTCCTGTCCACTCCGACCACTATTATGAAAACGCCATCGCCAGCCAGATGCTGCCTGTCGCGCAGGACGACGTCGCCAACATCGCCCACGCCGATACCATCTACTAATATGTCGCCGGCGGGAACTTTGCCGGCGAGCCGCACGCCTGACGCGCCTATCTCGAGCACATCGCCGACCTCCATGGCAAATACGTTCTCGCGCGGAATGCCCATCTCCTCCGCCAGCTCAATGTATTTCGCCACGTGCCTGTGCTCGCCATGGACGGGCACTGTATACGTCGGGCGGGTAAGGCTCAGCATTAGCTTCAGTTCTTCGCGATTCCCATGGCCGGATACATGCACGGGCGCTATCGGATCGTATATGACATTGGCGCCTCTCTTGAAGAGATGGTTGATAGTCCGCGCGACGAGATCCTCATTCCCGGGGATCGGAGTAGCGGATATGATAACCGTATCGCCCTTTTCAACCTTGACCTTCTTGTGGTCATCCATCGCTATACGGGTCAAGGCCGACAGCGGCTCTCCCTGGCTGCCCGTAGTCATGACTACTACTTCGACCGGATAAAGATCGGGTATGTCCTCCACCCCGATTCTTGTGCCCTCTGGAATCGTTAAGTAGCCTAATTCCTGAGCTATCTCGACATTCTGGGCCATGCTTCTGCCGACGACGGCAACCTTCCGGTCGAACCGAGATGCGGTATCGAAAACCTGCTGTACGCGGTGGATGTTCGATGCAAACGCTGCGATGATGATCTTGCCCCTGGCCCGGGCGAATACTTCTTCGAACATGCTGCCTACCGCCCGCTCCGACCGAACATGTCCGGGCTTTTCAACGTTTGTGCAGTCGCATAGAAGCAGCAGCACGCCCTCAGCGCCGAGCTTCGCAAATCTGGAAACGTCTAAGAGCCTGCCGTCAATGGGCGTGAGGTCGAACTTGAAATCACCGGTGTGGACAATAGTGCCTATGGGGAGTCTAACCGCGAGGCCCAGGCCGTCAGGGATGCTGTGGGTTATCTGGATCGCTTCTATGTCAAACTGTCCGATGTTAAATCGCTCGCCGGGCTCCACTAGATGCAGTTCTGCATTATGGGAGAGGCCATGCTCCTCCAGCTTTGCTCTTACCAGTCCCAGCGTAAGTTTGGTACCCCAGACGGGAACATTGAGCTGGCGGAGTACGTATGGGAGAGCGCCGATGTGATCTTCGTGGCCGTGGGTCAGTATTATCCCCTGCACTTGATCGGCATGGTCGAGAAGGTAAGCGACATCGGGGATGACGATATCCACGCCGAGCATTTCCTCATTGGGGAACATCAGCCCGCAATCAATGACTAATATCTGCCCGGCGTATTCGAGAGCGGTCATGTTCTTGCCGATCTCGCTTACACCGCCGAGGGGAATTATTCTAGCGCTTTTAAGATGTCTCATTGTGCGTGATACTGGATGCTTGATGCTGGATATTGGATATTTGATGTTGGGCGTTGTCCCGCCTACAGACGGGATCCCGCCAGAGGCGGGAGAAGTTCGACGTTGGACGTTCTCCCACTCTCCCACTCTCCCCAGGGCGCTAGGACTTTCGGCCCTTCACCATGCCTCTGGAGACAAGCAACTCGGCGATCTGCACGGCGTTCAGCGCAGCGCCTTTCCGCAGGTTATCCGAAACGATCCACATGCTCAGGCCCGTCGGGACAAACGGATCCTCCCTGATTCGTCCCACGAAGACCTCGTCGCGGCCGGAGGCATCTATGGGCACCGGATAAGTCCGGCAGAACCCATCGCCTTCATTGGGATTGGGATCGTCCACCACGACTACCCCAGGCGCCTTTGCGAGCAGTCGCCTGGCTTCGTCTGCGGCGATCTTCTCCTCGGTCTCGATGTAGACGGATTCGGAGTGGGAGTTGAAAACCGGCACGCGCACCGTCGTAGGCGTTATTTTAATCTCCTCGTCGCCGAGAATCTTGTGGGTTTCCTCGACCATTTTCCACTCTTCGGCAGTGTAGCCATCCTCCCTGAAGCCGCCGATATGCGGAAAGAGGTTGAACCCGATCTGGTAGGGGTAAACCGGCCCGGCGCTCACCTCTTCGCCATGCAGGATCAGATTCGACTGGCGCTCCAGCTCCTTGATAGCGTCGCGGCCGGTCCCGGAGACCGCCTGGTAGGTGCTCACGACAATTCGGGTGATCCTCGACCGGTCGTAAAGCGGCTTCAGCGCAACGACCATCTGGATCGTCGAGCAGTTCGGGTTCGCTATCACGCCTTGATGCCGGCTCACATCATCCGGATTGCACTCCGGAACAACGAGCGGAACCCTTGGGTCCATGCGATATGTGGAAGAGTTATCAATGACGACAGCCCCTCGGCCAGCCGCTTCCCAGGCGAATAGCTTGCTCGCGCCTTCCGTCCCGGCGAAGAGCACGATGTCCACGCCGTCGAACTCCTCTGCGAAGGTCTGGCGCACATCGTAGCGCCTGCCGCAGACGACTATCTCTCTGGCCGACCTCGCCAAGACCTTCAACTCATTAACCGGGAAATCGCGCTGGGCGAGAACGTTCAGCATTTCCTCGCCCACGGCTCCCGCTCCGACTACTGCAACGTTGTAACGTTCCATAACGGCCACCTGACTTTTTATTAAGCAACCTCCGGTATTACTTGCAGACCCGGCGCCCGCCGGCGGCAGCTCACTCACCCAGCGCTTTCTTCACCAAGTCGAGGATATGGTGCGCGATCCGGACCTTTGGCATACGCGGCAGTTGCTCCACTCCACCGCTCCTATCAATAATGGTAACCTCATTAACGTCCGCGCCGAAGCCGATGCCCGGCTTGGAGACGTCGTTCGCCACTATGAGGTCGAGATTCTTGGAATCGAGCTTTGCCTTCGCGTTCCCCACAAGGTTCTCGGTCTCGGCTGCAAATCCGACCAGCACCCGCCCTTCCTTCCTGCGGCTCACCTCTGCCATTATATCTTTTGTAGGCGACAGTTCGAGCGACAGTCCGGCATCGGACCTCTTTACTTTGCTCTTGCCGGGTGTTTTGGGCGTGTAATCGGCAACCGCCGCCGCGCCGATTACGACGCGGGCGTCCGGCAAGCGTTCGAGAACGGCCTTAAGCATCTCAGCGGCTGTCTGGACCCCGACCGCTTCCACGCCGGGAGGCTCAGGCAGCGAAGTCGGCCCGGATACAAGAATGACCTTTGCTCCACGCTCCACTGCGGCTCCGGCAATCGCGTAACCCATCTTGCCCGACGAGCGATTGGCAATGAACCTGACCGGATCAACCGGCTCCTGAGTCGGCCCGGCGGTAACCAGGATGGAGACACCATCAAGGTCGCGCTTCCTCGCCAGGCACTCGATCACCGCCTGCACGATCTTCTCAGTCGCTGCCAGTCTGCCAATGCCCTCTTCACCACATGCGAGGCGCCCAACCTCCGGGCCTACGAATACGTACCCCAGCGATTCGAGGCGCTCGACATTCGCCCCGACGATCGGATTCTCCCACATTTTGCAGTTCATCGCCGGAGCGAGCACGACGGGAGCGCGGGTCGCCATCACCATCGTCGAAAGCATATCGTCCGCTGCGCCGGAAGCGATCTTCCCCAAGATGTTCGCGGTTGCCGGAGCAATCAGTAAAAGATCGGCCTTATCCGCCAGAGACACGTGCGCGATCTCGTACTGGCGCGGCTCATCCCAGAGACCGGTGATTACCTGGTTTCCCGTAAGCGCCTGAAATGTCACCGGCCCGACAAAGCGCGTGGCGTGCTCCGTCATGACGACGTGGACGGAAGCGCCCTCCTTGACGAGCGTGCTGCATATCTCCGCCGCCTTGTACGCGGCGATTCCACCGGCGACTCCCAAAACAATGGTTTTTCCTGACAGGATATCGGTCATGGCCAACTACTTTAACGTCGAACATCGAACGCGGGATTGTTTAAAAAGCCTATAGCAACCGCCGATTCCCGCCTGATGCTAAAACATCAGGCTAACGCATTCATGAAGCATGCTCGAAGCAAGCTCAATCAGTATCCTGGATAGCTTGCTTTAGCATGCCTTGTGGGTATCTAGCCCTGCCATTTTCCCGCCTGCTGCGGGATCTCCCGCTTTCTTCGGGATGCCGTCCGCAGGCGGCACCGCCGTAGGCGCGGAATGGCGGGGATACGATTTTGAACAATCCCATGTTCGGCCGTTCTATCGGATCCGCGCGCGCTCGGCCATAATGATGCATCTCAGCTTGTCCACGGCTGATTCAACATCATCGTTCACGACGAGGTAATCATACTTCGGGATGCGCTCGATCTCGCGGCGGGCGTCCTGAAGGCGCTTAGTCACGGCAGCCTCGGAATCCGTATAGCGCGCCCTGAGACGTCGCTCGATCTCCTCCATGGAGGGCGGCGCGACAAATATCATTATAGCATCTGGAAACTTCTGCCTAACAGTGAGGCCGCCCTGCACGTCAATCTTGAGTATGGCATCCAGCCCCGTCTCCCGCGCCCGCGTCACACACGAAAAGGGCGAACCGTAGAGATGAAGATGGACCTGAGCGTATTCGAGGAACTCTCCTTCCTCAATCATTCTACGGAACTCATCGGCGCTCACGAAGTTGTAATCAACGCCGGGCGCCTCTCCCGGCCGAGGCTCGCGCGTGGTGTAGGTAATGCAGCGCTTGATCCCCGGGCAGACCTCCTCCAGCCGACGTAGGAGGGTATCCTTCCCGACGCCGGACGGCCCGGAGAGAACGATCAGCATCCCAGGGCGCTCTTCGCGCTGCCTCAGTTTTTCGGCCAGCTTCAACTTCAGACTCCGCGCCAAGTCCGCGACCGGCTGCTTGCATTGATGTGGAATTATAACACGCGGCGTGACAGCCGGTCAACACGGTCGAGGAACCCAAGGCGCTTGTAGAATCGGCTGGACAACCGTATAATTAGAGCATAATGGGTGGGGAGTCCAACCTGGCTCTGGATTCCAAGTCACAACGCGAAGGACGGATCTTGGTAAACTCGAAATCCGAAACAATCCATAAGTCCCAAAGTGGCAATGTCCGAAACAGCCTGAGCCGTTTGGGATTTTGGTATTCGGTCATTCGGATTTGTTTCGAATTTCGATATTAGCGCTTCGAGTTTTCCGCCTTCCGTCGCTTGCGATTGCGGGACGCGATTGACCTAACCGCTGGAGCTGGCCGTGCTTGAACGACTCATCAAGCAGCCGTATAATGAGCTAAGAAAGCAACCTAAGTCCCTCTCAGGGGCGATTTTGCGCGAGGAAACTATATGCTCACGGACAACATACTCGATTTAATTGGAAATACGCCGCTTATACGCTTGAAGGGCGAACGTGTTTATGCGAAGGCCGAGTTCCTCAATCCCGGCGGAAGTATCAAGGACAGGGTCGCGCTGGCGATGATCGAGGGCGCAGAGCGCGATGGCCGGCTGAAACCCGATTCCATCCTCATGGAGCCCACTTCCGGGAATACCGGCATCGGGGTCGCCCTGGTAGGCCGCGCTAAGGGTTACCAGGTGCGCATAGTGATGCCCGAAGGCATGAGCGAGGAGCGCAAGAAGTTGATCCGGGCGCTCGGCGCAGAGCTAATCCTGACACCCGACAAGGAAGGCATAGCAGGCGCGGTGGAACGAGTGCGACAGATGGCCGCGCAAGACCCGCGGATCTTCGTGCCCCAGCAGTTCGAGAACCCAGACAACCCCCGCATCCATTACGAGCAGACGGCGGTGGAACTCTGGCATCAATCGTCCGGCGACATCGCCTGCTTCGTGGCCGGCGTCGGCAGCGGCGGAACCCTGCAGGGCGTCGGCAAGTTTTTAAAGGAGCATAAGCCAGGCGTGAAGATCGTCGCCGTCGAGCCGAAGAACGTCTCTGCGCTTCTCGGGCACGAGCCGGGCCTGCACCAAATCCAGGGCATCGGCGATGGGTTCATCCCCGCCATACTGGATGTCTCGATGGTTGACGAGGTAGTCGAGGTCAGCGACGAAGATGCCATCGAAACCACGAGGGAATTGGGCAGGGACTTTGGCTTATTGGTGGGCATTTCCTCGGGAGCCAATATCTGGGCCGCGCGCCAACTCGCCAAGAAGATCAATGGCAACATCGCCACGGTGCTCCCCGACCGCGCCGAGCGGTATTTCAGCACAGCGCTCCTCTAACTGCAACCTTGAACCGTGTTCGCATGCAGCCCAGGTCCGAGACGACTTGAATCCCAAGGGTCAAAGTGTTACGATTCACAAACACTGCAGACGGCAGACCGCAGACGGCAGCTAGGGAGTTCTGATGCCAGGGCCGCAGTCTGAAACCGTCGCATAAGGAGGAATGAAATGAAGGTCAAGCAGCTCTCCATATTCCTGGAAAACCAGTCAGGGCGGCTCGCCGAGGTCACTGGCGCGCTGGGGAACGAGGGCGTGAATATCAGGGCGCTTTCGCTCGCCGACACAGCGGGGTTCGGAATCCTGCGCCTCATCGTGAATGACGTCGCAAAGGCACATGAGATGCTTCGAAGCAATGGGTTCACCGTCAGTGAAACCGACGTGATAGCCGCCGAGGTTCCCGACCGCCCGGGCGGACTTGCAAGCATCCTGGGCGTACTCGGAGACAAAGAAATCAACATTGAGTACATGTATGCCTTTGTCGAAAAGTCCTCGGAGAACGCGGTCGTCATCTTCCGCATCGAAAACGTTGACCAGGCGGTAGAAGCCCTGCAGGCGAAAGGCGTGCGAGTCCTGTCGGCGAAGGAAGTTTGCTCGCTCTAAGCGATCGCGGATCGTGCCGATGCGAGCTACTCCCGCAGCGGACGGCCTGCGCACGGGTACAGCTTCAAGACTCAAAGAGGGATCCCTGGCGGGCCAGAGGCTTCATCCTGCGCAGAGCCGATGGTACAGCTTGCCTCCAGCGCCAGGCAAGCGCAGCTCGATGGAGATGTCGGAGACGATCGGCGCATTCCTATCCCGTGAGAAATACGCTTTGCGGGGGTAAATGGCAGCGCAGCCAGACAGAACGGGGCCCATCAGGCGCGCGGGTTTCCGCGTCGCCTGGATGGGATTGTTATGTCGTTTGTCCCTTCATGATTTCCCTGAGTCTGGACGACAGATCAATAGCTTGTTTCTTTGAATCAGCGCTGACCTGCAACACGACGCGACTTTCCTTCGGAAGCTGGGCGATCCAGCCCATGGGATCCCCCTCACCGCACCAACTGTGCATTTGAGGCACGTGGGAAGCAAAGTACAAGTATGCTTCCCGCAGAATGTCGGGTGGCTGAACCAGGTTGAGGAGCCTCAAATCGGGGATACGCTTGAGCCCCTCCCATTGATGCTTGGCGTTGGCGCAGCAGTGAATGCCGATGCCCCCGTAGCGCCGCGACAATTCCACAAGCTCCGTATGGAACAGATCGTAGTATGCACCCGGGCCCACTGAGCCAATCTCATCTTCGGATAGCGTAATTCCCTTCGGCATGTAGTAGTCCGGACAGTGGGCGACGAAGTCCACCCCATACCGCGCAACCCACTCGTCAAGAAAGGCGACCAGAAGCCCCTTCACCTTGGCCGCGAGCTCCTTCACGGCCTCGGGTTGGTCCACCATCGCCGCGTAGAATGAAGTCTTTTCCCAAATGAGGGCGGCAATACCCATCGGGCTTTGGACGTCGACCATCTTGAGTACAGCGTTCGGGCCGCCACGCACCCGCAGTTCGTCTGCGATCTCGAAGAGCAGTTTCAGGCACGGTACGTCCAAATCTGGAACGTGGAGGGTGGAGACCTGAGATGCCTCGGTGATGAGTGGCAGCGCAAAAGGCATATTGTCTTCAGGGCGATGAACGGAGCAGCCGAAAGCTTCCGCAAATATCTCCGTTCCGGTGTATACATCAAGATGGGGCACGGTGTCGTCATCCAACCATGTGACTCGCTTCATCTGCGCCAGATATTGCATCCACGCCCATTCTATCCGCTGTTGCTTCTTGTCGGGATGCGGTAAGGGTCGTGCCGGTGTGTTTTCCGTAAGCCGAATGAGAAGCATGTGCCTCGGTGGGTTGTTCGGGTCATAGAAATCAGCCCACCGCTTCTTACGATCCTCGATTGCCGCCTGAATTCGCGTGTCTATTTCATTCCTCGACAGAACAGTGACTCTTATCCATTATTGGATATCAGGGGGCATTGTACCAAGAAGGCGATGTTCTTTCAAGCCATAGGCCAGTGCCTCCAAAAGAGTCGGGCCCCGCCATCGGAGAATGAGGCCCGACTCGTGAAAGGTCGGTGCGCAGGCTACCCGCCTTGCTCTTTCATGGCTCGCTCGCCACGTTCGATGAGCTTTTTGACCATGTAGCCGCCGAGCTTGCCGGCCTCCTCGGTGGTCATATTCGGACCGATGTTCTGGATGCCAAGCTCGCGGCGCACTTCCTCTTCCAGGCGCTTCATCATCTCCTCTTCCTCCATCACAGCGCCAATCACCTCCTCCCGTGGTCGCTGTTGATCTCGCACCGGCATCACTGCGCGGAACCGGCATTGATGCTATTTCCGGCACTGCCGGGAGCTAAACGTTGATGTTGGGATTGTTTAAAAAGGGCATTCGGGAGGGTGGGGCTCCTGTCCGCCGCGGCTCAGCAGCCTTCGACATGCTCAGGCCAGTGGAGCTTCGCCCTCCCATATAACCTACATATTGATGGGTAGATACAAGGTAATATTGCACAACCCTGGCATGCACCAGAACGCCGGGGCTCGGATGCCCGTCGGCCGCTCTTACTGACCACTGACCGCTGGCATCACTTCCCGCCAACGGCGGGACAACCCTCAACTCTCAACACTCAACCCGGTTCCGTATTGACAAGCGGCCTAAACCCTAGTACAATCCGGCAAGAGACCCGATTGCAGAGTAAGGCCAGTGTCGGCCAGCATCCACCACTATCAGCGCCTAACTCAGATGGCAGGAGCTTCTATCGGCCATGAAAGAGCAGGAATTCGAGAACATCCTGGAAAGGTATCCAGAGTTGATCGAACAGGGCTTGTCGTTCCAAGGCCGCCAAGTGCCGATAGGGGGCAAGTTCATCGATCTGCTATACGTAGACCGATATGGTCAGAAGTTGATCGTCGAAGTCAAGAAGGGCGCTGTTCTCCGTACGCACGTTGGTCAGCTACTCGACTACGAAGGCGAACTCCTCAGCCCGGATGATCCTACGGTTCGGATCATGATGGTGGGTAACCGCGTTCCCCCTAATCTGAGGCGCGCTCTGGATCACCACGGCCTGGAGTGGAAGGAGCTACCTGTTTCGCATCTAGCCAGGTTCCTTTCGCAGAGGAACGACTGGGAGTACCTGGAGTATGTGCGTGAGGAGGATGCCGAGGCGATGATTCGTACGAAGCTGCAACCGGGAACCATACACCAGCGTGAACAGGGTTCGGCGACAAGCATAAAAGACAAACTCCTCGCGGTTTTCGGCTCGCAGCATTTTGGGGAGGTGTTGACTCGCAAGCAGATCATAGACATGATCGTGGAGGCATACCCAGGCACCAACAGAACCAGCGTGATACCTTCTGACTATTGCTACAACAGGTGTAACCGTGGCATCGAGTTCGAGTCCACATCTCATCTGCTCGAGTACCAGGGCAACGCCCGATATAAGGTTCTGGGTCACGACTTCGACTACGATGGGCCGATCTACTGGAAGGACAAGCAGGTGGGCGAATGGCGTAGAGGCGAGGCGGGCCCGCGTATCTGGGAGAATATAAGGAGGTAGGCCTGAGCCCTCCACGATTCAGCGACAAGCCCAAGCACCGGAGTGGGAGGACATGCAGTCAAATGGCAAGGGGTTATTGGGGGATCCACGAAATCACCGCGCGGGAGCTGGATGCCGGGCGGTTCATCAATGAGAAGGTCGAGGAGATCAGGGACGCCGTCGGGGATGGGACGGCGATCAACGCGCTCTCAGGGGGCGTGGATTCGTCCACGGTTACGATGCTCGGCCATCGAGCCTTGGGTGAGCGCCTCAGGACCGTCTTCGTCGAGAACGGCCTCATGCGCGAGGGTGAGCCGGAGCGGGTTGCGGACCTGTTCCAGAAGCTCGGTGTCGCGGTTGAGATAGTAGACGCGCGCAGGGAGTTCTTCGCGGCGCTCGAGGGGATCGCGGACCCGGAGGAGAAACGCGAGGCGATCACCCAGACCTTCTACCGGAACGTGTTCGGGCGCATCGTCAGGGAGAGCGGGGCGAAGTACCTGCTCCAGGGGACTATCCTGACCGATGTGGACGAGACCGTCGCGGGGATCAAGCGGCAACATAATGTCTTCGAGCAGCTCGGGATTGACCCGCAGGAGGCTTTCGGCTACCGCATCATCGAGCCGCTCATTCAACTTCGCAAAGACGGCGTCAGGAAGGTCGGCCAGGCGCTCGGGCTTCCGGGCGAGCTGTTCGAACGCATCCCGTTCCCGGGTCCGGCGCTCTCGGCGCGCGTGATAGGCGAAGTGACCCCCGAGCGCATCGAGACCGTCCGCAAGGCAACCGTCGTTGTCGAGCGGCTGCTGAAGGATACCGGCGCATTCCAGTACATGGCGATCCTCCATGAAGACCGTGTGACCGGCATGCGCGATGGGAAGCGCGATTTCGGCCAACAGATCGAGGTGCGCTGCTGGGACAGCATTGACGCGCGGACCGCAACACCCACGCGGCTCCCGTTTGAGACCCTTGAGAAGCTCGCCCAGGAGATCATCCGCGAGGTGCCCGGCATCGTCAGCGTGACCTACAACATCGCGCCGAAGCCCCCCTCGACTATCGAGGCGGTGTGAAGGGCGGCCTAGGTGTGCCCTCCAAGTTCCGTGAGCGGTGCGGAGCGTATCTGTGCGGGAGGGATTATTGTTTCGCTCGTTTCGAGGTCCTTAGCTCCTCAAGATTGGAGCGGGCCGCCTGAAAGTTGGGATCGATCCGCACCGCCTCAGTGAGATGTCGAATCGCCTCGTCGAGGTTCTTCCGTTGGGCATAGAGCACTCCCAAATTGTTGTGAGCTTTAGCGTAGTTAGGATTGAGTCGCACCGCCTCCAAGTAATGCTCCATCGCCTCGTCGGTTTTGCCCAAGATGCCGAGGGCTAACCCCAGGTTATAATGCATTTCCGGGTTCCGCGGATCCAGTCGCAGCGCCTTCTTAAAGTATGCCTCGCCTTCGTCGAATCTGCCCAGCTTGCAGAGTGTGAGTCCCAGGTTGTTGTTTGCATCGGGATCCTTGGGTTTCATCTCCAGAGCCTGATGCAGGTATTTAAGGCCCTCCTCAGCTTTGCCTATATCGGCCAAAGCGAGGCCTATATTATTGAGCGCATCGGGACTGTTGGGCTCGATCCGCAGCGCCTGGCGAAAGTAGGCAATAGCTCTGTCCGGATGTCCCTGCGACAGTAGTATGCTCCCCAGGCCCAGGTTGGCCGTGAAGTTATTGGTGGTTACCTTGAGCGCTTGCCGAAAGAGCGTGATGCTGTTTCGCCAATATCCCACCTGGATGTAGGCGCAATACATCAGGGCCAATATCGCTACCCCGGCTGCCCCCGAAACCAGCGCCTGCGAGCGTCGGTATCTCCGAGCGTTTGCGTCAGCTCTCCAAAGCAGCTCGGGAATACCCCAGGCTATGGCTATGAATATTCCGATAAGGGGCACATAGGTATAGCGATCCGCCATAGCCTGCATTCCTACCTGCACGATGCCGATCACCGGCACGAGGGTTATGACATACCAGAGCCACCCAACGGTAACATAGGGATATCTTCGGGCCATGCGAATCACAAGATAGGTTATGCACACCAGCAGCAAGCCGGAACCCATAACCTGCCACGGCGGCAGAGAATCGCTCGGATATGGATAGAACGCCGCCAGCTTTTGCGGCCAGAACGTTTTGCCGATGTACCTTATGTAGGAGATAACCGCATTTGCGATGCGAACGCCCATAGGGTATACCTCGAAGTTCCCTACTGCTCCCTCTTTTTGCTGCACGATGTACGTGATGACGCTCGATGCCGCCGAAAGGCCGAACAAAGGCGCCTTCTCCCAAAGGAGTTTCCGGTAGTTGCTGAAGGTACGCTGTTCGCCCGAGTCCGTGCTGAAACGGCCGAGCGGCCAGAAATCGAGAAGCAGCAGCACCAACGGCAGGGTCACGAGCATGGGCTTCGACATCAGCCCCAACGCGAATGCCAATACGACCAGGAGGTAGCCCTTGATCCCCGG
>Ga0315289_10005768_pt1 | contig 18249 bp, 26 predicted proteins | sample YL17G11_40_MG_FD_203452 | JGI IMG/M metagenome (GOLD analysis project Ga0315289, IMG submission 203452) | Sediment microbial communities from Yellowstone Lake, YNP, Wyoming, USA - YL17G11_40 | ecosystem: Environmental > Aquatic > Freshwater > Lake > Sediment | place: USA: Wyoming | collected... | reverse complement strand
CGATTGTGATCCAAATGGGGATTGCTATGATCATGTTTATCATAGGATGAACGTCAGGCATCTGGAAGAACAGGATCATCTGGATCAGGTTCCATGCGTTGTATTGGGTGTTCACCTGGTCAAAGTTGATTCCTAGCCAAAGGCCCAGGGCAGAGTTTTCGTAGGCATCTGTGCTGTTGCCATAAGCTGTCGTGTTATATCCAAACATAGCCTTAACCGTGACACGTTCACACTGAACCGTCCAAGTCGTGTTCACTCCAATGTCATCAATCGTTTGAAACTTCATCATATATGACATATAGGGTAACTGAGGCCCTGAGGGAGCAGAGTTTCTTTCAATGTTCTGACTATCATACCATTTCATGTAGAGTTGGTTGTGAATAACCCACCATTCCGTCCATTCAGTATACACGATGATTCCATTACCTGGAATTGATCCTCTGGCATCATCAAATATGGTGAAGTCATGGCCTCCTAAACTGAAAGACTGTTCAAAATGAGGGCCAATAGTAAAATTGGTTGCTGATGCTATGGCCATGACGTCAGAGGATGAGTAATCGTCAGGAACCGCAACCTGACGGTTATCTGTTGATCCGACAACAAACTCCCCTGGAATCATGGAGACAAGAAGAACAGTTATACTAAGAAAGGTTACAACTACCAAGAGGCCCCTTAACTCAGCGAGATCTCCGCCTGACCCCATTCAAATCACTTATCCGCTTTCTGATTTTCCTGATAGCCAATTCCTCATTCCTCCTGCAAACATGAGGGCAACAAGCATGGCCGTCACAACTAGGAACCAAACAGGCAACCAGGCTAGAGCTACGCACAGGCCCATCACGACAAACCCAACAAAGATGGGTGGAACGATGGTTTTGCTCCAGATGGCTATTGGAAGCATGAAGATCATCATTATGATGCCTGTCGTGAAGATCTGGGCAGGAAACAATGGAATGTTGAAGGCGTCTGCAAACTTTTGAGGCAGATCCAGAAGATAGACTTCATCGTTCTCCTCAACAGCATGAACAACAGGCAGGGCCATGACTATGCAAATGGTTAATATTACCAGGAATGGGGAAATCACTTCAATTTTACTTCTCTTTCTTTCCTTCTCTTTTTTGCTTCGAAGCATGGCATAATCATCTAGTCCTTTCAGGCTTTTAGATTTTGCGTTCTGCCATCAGATGGCATTGAGAACGAACTAAGAAAGGGGAACGTCCTGGAAGTCTTGGAAGTCAGTTGGAAGTTTAGATCTTTCCGAGTAGTGATCCGATGAAGTAGATCACTAAGCCTATGATGAAGATGAAGGGCAGTAGCAAAAACAGGGTTTTGGCCCCTGCGTAGCCTGTGAACGTCCATCCAGTGGTGTTGGTTGTTTGGATCTGATCCACTACGATAGGAACCAATATCACTCCCAGGATGAGGGTGATTACAAGGCCTATCCAATTGACGGCTTTGGATCCTGCCATCCCCATGACTCTGGGCAGATAGCGGTTTTGGAACCATGCTGAGAATTTTTCACGCATTTCTTATCACCTGCCTATTGAGGTCAATATACATAAAGCATATATGATATGATACAGCACATAACATCTATGTTCCAGTATGCTTGGAGAAACTTCCAGATCCTAGTCTATTTGACCTTTCTCCCCATTTTTATGGTGGAATTGTTGCCTCTGGGCCAATTCATCCACGAAACCCTGTTATCGGTTTCAATGATGGGTGTTCTCCTGATTTTCATTCACGGAATGAGGATAGCCTATCACGTTATGAGGCCAGGGGAGGCGTGGGATCCTAGAGTAGGCCAGGCCCTAAAGGGCCTATACGACATGGAGGGCCACTATGAAGGATAAACTAAGAGTTCTATATGTGAAACGCAAGAAAGAGATTGATCTCTTGGAGGCAGAGATCAAAGAGGACAAAGTGAAGATCAGCAAAGACATTGAACCCCAATACAGCAATGAATGTGTTTTCAACATGAAAGAGGTTTCAAACTCATTCTTCGGAAGGGTTATCTCAAACAGGTTCAGAAAGAGGCAACCATGCGTTATCTATGAGGAGGGAAAGACCTTCTGTGCGTCTCCTGGCCCTGAGAGTCTATTGGAGCCAATAACTGACAAAGACAGAACAAACGTGGTTGAAAAAGAGATTGTTAAAACCCTGGGCAAATATCAGATGATGAAACCCTGGATGTTCATAGGCCTCTTGATCCCAATCATCATAGTGGTGATTCTCCAAATAGTTTTGATGAGGGGAGGGAGGCCCTTTTGAGCCAGGCCCCTCCAGGCATAAAGGAAAGAGTCATTGAGGCCATACTCAGGAAGATAGAGGGATCAAAGGATCTCAAGAAACGGTTAGACTATCTTATGAATCCTGATCCGATCAGCTCATCCTCCAGGTTATCAGAGATCCAGGTTCAGGCAGTGGCAGAAACTCAATGGCTAGGCCATCATTTTCCATCTCTTAAACCCCTGGCAGATTTCACCCTGGAATATGCCAAATGGAGCATTTCCAGAGAGGGAAAGGGGAGAGAGGAGGAGGTCATGGTTATGATTTCAGAAAAAAAGGACACAATCTCAGCTTTGGGCCTCCCAATTGCCACGATGCAACAACAGGCCCCAGGCAAAGAGAAGGAGAAAGGAAAGGGGAAATAGATGGTTAAGAAATTCAGCAAAGAACAATTCGAGATCTCATATTACCTGGGATCCCTGGTTTCTAAAGAAACTCCGTTCTTCCAGGATGTGGCCTGTATGACTCCCGATTGGAGGGTTATCGTTGGCCTCCTGGAGATCCTGAAGAAACTGGATCCCAATGACGTGGAGCTGATCAAACAGATTGACACTTTCCTTAAACCTGTGTGTCAGTTGATGGGCCAGGCAGAATGGCAACCTGACATAATCACCAACCTGGCCATGAAAGTTGGCGATAACACAGAAACTTATGATGCAGAATGACAGAGCAAACCCAGATCCAGGCCTCCAAATGGGTTTCATCACTCAGGAAAGTCTATGGAGGCCCTGCATCCGTAACGACAGTTTCAGGCCCCTGGAAAACAGGCAAAACAGATTTCGCCATTCACCTCACGGAGGAGCTGAAAAGGTTGGGCATCATCTATGTGGCAGGGGCCAACGTCCAATGCTTCAAAGACAAGAACTGTGAGGATCCTGATGAGTCACTGATCAAATATATAGACAATTTCGTGAGCCTGGAGGCATGGATGTTCTCAGGCAACAGGAAAGCCTTTGTCTATGATGAGGCCATCACATCCACTCCATCCAGGAGGGCCATGAGTGGAATGAACACTGAATGGCTAAAGATCATTCCAGAGCTATCCAAAGGGAGGATGCACTTGATTGTTGTGACTCAGGAGGAATCTATAACTGAGAAAGTGTTTTTCAATCCAACCTTTCATATTGCCTCTTGGGAGAAAATTCAGACTTCTCCAAGAAACCCACAATACCGAAAGATGGTTAGATTAAAGGCCTCCAAACTTATTTCTAAGCCTCTGAAATTCTTGAATCTTCCTCCCACAAAAATCATATTCGATCCGTTCAGGTCGGCAACATGGCGAATGTCTCCTCCTGAAATGGATATAATGGATGACGATCTCAAGATTCTATTTGACTATGGCAACGGGGTATCAACAGATAACATTGTTTTGAAATATCCACAGTTAAAGACTAGAAAGGACGTTACCAACCATATGAGGCGTGGAATCAAGAAACTGAGATTGTGTATGAGTGTAGATAATAGCAGGAGGTATTCCCCGAAGATTTTTGAGAACAGTTTAGAGGTAGAACAATGATATTGATGGTGTTTGACCTGCAACTCAGAGGGTTGCGGTTTGTGCGTGTCGAAACAACTTTTTTTTAGAGTTCCTGGCCCTGGGCCTGGGCATAGTCCAGGATCAGCTCACGGATCAGGCATGATCCTCCACGTTTCAGGATCCACTTTCTTAATGAGGGTTCCAGTTTCGTGGAGACTGTTGCCGTTTTCTTTTCATACTGGAGATTCAAAGTTTCAGGTAAACCTTGCCCCTCCCTTTTGGCCTCCCTGGGCCTATATCTTTGGTTCACCTTTTCCCCTCCACAATGGGCAATGGTGATAGAAGTAACAAGTCTCACAGGAGTTGCTATGGTAGAACGCAAAGAAACAAACCACATAGGCGAAAGGCCTGGGAATCATTTGATCCTCTCCTGGATCCCCTGAATCCCCTGCATGGCCCTAGCCTCCAGATCCCCAATCAAAGCAGGGTTAAAGTAGTTCCTCATAAAGACGGAGGACGCACATCTCCCATGCAGAAAGTCAATCTCTGCCTCCCTCAGATACTTCGTCATGAACGTGGCATGGGCCTCCCTGATGTCACTGAACTTCATTGATCTCCCATCTCTCACGAAATCGCCGTGTATAGAGTCATAAGAGGTTGGTTGGTTCTGCGTGATCCTGGTGATCAGCTCTCTTGGAACGAAACTGACAAAGGCCTTTTTAGTGGATCTTAGGAAAGTCTCTTTGTGTTTGAAATGCTCCAGGGTTTGGGTTTTCTCATTGTAATACTCCTCACAGAGATAGCTCTCTCCTTTGGCATTGAGCTGAATGATTAGGTTGTATGAGTTGATTGCCTCCGACAGTCTCAGGCCTGTGTAGGCCATCAGATCCAGGAGATCCGACAAGTCAGGCCTGGCCTCTTTGGTCTCTTTGATCCAGGCATAGATCTGATTCGGATCCTTGACTTTCTGGAGGCGTTCAATCATTATGTCACTTGAGGATTTGCCAACCCATTGGAGGCCAAAGTCAGAGAGCATCTTCTTAAAGTCCTGGTAGATGCCCAGGTATTTCGAGAGTGAGGCCAGGGCCTTAATCACGTTGGGCCTCAAAGTTTCTCTGAGATCCCTGACTTCTGCCAGGTTCCTCTCCAGGAGGCAATGGCCGTACTTCTTTGAGTAGCTCACTTTGTTCAATGCCACTCTATGCCTAAGTTTCTGAGTTTCCTCTAGCCAGGTCATGAAGGCCTCCCAATCTATGGGAGTGTGCGTGTTTGCTCCATCTTCACAACCTTGTAAGCTGCAGGTCGCGGGTTCAATTCCCGCCCGAGGCTCCTTTGAATTTTCTTTTGCGAAAGAACATTCATTAAGAAAGGGTTGTTGCATATTCCCGTTTGGTTGATTGATGCTTTGCATTGCCCTGATTAGTTGTTTGAGGGAGTTTTCACAGCTCTTGGAGACATTGAGACCCATCTCATGGGCAGATACTAGGATTTCTTTCTCTATCAGGATGTTTGTTCTGACTTTCACTTTTGGATCCCTGTGTGTATCTGTGTGTATATTGGCATATAAGGTTTGTCATCTGTTGGCAACAGTCACTCATTCACTTTAACCTGACTCTCTCCAGGGATCAGGACATCCTATTGATGACAGCTCTTAAATCTGCAACATGAACATGACTCCCAGAGGATGGAGCTATGCCGAATAACGATTATGCTAGGGGATTCACTGATGCCTTGGAGTATGTCCTGGGGATCTATAACCAATTGATCTCTAAATCCAAGATTCCTGGGAGCTGTAAGGATTGCAGATTCGTGGAGGAGATTGGCCAACTGATGCTTTTGGCGAAGGACAAACAGTTTGAGCAGATCAGGAATGAGTTAGGCCACTTTCTTAGATAGTGGAATCTTCCTGGAAGTTTCCAGGAACTTTCCATTTCGCAAGAGTTATAAGGCCTTCTCTAGCTCTAGGCAAATCCTAGCTATCTTCTGGCCCTTTGGAGTAAGGGAGTGGAAGATTGAGGCCATAGGGTTCCTGCCTATCCTCTTTGTTTCTCTTTTGACTAGGCCAAGTTTTGCACAGATGACTATTGCGGATTCAGAGGATGTTCTGCCCATGCTAAAGCGTTTTATCATTTCGTCATAGATTTCCGTGACTATCATGGGTTTATCGGCCTGGAGTAGCGTTATCAGTAGATGTATTGAGGCTTTGGATTCTAGGAATTGGGACAGATCTGGCATCACACCTATATCCAATGCCAAATGTGATATACCTTTTTTCTGTCAAATGCAGACAATAGACATATGCCCATATTCACATATACATGACGCATAAGGTTATATGCGTTTTGTCCACAGATGGCATACAGATTCGGAATTGGAATCTGTATTCGGAAGGTTAAAAATGCCAAAAAATGAAAATCCTGATCTGAGGCAAACCTGTGTCTCATTCAGGACAGAAGTGTTTGAGAAAGCAAATCTCATAGTCTTTAAGCGGTTGATTCCTGGAGCCACAAACAGGTCTGCTCTAATTGACTATGCCCTGAAACTTGTTTTCAAAGAGCTGAAGATGGAGGGATAGAGTTGGCCAAAGATCCAGGATCAAAAGCGTGTCCACTTCTTTTCCTTGTCAGTCTTGAGGATAAGGATCAATGCCTGGGGCCTGAGTGTGCGTTGTATGTTAAAGTGAAAAAGGAACTGCCATGCCACGAATTTGAGAGAATCATGACCTATGAAGGATGCGGATTGGTTCACGTTATTCCCTGGAACATTGTGAAAAGGCCTGACTTTCCCGATCCCAAAGGTCACTTGGCAACCCTGGAGGCCTCTGAGAAAGATGAGTAGCGTTGATTTCGTTGCCAAAGTCAAAGAGGGCCTGGCCATAGTAATGGATGCCTGTGAGGAATACCTGGAGAGGCAACAGGGCCAGGACATGATGAGATCCCATAGTGGAGATGGGCCAACCTGGGATCCGAACAAAGTCCATTGGATGGTGAAGTCAGGGGAAAGAGGGCCTTTTGAGATTGCTGATTTGGAACCTGACAATCCTGATTATAAGGCCATGCAGGAGGATCTTAGAGGCCACAATGGGAAACTGAACAAAGAGGGGTTCTTCTATTGGTTCTTCCCAGGAGCCGATACGGTTGGGAGGAAAAAGAAGGCATGAAGCACGTCAGGAAATGGGATTGCGCCGTTTGCGGAGGACACTTGATCTATGATGACGTTGATAGAACATTGTTCTGCAAATGCGGATCCGCTAAAGCTGATTTCGTGAACCCCAAAGAGTTTGTTCCTGTCATGGGATCCGAAAATTCTCCTGGGAAAAGATAAGGAGTTTTCACCTTTTGGCCTCCCCTCACTTTGCGTTTCACCTGAACCTGGTTCCAATCTAGGAGGGTAGGATGTTGATTGTTTCATCCTCCACGAAAGGCCAACCAATCCTCCTATCTCCCGTTAGAGAGAAAAGGATCCCTCCAGGCCCCACACTCTCCAGGATCCCGTTGGAGTCGGCAAAAGCCTATCCAATGAGGATCTGGGAGGGCCTGGCCAATCCTCCCAGGATAGCCTATTCCGACAGGAATAGCCGTCATGAGAATCCAACCCTGAACATTAAGATTGCTCCTGGAGGAGGAAAAACGGCCCCTCACTTCCAGGTTGTTCTCTTTGTTAATGGCTCATACCACATTGAGGAGCTGAGTTACCTCAGATCAGATCCCAAACAATGGACAACGTGGATGGAGATTCACCTGGACGCCATAGGATTGGATGAACTGATCAACTCCCTGATCCAGGCCAAAGAGGGTTTGAAATGACTGAGAAGCCTAAGAATCTAATTCCTCTTGCCCTAGGGAAGAACATTCAGTAAGAAAGGAGAAGTAAAAAATGAAAATAAGTGTGGAAGAAAGGTATGTTGTAGCCGTTGAAAACGAAGGTATGTTAGAAGCCCCTCTTTGGTGCGTTTCATTGAAAGAAGCTAGAGAGATTGCTGGTGATATGCGTAGTGACGTTAAGGATGTTGTTGAAAAGCGTACGGTTTTGATTCTTAAGGTATTGAGAATATGACTGAAAACAAGCCTTTGACTTGGAAGGGGTTGGTTGCCACAGCAGGACTTTCTTTAGCGAAAGAACGTCCATTAAGAAAACCAATAGTTCCCGAAGTATGTGACCGATTAAAATGTAACATTCCTAGTTGCTATGGATGGGATTTGTGTAGGCAAGCGAGAGAAGAATGCACCAACGAAGAATGGGACAAGTTTTGGGAAATATTCTGGAGCGAGGAAGACGCATGACTGAGAATAAACGACTTGATTTCAGCGTATTGGTTGCCACAGCAAAAACCTCAGAAGAGATTCAAGCATGGGTAATGAATCCGTTAGAATGGCGACAGGGACCTCTGAATACAACTTTTGATGGTCCTTACGATATAAAATTATCAGAGAATAGGCGAAAAGAGAAGTGGGTTTCGTTGGGCTTGGTGCTGAGACTCCGAGAACAGCAAGAAGAGAAAGAAGCTTCGCTAAGAAAACGACTTGAAGAAGAGGTAGAGTTTATGATTCTTGGAAAAGTGCCTGAAGACCCAGAAACAGATTACACTAAAGGATACTCAAAAGGTTACTATAATGCGAAAGACCAAATCAAGGAAATCTTGAAAGAAGTTTTTAGTGCAGGTTTTTCATCAGAAAAAAGTGCTGAGGGATTGAGAGAGGTTCTAGGTTCTGGGAAGGAAGGCGATGAGAAATGAAATGTGAATGTTGCGGAAAAAACGGGCAGACCAAAGAGGAGAATTTCTGTTATGGATGTCATCATATTGTTTGTATAGAATGTACTTTTGATCGGGGTTGTATCATTATGGGCAAACACACTTTAGGCACCCATAAGAAAGCTAGAAATTTGATGGAAAGATCGAGAAAGTTGGATGAATATAGAAAGGAGATTTTGGGTTCTGGGAAGATTGACATTGTTGAGTGGATGGATGAGAAAGACCGTAGAGAAATCCTTGATTCAGGAAAGGAGATGGAAAAACAATGAAGATGTCGGTCTTTTACCAAACACTCTCCAGGATTCTGAGTATGCAACATGAAATTCGAATACACCAAGAGGAAATATTGAGACATCAAAAACTATTTCTTGAGAATTTGAAAGGGTGTTTCTCTAGCGAACCTCAAGACTTGCTACATCTTCCAAAGTATCTCCAAACAACAGCTTTGGCACTCCAGAATCCTGCTAAACCAAAATCAGCGATTGAGATAGCGAAAATCACAGGGAAAGCCAGAGCTGTGGAAAGCCACTATCTGAACATTCTTGTTGGAATGAGAAAGGCAATCAAATGGAGAGAGGGCCAAAGAATCCTGTTTTCCCCATTGAAAAGCATGGAGGCAAAAGAATGAAGAGAAAGAGGAGAATCATAATCCTGATCCTGTTTCCGATAATAGGCCCCATTTTCTGGTTAGGTTGGACACTATCAATATTGGGAGAAAAAAGGCGTGAGTGAAAAGAAGGCCTGGCCAGATCCAGAGATAATCCTATTGGACACGTGGACAATCACGGCCCAAACAGTCTATGACGAGAAAGGCCATGCCAGGGTTGAAATCTCCGATTATCTCCAGGATTTCCCAGAACTATTCAAGTTTTGCCTAGATCATGAGTGCGATCACGCAAGACACGGCCCTGCATCCCTCTGGCACTTCTGGATTGACTGGAGAGACAGGCCAAAACTCATCCTGGACGATCAGCTCAAAGGCCAGATGAACAAGTTTCACAGAAAGAGGCAGGATCCCAGGATAACAACCCAGGTTTTCTTTGTGATCTACCTCCTATACTGTCTATTACAAGTAATAGTTGTATTGGCTCCTCTGACAATCGCCAAAATCGTGATAGGCCAGATCAAGAAAAGGAGAACCACAACCTGAGAACCAACTTTGTGGGGGTAGTACGTACTACTACTAACTATATTATAGTACGTACGTACGTACGTAATAATAATTCTATTCTATTCTATTATTCAATTTCTCCAGTGGAAACGGAGGTCATTAATGATGGGTTCAAGTTCTTCAGGTAGTCATGGCCCAAAGGATCATGGCCTCCTCCTGTTCCTTTCTGGGGAGCATTTGATGGGTTTGGCTAAACTCCAGGTTAAACTAGGTTTGGGCCGAACCTATGCAGGGCTATACCTGTTCAATGAGGGCCTCCACTCTATGGATTGCATCACTGATGAGGATTATCAGAGGTTCAAAGCAAAATACAGTGAGAAGCTAGTTGCGGAGCATCCGAAACCCAGAACCACTGTTGAGCTGAAGGCTAGAGAACAGGACACTAGGATTGCCAGAGACTTCAGTTTGGCACTTTCCCAATGGGCAACTATGAATGAAAAATCCAGAAAGTTCTATGTTGATAAAGCAAATAGTAATCCCGCAATTCTTGGAGCTAAGTTAATTCTGGAGTTGGCCTCTAAAGAAGTAATTTGATTGTTGTCATCTGATGGAAAACCTCATAAGCCAAAAAACCATAAAGAGATCTATGCACAAACTCACGTTTTCCATCGGATTGATCCTCCTGATAGCTTTCTCCGTTTTCTCTCCTCTCCAAATCCTGAAAATCGAAAGCGTTAATGCCCAGGTGACGGTTCCAAAGACCTACGTCCAAACTGTGAATGATCCTAGCTTTACTTCACCTTACGCCTGGGAGAACTTCACCACTGGCCTGGATCCTGACTCTTTTGCCCATGTTCCAGGGGTTGATGATTCTTGGAGAGATATACGAATTCATGGGGTGAATTATAGTATTTTGAATCGTTCACCTCAAAATTCCTCTATCCTAATCTGTTTTGGAGGTGGAACAACTGGCCGTGTTGATGGAGGTTCACAATCCAATTGGTATCCATTTACTGACTATATGACGGTAATCACAAACAAAAATAACATCTATTTTGGATGCGTTGGATGGCATGGAACAGATGTGCTTTACAATCTAACGTCATACCTTCATACTCAATACACAAATATCCATTACTTGGGCCTTTCTGCAGGAGCCTTAGTGATGGCCTATGAAATGGTTTATAGAAACACAACGATACTCAATGGAAACCAATACTATGATTCAGCGATTCTATGTGCAGGCCCTATCAATATGTCGGGAACATATTTCAGTGATCCACGATATATGTGGGATCACTTAGCCAATAATGCCTCATGGGTTAATAAAACAACAACCATCATTGTCGGAAAAAACGATATGCTGGATTTAGGTTGGCCTGACTACATGAGTAATCTCACACAACAAAATATTGGGTTCTATAACAATCTAGTTGTAACAAAGGAAATCCACTTTTGGGCGGATGGACACGACATATTGGGATATACTGAGGAGGGAACAGGTAAAACTTTTTATGAAGTGGTTTTAGGAGCCTCCCTCCCAATTCTGAATGAAGAGGGAACTTTCACAGCTTTTTGTAAGAGGGAGGGAACTGACGCCTGGGGTGATTGCATTGCCAGGCAGGGGTTTTATCCTCATCTTAACTCTACCTGTCTTGATTGGAACAACAAAATCATAAAGCCAATGCTCCACTATCCATATATTCCTGCGGACATTGGAAACGATCAGATAATCCTCCAGGCAACAGGGAGACATTCACCTCCTGTATGGTATGGCATTCAAGCAGTGCCAACATTTGCCTGGCCAACAATCGGAGCAACAATCATGCTGTATTTCAACGTATTTGTGCATGACAACATAAGAGATGTAGACAGATGGCTTTTCGATTTCCACGAACCAAACCCATGGGCAGGGCCAAATATGTTTGTCCTGGAGATCTTCATGACTAGATGGATTGTCAAAATTGGTGATCCCTCCTTTTCATCCGTTGATCCAGGTTTTTGGGCATTTGAAGGATTTGCCACCCGAACAACCCATGACAATGATTTGCACGTGATTACCTTGCCTTTTGCTATGCCAATGAGTGATCAATGGTATTATTTCATTTATGATGTGGGCAACAAATTACGTGATGCGGGAGACAGAATTGAACTATGGGGTATGTATTTTGATTCACCTGGAGGGCCTCCACGATACGCCTATGATGTTCTTGGTTTTCAGCTCATGACGATAGCGTTGGGTGTCGAAACCATTGGTGGATCATGGACGTTCCAGTTTGGAGTTGTCAGCTTATGCGATTTCAGGTGGGGATCTGGATCAGCATACCAAAATTCTGCGATGGCAGAACTTAAAACAACTACTGATGGAACCCAATACATTCCAAAGTTAAGTAACCATCTTGGTTATCCGAATCCTTTGAGGCCATTCATGGCCTATGCAAATGCTACTCTTGGCTCAGATATTACAGAAGATGGAAAGATAGACATTCAGGATCTAGCCAGGGTTTCCGCAAAATTCGGATCAACAGAGGCAGTTCCTTATCACTATCCTTATTGGGATTATACTTGTGACATCATAAAGAACAGGGTTTGCGATATTTCAGACCTGGCCAAAGTGTCAAGCGATTACGGAAAGGTTGTGACAACAGGGAATTACTCAACTGGAGTGGGATCACTCAAAGTTTGGATGCAGGAGAAGGATCCATCAGCAGGATTAGGCGTTTATTGGCCAGATCCTCCTCCTGGTTACGTTGGGCCTCCCTGGAGTAATTGGAGATATACTCCTTACACCTGTACACTGATCATGGAGACATGGGACGTCATTGATTGGCCAAATCGTATTGCAGGAACATTAGCCAGAGAACCCTGCATCAACTACATGAACCAAGCTATTTTCTATAATGGAACAACCCTGAACCAAACAGGAATATGCCTATATGCCTTTACTATTTCAGTTCATTACTAGGAATGATTAGAAAACATATATTCCGCATCTTTCATTTGTTATCTAGGTGATGAAGATGGGTGATCTAAGAGAGATTGGGAAAATGGCAATCTTCATTCCGTCAATAGCCTGGTTCCTTTTTGTGGCACTAACAGGAAACTTCACAAGAAACTACGAATTCATGATACTCATCAATTTTACGATGTGTGTCGGTTTCTTTCTGATAACAGGAATGATATACGTTTATGGCCTAAAGCCTTCTTTTCTTAAGTCTCAATCCAAAGATTGCCAGGGCCAGGGATCCAAAGAAGGCCAGGCCCACGAACAGGACAGGAATGTTTGAGGCCCCTCCGAGAGCGAAAACCCACGTTGATATTATACGCCATCCTGGAACGTCTAGTTGAAAGAGCCAGGTTTCAATGGTTGTCCACTGCCTAGTTAGAAACTGGAGAGTCCACGTTTCTACGATGTTCCACTGTCTTGTTAGGATCTGGAAGGCCCAGGTTCCAACAGTGTTCCAGGCCATAGTCACTAATTGAAAGCTCCACGTTGAAATGTTGATCCATTGCCTAGTTAAGAGCTGATAACCCCATGTTCCAACAGTGTTCCATTGACGAGTCAGTAATTGAAATGTCCACGTTGAAACCGTATTCCAAGCCTTACTAACAACGACAGTGTCATAAACGTAGAAGTCCAAAGAGCTACACGGGATCCCACGATTATACTGCAAACCCAAATACTGGCCATTAGGATTCACCATAGCAATAATTGAAGGCTCATTAATGTCAGAAGCACTAAACAAGTCAACCTCACTAGAATAAGAGCCATTCCAAGACCTCTTAATCATAAAAACATGATTCGTCTCATTCCCCTCATAGAAGAACCAGCAATCACCATTACTAGCATTAACAGTCATAGTCACCGCTTGAGTAAACCGATTAGGGAAGCCTTCCTCAGTTTGCCAATACCCTGACTCATTCCTATAAGTAAAATGCGGTTGAAGATAAGGCGTTCCACCATCAACAAAAGCAAAAAGAACATTCTGCCCATAATAAGAAGTATCAAAAAACCGCATCGTAGAAACCAAAGACCTAACAGTTTCTTTAGCAAGAGAAAAACCAGAACCAGTCCAAACAACACACCATAAATTACCGTTAGTTTCATACCCCGTGAAAAGGCAATACATAAACCCCGTACTATTAGCCAACCGTGTCATGCTACTCACAACCATCTCCGTAGTCGTACTCCAATACCACAAAGTCCAAGAAGCAATAAGCCAAGAACCAGAACCAGAAGGATCAGTATTCCGAGCTATCTTTAGATAACCCGATTTCAAGCTAGACGTATCAATCCTCCCGTAACTCACAAAGACAATGCCTTGGGTGTTCAACTCAACCTCAGGACAGCTATAACGACAAGCCGTTCCAAGCCAATTACCTAAGGCATACTCCGTTCCAAGCGTTATGGTAGTTCCACTTATGCTATCACGCCTAAAGTAAACCTCATCACTAGGGTTAGTAAGATTCTTTTGATAGGCACAATAGACATACTTCACGCCTGACGTTGAATTAAGGTAAAACTTCAAACTGAAAGGATAGATAGAAGAAGCAGGAGTGTAATTCAATATACTTACAGGAGTATTACTCCATGTCACGCCATCACTCGAATACTCCGCTAAAACCTGACCCCAAGTAGCTCCAGCACTTCCATTCTGGTAGTAACACCAATAATAACTCCCATCAAAGAAGTTATGATGTTGCTGATTCATAGCCGTAGGCAAACCAACACTAGCCACAAGCGAAGGATCAATCTCAAACCTTCCATTAACCGTCACATACAACGTATCCACAGAGAAAATTGTCGGCTCCTTGATGTCACTCCAATCAAAACCAACACTCCCACGAACACCCTTACTAAAAACATTACTATCCCCAACAACACTATTATGGATCCTCAACTTAATCGGAATAACCACGCTAGAAGCAACAGAACCATACAACCCAATCTTTATCCTATTAGAATAATTGAAGTAAAAAACCACAGAACCAAAAACCGTCTTGTAAACAACACACTCCCTCTCAACAACCCAAGACAAGACTTGAGGAACATTGAAAGTCAAGTTAGCATCGTAAACAGAAGCCACAACAACCCCTGAAGCCGTCATGGAAAGATTGAAAGTATATGGATTACGCTCATGCCCTAAGATACTAGAATACCAAGTGAACGCCTTTTCAAACTTTATGGGTTGATCCTGTGCCAGGGAGAACGGAATCACAGAACAGAACAGTAAGCCTATCAGAAATAGGCTTGATAAACGACTGTGCAATTATATGTGACTCCTGCCACTGGAAGGCTAGATGTCCAATCGCCATATTTCTGATGGTAATAGTATGATCCTACCAGAGATGCAGTTCCTGAACTATTCAAAGGCACGTTATTCCAGACATATGTAGTGTTCACGTTCATGATGCTCATGTTTACCCTGGTGTAGCTTATGGCCTCTGCCTCACTAGAGACAAGAGAACTATTGATTTTGACGTAAACCTCAAAGTGCATAGAAACACTGTCATTGATTCTTTGGGATCCTCCTGTTGCCGTGAAATTAACCAACAGGGAGCCATTCTGGTAAACGTGAATATGTGTAATATCATTGCCGTAGGAGTCAGCTCCATACACAGTCAGGACAAACATGGATCCAGGGAATTGAGTGTCTATTATTGAGGCCAGGCAGAAAACAGCAATCAGGCCAAAGGCCAAAATCGGTTTATTCATCTCTTTTCTCCTTTGTTCAAACTGTAAATTGAACCGATCAAAACCACGATTCCGCAAAAGAACATGATCACAGCGTTCCACCCCAGGTCATGATCCATATACTCAAAGCTGACCAGGATGGCCACTGGCATGGCTATGATTCCTCCAAACTTGTTGATGGAAGCAATCACCAGGAGAACCGCACAGAGTAGGATCAGGCCAAACCAGGCCCCAGAACCCAGGAGCAACTCGTTGAAAAACTCGATGAAGTCTCCTGCCATCAGATCAACCCCATAGCCATCCAATCACCAGGCAAACAGCTATCATCCAGATGAAGAACCCCGTCACCATGAAACCGTACTTCTTCTTTCTGATCTCATACACTACGAAGGCAGGGAGTAAGACCATGAGTGTGAGGCCCAACAACCCCAGGATCAACATTATGGGCATCCAGATTTCCAATGCTCCCTGGCCGATTTCCAGGAAAACTGTTTCTGACGTTTGGTTGAACACGCTCCAGAACGCTGTTTGATTGAACGTGACGTTGGAATTGGTAATGTCCATGTCAAAACCGCAATACATGATTCCTGTGAAGTTAGTGTTTACGTTTGCCTTTAGACCTAGCCAAACCTCATAGGAATCCAACAGATTCACTCTTCCCTGATGTGTGAATCGTGTTGTTGGATCTCCTATTGGCGTGACGGAATAACGTGCTGATAGCCTGGCCTGATCAACAAAGAAAACCCCATACTCCGAGTGAGCAACTTTGATGATCATCTGGAGGCCTTTAGCGTTAGCAGGAGGAACGGCAGAAACATTGAGGTTAATCCATCCACTTGTGAAACTGATATATTGTCCGTCACTCCAGGAGATCCATTCAGTAGCGTTCTCCGTTGTGAAAGCTAGTTGAACGTGAACCCCTTTCCAGTCAGTCCAATACTCTGTTGATTGAACATTGGCCAACTGACATGAGAACGTCCAGATCTTTTGGACGTCCTCAGTTGCATTGGTGAAAGTGTAGTTTTGAGAGAGCTGAACTGACGAGTATGGTTCATCCAATCCAGTGGCATAGGCAACCATGTTGGACAGGCCATCATAAGCCATAGGATCAATTCTGATGAGGTTCAATTCGTCAAAATAAACTGTTGCACTTCCTCCATTGCCCCTGGCCCTGCAATTAACCATGATGTCCACTGCGTTGGGATCACAGATCCCAACAGCGTAGAGGTGAACCCAACCTGAGGAGTTCCAGGAGACGTATTCAGAGTCGTGCCAGGACAACCATGATCCTGCCCCATTCCTGAAAACAAGTTGGATGAATCCGTATCCTCCCCAGGTCACAGGATTAGTTTTCACCCATCCATCCAGGATGTACGCACTCCTGGGAGTAACTGAAAAAGCCGTGTGTTGCATCTGGAGATCATCAGTTCCTCCCAACGTGTATATTTCCAGAGACTTATTTCCCGCAAAAGAGGTGTTTGTCAATATGACGTATGATCCAGATCCTCCTCCTCCTGCAAAACTCCAGTCCGTTGTGTTGCTTTCAAAACCGTTATTGCTTATTGGAACAGCAACAGGATCATGTGTGACTCTGGAGGACGTTGTTACGTTGGTGTGATCATAAACCGTGTGGTTGTTCCATGAAACCCATCCTGAATAGTCAGGCCATAGAGTTTTCTTTTCAAAGCTAGGATCCCCAACCGTCTTGTTTTCCGTGTTGGTTGCCGTGATCTGTTGAAGATAGGCGTAAGGTTGCTCACTTATGAAGTATGAATCTGGCACGTTAGCGTTTAGCCATGCTCCCTCAAGCCTTGGAGTTTGGAGAGTGTAATTCCAGATTGTCCAGGGATCTAGGTCATTGCTCCACCTGTAATAGGATAAGCCAATCACTTTGAGGCTTGCTTCAAATGAGTGGGCAACATCTCCCAGGATCCTGTCATTGACTGTCCTGTTGTATGTGGATAATCCGTTATGGGTTCCAAACTCACTCAGAAATATTGGCGCATTGACGTAGCTTGTGATTTCGTTGCATTGCGCCTGAATGTCCGTTGTATTGGTTGGGTAGTAATGCCATTCAACAAAGTCAATCCCCATATCCACTAGATCCTGGCTTCTGGAGATTGTGGAGCTGTTTGGCCCCAAACTGTAAAATGACGTTGAGATTGGATGGTTTGGATCCAGGGTTTTGATGTAAGGGATAAAGTGGGCATACCAACCCATCGTTACCATCTGAAAGACGTTGGCCTCATTCTCCAGGGCCCAGGCATAGATTGTCTCCTCATTTTTGAATGGAGAAACGATGTTTGCCAGGTCACTCTCCTGATCTGCCCAATAGCTTGGCAGATACTTTTCAGGAGTCAAGTAGCCTGGGGATCCTCCGAGCCTGTTGAACAGGACAAAGAACAGTTTGAACCCATACGCTTTGGCCAGATCCACGATTGCCTGGATCCTGCCTGGCATAAAGGCCCACCTCATGTCAAAGTGATCTATCGGAATCCTCAGAAGATTGAAGCGTGGAAACCAAGTATGTATTTTATTGAAATCACTTTCAATAGTGGCCAGGTCAAAGTTAGATGTCCAACCAACATAGTAGCCTCCTCCTGAGTCCAGGGGATACTGAAACCCTGCCATCCTGTAACACAGCGTGTCTTTCCTGTTGTCAGAAGCATGGACAGAAGAAACCAGGCAGATAAGAAGGATGGGAATTGTGAACAGGATCAGTTTTTTCTCCATTGTTTTCAGCTCATGTGAATGGAATCAGCTTGGTTATTAAAGTGAATACTAGATAGGCGATTGTGATCCAAATGGGGATTGCTATGATCATGTTTATCATAGGATGAACGTCAGGCATCTGGAAGAACAGGATCATCTGGATCAGGTTCCATGCGTTGTATTGGGTGTTCACCTGGTCAAAGTATGGAACC